>JACXXQ010000068.1_pt1 | contig 79740 bp, 70 predicted proteins | sample 8621361 | NCBI WGS metagenome assembly JACXXQ01 (sample SAMN15503820, study PRJNA645414) | gut metagenome | isolation source: feces | host: Bos taurus | place: USA | collected 2016 | reverse complement strand
GGGGCAAGAGGAGGTACCTGGACATGTCGAAGCTGGAGGAGATGGACGAGCTGAGGGGAAAGGCGGAGGGCTAGAAGAGGACGGGGCCGGAGACGGCTAAATCAATTTGCGAAAGAATCTTGACGGTACCGGTCCTGCGGCGCGCGCCGCTTTTATCTTCAAGATTAATTAAGGAGGGACATATGCAAATTAGAGGAGAGGCCGCGATTGCCTGTGGGTTCATGGCGGGCTTGGCAACGGGGCTGCTGTTCGATGGATGTTTCGACAGCTACATCAATCGATTCTGCGACCCTGGTTTTTCGAGCGGAAAATCCAATGAACAAGTTTCGGAGTGCCAAAAGATGGCGATGCCTAGCGAGTCCCGTGGCATGGACGTCTCAACGGTCAATGTGATCGTCACCAAAAGTGGCAAGCGTTATCACAACGCCATGGGATGCAAAGGCCTTCCACGAACCGCCGTCAGAACAAGTGTGCCACTGGCATCCGCACTCAAACGAGGCAAAACGCCCTGCCCAGTATGCTGCCCGCCAACGGCTTAGATGTTTCCCAAGATACACTCCGCAACGCCATGAGCTTCTGCAAACGTACGGACTCGCGCTTTCTCTTTTTTGGAAAGTGAACCGAATATCTTTGTCAGCTTTTCCTCGTTCAACAGCGGGAGCAAATTATTCACGGCGCGGGCATCTTTTTCGGCCTTTTTGCCCCGTTCGCCGTTGATTATCATCTTGTGAATTACATATGCCTCAGGGGTTGGAACAGTCACGATATGGTTGAAACAGCGAACTTCGATGGTGTTTTTCAAAATGACGTCCATATGCCATAGCGCCTGAGCTGTCACGCCGATGTTCGTTTTAAGTGCAGGTTCTTTTCCGGCGCCCATTTTCCCAATGAGAAACTCAACTTCAAGACCGGTGATATCTAGCAGCTTTGTTGTTCCGCTCATGCGGTCGGATTCGACAAAGAAGCCTCGTTCTTTTGCGAGGACGGTCAAGCGTGCCGCCGGGCTGGGTCGCCGTAGGTTTCGGACAAGGAAGTCAATATCCATTGTTTTGATATTTGGACAAAAATCCGGCAGCACCTCGGCTTCTCTATAGGCAAATTCCGCCCAGGATCCGATGAGGATAACATGGTCTATGCACCCTGCTTCTTCAACCAAGTCAAGTACTTTTAAGAAAGCTTGTTGCTGCTCAGTCAACATTTGGCACCCTTCCCAACGCCCGTATGATTTGCTTCTGAGATCGCTTCTGCTCTCTAATGGCAGCCGCGAGAGCTCTTCGGCGTTCGATTTTGGCTCGCAGCTCATCAACCTCTGCAGTGGGGACATAGTCGCTTTTAACCTTGTCACCGACTCGATAGTTGAGGTAGCAGTATTCGTGGCCTTTTATGTATCGCATGCGGATGCTGCCCTTTGGAAGGAGACCGATTTCCTGTTCCATGAGGTCCAAAAGGCGACTAGAGCGTGCATATTCCTCTTCTAGGACATCTTCTAAGACGGACATGGTGCCTCCTTCCTGAGTAGTTACCCTACATTCTATCAAACTAGGATAAATGTAGGGTAACTCAAATATGTCCGCACGACATGGGACACTTACCCTGCCGTTCCGTTCTGCCGCGGCGGCATGTATCTGAACAACGACCCTCTAAGGAGTTCGATACCAATGAGTGACAACACCAAGCACCTTGCAAAGAAGTGCGTCAAGGACGCGGGGCCGTGCCTCGCGATGTGCGTAGCCGGCGCAGCGGTCGCGCTGCTGGCTGTTCTGGGGCCATTTGACGTGCTCCGAAGTGCCAGTTCTCTGCACGTTTGCATGGCCCTTGCCGGCGCCATGATGACCGGCGGCGTGCTCGATCTGATTTTTTGGGTGCTCGACCCGTTTGGATGGAAGAACGAAGGGTAAGCCCTAAGGGACGGAAGGGCTGGAACGGTTTGCTTGGCGATCGTGCAGAATGTGGGCTAGCGACTTACAGGGAAGTGGTGATCCGATGACGGTCTATGTGACAGGCGATATTCACGGCGGTGCCGACATGCAAAAGCTGCGCGACTGGGATCTTGGGGATAGTCTGACGAGCGACGACTATCTGATTGTCGCGGGCGACTTTGGCTTTCCGTGGGATTTCTCTGCCGAGGAATGCGCCGATATCGCTTGGCTGGAGTCGCGCCCCTACACCGTGCTGTTTGTCGACGGCAACCACGAGCGTTTCGATCACTGGGCGGAGCGCCCCATGGAGTTGTGGCACGGTGGGCTGACGCAGCGCCTGTCGGATACCTCTCCCATACGGCGCCTGACGCGCGGTGAGGTTTTTGAGCTCGACGGCTCAACGATTTTTAGCATGGGCGGCGCCACGAGCGTGGATAAGGAATACCGCATTCCCTATTCCAGCTGGTGGCCACAGGAGCTGCCGGACGAGCGCAACTTTGAGGAGGCACGGGCAAAGCTCGACAGCGTGGGTTGGAAGGTCGACTACGTGATCACCCACACCTGCTCTACGCTCATGCTTTCGCCCACGCTCTATCCGGGGCCTGGCTGGAATTACCCCGCCGTTGATCGGCTTACGGCATTTTTCGATGAGCTGGAAGACCGCTTGGATTACAAGCGCTGGTACTACGGGCATTTTCATCGGGATGCCAACCCGGCCGAGCGCCACACCGTGCTCTACGACTGCATCGTTCGCCTGGGCGACGAACTCCAGCCCTGGGATGTTGCGTAGGGGCGGGGCGTATTTGGCTACTCGGCCGTTATGGTGATGTTTTCCCGGTGTGCGCGGATGACGTCCCAGCTAAAGTGCTCGACCAGTTGCTTGGCTGTACATGGCGTGGTGTCCGGTGCGATGCCTGTTTGTCCGGCGAGCCAGCCCAGCAGCGCCTCGGGCGTGCCAAAGCGGGCGCGGAGTTCGCCCAGATCCAGATCGCGGTCGCGCTTGGAAAGGCGACGGCCGTCCGGTGCCATGAGCAGCGGAATGTGCGCGTAGTGCGGCGTGGGCAGTCCCAGTAGATGCTGCAGATAGATCTGGCGCGGCGTGGAGCCCAGCAGATCGCATCCGCGTACGACCTCGGTGACGCCCATGGTGGCGTCGTCGACCACCACGGCAAGCTGGTAGGCAAACACGCCGTCGCTGCGGCGCACCAAAAAGTCGCCGCACTCGGTGGCGAGCGCCTCGCATTGGGCTCCGTACGTGCGGTCTACAAACTCGATTACGTCGTCCGCGAGGTCGTCGACGGTTGGTACGCACAGGCGCGTTGCCGGGGCGCGCAGGGTGCTACGGCGGGCAACCTCTTCGGCCGAAAGGCCTCGACAGGCGCCACGGTAGATGGGCGTGCCATCGCTGGCGTGCGGCGCGCTCGCGGCATGGAGCTCAGCGCGCGTGCAAAAGCAGGGATAGGTGAGGCCGGCGTCTTGCAGCTTGTGCAGGGCGTCCTCGTACAGGTCTAGGCGATCGTGCTGGTAGTAGGGACCTTCGTCCCACTCCAGGCCCAGCCAAGCCAGGTCGTCAATCAGTTGAGCTGCAAGCTCCGGCCGCTTGCAGCGATCGTCCAGGTCCTCGATGCGCAACACAATGCGACCGCCTTGGCTGTGGGCCGAAAGCCATGCGCACAGGCAGCTGAACACGTTGCCCAGGTGCATGCGGCCCGAGGGCGACGGGGCAAAGCGGCCCACGACGGGTGCGGGCGCCGCCGTTGCCGGTGCGTCCGCGGCGTGTGTTGCTATGTTGCGTGCGTTGATATCCATGCGGATGAGTATAGCGCGGGGCGGTGGGGGAGACGCTGCCGTGGCCTGCAAGTTGCCGAGGTCGCGCGTTGCGCGTGCCGGACCGCCGGCTCGACAGATCGATCGCCGCCCGCCGGCCCAATCCCTCAAACGACAGAAACCCCGGCAGCTCTTCGCAACTGCCGGGGTTTCCGCGGAAAAGGGGGACATGATCCTCGAGCGAACGGGAAAGGGGCAAACCGTTTTCGCTCAACTTCTTTATGCCCTCCGACCGCAGGCTCAATCAGCGCGCGCCGCGCCCACACAAAGCCGCTACACCTGTGTCGGAGCTGTGAAGTGGTATCTATTGCCGGGGCGGTGTCCGGACAAAGAGTGTCCCCAGCGCCTAGTCGTTTAAGAACGTCCCCAATGACTAGTTGCAATGATCCGTTTTCCTCCGTCCCCAATGGATCAATTCTCAGGTGCCGGGCTTGGGTGGGACTTTTGTCCCAAATGACGCGCCTCTTGCCTAGATGGTCACGCCGCAGGCTCGCAAACGTGGGACAATAACGCTGTTGGTACCACAGACAAAGGATGTGCTTATGAACGCCCCCGTTGCCAAAACCTGTCGGCAGCGCCGCCTGTTTGCGCGATTCGCTTCCGTCTGCGCACTCGTCGCGCTTATGTTGCTGCTACTGCCCGCCGCCGCGCATGCCGACGGCTATTCTATGACCCAAACCTATATCGGCGCCACGGTCGAGGCCGATGGTTCGCTGACTGTTGTCGAGGGCCGCCAGTTTGATTTCGACGACGACATCAACGGTGTGTATTGGGATATCAACACGGGCTCCAACCAGCAGGGTGGCTCGGTGGGCATCGACGTGCTGGGTGTCGAGGAAGAAGACACTGCGTTTAACAAGGTCGACAGTGCAAACAAGGGCGACAGCGGCGTCTACACGGTGGAGCAGTCCGATGGCGGCGTAAAAATCAAGGTGTTCAGTCCTCACGAGAGCGGCGACAGCACCATCTATTACGTGAGCTACACCATGACCGGCGCGGTCATGAACTGGGCCGATACCGCCGAACTCTACTGGAAGTTTGTGGGCGACGGCTGGTCGGCGGATTCCGATGACGTCGAGATGGAAGTGTATTTCGCAAATGCCGCTGCCGGGACGGCGGCCGTCAAGGGCGAGAACTTCCGCGCATGGGGTCATGGTCCGCTCACGGGCGACGTATCGCTCGACGCGGACGAGCCCATGGTCACCTATACCATTCCCTGCGTGCATCAGGGCGAGTTCGCCGAGGCACGTGTGGTTTTTCCAAGCGATTGGGTACCGCAGTTTGCCGCTTCGAGCGAGGAACGCCTGCCGACGATCCTAAGCGAGGAGAAGGCGTGGGCCGAGGAAGCCAACGCCCGCCGTGAGCACGCGCGTGCGGTTGCCGGCGTGCTTGCTGCGGTGTGCGTTGTCGTGGCGGCGGCCTACACTGGCACGATTGTGGTGCTCAAGCTGCGCAGGCCTAAGCCCAAGCCACTCTTCCAGGACGAGTACTTCCGCGATGTGCCCTCCGCCGACCATCCCGCGGTGCTTGCGGCTCTCATGAGCTGGAACAACGTGCCCGATCAGGCATATATCGCCACGCTGATGAAGCTCACCGACGACCGCGTGATCAAGCTGGAAGAGGCGACCGAGACCAAGAAGAAGGGCCTGCTCCGTCACGAAAAAGAGGAGCAGACGTATCGCATCACAGTGACTGAGGAGGCCTGGAAGGCTGCCAAGAAGGACGGCATCGACCGCGACGTGCTCAAGGTCTTCTTTGCCGGCGTTAAGCCCGATAAGGACGGCGTCCGTTCGCGCACGTTTAGCGAGCTGGAGGAGTACGCAAGCGAGCGCACCACATCTGTTGGCGACAAGCTCGAGGATTATCAGAGCACGGTTAAGGGCAAGCTGGAGGAACGCGAGTTTATCGCCTCAGACGGCACTGTTGCGATGGTGACCGGCTTGGTTCTCGGCATCATCATTGTCTGTGGTATTTTGGGTTCCCTGTTCTATACCGACTTTGCGGACGCCAACGTCGGTGCCGCTATGATCTCGATCCCCGTTACGATCGTGGGCTTTGTCCTGAGCTGCACTTTCCGCCGCTACACGCTGGAGGGCGCCGAGGTGGCGGCTCGCTGCAAGGCGCTCAAGCATTGGCTCGAGGACTTTACGCGCCTGAAGGAGGCCGTCCCCAGCGATCTGATCTTGTGGAATAAGCTGCTGGTGATGGGCGTTGCCCTGGGCGTTTCGAAAGAAGTGCTGCGACAGCTGGCCGAGGCCGTGCCTGCGGACCTACGCAACAGCGACGACTTCTACGACAACTACCCCTGCTATTGGTGGTACTACCATCACTACGGCAACGAGTCGCCGATGGATTCGTTTGATGCTGTGTACCATGAGACCATCCGCGAGCTGGCGTCGAGCTCCGATAGCTCGGGCGCCGGCGGTGGCGGCGGCTTCTCTGGTGGCGGCGGTGGCGGCGCCGGCGGAGGCGGCGGCGGAACGTTCTAGCGAGCGCAAATCATGGGATGGGTCTTCCCCAGCGACTGTTGGCGAAAGATCCATCCCATTTATATGTTTCGAAATGGACTAATCTTTCCGCTGCGGACCCCCGCGCAGGGGGCAGTGGGCAAAAAATGCCAAATATGAGTACTGTTGCCATTATAGTCACATATATTTGCACTCAATAATGGGTCCCTAATGGGAATACCTCTCGTTAGGGGCCCATTTTATTGAACATTTGGGGAGCTACGTCAGCTCGTACGGCTGAACACCGTGCCTCAAAGCAGTAAAAATGCCCCAAATCGCTGCTACAAAAAAGGTAACAGTACTCATATTTGACGTTTTTTGCCCACGGGCATTTTCTAGTCCCTATTTGGAGACATCAGCCGGGGCTTCCACAGCCATTTTGCTCAGGAGTGTCCCCAACGACTAGGTGTGGCTGCCCGATCTAGGCGGTCAGATCCAGTTCGTAGAGGAAGCTTTCGCGCGGCATATTGTGGCGGCGCTCTTCGCGGTTGGCGCGGTGCGTGGACGTGCGCTTAAAGCCGTGTAGCTCGTAGAACTTCCACGAGCAGTTGGAGTCGGTGTACAGGTGCGCCCTCGTTGCTCCGCGTGAGGACAGGTGCGAGACCGCGGCATCGAGCAGCACCGAGCCCACGCCCAGACCATGGACATCGGGGTCGACAGCGAGCAGCGTGACCTCGTGGTCGTGCGGCAGCGGGCTGCTCTCGAGCAGACGGTTGTTGGTCCGGATGGTGGCGCGCACAAACGAAAGGTACTCGGCGCACGCGCTGGGCTCCAGCTCGCGCATCTGCGACAGCAGCGCGCGCTCGGTATCCATCCAATGCTCGTTGATGGTACGGCCGGAGCTCTGCCCCGCGCGCGCAAGTGCAATGCCGCGCGCCTGGCCGTCGATTACAGCGACCTGCGAAAACGTCGAGGACGAAAGGCAATAGGCAAGATCGCACGCGGCCTCAAGGCGGTTGTACTCATCGTTATCCGAGTTGTTGTGCCAAAGCTGTTGCAGAATCAGCGCGATGGCGTCGAAATCTTCGGTATCAAACGGTCGGTAGAGAACCCGCGAGACCATGGTGCCTCTTTCTTTTGCGGATGCATATCGAGCACAGTTCTACCACGCCATTGGCATCTAATTATGGTGCCCCTGTGTTCCATCAACTCATCGCGGCCAGTGCCGCGCCCAAACCATCCGTTCGCAAGCTTTTTCTTCACAGCCGTGCGTTGCGGGGTGCATCGGCGCGCTCGATGCGCTACATTAAATCAGTATTTTAAATGCCGCTGCGCGAGCGCTGCAGATCGACGTATCACCGACTCACAGAGCACGGCGGCGTACCAGACAGGAGGACTGCATGGGATCTGATGTGAAGATCGCACGCGCGTTGATTTCGGTTACCGATAAGACGGGCGTCGTCGATTTCGCACGGACGCTGGTTGACGACTTTGGCGTCGAGATCATCTCTACGGGCGGCACGGCTCGTGCCATCGAGGACGCGGGCGTTCCCGTAACCCCCATCGAGGAGTTCACGGGCTATCCCGAGATGATGGATGGCCGTGTCAAGACGCTGCACCCAAAGGTTCACGGCGCGCTGCTTGCCCGCCGCGATTCCGAGCAGCACATGCAGGAGGCCGCTCAGCACGGCATTAAGATGATCGACCTGGTCGTCGTCAACCTGTACGAGTTCGAGAAGACCGTCGCCAACCCCGAGGTCACCTTCGCGGACGCCATCGAGCACATCGATATCGGCGGTCCCTCCATGCTGCGCTCTGCCGCCAAGAACGCCGCGAGCGTTACCGTCATCTCCGACCCGGCCGACTATGACGCCGTCCTGGCCGAGATGCACGAGACCGGCGGCTGCACCACACTTTCCACCCGTCGTCGCCTGCAGGTGAAGGTCTACCAGACCACCGCTGCCTACGACACGGCTATTTCCCGTTGGCTCGCCGCCCAGTCAGGCGACGTGGCGGACACCTCTGCCAAGCTCGAGATCTCGCTGGAGAAGGTTGATGACCTGCGCTATGGCGAGAACCCGCAACAGAAGGCCGCGGTCTATCGCTTTGCCGAGGGCTGCGAGAACACCGCGAGCTCGCAGTTCCCGCTCGTGGGCTCCGAGCAGATCCAGGGCAAGCCGCTCAGCTACAACAACTATCTGGATGCCGACGCCGCCTGGAACCTGGTCCGCGAGTTCGACGAGCCGGCCTGCGTGATCCTCAAGCACCAGAACCCCTGCGGCTCCGCCGTTGCCGAGGACATTACGTCCGCTTACGACCGCGCTTTCGCCTGCGATCCCAAGAGCGCCTTCGGCGGCATCATCGCCTGCAACCGCGAGGTTCCCTTTGAGCTGGTTGAGCACTTCGCCGACCAGAACAAGCAGTTTGTCGAGGTCATCATCGCCCCGAGCTACACCGACGAGGCGCTCGAGCGCATGGCCAAGCGCCCCAACCTGCGCGTGCTGGCTACCGGCGGCGTGGACCACGGTGCCCAGGTGGAGCTGCGCTCCATCGACGGCGGCATGCTGGTTCAGGAGGTCGACCACGTAACCGAGGACCCCGCGACCTTTACGTTCCCCACCGACCGCAAGCCCACCGACGCCGAGATGGCCGAGCTCGAGTTTGCCTGGAAGGTCTGCAAGGGCGTTAAGTCCAACGCCATCCTGGTCTCCAAGGGCAAGGCCGGCATTGGCATGGGCCCCGGTCAGCCCAACCGCGTGGATTCCGCGCTGCTGGCCTGCGAGCGTGCCGAGGACTTCTGCGAGCGCGAGGGCGTGGAGAAGGGCGGCTTTGCCTGCGCAAGCGACGCGTTCTTCCCGTTCCGCGACAACGTCGACGTGCTTGCCGCACACGGCGTGACCTGCATCATCCAGCCCGGCGGCTCCAAGCGCGACGACGAGAGCATCCAGGCCTGCAACGAGCACGATATTGCTATGGTGTTCACTGGCGCTAGGCATTTCCGTCATTAAGACCTGCCTTGCGGCAAAATAATCTCTGCAAAAGACGGCTGCTCCGTTTGGAGGGCCGTCTTTTTGGTATAAGAGGACGGAATGACTAACACGAAAGGTATGGCCATGCCCCAGATTGATGATGCCGAGCTGTTTGGCAATGCCGAGGATCAGCGTGCGTACGAGGACTTTTGCGCCAATCAGGAGGCGGTCGAGAAGTTCACGCTCGATAAGCCCGCGCTTATCTGCCGTTGGCGTATGTCCAACAAAAAAGTGCCCATGCTCAACCGTCACATCCGTGCGCTGTCCGAGCGCCTGGTGCAGGGCGAGCCGCTCACCCATAACATGCTCAGCTGGGCCAAGCAGCACGTTGAGTGGTCGCTAGCCGAGGGCGACTATACCGCGCACGATGGCGTGCTCATGCTGGTGATCGACATCAACGGCAATGCCGCCATGACGGTGGGGGAGTACGAGCCGCTGGCCGATACTTCGGCCAAGGCGCTGCGTGCCCGCTCCGCCGAGGCTCGCTCTGAGGCCGACGAGACCGGCGTGGCGCCCGAGCTGCTCGCTGCTGTCGACGACGGCGAGCTTGCCTTCGTGGCGCCGGCGGACGAGTGCCTGTGCGGTACGGCGACGCTCATTGAGCAACTGGCCCAGGCCAAGGACATCCCGGTCACGCGCGTAGACATCCCCGCGCAGCTCAAGGGCGCCTTGTTCCTGGTGAGTGACGAGCACGGTGTGGTTCCCGCTGCCGATGCCGATGCCGCCGAGGCAGACGCCGCTATGGTCACCTTCTTCGCCGACGGCTACGAAAAGCTCCGCGCCCGCCGCTAAATGATTATTCTGGGACGGGGATTAAAAAATCATTTTGATCCCCGTCCCCATCGCGAACGTGAGGCGGACAAAACACCCCCGCTCGCGAACAGTTCTGTCACCTTGGCGACGTGCGTGGCGTTCGCCTGCGGATTTGCGGGCATAATGACCGCAAGGCACCAAGAGGGGAGCGAAATCCATGGCGCTGATTTATATCGTTGAGGACGACGAGACCATTCGTCGAGAGCTTGCCGACATCCTTGCCCGTGCCGGGTTTGAAATTGAGGCCAGCAAAACGTTTGAGCACGTCTCGCGTGACATCCTGACCGCTGCACCCGACTTGGTACTGCTCGACCTGACGCTTCCCGTCAAAGACGGCCAGCACATCTGCCATGAAGTCCGCCGCGAATCCGAGGTTCCCATCATCGTCCTCACGTCGCGCACAACCGAGATCGACGAGGTCATGGCCATGACGCTCGGCGCGGACGACTTTGTGCCCAAGCCCTACAGCACCCGCGTGCTCGTGGCGCGCATCAATGCCCTGCTGCGTCGCACCGCGGCGGCGGGCGAGCGCAGCACGCTCGTCCACAAAGGGTTGGAACTCGATCTCGCCCGCTCCATGGTCACCAACACGGCAACCGGCGACAGCACCGAGCTCACCAAAAACGAGCTGCGTATCCTCTCTCTGCTCCTGAGCCGCGCGGGCAAGATTGTCTCGCGTTCGGCCATCATGCAGGACCTGTGGGACTCCGATGCCTTTGTGGACGACAACACGCTTACCGTCAACATCAACCGCCTGCGCACTACGCTCGAAAAAATCGGCATCAAGGGATATTTGACCACGCACCGCGGACAGGGCTATTCGGTCTAGGTGCCGGTTATGTCGTTTGCCAAGCTCTTTAAAGATGCGCTGCTTTCCGTCGCCGTGTGGATGTGCGGCGTCCTGCTGAGCTGCTTTGTGCTGACGGTTGCGGGCGCCCCCGTTTCCATCGTGATCGTGGCGGTCGGCGTGTCCTTTGTCTTTGGCATGCTCGGCATTGTGATCGAGTATGCGCGCCGTCGCCGTTTTTTGCGCCAGCTGGAGCGCGCGGCCGAGGAGCTTGAGAGCCCCGCATGGGTGCAGGAGATGGTGCAGCGCCCGACGTATGCCGAGGGTGAGCTCGAATACGAGGTCTTGCGGCGCGTAGGCAAGGCCGCCTGCGATGAGGTGGCGGAAGGCCGGCGCCAGACCGATGACTACCGCGACTATATCGAGAGCTGGGTCCACGAGGCAAAACTGCCCTTGGCGGCGGCTCATCTGATTCTGGAAAACCTGGACGGCAGTGAAGACGACCTGTCGCGCGTGGACGACCTGGGTCGAGAGCTGGCCCGCGTGGAGCGCTATATCGATCAGGCGCTCTACTACGCGCGCTCGGAAGTCGTAGAGCGCGACTACCTGATTCGCCGCTGGGATCTCAAGACCCTGGTAACGGGTGCGATTAAGGCCAACGCACGCGAGCTCATCGCGGCACACGTGGCACCGGTGTGCGAGGACCTCGACTACGAAGTCTTTACCGACGAGAAATGGCTCGAGTTTATCTTGGGCCAGCTCATCCAGAACAGCATTAAATATGCGCGTGAGGACGGCGCGAAGATCACGTTTTCGGGTGCGCTGCTGGATGAGGGTCTGGCGAGCGAGCGCATTGAGCTTACCGTTGCGGACAACGGCTGCGGCGTGAGCGCGGCCGACTTGCCGCGCGTGTTCGAGAAGGGTTTTACCGGCGACAACGGCCGCACCACCAAGCGCGCAACGGGCATCGGCCTCTACCTGGTGGCCCGTCTATGCTCCAAGATGGGCATCGACGTCACCGCAGCCTCGGAGCCGGGCGAAGGCTTCGTCGTAACCTTCGCCTTCTCGACCAACAAATTCCAATACTTCGAGTAGTCAGGCCGCGCGGCGCGATCGACGGAATCTTCCCATTTGGGAATAAATCGGCCATCTCAGCAGCTATATTCCCGAACGCGACATTGCTATTTTAACCGATACTATATTCCCGTACAGGAACATAGCTCTTCAGTTTTATACTATGTTCATGAACGGGAATATAGCTAAGGAGCGACATGAGAACGGTGACAACGACTAAGGTGCTCGATGGGCGTATCAAACTCAAGCCGTCAGAAAATACTTTCTCGGAGCGCATGGTTTTCGATCCGGGCGAGATGGGGAAAGCCCTTAGGCTTAGAAGACGTGAGCTTGGTTTGACCCAGCGAGATGTCGCGTCTATGACGGGTCGCAGCCTTCGTGTGATCGGCGATATCGAGCGGGGGCGGACAACGGTCGAGATCGGTGTCATCTTCGACTACGCCTCCATCGTGGATATCGACTTTCTTCTGAAGGTGAGGGGAAAATAATGGGTGGCATGCTGTTCGTTCATCGTGAGTTTAAAGGGTCCTACCAGCTGGTTGGCATATTGGATGAAAACGCAGGGATCCCGATATTCACTTACGTCCCCGAATATCTCGAGAACGCTGACGCGGCCCCGATTTCATCATCCTTGCCGTTGGTGGCCGAGGCATTCAGTCCGGACGTAACGAGCTCCTTTTTTTCTGGCATCATTCCGGAAGGACAGCTCAACAGAGATCTTGAGAAAAAGGCGCGAGCAGAGCGCGGCGACTACTTTAAGGTTCTCGATTTGGTTCGAGATGAACCTGTTGGTGCTCTTGTTTTGACGCGAGAGCCTTCGACCGACGGTCTCGAAATGGGCTATGAGGGGATAAGTGAGGGGCAGCTGGGCAGGCTGGCGTACGCGCCGGCGGCGGTAGCTTTTGAACTGGCCCTTGAGAGCCGAATCTCTCTTGCAGGCGCCCAGGCGAAAATCGGTCTGTACCATACAGGTGATGACCCATGCAGCGGATGGTATCTACCCCACGGGGCGGCCCCATCGACGCATATCCTCAAAGCGGGGTCGAAGGCGTTCCCGGGTGAGACGGTTTGTGAAGCGATGTGCGTGAGAGCCGCTTCGCTGATGGACCTATCGGCCGAAGAGTGTTTTCTTATCCGAGTTGAAGATGCCGAGCCAATTATCGCTGTGAAGCGCTTTGACCGAGTAATGCCTGATGCCGGACGCTCGGTTGACGGATTGGCAATTCCATACCGTTTGCACCAGGAAGATGTTTGTCAGGCCAAGGGCATCTCGCGTGAGCTTAAATATGAGCCGACGGGCGTCAATTATCTGGGACTTATCGTCGATGCGGTGCGAAGGGCGTCGACGAATCAAATGGAGGACAGGTTCCTTGTCGGCTATAACCAGCTGTTCGACTATGCCGTAGGAAACTGCGACAACCATCTTAAAAATTGGTCGCTCGTGTGGGACGAGGACTGGAAACAAGTGAGGTTGGCGCCGCTTTACGACGTGCTGTGCACAACGGTATATCCCAACCTCGTTCGGGAAATGGGTGTTTCGTTTGGTGGAAGCCGAAAGATCGATGGCGTAATGCGCGAGTCAGTGATGGAGCAAATGTCCGAGGCGGGATTGCCCCGGGGGATCGTCACCGGAATGATTGACGACACCAGAAATGAGGTGCCGGACGCACTGAGAGATGCAGCGCGTGGCCTCAAGGAAGAAGGTTTCCCCGAGGCAGAAGCAATGTTCGATAAGATCATTCCAGAAGTAATTACGCGCCTAAACAGAATTGCCCCATAACAAAAACGTGCCGTCCCGCCCAAACAAAACGTACCGCCCAAAAGGGCGGCACGCCATCTTTATATCAGTCAACTCGCTGAAGTATGGTGACGAAGGCGCAAGGCCGGGAGGGGTTATCTAAGCCGACATCCCGCAGCCGCGAAGCGGCGAGGACGTCGGCTTAGATAACCCCGCAGGCCTTGCGCTGACGGGAAGGAACCTACTTCACGACCAAAATGTCACAGTCCGTGTTGCGCAGCAGGAACGTCGAAATCGAACCCAGGAGCGCATACTTGATCGAGGACAGGCCGCGGGCGCCGCAGAGCACTAAGTCGGGCTTGACCACGTCGAGCATTTCGTCCTTGAGCGTCTCGCGAATGCGGCCGGCGCGAATCATGACCTCGACCTCGGGAATATCGGGATTTGCCTTGGCTTCTTCGAGCTGCTTGACAATGGAGTTGTTAAAAGCCTCTTCCAAGCCGTTGACCAGGTCGACCGGGTAGGAGCCGGCGCTTTCGAGCGCCGTGGAATCGATAACGTGGCCGATAATCAGCTTGGCGCCGTTGTTCGCGGCGACCTTGATGGCGCGTGCGAGCACAAAATCCTGCTGCTCAGTACCGTCGAGTGAAACAAATACCTTGGTGTAGCCCTCGTTCATGGTTTCCTCCTTGGTCTATCGCACGGGCGTGGGGCTCGTGCGTCGGGCGGGCGCGGGTGCGTTGGCCGCCGGACACTTTATCTTATTGCAGTTATACCCAAGGATTTCGGTTTGACTGCTCGCAATTCTGTGAACGGGCGAGTTTTTTGGTAAGGGTAGGCATGGGCGCGCCCGAACGGTTGATAATGGGAGATCGCCCGCACCGTCCGCAGAACAATATCGGCGGGTGTCTAACGAGGGGGTCCCTTTGGATATCATCGAGCTTCTAAAATCTGCCTTCATGGGTCTGGTTGAGGGCATCACCGAATGGCTGCCCGTTTCGTCGACCGGTCACATGATCTTGGTGGACGAGTTCGTCAAGATGAACGTGAGCGAGACGTTCTGGAACATGTTCCTGGTCGTGATTCAGCTTGGCGCCATTCTGGCCGTCTGCGTGCTGTTTTTCCACGAGCTCAACCCGTTCTCGCCCAGCAAGGGTAAAGAGGGCCGCCGCGACACGTGGGTGCTGTGGGGCAAGATCGTGCTCGGCTGTATTCCCGCTGCGGCGATCGGCCTGCCACTCAACGACTGGATGGAGGAGCATTTCTACAACGCTCCCGTCGTGGCGCTGGCGCTCATCGTGTACGGCGTGCTGTTTATCGTGATCGAGAACTGGCGTGCCAGCAAGCGCGAGGAAATGGCCGTTGCCGGTTCGTTTGGTTCGCGTGCTGTGGTGTCGGGTGGACGTCCCGTCGGTGCACACTTTGCGACTCCCGCGGCAGATGTTGCCGAGGACGAGGGCGATGACGAGGATCTGGACTTTGGTTCCATCACCACGCTCGAGGATCTAAGCTGGAAGACTGCGCTGGGCATTGGATGCTTCCAGGTGCTCTCGCTGATTCCGGGCACGTCGCGCTCCGGTTCCACCATCATCGGCGGCCTGCTGCTGGGCTGCACGCGTTCGGTGGCATCCAAGTTCACGTTCTTCCTGGCTATCCCCGTCATGTTTGGTGCAAGTGCGCTCAAGCTGGTCAAGTATTTCATTAAGGGCGGCACCTTCGGTGCCAACCAGACCGCCATTCTTGGCGTGGGCTGCCTCGTGGCCTTCGTGGTGTCGCTCATCGCTATCAAGTGGCTCATGGGCTTTGTCCGCCGTCACGATTTCAAGTGCTTCGGCGTCTACCGCATTATCCTGGGCATCGTAGTGCTCGCGTACTTCTTCGTTTTGGAGCCTATGCTCGGCCTCTAACTCGGTTGACGCTGCGCGGCGGCCATGACGACAACTTGTCATTCAAAGGGGTCAGGTTACTTTGAACCAAGGTAGGACTATTCCGCTACCGTGTGTTCGGGCTTGCGGTTAAAGGCGAGCTTGTCGACCACGGCTTGTAGCGACATGCGACGGACGGTGTCGTAGGCCTCCTGCGTGCTGTAGGCGCAATGGGGCGTGACGATGCAGCGCGGGTGGGCGATCAAGGCCTGGTTGGGTTCGGTTTCGTCGGCAAGCACGTCGAGGGCGGCACCGCAGATGCCGCGTGTGCCACCGCTGGCGATGCCCTCGTCTAGTGCGGCGACCAAGGCATTCTCATTCACAATGGGTCCGCGGGCCGTGTTGATCAAAAACGCCGTGGGTTTCATAAGCGCAAGCTCGTGCTCGCCAATGATACTCTCGGTCTCGGGAATCAGCGGGCAGTGCAGGCTGACGATATCGGAGGTGCCGAGCAATTCGTCGAGCGTCTGCGCCTTGAAGCAACCGGCGTCGGCAAGCTCTTCTGCCGTTTTGGTCGGCGCCCACACCAGCACCTTCATGCCGAGTGCCTGCGCGATGGGCGCTACGGCGCGCGCGATGCTGCCAAAAAAGACCAGCCCCAACATGCGGCCCTGCGTGCGATGCATGGTGTAGCCGGCAAGCGGATTCCAAGCGCCATCACGCACGCCGCGGTTGAGAAACGTAACTTGGCGCATCAAGTCGAGCATCAAGGCGATAGTGTGCTGAGCGACGTCGTCCGAGCAGTACCCGGGGCAGTTGGTGACGGTGATGCCGCGTGAGGCCAAGCGGTCGACAGCAACGTGGTTCACGCCGATGGACATATTTGAAACGATGCGCATCCCCGCGGTGGCCATGGCATCGGCGCATGCATCATCGACAGGACCGAACTCGCCGACAAAACCCTCGCAGCCTGCTACCTGCTCGGCGGTGGGACAGACATTGGGCACGTGTGCGCAACCCACCAGCTCAATCTGATTGCCACCTTCGATTGTGTCGAGCACCGCTTGGCCCGCTTCGGTCGAACCATCGACCATGTAATAGAGCACCTTGTGTTTCACAACAGCCCTCCTGCCATGTGGGGACGGGGAAGAAATGGTAGATATTCTATCCTCTCGAGCCAATTGAAGTTGCGGTGGAATAGTTCCTGTCTGGGGGCCGGAAAGCCGATTTCAGGAACTATTTCACCGCAACTTGTTTGGGGATGTTGGGGTGGCGTTGGCGCGCGGAGTCGTGGTGTGATTTGCGTCGGTGTCCGCGCGGCTCGGTATACTGGTACGGCTCTAACTATGGCGCTGCCCGCAGGCGCGCCGTCCGTCAGATGAGGAGTCGCCCATGACCCAGCCCCTGCCCTGGGAAAAGAACGCCGCCGCGCCCGTGCCGCCCGCGCCGGAGCCCGTGCCGCTCGATGCGTACACCGCTCCCGCCGCGCCGGAACCCGAGCTCGTCCCGCTCGACATCTACGACGCCCCCGCGCCGGCGCCCAAGCCCGTCAAGCCACTCGTCGACATTGACAGCCTCAACCCCGCCCAGCGCGAGGCCGTCCTGACGACCGAGGGTCCGTTGCTGGTCCTTGCCGGCGCCGGCTCGGGCAAGACCCGCGTCCTGACCTTCCGCATCGCGCATATGCTCGGTGACCTGGACGTTAAACCCTGGCAGGTCCTGGCCATCACGTTTACCAACAAGGCCGCGGCCGAGATGCGCGAGCGTCTGGCGGCGCTCATTCCCAATGGCACCCGCGGCATGTGGGTGTGCACCTTCCATGCCATGTGCGTGCGCATGCTGCGCGAGGATGCCGACCTGCTGGGTTACACCGGCCAGTTCACCATCTACGATGACGATGACTCAAAGCGCATGGTGCGCGACATTATGCAGGCGCTCGGTATCGAGCAAAAGCAGTTCCCCATTAACATGATCCGCAGCAAGATCAGCTCGGCCAAAAACGCCATGATCGGGCCTGAGGACATGCTCAAGTCTGCCGACAGCCCCAACGATAAAAAAGCCGCTCAGGTCTATATGGAGCTGGAGCGCCGCCTGCGCGCCGCCAACGCCATGGACTTCGATGACCTGCTCGTGCGCACGCTCGAGCTGCTGCGCACCCGCCCCGAGGTGCTCGACAAGTACCAGGAGCGCTTCCGCTACATTAGCGTCGACGAGTATCAGGACACCAACCACGTCCAGTACGAGATCGCCAACCTGCTGGCCGCCAAGTACCAGAACCTCATGGTCGTGGGCGACGACGACCAGTCCATTTACAGCTGGCGCGGCGCCGACATCACCAATATCCTGGACTTCGAGAAGGACTTTAAAAACTGCAAGACCGTCAAGCTGGAGCAGAACTACCGCTCCACGGGTCACATTCTGAGCGCCGCCAACGCCGTGGTGCGCCACAACTCGCAGCGCAAGGACAAGCGCCTGTTCACGGCCGAGGGCGACGGCGAGAAGATCCAGGCCTTCCAGGCGAGCGATGAGCGCGACGAGGGTCGCTGGATTGCCGGCGAGATCGAGAAGCTGCACTCCAAGGGCACAAGCTACGATGACATCGCCGTGTTCTACCGCACCAACGCCCAGTCGCGCATTCTCGAAGATATGTTCCTGCGCGCGGGCGTGCCCTACAAGATCGTCGGCGGCACGCGATTCTTCGACCGCGCCGAGATTCGCGACGTCATGGCCTACCTCAAGATGATCGTGAACCCTGCCGACGAGATGAGCGTTAAGCGCGTCATCAACACGCCGCGCCGCGGCATCGGTTCCACCTCGATTCAAAAAATTGAGCAGCTGGCGCGCGACAACCGCTGCTCGTTCTTCCAGGCCTGCGAGATCGCGTGCGCCGAGACGGGCATGTTTAGCGCCAAGGTGCGCAACGGCCTGTCGAGCTTTGTGGCGCTGGTGCGCGAGGGCCGTCGCATGGATGGCGAGCTCAAGGACGTTGTCGAGATGATTGTCGACAAGACGGGCCTGCTGCAGGCATTCCGCGCCGAGGGTACCATGGAGTCCGAGAGCCGCGCCGAGAACATCCAGGAATTCCTGGGCGTTGCGGCCGAATTTGAAGAGACGCACGAGGATATCGAGGGCACGCTCGAGAGCTTGGAAGAGCTGCGCGCGGCTGGCGTTGCCGATGTGCCTGCCGGCGCTGAGTCCGAGCCCGTTGTGGTGAGCGCGCCTGCGCCCGAGCCGGGACCGTCCGTGCCCGCGTCCTCGTTTGAGGCGCTGGTCGGCGCGCGTGATGCCGCGGGCTCCAATCCGCTCGATAGCCTGGCCGCTCCGTCGCTCTCTCCGCAGGATGCCCTGACCGCCGCCATCGCGGGTAACGCGTATGCCGCGCCGACTGAGCTGCCGGCGGGTGCCGTGCATGCCGACGAGATCGAGCGCACCTACGGTCCGCTCACCTGTAAGGCGCTGCCAGCACTCATGGAGTGGCTGGCCCTGCGCTCCGACTTGGATTCCCTGGCCGGCGAGACGCATGCCATTACCATGATGACCATCCACTCCGCTAAGGGCCTGGAGTTCCCTGCGGTGTTCGTGGCCGGCATGGAGGAGGGCATCTTCCCGCACGTGCACGATTTTGGCGGCAGCGATGACCCGGGCAAGCTCGAGGAGGAGCGTCGCCTGGCCTACGTCGCCATCACGCGTGCCCGTAAGCGACTGTTCTTGACCTATGCGGCCACGCGTCGCACCTACGGCTCGACCTCTGCCAACCCGCGCTCGCGCTTCCTCAACGAGATTCCGTTTGAGGATATCGAGTTTAGCGGTATCGGTTCTGCCGGTTTTGAGGGCACGGGCTGGGAGAAGCGCGGCGACCGTCGCGGCACCTTTGGCTCGGGCATGGGCTCGGATATGTATGGCGGCAAGGTGTTCGGCTCGCATACGCGCTCGACCGGCGGTTCCGGTTCACGCGGCGGATCGAGCTTCGACGATTTCTTTGGCGGCAGCAGCTACGGGACCGAGCGCCATCGTGGGGTCTCGCCCGACGCCGGCCGTGTTGCTTCGACCTTTGGCTCGGGCGCGCCGCGAGCCAAAAAGCCGTCGTCTAAGGTGTCGCCGACAGTGGAGCGCAAGGTCGATCGCGCCAGCGCATCGCAGGACTTTGCCGCGGGCGATACCGTGAGCCACAAGACCTTTGGCACGGGTACCGTGATTTCGGTCGCTGGAGACATGATCGAGGTCCAATTCGAAAAGACCGGCCAGACCAAAAAACTGATGAAGGGTTTCGCCCCGATCGTCAAACTGTCGTAACCTGGGTGGTCCCGGGCGGGCGCGGGGGACAACGTCGCCTGCTCGGACAGTCCTGCTCGCACGGAGAGCACATTAAGTGCTCTCCGGCTCGTGCGGAACTCGCGATCGACATTGTTCCTCGCGCCCGCCCGGGACCTTGGGTAACGTTGCTGTCGAGCGTTGCTTCGCCGCTCAGCTTTTTGGTCTGGAGAGCCGGGTGGGCTGAATGCTCAGACATGGCAAGGGGCTCCCCCGTTAAAGAACGGGGGAGCCCCTTGTGGCGTTTGGATTGTTGTTGCGGCCTAGAGGTGACTGATAATCAGTTCCATGTTGCCCTCGAGCCCGATCTTGTCTAGGCTGCCGTTCTCGTGCTCGGCGGCGTACTCGTCGTTGGGGTGGATCTGGATCGACGGGTCGTCCTTGGCGTCAAGAATCTTAATGAGCAGCGGAAACTCCTTGCCCTCGCAGTTGCCAAAGAGCTCGCGGTGCTCGGCCCACAGCCACGACAGCGTGTGGCCGGCATACGGGCCCTCCGCAATCTGGCAGTCGCCGTTGGGATGTGCAGAGATCGCCCAGCACTCGCCGATGGGCCCCTCGGGGATGTCGTAGCCAAAGACCGTCTCTAGCTGACGACCGCCTCAGATCTTTTTGTGGAAGATAGGCGTGAGTTTAATCAAATCGGACATGTACATACCCCCATCAGGTTGTGCGGGCGTCGCGCAAAACAGCTCAAAACGAGCGCCCGGTGGATTACAAAACTAGGCCAGCGTCACGTTGTGCAGCTCAAAGCGGTCGCCAACGTTGCGCGAGATCGAATACTCAAACGCGGTGCCGCTATCTAAAAAACCAATCTGATTGAGCTCGAGCAGGGGAGAGTCGGGCTTGGTATCCAAGCGCTTGGCCTCTTCCTCGGTTGCCGTCACGGCACGGATGATGCGGTGGAAGCTCGAGATCTTAAGCCCGCATTGCTCGCGGATGAAGCTGTAGACCGATCCGTACAGGTCCTTTTTCCTAAGACCCGGAATCACCTCGAGCGGCATGTAGGTATACTCGATAACGATGGGCAGACCATCGACCTCGCGCACACGCACAATGTGATAGGCAAAGTCGTCTTCGGCTATTCCCAATTGAGTTGCAACCTCTGCCGGCGGATTGACGATCGAGAAATCGTAGACCACCGAGGCCACCTTCTCCCCGCGGTGTTCATACGAAAAGCCTTGAGCGCGGTCGTTCTTGCCCTGGAAAAACGCTTTGCCGGGAAGCCCCGCCGTGTCCTTGACGTAGGTGCCCGATCCGCGACGGCTGGTGACAAGACCTTCCTCGGTAAGCTGCTCAATCGCCCGCTTGACGGTGATTTTGGAAACGCTATACAACTCGCAGAACTCAACGACGGTGGGCAGTTTGTCGCCTGGTTTCAGAGCGCCGTCCTCGATGCTTCGACGGATATCTGCAGCTATCGATTCGTATTTGGGAATCATGGAACCCCCTTTCTGGCTTGATTGACTATAAAAGAAAGTATAGTCAACGCCTAAGTACCCCTATTGCGTTCTTGAAAAGTCCGAGAAGGATAATACTAAGAGCCGCTCTGCATATAAAACTAGAGCGCTCTAAACGGATATACATACGAATAATGGAGCATTGAACAAATTGATTGGTCCGCGGACGGGGGCGAGTTGTTTTGCCACCCAGCGAACCTAATTTCATGTTTTACATTCCCCGGATAAAACCTGCCAAAACAAACCTGTCCCTTTTTGGCAGGTTTTCGCTTTGGGAGCGGTACCATATAAGGCAATGTTTAAACGAGAAAGGTGGGCTCCCATGGAACCTAAGCAGTACTACATCGGCATCGACGTCGGCGGCACTTCGGTCAAGGAGGGCCTGTTCGACGAGGACGGCAACCTGCTGGCCAAGGCCAGCGTGCCCACGCCTCCCATCGTTGACGCCGCGGGCTTTGCCGCGGTGACCGGCGCTATCGACCAGGTTGTAGCCAAGGCCCAGATTCCGCGCGCCTTTGTGGCGGGCATTGGCTTGGCCGTTCCGTGCCCCATCCCGGCATCGGGCGATGCCAAGGTCAAGGCCAACATTGCCATTAACCTGCCCGAGCTGAGGATCGCCATTCAGGAGCACTGCCCCGATGCGGTCGTTAAGTACGAGAATGACGCTAACGCCGCTGCCATGGGCGAGGCCTGGCTCGGTTCTGCCAAGGGCGTGCAGAACGTGGTGATGGTTACGATCGGCACCGGCGTAGGCGGCGGCGTTATCGTTAACGGCGACGTTGTGTCGGGCGTTGTGGGTGCCGGCGGCGAGATTGGCCACATGTGCCTGAATCCGGTCGAGGAACGCACCTGCGGCTGCGGCGGCCATGGCCACCTTGAGCAGTATTCCAGTGCCACCGGCGTGGTGAGCAACTATCTGGCCGAGTGCAAGGCCGCGGGCGTCGAGCCCCTCGAGCTCACCGGTCCTTCCGATTCCCGCACCGTGTTCCAGGCCTGTCGAGAGGGCGACAAGCTCGCGCTGGCCGCGGCCGACACCATGGCCGATTACCTCGGCCGCGCACTGGCGCTCATCGCTAACGTGGTCGACCCCGAGATGTTCCTGATCGGCGGCGGCGCCTCCGCCTCGGCCGATGTCTACCTTGACGCGGTTCGTGAGCACTTTAAGCAGTACGCGCTTTCCGCCTCGCGCGAGACGCCCATCGAGGTCGCCTCGCTCGGCAACGATGCCGGCATCATCGGCGCCGCTTACGTGGCCCTGCGCGCTGCCGGTAAATAGCTGGTGCAAGGGGGCAGGCTACTTTGCACCAACATGGTGCAAAAGGGACAGCCTTGGCCCCCATGCCTGCCCCAAAATATGCCGTGGCCCTTCCGTCCCCAAGCCTCGGCGTCAGCGTGCTACCATAGCTACGTCCAAGTACACATATCAAGTGGAGGATATCCATGGCAAACGTTCTTGTCTTTGGTCACCAGAACCCCGATAACGACGCCATCATGAGCGCCGTCGTCCTGTCCCAGCTGCTCAACCAGGTTGAGTATGCCGGCAACACCTACGAGACCTGCGCTCTGGGCCAGCTTCCGGCCGAGTCCGCCAAGCTGCTCGCCGACGCCGGCATCGCCGAGCCCCGCGTGATCGAGTCCGTCGAGGCCGGTCAGCTCGTCGTCCTCACCGACCACAACGAGTCTGCCCAGTCCGTCGCCGGTCTTAAGGACGCCACGGTCTTTGGCGTCGTCGACCATCACCGCATCGGCGACTTCGAGACCGCCGGTCCGCTGCACTACATCTGTCTGCCCTGGGGTTCCAGCTGCACCATTGTCACCAAGCTCGCCGGCGTGCTCGGCGTTGAGCTTTCCGACGTCCAGGCCAAGCTGCTGCTCTCGGCCATGATGACCGATACGCTCATGCTCAAGAGCCCCACCACCACCGATGTCGACCGCGCTGTCGCTGCCAAGCTCGGCGAGCAGGTGGGCGTCGACCCGGTCAAGTTTGGCATGGAGGTTTTCCTCACCCGTCCGTCCGGCTCCTTCACCGCAGCCGAGATGGTCGGCAACGACATCAAGATGTTCGAGCCTGCTGGCAAGAAGCTGCTTATCGGCCAGTACGAGACCGTCGACAAGAGCCGCGCGCTCGGCATGATCGACGAGATCCGCGAGGCCATGCGCGCCTACGCCGCCGAGAAGGGCGCCGACGGTATTGTCTTGTGCATCACCGACATCATGGAGGAGGGCTCGCAGGTCCTGCTCGAGGGCGAGACCGAGGCTGCTCAGAAGGGCCTGGGCATTGCCGACGAGCACGACGGCGTCTGGATGCCGGGCGTCCTCTCCCGTAAGAAGCAGGTCGCTGCCCCCATCATGGCCGCCTGCTAGGTTCTTTTGACCTAACACCGACGACCGGACCGCGGACGCCCCGCGCTCCGGTCGTTTTCTGTGCACGGGACCGTGTTGTCTATTGGACAGGGACGCCCGTGCCGTTGAGCAAATAATGTTCAACCTGTGGTTCCGCTTTTCGGCCGCGCCCGCGCGCTTATCGAGCAGGGTAGGCTAGATGCAAGCGTAATACATTAGAGCGCGGCGCCGCCATTTGGGCGGGCCGTGCTTTTTTAGGACGGGAGCCTTCCCGTGAAAGGAGCCGCCCATGGCAGCACCCGAGCAGCTGTTCAACGACCGTGAGCGCAAGCGTTTTGAGCGCCACGACATTTGGGAGTGCATTGCCGAGAACGGCACGATTTCCGCCGCCGTCATGGTGATCGCCGCCATCGCCGCCGTCATCTGCGCCAACACCGATGTCTACGAGGCCATCCATCACTTTTTGGAGACCCCGCTGTATGTGGGTCTGGGCAACCTTACGGCCGGTCTTACCGTTGAGCTTTTCGTCAACGACTTCCTCATGGCGATTTTCTTTTTGTTGGTGGGCATTGAGCTTAAGTACGAGATGACGGTCGGCGAGCTCAAGAACCCGCGCCAGGCCATGCTTCCCATGCTGGCAGCCGTGGGCGGCGTCGTCGTTCCCGCCTGCATCTACCTCATCTTTAACCATGCCGGTGCGCACAACGGCTGGGCCATCCCCATGGCAACCGACATTGCCTTCGCGCTGGGCGTGCTATCGCTTTTGGGCAACCGCGTGCCCAACGGCGTGCGCGTGTTCTTCTCGACACTCGCCATCGCCGACGACCTGATCTCTATCGCCGCCATCGCCATCTTCTATGGTCAGAGCCCCAGCCCGTTTTGGCTGGGCGCCGCCGCGCTCGTGACCTGCACGCTCGTGTGGCTCAACAAGACGCAGCACTACCGCCTTGCCCCGTATACGGTGCTGGGCCTGCTGCTGTGGTTCTGCATGTTCAAGAGCGGCGTGCACGCTACGCTCGCCGGCGTCATCCTGGCCTTTACCATCCCGGCCAAGTGCGGCGTCAAGCTCGATAGCCTCACCGATTGGCTGGGCGAGTGCCTGCCGCTGCTCGATGACCGCTACGACGACGAGGCGCACATCCTGGGCCAGCATGACTTTACCGTCTCGACCACCAAGGTCGAGCGCGTCATGCACCGCGTGACCCCGCCGCTCATCCGCATGGAGCGCCTGATTTCCACGCCGGTCAACTTTGTGATCCTGCCGATTTTCGCGTTCGTGAACGCACAGGTTCGCCTGGTGGGCGTGGACATGAGCACACTGCTCACCGATCCGGTGACGCTCGGTGTGTACTTTGGCATGCTGCTGGGTAAGCCGATTGGCATCTTTGGCATGACGTTCGCGCTGGTCAAGCTTAAGATTTCCGAGCTGCCGCACAACGTCAACTGGCATATGGTCGCCGGTGTGGGCATTCTGGGCGGTATCGGCTTTACCATGTCGATTCTCATCAGCGGCCTCGCCTTCCCGACGGCTCAGTTCGAGGTTCTGGCTGCCAAGGCCGCCATCCTTGCCGGTTCTGTCACCGCCGCCGTGCTCGGCATGATCTACATGAGCGTGGCCTGTAAACACCCCGCGCCCAAGGACGAGTAAAAACTCGAAAAAAGACGCCAGAACCGGTTTGGATGCGTTCGAAACTCGGATCCGGGCGCTACTGGCCCCCTGCCAGATACCCCCGTGGTCAAAAAACGCCGTTTGTGAGTACTGTCACAAACGGCGTTTCATTTTAGGTGTGGAAAATAATGAACAAAGTTATAAGAACTGTACGTTAATGAGTGACCATTGACTTCCAATTTGGCGCTAGCTGACGGTGATTAGGGAATTTCAAGTCCAGTTTTGCCGATTATGGCCAAGAATCGCTGCTACTAAAAAGGTAACAGTACTCATATTTGCCCTTTTTTGGCCGCAAGCCCTAAATCAAGCCTCGCCAGGGTCGGGAAACGGGCCAAATCGTCGGCCTCGAGGCCTATTCCACCGTTCCGTAGACGGCGCCCCAGCCGTGGGCGGCCAAGGCGGAGTTGAGCTGGTCGCAGAGTGACTGGCGGTCGTAATAGCCGGGCGGTAGCAGGTTGACGATTTCCATGAGATCGGGTGCCAGGTCCAAGATTTCGGCCTGTACGATCAGATCCAGGCGGTCGATGGCGTGGTGGTCGTAAAACAGCCCGTCGACCAGGCACTGCAGGTCGCCGAATTCCTCGGCCTGGAACGATCCGTACTCCATAGTGCCTCCTTGGGCGCCCCGCGCCGGCATGCGCGGCGATTCGTAATTCATTGCGATGGACTTAATCTATCACGGCTTCATAACGTTGCGGCGGTGGCGGTCTATACTTAGACGAACTGCAACGTACCGCTTCGCGAAAGGTCGCACCCATGCAGACGATCTACCAGAAGATGGAAACCACCGAACTCGACGCTGCCATCGAGGCGCTCAAGGCCGAGGTCGCCGAGGTCAAGGCCAAGGGCCTGGCGCTCGACATGGCCCGCGGCAAGCCGTCGCCCGCTCAGGTGGACATCTCGCGCCCCATGCTCGATATCCTCAACGCCGACGCCGATCTGTACGACGGCAACGTCGATTGCTCCAACTACGGATGCTTCGAGGGCATTCCCTCGGCGCGTAAACTGGCAGGGGAGTTCCTGGGCTGCCCCGCCGAGCAAACACTCGTGCTGGGTTCGTCGAGCCTTTTGATCGAGCACGATATCGCCGGTATGTTCTGGCGCTGCGGTTCGTGCGGCAGCGAGCCCTGGGACGCCTACGAGGCCGCCCACGACGGCAAGAAGGTCAAGTTCCTGTGCCCCGTTCCCGGCTACGATCGCCACTTTGGCATCACCGCCGATCTGGGCATCGAGAACGTCCCCGTCGCGATGACCGACAATGGCCCAGACATGGACGAGATCGAGCGTCTCGTTGCCGCCGACGATTCCATCAAGGGTATCTGGTGCGTGCCCAAGTATTCCAACCCCACGGGCATCACCTTTAGCGAGGACACTGTGCGCCGCCTGGTCGAGATGCCCACGGCCGCGCCCGATTTCCGCATCTTCTGGGACAACGCCTACTGCGTGCATGACCTATACGACGAGACCGACGAGCTCGCCAACATCTTTGACCTCGCTCGCGCGGTGGGCACCGAGGACCGCGTGGTGGCCTTTGCCTCGACGTCCAAAATCACCTTCCCGGGCGCCGGCATCGGCTTTATCGGCGCGAGCCCCGCGGTCATCGCCGAGTTCTCCAAGCGTCTGAAGGCCGGCCTGATCAGCGCCGACAAGCTCAACCAGCTGCGCCATGTAAGTTTCCTTCCCACCATCGAGGCGGTTAAGGAGCACATGAAAAAGCATGCCGAGTTCCTGCGCCCGCGCTTTGAGGCCGTCGAGCGCAAGCTCACCGAGGGCCTGGGCGACACGGGCTGTGCCACCTGGACGCATCCCCGCGGCGGTTACTTTGTGAGCTTCGATGGTCCCGAGGGCTCGGCCCAGAAGGTCGCCGCGCTTTGCGCCGAACTGGGCGTCAAGCTCACGCCGGCCGGTGCCACTTGGCCCTATGGCAAGGACCCGCGCGACACTAACATCCGCATCGCACCGAGCTATCCCACGGTCGAGGACCTGGAGGCCGCGCTCGACGTGCTGGTGCTGGCCGTCAAGCTCGTCGCTGCCGAGCTCGCGCGTGCCGAGCGCGCCTAACGCGCGACTTCCCGTACTATCCGCACTTTCGATACGTAAAGGAGCGTATACATGGATTTGGGTATTTCCACCAACCCCACGCCAGAGCTCTACACCATTAAGGTAACCGGCGAGATCGATATCTCTAACGCCGATAGCCTGCGCAATGCCATCGACCTGGCGCTCGAGCAGCCCACTGAGGCCGTTGAGCTCGATTTCGCCCAGGTGAGCTACATCGATTCGACGGGCATTGGCGTGCTCGTGGGCGCCGCGCACCACGCGGTCGACCACGGCAAGCGCTTTAGCTGCACCAATGTGCAGCCTCCGGTGATGCGCGTGGTTCAGCTGTTGGGTGTTGACCAGGAGATTTCGATCACCGCTGCATAATTTTTGCCCCCAAAAGGGCGTGCCGTTTGGCATATGTTTATGATGCGCTCGGACGTTTTGGCGTCCGGGCGCTATACTTGACCGAATGAATAGACGAGTTCCGGCCGAATGGCGCGGTGCGGGCTCGACTCACATCGAGCCTTGGAGGTATGTGTGTTTGGTATTGGAGAGGGTGAGCTCGCGATCATCGTGGTCTTCGGCTTTTTGCTGTTTGGCCCGGATAAGCTCCCGCAGATGGGCCGCACGATCGGCCGTGCCATCCGTCAGTTCCGCGAGACGCAGGAAAAGATGACGGCCGTTGTTCAGTCCGAGATTATCGATCCGGTGAGCGAGGCCGCGTCGGCCCCGGTCAAGCCCAAGAAGGCCGCTGCTGTCGACGATGATTCCGATGCGGACGAGGATGCTGCCGAGACGGCAGCGCCCGCCAAGAAGGAGACCTTTGCCGAGCGTCGCGCCCGTCTTGCTGCCGAGAAGGTCGCAAGCGAGGGCACTGCTGAGGGCGAGAATGCTGCCGAGGAGCCTGCGACCGAGGGTGCCGACGCCGGGTCTGCCGATGCCGTCGTCGAGTCCGAGCCCGCCGCAGAGCCGGAGTCCAAGCCCGAGCCCGAGCCGGCAGAGCCCACGACGGCTGATCTCTACGCCCGTCGTCCCCGCAAGCGCAAGGCCGTCGTCGACCAACTCGCTCGCGAGCTCGAGGCCGAGGACGAGGCCGCCGCTGCCGCCGACGCCCCGAAGGGAGGCGATGAGTAATGCCTATCGGACCCGCGCGTATGCCGCTCTTCGATCACCTGGGAGAGCTCCGTCGCCGCCTGACCATCGTGGTCGTCTCGGTGTTTGCCGCCGCTATCGTGCTGTATTTTGCCACGCCCGTGGTGCTCGACATCTTGGAAGACCCCATCCGCTCCTTTGTGCCGGACGGTAAGTTCTACATCACAACCACGCTCGGCGGCTTTGGCCTGCGCTTCTCGCTGGCCATCAAGATGGCCGTGGTCATGTGCACACCCATGATCATCTGGCAGATTCTGGCATTTTTCCTGCCGGCACTGCGTCCCAACGAGCGCAAATGGGTCGTGCCCACGGTGCTCGCCTCGACGGTGTTGTTCTTCCTGGGCGCCATCTTCTGCTATTTCATCATCATTCCTGCGGGCTTTGAGTGGCTCATCGGCGAGACCTCGGCCGTCGCCACGGCGCTGCCCGATCTGGAGAACTACGTCAACATGGAGCTGCTCTTTATGATCGGCTTTGGTGTGGCGTTTGAGCTGCCGCTCATCATCTTCTACCTGTCCGTCTTCCATATTGTGTCCTATGCGGCCTTCCGCAGCGCCTGGCGTTACGTATACGTTGGCCTGCTTGCGGGCTCGGCTGTGATTACGCCCGACGGCTCGCCCGTTACGCTGGGTCTCATGTATGGCGCCCTGCTCTCGCTCTACGAGATTTCGCTCGCCATCGCTCGCGTGGTCATTACCGCGCGCGAGGGCAAGGAGGGCTTGTTTGTGAGCCGTCTGGACCTGTTCTCGGACGACGAGGACGACGAGGAGTAAATCGGTATGCACGAGGTTGGCATTGTCAACGGCATACTCGATACAGTGATTCGCGCGGCGCGTGGGGCGGGTGCCTCACGCGCCGTTTTGGTAACGCTGCGTATCGGGGATATGACCGAGGTCGTTCGCGAGGCGCTCGACTTTGCCTGGGAGACATTTCGCGACGAGGACCCGCTCACACAAGGCTGCGAGCTTGCCGTAGAGGAGATTCATCCGCAAAGCGAATGCCTAGACTGCGGCGAGGTCTTCGACCACGACCGCTTCCACTGCCGCTGTCCTCAGTGCGGCGGCGCCAATGTGCGCCTGCTGCACGGCCGCGAGCTCGACATTGCGAGGATCGAGATCGAAACCCCCGACGATTAACCCGCTAGCCATCTGGCGATGGGGTATAAAGGGGCAAAAGTAAGGAGCGCTAAGTATGGCCGAGAAAACGATTGATATCGCATCGCCGATCCTATCGCGCAACGAGCGCCTGGCAGATCAGCTGCGTCAGCGATTCACAGAGACAAACACCTACGTGATCAACGTCTTGTCGAGTCCCGGCTCGGGCAAGACCACCACGATCCTGGGCACCAACGAGCGCCTGCGCGACAAAGCCGGCCTGCGTTGCGCCGTCATCGAGGGTGATATCGCCTCGGACGTCGACGCCATCACCATGAAGGAAGCCGGCATGCCCGCCATCCAGATCAACACGGGCGGCCTGTGCCACCTCGAGGGCAACATGATCATGGAGGCCGTCGACGCCTTCGACCAGGCGGTGGGTCTGGACAGCATCGACGTCATCTTTATCGAGAACGTGGGCAACCTGGTCTGCCCAGTCGACTTTGACCTGGGCGAGAACCTGTCCATCATGATCCTCTCGGTGCCCGAGGGCGACGACAAGCCTATCAAGTACCCGGGCATCTTCCAGCATGCCGGCGCGCAGCTGCTCAACAAGGTCGACGTGGCCCCGGCTTTCGATTTTGACATGGATAGGTATACTAAGACACTCGATGACCTCAATCCGCAGGCGCCGCGGTTTGCCGTGAGCGCACGCAAGGGCGAGGGCATGGATGCCTGGTGCGATTGGCTCATCGGGCAGATCGAGCAAGCAAGGGCGTAAATCGGCCGCCATACGGGCGGGCGTAGCCGCAGAGACACGAGATAGGAGCCTCTTTTGAAGCTCATCATCGCCGAGAAAAACGACGCCGCGCGTCAGATCGCCGAGCGTCTGTCCACGGGCAAACCCAAAAAGGACAAGGTGTACAACACCGCTATCTACCGTTTTGAGTGGAAGGGCGAGGAGTGCGTGACCATCGGCCTTGCCGGTCACATCCTGGCGCCCGATTTTTGCGACAGCGTGCTGTTCGATAAAAAGCTGGGTTGGTATTCGGTGACCGAGGACGGCGAGATGTTGCCGGCCGATATGCCCGATGGCCTGGCCCGCCCGCCGTACGACACCAAGCGCAAGCCGTTCCTTGCCGATGGCATTTCCATCAAGGGCTGGAAGCTCGAGAGCCTGCCGTATCTCACCTGGGCGCCCGTCATTAAGCTACCGGCCGAGAAGGAACTCATCCGCTCGCTCAAGAACCTCGCTAAAAAGTCCGACAGCGTCATTATCGCCACGGACTTCGACCGCGAGGGCGAGCTGATCGGCTCGGACGCTCTCAACAAGGTGCGCGAGGTTGCGCCGGACTTGCCGGTTGCCCGCGCCCAGTACTCTTCGTTTACCAAGGCCGAGATCACGCAGGCCTTCGATAACCTCGTCTCGCTCGACCAGAACCTGGCCGACGCCGGCGAGAGCCGTCAGCACATCGACCTCATTTGGGGTGCGGTGCTCACGCGCTACCTGACGCTCGCCAAGTTTGGCGGCTTTGGCAACGTGCGCTCCGCCGGCCGCGTGCAGACGCCGACGCTCGCCCTGGTGGTCGAGCGCGAGCGCGAGCGCATGGCGTTTGTGCCCGAGGACTATTGGCAGATTCGCGGCATGGGTGCTGCGCAGGGTGCCGCCGAGGACGATCGCTTTAAGATTGCGCACAAGACGGCGCGTTTTACCGACAAGGATGCTGCCGAGACGGCGTACGGTCACGTTGACGGTGCCAAGACGGCGACCGTTGCCGCGGTGACCAAGCGATCCCGCAAGCAGCAGCCGCCCACGCCGTTTGCGACGACCTCGCTGCAGGCTGCCGCCGCGGCCGAGGGTATCTCTCCCGCGCGTACCATGCGCATCGCCGAGTCCCTCTACATGGCGGGCCTCATCAGCTACCCGCGTGTCGACAACACCGTGTACCCCACGACGCTCGATCTGGGCGCCGTGGTGAGCGACCTGGCAAAGATCAACCCGGCGCTGGCGCCTGTGTGCAAAAAGGTGCTCGCCGGCCCCATGAAGCCCACGCGCGGCAAGGTCGAGACTACCGACCACCCGCCTATCTACCCCACGGGCGAGGGCGATCCGTCCACGCTCGATGGCGGCCAGCGCAAGCTTTACGACCTCATCGCCCGCCGCTTCCTAGCGACGCTTATGGGCCCCGCGACCATCGAGAACACTAAGCTCGAGCTCGACGTCAACGGCGAGCCGTTTGTGGCTTCGGGCGACGTGCTCGTGACCCCGGGCTTCCGCGAGGCCTATCCGTACGGCCTTAAGCGCGATGAGCAGATGCCGCCGCTGGAACAGGGCGATACAGTCGATGTGTTCGACATTAAGCTCGAGGCCAAGCAGACCGAGCCGCCCGCGCGCTACAGCCAGGGCAAGCTCGTGCAGGAGATGGAAAAGCGCGGCCTGGGCACCAAGTCCACGCGTGCGAGCATCATCGAGCGCCTGTACGCCGTGCGCTATCTCAAAAACGACCCCGTTGAGCCGAGCCAGCTGGGCATCGCCATCATCGACGCGCTCACGCAGTTTGCCCCGCGCATCACGAGCCCCGATATGACCAGTGAGCTCGACGGCGACATGACCCGCGTGGAGCGCGGCGAGGACACCGAAGAGCATGTCGTGACGCACTCGCGCGCGCTGCTGGCCGGCGTGCTCGACGAGCTGCTCAAACATACGCAGGAGCTGGGCGACGCCATCAGCGACGCCGTCACGGCCGATGCACGCGTGGGCGCCTGCCCCAAGTGCGGCAAGGACCTGGTTATGAAGACGAGCGCCAAGACCCGCGGCAGCTTTATCGGCTGCATGGGCTGGCCCGACTGCGACGTGACCTATCCGGTGCCGAGCGGCGTCAAGGTGAGCCCGCTCGAGGGTGAGGCGGCCGTGTGCCCCGAGTGCGGCGCGCCGCGTATTAAGTGCCAGCCGTTCCGCCAGAAGGCCTTCGAGATTTGCGTGAACCCGACGTGCCCCACCAACTACGAGCCCGATCTTAAGGTGGGCGAGTGCAAGGTGTGTGCCGAGGCCGGATGTCACGGCGACCTGATCGCGCACAAGAGCGAGAAGAGCGGCAAGCGCTTTATCCGATGCACCAACTACGATGACTGCGGCGTGAGCTATCCTCTGCCGGCGCGCGGTAAGCTCGAGGCGACGGGTGAGACCTGCCCCGAGTGCGGCGCCCCCATCGTGGTGGTCAACACGGCGCGCGGTCCGTGGCGCATCTGCGTCAACATGGATTGCCCGACCAAGGAGAAGAAGCCCGCCCGTGGCCGCAAGACCACGACCAAGGCGAGCACGGCAAAGAAGACGACGGCTGCGAAGAAGACGGCCGCCAAGAAGACTACGGCGAAGAAGTCAACCGCCAAGAAGACCGACGCCGACAAGTAGCGGCGCAGTCGAAACATTGCCCAAAACAAAAGCGAGCGAGGACCCCACGATCCTCGCTCGTTTTTTTTGACCGGCGGCTCGGCAGTTAGGGACGTTCTTTTTCTGCCGGCAGTATAAGAACGTCTCTAACTGCCGGCTCGGGAACGACAAAGCGCTAGTTTACCTCGATGGGCTTGGCGTCGGGATAGCGCTGCTCAAAGTCCAAGCGGTACTTGTTGTCATTGGTGCCCGCCACGTTGTCGCGCGACAGCGGCGCCACAATCTCGTCCTTATGGTCCGAGGGCTTTGCGTACTTTAGGCTGATCTCCCAGGCATCGCAGATCGCGTCGATGCGGTGATCAAGGTCGTCATACAGGGCAATGATGTCTTTCCAGGAGTTGTAGTTCTTGGAGCTCATGGGGACGTTCAGGTCCTCGACAATGTCGTAATACTGCTCGATGGTCTCCTCCGTGCGCTCGGCGACGTCGGCGAGATTTTGACGGGTGGTGCGATCTTCTTCCAGATAGCTACCATTGAAGGCCTGCGCGCAGGCGCGGACCTGGCTATCGAGGTCCTCGAGCAGGTCGTAGTATTCGCTCAGGCGACGGTAGAGGTTCTGCTCGGAGAGGGTTGCTTCGCCGCCAGCCTCGTCCTCGTCGTCATCGTCATCGTCGTAAAGGCTATTGGGGTCGCCGAGAGGCTTGAGGTCATCATCGTCAACATCGTGGTGCAGCTTGGTAACCTCGGCAGTCGTCTGCGTGGCGGAGTCGTCGAACGGTTTGATCACAAAGAAGATGACCAGGGCGATGATGATTGCCACCAGCGCAACGATAACGGCGATAAGCGGCCCAGTGCTGTTCTTTTTGGGAGTGGCTGCCTGTGGCGAAACGGGTGTGGATGTGGGCACCGGCTGCTGTTGGGGCGAGGTGTTCGCGACAGGCATGCGCTGTGTGGTCTCGACTGCAGCGGCACCTGCGGCAGGGTCGGGACGATAGGAGAGGGGGTCGTCCGGTTTGGCTTGCGGCGTATCGAGGGAACCGGTCTGCTCAAACGCGGGCTGGCTATCGCTCGCGGCTGTTTGCTCAACGGGTGAGCCGCAAGAGGTGCAGAACTTGGCATCGTCCGCAAGCAGCTTGCCGCACGAGGTGCAATACCGAGACATTGCCACTCCTTTCGCCACATTTCAATACAATACGACGATTATACCCAGCGCTCAAAATCCCCCATCATAAGTTGCGGTGAAATACGGACTGTTGGACGGCCCTAGGGCTGTAACCAGTCCCTATTTCACCGCAACTTTGGAGGGACGCCTCGATGGCTAGGTCGGATTTGGGACGCGCCGGACGCTGGGGTATCATGACTTGGTTGATATATCTGCATTTTCGCGCCTTGTAGGAAGGGGCTGCGCCCATGGCTTTTGAGCCCGCTCAACATAGCTTTATCACGCTCGAGGGCGTCGACGGCGCCGGCAAGTCCACGCAGGCGCGCCTGCTGGCCCGTGCGTTCGAGCTCGCTGGCTACCAGGTTGTGAGCCTGCGCGAGCCGGGCGGCACTGCCATCAGCGAAAAGATCCGCGCCCTGCTGCTCGACCCCGCCAATACGGCGATGGGCGACACCTGCGAGCTGCTGCTGTACGAGGCCGCACGCGCCCAGCTGGTGCACGAGGTCATCGCGCCCGCCCTTGCGGCCGGCAAGGTGGTCCTGTGCGACCGCTTCTACGATTCCACGACCTGCTACCAGGCGTTTGCCGATGGTCTCGACCGCCAGATGGTGCGCGATGCCAACAACTTGGCCGTCGCGGGAACACACCCGGCGCTCACGCTCGTCTATCGCATCACGCCCGAGCAGGCGGCACTGCGCATGGCCGCCCGTGGTGCGGCCGACCGCATGGAGGCAAAGGGCATGGCGTTCCAGGAGCGTGTTTACCAGGGTTTTTGCGCCATTGCCGCCGAGGAACCAAACCGCGTAAAGCTCATCGACGCGACTGCGTCCATCGAGGACGTCTTCGCGAAAACGGTAGAACAGGTTCGCATGTACGGCCTCGACATTCCCCAAGATGCCGTCACCGCCGCGCTTGCCCAGGAGGCCGAGTAGCATGGCCCCCGCTCAGGCAAGCCTGCTGGCAAAGCTCGACACCCAAGAGCGCGTACGCGACTTTTTGACCAACGCTGTCGCCAGCGGCCGCGCATCGCATGCGTACCTGTTTTTGGGCGCTCCCGGCGCCGGCAAGCTCGACGCCGCATGGGCGCTCGCCCAGGCCTTCCTGTGCGAGCAGGACGGCTGCGGTTCGTGCGACAGCTGCGTGCGCGTCGCCCGCCATACGCATCCCGACGTGCACTATTGCACGCCCGAGAGCGCCACAGGCTACCTCATCGCCCAGACCCGCGAGCTACTCGACGACGTGCCCCTCGCACCTATTCGCGCCAAGGCCAAGGTCTACATCATCGACCGCGCCGAGCAGCTGCGCGCCAACACCGCCAACGCGTTGCTCAAAACGCTTGAGGAGCCGCCCGAGGACGTCATGTTCATCTTGCTGGGTACCTCGGCCGACGTAATGCTGCCCACCATCGTGAGCCGCTGTCAGTGCGTGCCGTTTCGGCTCGTGTCGCCCACTGTGGCCGCGCAGGCCGTGAGCCGCGCCACCGGCCAGGACATCGCGCGTTGCCGCATGGCCGTCGCTGTGGCGGGGAGCCCCACGCGCGGCATCGAGTTCCTTAAGAGCGCCGAGCGCCGGGACGCCCGCCGTCAGATGGTCCGCGCCATCGATTCGCTCATCGCCGCCGACGAGGCCGACGTGCTCAGCCGCGCCAAATCGCTCATCGTCGCCGTCAAGGCGCCGCTCGCCGAGGTCAAATCCACGCAGGAAAAGGTGCTCGAGCAAAACGCCGACTACCTGTCGCGTGGAGCATTGAAACAGCTTGAGGACCGCAACAAGCGCGAACTCAACGCGCGCGAGCGTTCGGGTATCATGGAAGCGCTGGCGAGCGCGCGGACGCTCATGCGCGACGTGCTGCTGACGCTTCAGGACGAGGCGGCCGACGTGGTGAACGAGGACGTGCGCGACACGATCGGTCGGCTTGCCGCCGCGACGAGTGTTGCGGGTGCCACCCAGGCGCTCGAGGCGGTTGCAACCGCCGAGCGCAACATCGCCAGAAACGTTACTCCCCAGCTGGCCATCGAGGTCATGCTGTTCGATATCAGGAAGGCACTGAAATGCCGTTAGTCGTACCCGTTAAGTTTACCTACGCCTCGCGCGACCTGTGGTTCGACCCGCAGGATCTGGATATCCTCGAGGCAGATTACGCTATTTGCTCCACCGAGCGCGGAACCGAGATTGGCCTGGTCACGGCCGACCCCTTCGAGGTGCCGCAAGACGAGATCGGTCAGCCGCTCAAGCCCGTGCTGCGCGTTGCCAGCGACATCGACCTGCAGCTTGCCGACGACCTGGCCATCCAGGGTGACGAGGCAATGGTCGATTTCCGCCGTCTGGTCAAGGAGCTCGACCTCGAGATGAAGCCGGTCGGCGTCGAGTACCTGTTTGGCGGCGAGAAGGCCGTGTTCTACTTTGCGGCCGAGGAGCGCGTCGATTTTCGTCAGCTCGTCAAGGACCTGTCCTCGACGCTGCACATTCGCGTCGACATGCGCCAGATCGGCGTGCGCGACGAGACCCGTCTGGTGGGCGGTTATGCCCAGTGCGGCCAGGAGCTCTGCTGCACGCGCTTTGGCGGACAGTTTGAGCCCGTCTCGATTCGCATGGCAAAAGAGCAGGACCTGCCGCTCAATTCCTCCAAGATCAGCGGCGTGTGCGGCCGCCTGATGTGCTGCCTGCGCTATGAGTTCGAGGCGTACAAGGACTTCAAGAGCCGCGCGCCAAAAAAGAAGACGCTCATCGATACGCCGCTCGGTAAGGCGCGTATCCAGGAATACGACACCCCGCGCGAGCAGCTGGTGCTGCGCCTGGAGAACGGCAAGGTCTTTAAGGTCAACTTGGCCGACATGACCTGCACGGAGGGCTGCAAAAAGAAGGCTGCCGAGCAGGGTTGCAACTGCCGCCCCGACTGCGTGACGCGTGACGTGCTCGAGCGCATCGAGTCGCCCGAGATGCGCCTGGCGCTCATGGAGCTCGACCGCGAGAACGGCGTCGACGTGGGCGATGGCCTGTCGAGCGCCGACCGTCTGGCTGGCACGTCGATGCCCAAGCGCCGTCGTCGCGATGCCGATTCCGATGCCCGCGCCGGTCAGGGCCAGGGCGAGGGTCGTGGCCGCGGCAAGGGTCGCGGCAAGGCCGAGACGCCCGAGGTCGAGGAAGCCGCCGGTGGCCGTCGCCGCCGCAAGCGCGCGGGCTCGGGCGATGCCGGCGAGGCCGCAGCCGCGGGCAAGAACGCTTCCCGCGAGCGTGAGGCTCAGCAGCCCCAGCAGCAGAACCGTGGCGGCGGTATGAACCCCACGCGCCGTCGTCGCCGTCATCTGTCGAGCGAGGAGCGCGAGGACGCCTTCCGCGCCGCAGCCGCTCGCGAGGCCGGTGCCGCTCCCAAGGGTGCCTCGGCCTCCGACGCGCCTGCCGACAAGGGTGGCAAGCCGCGTGGCGAGGAGGAGCGCGCACCGCGTCCGCGCCGTCGCCATTCCTCGGGCACGCAGCAGAAGCCTTCGGTTCCTTCTGTGGCTGATCAGGTTTCGGATGGCGAGGTCAAGGTCACGCGCCGTCGCCCCGGAGATGGCGGAGGAGCGGCTGCCAAGACTTCGCGTGGCGCCGCTCGCGATGAGCGCGAGCCACGTGAGGGCCGTGGTGGCGAGGGCTCGGCCGACCAGGGTCAAAAGCGCCGTCGCCGTCGCCGTTCCCGTAAACCGCGCCAGGATGGTGGCGAGGGCTCGACCCCGAGCTCGTCCGCACCGCAACCGCCCGCCGGCGAATAACGCCCGCGAGCGGATTAGCCCGCCTTGCCCCGAGAGCATCGGGGTATCATAGCGCTGAATCAACAACCCTCCCTGCGACCGAACGTAGGGAGGGTTGTGTCTTGAAGAGCCATCTGAACATATTGAGCCGTCTGCAGGGTGTCGGAGACCTACCGTTTGCGGACGAATTGCTGCCGTTTGCCGAGCTGGTGGCACACGAGGCGCTTGAGGCGTTGTCGCCCACGCGATGTGCCGGTTGCGAGCGCGCTGGTGCGCTGATTTGCCAAGATTGTCTGGCCGCGCTTACGCTCATCGACCCATGTCATAGCTGCACCCTATGCGGCGCCCCGTTTGGGGATTTGCTGTGCACTGAGTGTTCGGTCGAGGGCGCGTCTTCGGCAATGGTCGAAGCGCTCGACCGCTGCCTGGCGTGCGCCGTCTATGCGCATCCGCTGCCGCGCATCATTAAAGCGTACAAGGACGCAGGCGAGCGACGTCTGGCTCCGTATTTGGCGGAGCTGCTCTATGACACGGCCCTGCATGCCCAGGTCGTAGCGCCCGATCGCTACGGCGGCGTGCTGTCCGGTGCGGATGCGGTGGTGTTTGTGCCTGCGACGGCGGCAGCGTTTCGGCGGCGCGGCTTTGATCATATGGAGGCCATTGCGCGTCCATTTTGCGATCTTTCGGGTGTACCGTTGCTGGACGCCCTGGTCAAGTACGGGCATGGCGACCAGCGTGAACTCGGCCGCGACGAGCGCCGCGAGCGTGCCCAAGGCATGTACGAGACGGTTGAGGACGTGTACGGACGCCGCCTGCTGCTTATCGACGACGTTATTACTACAGGCGCGACCATGGCGGCGGCTTCGGCAGAGCTCAAGCGCGCCGGCGCTGCAGCTGTCGATGGCCTTGCTATCGCACGTGTTTGGTAGGGGTGGTTTTGTGGTAGTAAAGTTTGAGCGGCGCAACGAGCCGACAGGTGAACAGCTAGCGGCTTCCGTAATCCTAACAGGCGCCTCGGCGCTGCGCATGATGCGCGCCGAGCGCCGGCAGATGGGCTACATAAGCTGGAGGGACCTTGATCCCGAGGAGGAGCGCCGTGTACTACGCACGTCGTCGCCCTCGACCGAGGATATCTACCTTCCCGATTTGGTGCGGATTGGGGCCGCAAGCGGCGAGGTTCAAGAAGATCTGTACTTGCTGGTGGGATCTGCGGCGCAGCGCCGCCGCATGCCTGGCGTGGGCTGGTCCGTGTGTTCCGGGTTGCCTGCCGGCTCGATTCTAGAGGTGGAGCCGGGTGTATACAGTCTGTCTCCCGAGGCCCTTTGCGTAGCCGTCGCGCGCGAGGTCGGTTGCATCCAGGCATTTGCCCTGGCCCAAGAGCTGTGCTCTAAGATTTCGCTGAGTGATCGCGGGAAGTATCTGCCTCCCTACACCTCGCCTGTTACGAATAAACTTGCAAAGGACAAGGACCAGCCAGCAGACGTGGGCTACTTTGAGGTTGAGCCGGTGCTGATGCCCAACCGTCTGGCAGATTACCTCGCGGTATGCAAGGGGAACGCGGCCAAACAGCTACAGTGTCTGTGTCCCTATCTTTCGGAAAACCTGCGCTCACCCATGGAGTGCATCATGCTCGCCCTGTTTTCGCTTCCGTTTTCCTATGGCGGGTTTGCCTGCGGACCTTTTAAGACCGACTACGAGATCGAGTTCGATGACCGTGCGCAGGCGATTTCAGGCATGCCACATGCGGTCTGCGATGCCTATCAGGAAGCAGCGCGGTTTGACCTGGAATACAACGGTGATCTGGGCCATTCGTCTCGAGGCGGGCGTATTCACGACGAAAAGCGCAACACGAGCTTGATTACTATGGGAATCGAGGTTGCGACGGTCAACAACGAAATGCTCTGCGACATGGAAGCAATGGAGGCGCTCGCATGGCGCATATTCCAACGCATGGGAAAACGATATCGCAACCGTGTTGACGCTCGCAGAAAGAAACAAGAGGCCCTACTTAACACGCTTCGAGCGTGTTTTGGGCTTAAACCGGCCTAGTAATGCCGAGAAATAGGGGGTTGGATATATGCCCTGGCCAAAAAATGCCAAATATGAGTACTGTCACTAAATCAGTAACAGCAAAATCAAGGAATTTAGGACTCTGAGGCGGTGTAAAGTAAGAAGATAATAAACAAATGTAGAATAACTAAGCATCAGGTTAGCGATACTGAGCGCAAAATCTGTCCGAGAGGCAAAAATTGCCTGTTACTAAATTGGTGACAGTACTCATATTTGCCATTTTTTGGCCACGGCACCCTAAGAAGGGCGCCCCGGAGCTCCCCGTAGGGGAGCTCCGGGCTCATAGGGGCACGAATAGCCCACTCCGACCTGCGAAATCTGTACTCGTGATGCGAATGACGCCCCTAACCTTAAACTTTAGCTTGAACTTAGCTATAATGCGCTACGTTCCTACCAGGCTGTGGTTGCGGACGGACGAAATGTCCGTCCTAGTCCAAGACAGACGCGGTCAAAGGGATCCACGTAAGCGACCGCGTGCGCGCGGCGCGATCATGGCGCGTCCTAGATGTAAGCCGCACCGTCCGTTCTACTTTCTTTGGGGCAATACCGCCTCGCGGGCGAGCGGGCCAGTCGTGAAGGTGGCTGCGGCCTCCCGAGCAAACACCCCGGTGCGCAAGTGTGGGGTCAAATACCAGGTCAGCTGGTGGGAACAACCCGATATTCCGTGCAACGCACGGATCGTATACGACACAGAAGGCAGGGTAGTGGACATGGTGAGGGGCAGCTTGATGCACACGGCTCGGTTAGGTGCTGGGACCGCAGCGGTCATCGCCGTTTTGGGCCTGAGCGGATGCGCATTCAACCCGCTGTCTACGTTCACGACTCCCACGATCGACCAGATCGAGTGCGAGACCGTCACGCCGGCGGTGTCGGATGATGCCTTGGTCACCCCCGGTACCCTGACGGTTGCCCTCGATACCTCCGATGCCCCGCAGGCAATGCAGGGCACTGACGGCGAGCTCACGGGGTATGCGGTCGATGCCGCCCGCGCCCTCGCAAACCGCATGGGACTTAAGGTCGCCTTCGTCGATGCGTCCTCGGTAGGTTCCGCGCTCGGCGACAAAAAGGCCGATATCTTTATCGGCGAGATCAACTCCACGGACGGGGACGTCAGCTCGCTCGGCACCTGCCTGTACGATGCCGCTTCCGTGTTCGGCAAAACCAATGACGGTGGGTCGCTAAACGTTTCTACCGATACGCTTAACACGTCCACCCTGGGTGTTCAGATGTCCTCGGCCTCGCAGGAGGCGCTTGCTAAGCAGAGCATCACCGCCAACCAAAAGACCTACTCCAACATTAACGAGTGCTTTGAGGCGCTCGAGTCCGGCGAGGTCGACTATGTGATCTGCGACTCAACGGCCGGCGGCTACCTTGCACGCCTGATGAGTGAGATCTCCTATGTCGGTGCGCTCGAGGCGCCCTCGACGCTTGGTGTTGCGGGCCTCTCGTCCAATGACGAACTGTGCCGTGCCGTGAGCGATGCCCTCGACGGCATCACGGTCGACGGTACGCTCGAGGCAGTCCACTGCGTCTGGTACGGCACGATGCCCTACGACCTCACTACCAAGACGGTATCTGGTGCCAACCTTCAGTCGTCCGGCTCCGTACCTTCCGGCAGCGAGTCCTCCGATTCCAACAATGAGACCGCATCCTCCGAGGACAAATCGTCCAGCCAGGAAGGCACCATCACCGACGACGACATTAACAAACTTAATAGCTAGTTATTGCTAGGGGTGGTGTCTCCTATACGTTGGAAAGGAAACCTCTTCACGGTTTCAACACGCACTGCCGGGCTTTCCCAACAGGGGAGCCCGGCTTTTCCATCCCTATAAAACAAGCAGGTCAAAGCCAATTTTCGGGACCAAATACAAAGTCGCCGGCTCCTTCCTATAGCGCACTTTGCCATGGAAAAGTGCGAGACTTCGGTATGCGGTATCAAGCAATCGTTATTCGGGTCTTTAGGAATCCGCGTGATTAAATGCACGGCAATGGGTACATAGCCAGTACAGTAAGTCCCCGAGGCAGATTGGAGCCACGTATGGATATCAAGGTTTCTGGACGCAAGACGACGGTAACCGATGCTCTGCGTGCGCATGTGGATGAGAAGATCGGCGAGGCGCTCAAGGTTTTCGATATCGAGCCCATGACGGTCGACGTTGTACTTCGCTATGAGAAGAACCCCTCGAACCCCAACCCGGCAATCGTCGAGGTTACGGTTCGTGTCCGCGGTTCCGTGATTCGTGTTGCCGAGCACGGTGCAGATATGTACGCTGCCATCGATCTCTCCGCCGATAAGGTCACCCGCCAGCTGCGCAAGTACAAGACCAAGGTCGTGGACAACCGCCAGGGCGGTGCCAGCGCAGCGGATGTCGCACCGGTCGAGCGCGTCGAGGATCTGGCCGACCTGTTGCTGCCCGAGGAGGAGGACGACCTGCTCGTCCGCGAGAAGGTCATCGATGTCACCCCGATGACTGAGGAGCAGGCGCTGGTGCAGACCGATCTGCTCGGTCACGACTTCTACGTGTTCGAGAACGCGACGACCGGCCTCATCAATGTGGTGTATCACCGTAAGAATGGTGGATATGGCATCATCAAGCCCCGCATCGAAACACTTGACGAGTAAAATACGTTAACTTGCATGAGTTAACGGTTGGCGGCCATCCCATGCGGATGGCCGCCTTTTTTACGTAAGGAGTCGCTTTGATGGACAAGGCTGCATCTACCGGCCATTCTGACCGCTGCCGCATCGTCGTCGATACCTGCTGCGACTTTAGCCCCGAGGTCGCCGCGAACCTCGATGTCGATATCTTGGGCTTCCCCTTCATTATCGATGGCGAGGAGCGCACGGACGATATCTGGTCGAGCATCACGCCCAAGGAGTTCTACGACCGCATGCGCGCCGGCGCCCGCGTGTCCACCTCGGCTGTGTCGCTCGGTCGCTATATCGAGTTCTTTACCGAGTGCGCCAAAGAAGGCACACCTACGGTCTACCTGTGCTTTACCTCGGCGCTGTCGTCGAGCTACAACTCTGCATGCCAAGCGGCAGACACCGTGCGCGCCGAGTATCCCAACTTTGAGCTCTACGTGGTCGATAACGCCCTGCCCTGTGCGACCGGCGAGCTCTTGGCGCTCGAGGCCGTCCGCCAGCGCTCGGCGGGACTCACCGCCAAGCAGCTGGTCGACTGGGCAAACGAGGCCAAGACCTACGTCCACGGCTACTTTACGCTCGAGAGTTTCGACGCGCTGGCTGCCGGCGGTCGCATTCCGCCCGCGGCCGCACAGCTCACGGCAAAGCTCGACGTCAAGCCCGAGCTCTCCTACGACCTGGCCGGCTCGCTGTCGCTGGTCGGCGTCAACCGCGGCCGCAAGAAGGCGCTCAAGTCCATCCTCAAGTCGTTCCGCGAGAACTTCGTGCCCGATCGCACCATGCCCATCGCGATCATGACGGCCGATGCCGAGAAGGACGGCGACTGGCTCGAAGCCGCCATTCGCAAGGAGGAAGGCTGCGCCGACGTCACGATCATCCGCAGCTCCGTGGGTCCCACCATCGGCTCGCACGTTGGCCCCGGTATGGTGGCCTGCGCGTTTTGGGGCAAGAATCGCGCCGACAAGGCATCGCTTTCCGACCGCATCGCCCGTCGCGTGCGCGGTCAGTAAGCAGGCACTGCGGCCGTAATCGATCCCAACTCACAGCCTAAACGCTGGCACCGAGTATTCAACCTGGTAACAACATCCAACCCAAAAGGAAAGGTTTCATGGCAAACAAGCTCTCTGTCGCATTTATCGGCACCGGAATCATGGGTGCTCCCATCGCCGGCCACATTCTGGACGCCGGCTACCCCGTCACGGTCAACAACCGCACCAAGTCCAAGGCCGCCGCACTCATCGAGCGCGGTGCCGTCTGGGCCGATACGCCGGCCGACGCCGTGGCGAACGCCGATGTCGTCTTTACCATGGTAGGCTATCCCTCCGAGGTCGAGGAGCTCTACCTGGCGGGCGACGGCCTGCTGGCCTGCACCAAGCCCGGTACGGTCCTGATCGACCTTACCACGAGCTCGCCCGAGCTGGCGCGCGACATAGCCGAAGCCGCCCAGGTTTCCGGCCGCATGGCGTTTGACTGCCCCGTCACCGGCGGCGAGTCGGGCGCGATCGCCGGCACGCTCACGGCCATTGTGGGTGCCACCGAAAACGACATTGCCCCGGTCCGCGACATCCTTGCCACCTTTGCGGCCAACATCTGCTGCTTCGATGGGGCCGGCAAGGGCCAGGCCGCCAAGCTCGCCAACCAGGTGTCGCTGGGCGCCTGTATGGTCGGCATGGCCGATGCCATGGCATTTGCCGAGCTGAGCGACCTTGATCTGGAAAAGACCCGCGAGATGATCCTGGGCGGTACCGGCAAGTCCGGCGCCATGGAGAGCCTGGCGCCCAAGGCGCTCGACGGCGACTACAAGCCCGGCTTTATGGTCGAGCACTTCATTAAGGACCTGCGCCTGGCGCTCGCCTACGCCGACGACCGCGAGCTCGCGCTGCCCGGTGCCGACGTGGCCTTTACGCTCTACGACATGCTCGACGCCATCGGTGGCGCTAAGCTGGGCACGCAGGCCATCACGGTGCTCTACAAGGAGGAGGCCGACGCCATCGCCGCCGGTCTGGACTGGTCGCAGTATCGTCCCGAGGAGCACGGTGCCCACGAGGAAGGCTGCGGTTGCGGCGAGCACGGCGACGACCACGAGTGCGGTTGTGGCCACCACCACGGCGAGGACCACGAGTGCTGCGGCGGCCACGGCCACGATGACGGCCACGAGTGCTGCTGCGGCCACCATCACGAGGAGTAGCGCTCATGAGCTGGACGTTCGTGGTGCTCGCGCTGGTACTCTTTATTTTTGCGATCTACATCGGCTTTTTGTGCGGTCAGTGGGCCTGCGAAAAGCGCGTCATCACCAAGCGCGACTACTGGATCGCCAACTTTGCGGGCGCGGCGGCAGTCGTCCTGCTGACCTGGGTGTTCTCGCTGTTCCCGCTGGTGCAGTTTGCGCCGATCGGCTGGCTCGGCGGCTTTATCGCCGGCCTTAAGATGAGCTTTGGCGAGTCCGTTGGCCCGTGGCGCAAGCACGACGAGGTCTTTAACGTCAACAAGGCCCATCGCGCCGCCGCCGAGGCGGGCGACGCCGAGGAGCGCCGCCGCGCACGTCGCAATGGCGCTGCCGACCGACAGCTCATCTCGGTCACCGATGACAGCAAGGGTGCTGGCAAGCACGCTAAGAAATAGTAAGAAGAGGTAACTATGGCAGAAAACAAAGACGAACAGCTCACCGACGAGGAGCTGGCGCAGCTTCAGTTGGCAGAGGAGAACGAGAACGCCGTCGATCGCCTGGTCCAGGAGCTCGGCTGCCCCACGCGCCGCATCCGCCAGTTTGCCGCCCGTGTGCTGCACCTGCTCGCCGAGCGCGATCCTCAGCGTGTCGTGCCCTGCGTGCCCGCGCTGATCGAGGCGCTCGACCGCCCCGAGGCTCAGACCCGCTGGGAGGCCCTCGATGCCCTGGCGGCGCTCGCCACAACCTGCCCCGAGCAGATGGGCGATGCCTTTGAGGGTGCCGAGACCGCGCTGTTCGATGAGATTTCCTCCACGCTGCGCTACGCCGCCTTCCGCCTGCTGTGCGTATGGGGCGCCACGAGCGTCGATCGTTCGCGCGAGGCTTGGCCCATCCTGGACGAGGCCATCCAGTGCTACCACGGCGATCTTGAGTATCGTGACATGCTCGGCTGCCTGTACGAGTTTGGCCAGGGCGAGATTGACGCCGAGATTGCCGAGAAGCTCGCGCTGCGCCTTAAGTTCGACGCCGAGAACGGCAAGGGCAGCTATCTCAAGGCCCGTTCGAGCGAGATTTGCGAAATGCTTGTTAAACGTTTCGGCCTGGATCTCTCCAAAAAGAAGAAGCGTGCTAGCGTTAAAGAATCTGACGACGCCGAAGACGAGGAGTAACAGATTATGGCGCACGATGTAGTCCTGATTCCCGGTGACGGTATCGGTCCCGAGATCACCCAGGCCATGCGCCGCGTGGTCGAGGCCACCGGTGTCCAGATCAACTGGAACGTCCAGGAGGCCGGTGCCGGCGTCATGGACGAGTTTGGTACGCCGCTGCCCCAGCACGTGCTCGATGCGGTCGCCGAGACCAAGGTTGCCATCAAGGGCCCTATCACCACGCCGGTCGGCACGGGCTTCCGCAGCGTCAACGTCGCCCTGCGCAAGCATTTTGACCTGTACGCCTGCGTGCGCCCCTGCCTGTCGCAGCCGGGCGACGGCTCTCGCTTCCGCGACGTCGACCTGGTCATCGTGCGCGAGAACACCGAGGACCTCTACGCCGGCATCGAGTTCGACGAGGGCACTGCCGAGGTCGAGGAGCTTTCGCAGCTTGTCGAGCGCTCGGGTCAGAAGACTTTCGCCGCCGATTCCGCTATCTCGATCAAGCCGATCTCCATCGCCAAGAGCCGCCGCATTGTGGAGTATGCCTTTGAGTATGCCCGCCGCTGTGGCCGCAAAAAGGTGACGGCCGTGCACAAGGCCAACATCATGAAGGCGACCGACGGCCTGTTCCTGCGCGTCGCGCGCGAGGTTGCCGCAAACTACCCCGATATCGAGTTCAACGACAAGATCGTCGACGCCACCTGCATGGGCCTGGTCCAGAACCCCAACGACTTCGATGTCCTGGTGCTGCCCAACCTGTACGGCGACATCGTGAGTGATCTGTGCGCCGGCCTGGTAGGCGGCCTGGGTATGGCCCCCGGTTCCAACATCGGTGCCGACTGCGCCATCTTTGAGGCAACGCACGGCTCCGCGCCCGATATCGCGGGCCATGATATCGCCAACCCCACGGCCGAGATCCTCTCTTCTGCGATGATGCTCGATCACCTGGGCGAGAACGACGCGGCCAACCGCATTCGCGCGGCCGTCTCTGCCACGCTCGACGAGGGCGAGCAGGTTACCGGTGATGTGCGTCGTGCCCAGACCGGTTCCGTCGAGGGTGCGGTGGGTACGCAGGCCTTTGCGGATGCCGTTATCGCGCACCTGGCCTAAGGTATGCGCGCTGCAAACGCCTAAATTGTACTTAAGTGTTTGCGTATAACCTAAGAATCAATACGCCCGGCGCTCCGTCGGGCGTATTCTATTAGGGACTATGTTTCCTAACAAGGAGTAACTGATATGGGTCTGATTCAAAAGAAGGACGAGAAGGACGAGATCGACGGCATCCAGATCATCGAGCGCGGCGAAGGTCCCGACGGTGACGAGGAAGAGAAGATCGACCTGGTCGCCGGCACGTCCGCCGAGCACATCGCTGCCGGTACGACTGCCGAGGAGGAAGACGTCCGTCTGGAGGCTCAGATTGCCGCAGACGCCGCCGACGAGAACCTGATGCCCGACCCGCAGGGCGAGGACGATGATATCCTGGGCTTCGACGAGGACGACCACGCATCCAAGCACAAGAAGACGATGATCGCCGTCTTTGTGGTTGCCGTCGTGATTGCTGCCGTGGTCGGCTTCTTTATCGGTAACGGTGGCTTTGGCGCCAAGGGCATTGGCTCGTCGACCCTGACCGAGGACCAGCTCGGCTCGACCGTGGCAAGCTATAGCTACAACGGCAAGAAGAGCGACATCACCGCGCGCGAGGCCATCGAGAGCCAGTACAGCCTCGATACCGTCAAGGATAGCGATGGCAACTACACCGCCCCTTCCGCCGACGTCATCCTTTCCTACGTCCGTAACAAGATCCTGCTCGACGCTGCCGAGGACGAGGGCATTACCGTCTCCTCCAAGGAGATGAAGCAGTACGCTGAGAATTCCATCGGCACTTCGGACTACGACACCATGGCCACGCAGTATGGCGTGTCCAAGGACCAGGCCAAGCAGATTGTCCGTCAGTCCGCGACGCTGCAGAAGCTCTATAAGAAGAAGGTGGGCGACAGCTCCGCAAGCATGCCGACCGCTCCGACCGAGCCTTCCGATGGCAACGAGGACACCGCGAGCAAGGATTACGCCGACTACATCATCAACCTTGCCGGCGATGAGTGGGATAGCTCGAAGGGCACTTGGAAGGACGAGGACAGCACCTACGCCAAGGCCTTTGCCGACGATGCCTTTACCGCCGATAGCGCTACCTACAAGCAGGCCATGACCGCCTATTACACCGCCTATCAGCAGTATTCCTCGCAGGCTTCGAGCGCCAGCTCCAAGTGGACCGAGTATGCCAACAGCCTGTACGCCAAGGCCAACATCAGTATCTACGGCCTGTTTGCGTAAAGGTTGACGCGGCGTTACCGAGCACCCCGTCGATTAACTTATAAGCCCGCCAGAACGGACATCGTTCTGGCGGGCTTTTTACGTTGCGGGTATCGGTGGCTTGTTAATTGAAAATCATTCTTTAAGCCCAAAGAGGCTATCGGCTTCATCGTCAGGTATATATTCCAGGACATCGCCCGGTTGGCAGTCGAGTGCTCGGCATATCGCGTCTAAAGTTGAAAAACGCACGGCAGAAACCTTGCCCGTCTTGATGCGCGACATATTGACCTGGGAGATGCCCACGCGTTCTGCAAGTTCTTTGGATGAGATCTTGCGTTCGGCCAGCATGCGGTCGAGCCGCAGAATAATCATAGATTCCCCCTAGAGCAACTCGTCATCTTGTTTTTGCAGGATACATCCGTAGCGGAAGACGCTTGCAATCAGGCTAATAATCAGGCCTGCAAAGACCATAGAGGGCTCGAAAAGCTGGCCGGCGAACGCATCAGTAAAGCGGCCGCCAAATCCTGAGAGCATCAATCCCGTGACCGTAGCGCTAAGAAGCCTCACGGCAACGCCGCCGATAAGAAACAAATGTCCTATTCGACGAAGCATGTAGTTGCATCCAAGGTCAAAAGGCCTGCCGGCCTTTTCAATGTTGGAGAATAGGCTGCACACGCTGAGCGCGATGGCAAGTGCGAGGCATGTCATCAAGAGACTCCCCAGGGCAGTGTGACCGTCGTGCGCGACGAGCATAAGCGGGGCCTGCTTATTGGTGCCGACGAGAGCGAGGCACGGTCCTTCGCCGGCATTAAGCTCTATGGATTGGAGACACAAGCCTTGGGAGAGGTCGGGTAATATCAGCAGAAGGTCAATCGCAATGACTGCGAAGAGTCCCAGAGCGAGCAGCGCGGTAATGCAGATTGTGGCCCATTTGCAGATGCAGGCGAGCTTCCTCAGCTCGGCTATTGTCTGTTCGCGGCTGATGGTTTCATTCGATATAGATGCGTTTCGATGGACCATAACCCCTCCAATCGGCGTTTTGGATGATACTTGCATCATATCAGAATTAACGATAAACGATAAATAATTACGGATAGTGACTAAGTAATGATTGAAAACGATTAGCGTGAGCTATTAGCTCATTTTGGATGCCGGAGTTTGGTGCGCGGGGGATGAGGACAAATGCCAAAACTTCCCGTGATCGCGCAAACGATCCATCGTGTTCCCTAATTCATATGGATAAACAACTGTAAACGATTGCAATTCTCCGGTGAATGGTCGAAAACTACCGTTCACCGATAATCTCGAAACTGGTACTAACTGGTATTAAGTCAAAAAGACCAATTCACAAATCTCCATAATGACCTGCATTTTTTCCACATGCGATTTAAAGCCACCCTGTGTTGTTTATTCCGTCGAAACAATGTCGATCGGGTAGTCGAACATTTCAAAACGGTTTCAAAACCGCAGGTAGAAGTGTTAACAAGCGGTGAACGGTCGAAATATCACCGTTAGCGGTGCAAAAACGTTTTACCGTATGAATCAACGAGAGCGACCTCTTCTGTGGTGATATAGTGACAACAACACGACACGTGGTTACTACCAGTTGAGAGACCACAGGTCTTCGAGGAACGCTTACCAAGAAGCTTTAAGGGCGAGCGCCCGCTGGCTTCCAAAATTTATCGGACTCAGATCGCACACACTTTCGGAAGGGAAATTTGAATGGTTGGCTTTATTCTTACCGGTCATGGACAGTTCGCACCCGGCCTCGCAAGCGCTATCGCTATGGTTGCCGGCGACCAGCCCGCTTTTACCGTCGTTCCTTTCGAGGGCGACCAGGCTGCCTCCTATGGTGAGGATCTCCGCGCCGCTATCACCGCCATGCGCGAGGAGTGCGATGGCGTACTCGTCTTTACCGACCTGCTTGGCGGCACCCCGTTCAACCAGTCGATGATGATTGCCCAGGATGTCGACAACGTCGAGATCCTGACTGGCACTAACCTTCCCATGGTTATTGAGCTCCTGTTCCTCCGCGGCAACGCCACGCTTGCCGAGCTTGGCGAGCAGGCCGTGACCGTTGGCCAGACGGGCATCACCGCCCAGACGGTCGCCTCCGTCGCTAGTGCCGAGGAAGAGGATATCTTCGGCGACGAGGACGGCATCTAATGGCCGATTTCGGAGCCAGCGTCCTAAGCTCCTCGGTCGCTCTTTTGGGCCTGCTTGTCATCATGGGTGTTATTTACACTATCTGGTCTCAGATCAACATGAAGAAGAAGCAGAAGTACTTCAAGGAGCTGCACACGGAGCTCAGACCGGGTCAGGAGGTTCTTTTCGCCGGCGGTATCTACGGAACCGTCAAAGGCATTGAAGGCGAGAAGGTCCAGATCAAAGTCCGATCCGGAGCCGTCGTAGATGTTTCGCGTTACGCGATTCAGGAGATCAAGTAACTGTCGTCAGCAAATAACGAAAGGAAGATGATCAACATGGCAGAACCCAACATTCTTCTTACCCGCATCGATAACCGATTGGTTCATGGTCAGGTTGCAACCCAGTGGAACTCTACTCTGGGCTCCAACCTCATCCTCGTCGCCAACGACGACGTGGCGACCAACACCATGCGACAGAACCTCATGAAGATGGCCGCTCCCGCCGGCGTCGCTACGCGTTTCTTCTCCCTGCAGAAGACCATCGACGTCATTGGCAAGGCGAGCCCGCGCCAGAAGATCTTCATCGTGGCCGAAACACCGGAAGACGTGCTTACGCTCGTCAAGGGCGGTGTGCCTATAAAGAAGGTAAACATCGGCAACATGCACATGTCGGAAGGAAAACGCCAAGTCGCCACCTCCGTCGCAGTAAACGACGAGGATGTCGCTGCGTTTAAAGAGCTGCAGGAATTGGGGGTGGAGTTGGAGATCAGGCGCGTTCCGAGCACGCCTGTTGAGGACACGAGCAAGCTCTTCTCGTAATCCTCATGATCCACGTTGTCAGGAGTGAAACCCTGACATTCTGTACGTGATATCCAAAGTGCGTACATACATTTTGAAAGGAGGAGCAAGATGGAATACTCGATCATCCAGGTCGCTCTGGTCTTCGTCGTCACGTTCATCGCGGCAATCGACCAGTTCAACTTCCTCGAGTCTCTCTATCAGCCCATCGTCACCGGCGCCGTCATCGGTCTTATCCTTGGCGACCTCAACACCGGTCTTCTCGTGGGTGGTACCTATCAGCTCATGACGATCGGCAACATGCCGATCGGAGGCGCTCAGCCGCCTAACGCCGTCATCGGCGGCATCATGGCAGCCGTTCTTGCTATTGCTACGGGCCTCGAGCCCAACGCGGCAGTCGGCCTTGCCATTCCGTTCGCGCTGCTTGGCCAGCTCGGCGTTACCCTGGTCTTCACGCTTATGTCGCCGCTCATGTCCTCCGCGGACAATATGGCTCACAACGCTGACACCAAGGGTATCGAGCGTCTGAACTACTTCGCCATGGCTCTGCTCGGCCTGATCTTCGCTGTCGTCGTCACCCTGTTCTTCATCGCTGGCGCTACTATCGGCCAGACCATCGCTTCCGCCATCCCGACTTGGCTGCAGACCGGTCTGTCCGCTGCAGGCGGCATGATGCGCTTCGTCGGCTTCGCCGTCCTGCTCAAGGTTATGATGAACCGCGATATGTGGGGCTTCTTCCTCATGGGCTTTGGCCTCGCGCTCATCACCGTTGCCAACGATTCTCTGGCAACCCCTGCCCTGCTCATCCTCGCTCTCATCGGCTTCGGCATTGCTTTCTGGGACTTCCAGCAGCAGACCGAGCTGAAGGGTGCAGCTGTTTCTGACGGAGGTGACTTCGAAGATGGCATCTAATGAGTATGTGATCCCGGAGCACTACGAGGATCTCACTCCTGCTCCGCAGCTCGACCAGAAGACCCTCAACAAGATGGCTTGGCGCTCCTGCTTCCTGCAGGCATCGTTCAACTACGAGCGCATGCAGGCCGCTGGCTGGCTCTACTCCATCATCCCCGGTCTGAAGAAGATCCACACCAACAAGAACGACCTCGCGGCTTCCATGAGCCACAACCTGGAGTTCTTCAACACTCACCCGTTCCTGGTCACCTTTGTTATGGGCATCGTGCTTTCGCTCGAGCAGAACAAGGTTGACATCCCCACCATCCGCGCCGTCCGCGTCGCCGCAATGGGCCCGCTCGGTGGTATCGGTGACGCCCTGTTCTGGCTGACGCTCGTGCCTATCACGGCCGGCATCACCTCCAACATGGCCATCAACGGCAACGCCGCTGCGCCGATCATCTTCCTGGTGATCTTCAACGCCGTCCAGTTCGCTCTGCGCTTCTGGCTCATGAACTGGTCCTACAAGCTTGGCACCAGCGCTATTGACGCTCTGACCGCCAACATGCAGGCCTTCACGCGTGCCGCTTCCATCATGGGCGTCTTCGTCGTCGGTTGCCTGGTTGTCACCATGGGTGGCACCCAGATCAACCTCCAGATCCCCAATGGCACCACCCGTGGCCTCTCCGCCAATACCGTGATCGTCTCCGAGAAGGAGGCCGAGAACTTCACCGGTATGGAGGGCATCGATACCGAGACCGCCGAGGCTGGCACCATGGCCATGACCGATGAGGACGGCAACGCCCTCACCGCCACCGATGCTGACGGCAACGCTGTCGAGTGCGGCGTCGTCGACCTGGGCAACGGCATGGAGTCCGTTACCTACGGCACCGTTACCGAGGATCCGGTCAACTTCTCCGTTGCCGACACCCTCAACACCATCGTCCCGAAGCTCGTCCCGCTTATGCTTACGCTGCTGCTTTACTACATGTTCGCTAAGCACAGCTGGACCCCGACCAAGGGCATTCTCCTGCTCTTTGTCCTGGGCATCCTGGGCGCTGGCCCGCTTGGTCTCTGGCCGAGCATCTGGTAAGGCTCTAGCTTGAGGGGTGTGTCCCTACGCGGCTCACACCCCGACCCCTTAAGCCATGTGTATGTTAAAAGCCGCGTGCTCGAAAGAGCGCGCGGCTTTTGTTTTCTTGATGATTCGGGTGTGGCAGACAGATAATGCTAAACACCCAAGGTAGAAGCTGATTTCGAGCAAATAGGGAGGATAGGATGGCGATCGGAGCGCGCAAGCAACCGCTATACGATCAGCTGGTCGATATTCTGACCGAAAAGATTGACCATGAATATCACGCCGGTGACATGATTCCTTCCGAGCGCGAACTTTCGGAGCGCTATGGTCTCTCGCGCACCACGGTACGCCTGGCTCTGCAGGAGTTAGAGCGTTTAGGACTGGTGGTTCGGCAGCACGGCCGCGGTACCTTTGTGACCGACCGTTCGGCAAAGGCAACCAATCTTATGCAGTCCTACAGCTTTACCGAGCAGATGCGCGCGATGGGGCGCGACCCCGAGACCACGATTCTCGAGTTTTGCGAGATGGAGGCCGATAAGAATCTGGCCGAGCATATGGGATTACGTATCGGTGATCGCATTTTTAAGCTCAAGCGCCTTCGTTCTGCCGACAACATGCCCATGATGGTCGAACGCAGCTATCTACCGGTTCGTCAATTTCTGTCCCTAAAGCGACCGCTGCTGGAGCGTAAGCCGCTTTACGATGTGATTGAGCAAGACTTTCAGCAAAAGATACGCGTGGCCGAAGAGGAGTTCTATGCGAGCATAGCCCGTCCCACCGATGCCCACCTTTTGGGAATTGTCGAGGGCTCGCCTGTGCTCGATTTGGTCAGGACTACGTATAACGAGTCAAACGAGGTTGTGGAGTATACGCTCTCGGTTGCTCGTGCCGATCAGTTTAAATACAAGGTCTATCACCAGCGCAACGTTTAACGCCTTCAGTGTTTTCATATGAGGATTCTTTGCATTTAACTGGTTACTACCAGACAACCAACCGAAGTGTATAATTGCACGTCAGAGGATTACTTCTAGAGAGAGGTATTAGAAATGTTCGAGAAGAGTGTCGAGGAGCTCACCGAGCTCGGCGCCCAGATCACCACGGCCGAGATTGCTCAGCAGCCCGAGCTTTGGCGTGATACGCTCAACATCTATCGCGAGAACAAGGAGGCCATCGAGGCCTTCCTGGCCGATGCTCGCGCCATGGGCGAGGGTCGTCTGTCTGTTGTCTTCACCGGTGCCGGTACGTCCGACTATGTTGGCGATACCTGCGCCCCGTACCTGCGTCACGCCGGCAACACTGATCTCTACGACTTTAAGCCCATCGCCACGACTGACATCGTGAGCGCTCCGCGCGACTTCCTGCGCCCCGAGGATCCCACGCTCGTGGTTTCCTTTGCCCGCTCCGGCAACAGCCCCGAGAGCCTTGCCGCCGTCGCCGTTGCCAAGGAGCTCGTCCACAACGTCAAGTTCCTCAACATCACCTGCGCTCCCGAGGGCAAGCTCGCCGTCGAGTCCGCCGATGACCCCAACGCGCTGACGCTGCTCATCCCGCGCGCCAACGACAAGGGCTTCGCCATGACCGGCTCCTACACCTGCATGACCCTGCTCTCCACCCTTATCTTTGACGAGGCTTCCGACGAGCAGAAGGCCGAGTGGGTCGAGACCATCGCCAAGATGGGCGAGGAGGTCATCGCTCGTGAGCCCGAGGTCGCCGATTACCTGGCTGGCGACTTCAACCGCGTGACCTACCTGGGTTCCGGCTCCTTCGGTGGCCTTGCTCAGGAGAGCCAGCTCAAGATCCTCGAGCTTGCTCATGGCCTGGTCGCTACTTCCTACGACACCTCCATGGGCTATCGTCACGGACCCAAGTCCTTCGTCGACGACAAGACCCTCGTCTTCGTCTTCGTTAACAACGACGCCTACACCCGTCAGTACGACATTGACATCCTCAATGAGATCGGTGGCGACGAGATTGCACAGCACACCGTTGCCGTTCAGCAGGATGGCGCTACCGTCTACGAGGGTGAGTCCTTCACCTTCAAGGGTTACGAGGCACTTCCCGAGGGCTACCTTGCTCTGCCGTTCGTGATGTTTGCCCAGGCCATCAGCCTGCTCAACTCCGTGCGCGTGGGCAACACGCCCGATACGCCGAGCCCCACCGGCACGGTCAACCGTGTGGTCAAGGGCGTGACGATTCACCCCTTCACCGCTTAATCGCGTCCCCCTGTAAGGGCGCCCGTCCGCTCATAACGGCTGGCGGGCGCTTTTTGTTTTACGTGAGCTGGGTATAAGCATCATCACAGTTAACTGCTTTAGAAGCAAGGAGTGCATATGAGCACGTATGCAATTAAGGCTGACAAGTTCTTCTTGCCGGCAGGCCCGCAACTGGGCGGCTATCTCATGGTCGAGGATGGCGTCTTTGGCGCCTGGCAGGCCGACGAGCCCTCTTGCGAGATTAAGGACTACACGGGATCGTGGATCGCACCGGGTATGGTCGATACTCACATCCATGGCTTCTACAACCACTCAACTACCGATAACGATCCCGAGGGTATCGATATCAGCTCGACCGAGCTCGCCCGTCGCGGTACCACCAGCTGGCTGCCCACGACGTTCACCGATGGCGTCGAGCAGATCAAGGATGCCTGTGCCGCCATCGCCCAGGCTGACGAGGGCCGTGGCTCCGACTTCTGTGGAGCCCGCATTCAGGGCATCTACCTGGAGGGCCCCTTCTTTACCATGAAGCACGTGGGCGCGCAGAACCCCGCCTATCTGGTTGATCCCTCCGAGGAGGTCTTCGACCAGTGGCAGGAGGCTGCCGGCGGGCGCATCGTTAAGAGCGCCATGGCTGCCGAGCGCGACGGTGCTGTCGCCTATGCTGCCGCTCTGAACGCCAAGGGTGTCGTGACCAGCATCGGCCACTCCGACGCTACCTACGATGAGTGCGTCGCTGCGATCAACGCAGGCGCCAGCTGCTTTACGCACACCTTTAACGGCCAGCGCGGTCTGCATCATCGTGAGCCCGGTGTCGTGGGTGCCGCTATGGCTACGCCTGAGACCTACGCCGAGATTATCTGCGACGGCAAGCACGTGAACCCCGCCGCTATCAAGGCGCTGCTGCAGGCCAAGGGCTGGCAGCACACGGTGCTCATCACCGACTGTCTGGGCTGCGGTGGCATGCCCGAGGGCAGCTACACCAGTGGTGGCATGGATGTCATCATGAAGGACAACCTGTGCTGGCTCGCCGACGGCAAGAGCATTGCCGGCTCGGTGCTCACGCTTGCCCAGGGCGTCAAGAATATCGTCGACTGGGGCATCGCCAGCGCCGATATCGCCATTCGCATGGCAACCGAGGTACCGGCACGCTCCGTGCACATCGAGGATAAGTGCGGCAGCATCATGCCGGGTCGCGACGCCGACTTTGTCGTGTTCGACCATGAACTCACCCTCGTCGAGACGTATGTTGGCGGACAGAGCGTCGGCAACGCATTTACCGAGTAACGACAGAAAAAGACGGCGGGCCCGAATTTGCTCGGACCCGCCGTATGGGTTAACGCTCAAAAGCACCTTAACAGTTACAGCTTGTTAGCGATCTTCTTTGCCGTGCGCTTGACGCCGGCTACCAGGCCTCCCGCAGGGTGCTCCTTTTCGTATGCCAGGCGCTTCTCGCGTTTGGCATACTCTTCGACGATGATATCGCCATATTCATCCCCGATCTTATCGAAGAAATCGACGGCACCCTTAATTTCCTCGGCGTTGGGATGGCCTTTCTGGACACCGCCGGTGAGCTTGAACGGCCCCCACGTGTCAAAGCCGGGGCAGCCGTAGACGCCCATAAAGATGGCCTGTTTCATGCGGCAGATGCCATCGATATCCTTGCCGTACCACTTGTTTTTGCCACCGTAGGTCATAAGGCCAAACACCTTGTCCTGCGGCTGTAGCACGTTAGTGAGCACGCGTGCCATGTCCTTGTCGATTTCGGAGTAATAGATGCCCGTGGCGACACCAATCAGGTGATATTCGTGCAGGTCGGGGTACTCGTTTTTGCCGAGTGCCTTGACGTCGAGGGTATCGATCTCGGGGTGCGCCTCGACGATGGCGTCCACGAGCTTTTTCGTATTGCCGTGATGGCGCGAGGCGTAGAGGATGATGGTTCGCATAAGAAGGCCTTTCAGCTGTAATTGCATCAATGTCTGTATGGTACCCCGTTGCATGGTTGGGATACCGGACGCATCGATGAACGTGCGGGTTTGTCCTTTGGTCAGGGCCGAGACGGGTTCTTGCGAGCAAAAAGCAGTTGTTCGAAAGGATGGGCAATGGAATACGCTCTCTCCAACGATTCGATTTCTATTAAGGTGTCCACGGCTGGTGGTTCGTTTACCTCGATTGAGGCTGGAGGTCGCGAGTACTTGTGGCAGGGCGATCCCGCCGTGTGGTCCGGCCAGGCACCAATTTGCTTCCCGATTTGCGGAGGCTTGCGCGATGGTAACGCCATGACGTTTGCCGGGCATCATGTAAAGCTCGCTCGCCACGGGTTTGCGCGCAAACAGGAGTGGAAGCTGCTGAGCCAAGGCGAGAACGAGCTGGCGATGTGCCTGGCATCGGAGGATAACGCTGCATTGCTGAGCGATTATCCGTATCCGTTTAAGCTTGTCGCTCGTTATACGCTTGAGGGGGATACCGTGCGCGTCTCCTATGAGGTGACCAACGAGGGCACCGAGGACATGCCGTTCTTTATCGGTGGTCATCCCGGCTTTAGGTGTCCGCTCGATGCGGGCGAGGCCTATACGGACTACGAACTGCGCTTTGATAAAGACGAGGCTGCGGAGCTCTGCACCGCCGTTCCCTCGACTGGCTTGATTGATGTGGACAGGCGCTCCAAGAACCCCATGGTGGGAAAGACGCTGCCCCTGTCGCATGAGCTCTTCGATTTTGCGGAGACCATCTTTGACGTGCTCGAGAGTCGTCAGGTCACGCTTTCCAAAAAGGGCGAGGACAAGGGCGTTCGCCTGAGCTTTGAGGGCTTTCCGTATCTCATTGTGTGGAGTAAGCCCGAGGGCGATTTTGTGGCAGTTGAGCCCTGGGGCGGCCTTTCGACCTGCTCCGATGAGGACGACGTGCTTGAGCATAAGCGCGGCTGTCTTGTCGCCAAGCCCAAGGAGACCGTCGTTCGCTCGTTCACGATTGAGATTCTGTAATTCCGTTTTATCGACTCGTATCGCGAGGCACAAGGAGCCTGCGAGATAAGGAGCTAAAAATGATCCTCACCGTTACGATGAACCCGTCTGTCGATACGCGCTATCAGCTCGATGAGCTCGTTATCGACGATGTCAACCGTGTAACGCCCGAAAAGACCGCCGGCGGCAAGGGCCTCAACGTGGCCCGCGTGCTGGGTCAGCTGGGCGACGATGTTGTGGCAACCGGCTTGCTCGGCGGTCACATGGGTGCCTACATGGCCGAGCTCATGGACGCCAACGGTATCAAGAACGACTTTGTGCCCATCAAGGGCGAGACCCGCATTTGCCTCAACATCCTCCACGCCGGCAACCAGACCGAGCTGCTCGAGAGCGGCCCGACAATTGCCCCCGAGGAGCTCGATGCCTTTACCGCCAAGTTTACCGAGCTTGCGGTCAAGGCCGACGTCGTCACCATTTCGGGTTCGCTGCCCCGCGGTGTCGAGGTGGACTACTATGCCAAAATCACGGGCATTGCCGAGAACGCCGGCGCCAAGGTGCTGCTCGATACCTCGGGTGCTTCGCTCGAGGCCGCACTCAAGTCCGAGGTCAAGCCCGAGCTGGTCAAGCCTAACCTGACCGAGATCAACGGACTTCTGGGCACGAGCTTTACCACCGACGATGTGGACGAGCTCCGCGCCGCGCTCGCCTCCGATGCCCGCTTCTCCGATATCCCCTGGGTCGTCGTGTCCATGGGCGCTGCCGGCTCCGTGGGCTTCCATAACGGCCGTGCGTTCCGCGCCAAGACGCCCGATATCCCCGCCGTTAACGCCACGGGCTCTGGCGATTCGACCATTGCCGGCTTCGCACATGCAATTGCTGCTGGCGCGGATGACGAGACGGTACTGCGTACCGCCAACACCTGCGGCAAGCTCAACGCCATGGATCCCATGACCGGCCATCTGGTCATGGATCGTTGGGACGAGGTCTACAACGGCGTTGTCGTAACCGAGCTGTAAGAGCTTGGGCGACGGCCCCGGCATCGCTTGCTAGCTCATGTCGACGACAAGTGCGGTAGCATTATGCCGGGGCGCGACGCCGACTTTGTCGTGTTCAATCCCGACCTTACCCTGGTCGAGACGTATATGGGCGGCAACAGCGTCGGTAACGCGTTTACCGAGTAGCCGCCAAAGAGACGACCCGAGAGGGGATTTAGATGATTTACGGTGCATTGGGCGATATCGAGGAATACCGCGGCATGCTCAAGGGCCTCGACGTGCTGATCGATTGGCTCGAGGAGAACGACCCCGCGGAGCTCGAGATCGGCAGCCATCCGATTCTGGGCGACAAGGTCTTTGCGAACGTCATGGCTCCCACGACGCGTCCCGAGGCCGAGGCTCACTATGAGACGCATCAGCGCTATCACGATCTGCAGATCGACGTCGAGGGTCGCGAGGCCTTTAAGGTTGCCACGGGCAGCCTGACGCTGGTCCAGGAGTTTGACGAGAAGGACGACTACGATCTGGTCGATTCCGACGCTTCGATCGCCGGCGATCTTGCTGACGATAAGTTTGCGCTGTTTGTTGCCGGCGAGCCTCACATGCCCACGCTCGAGTTCCCGGGCGATGGTGCGCAGCCGGTCAAGAAGATCTGCTTTAAGCTGCTTGCCGACGCCTACTGGGAGGAGTAGCGAGCTGCTCGTGAGCTAGCGTGATTCCCTTGGGGAGCGTGTTCGAGCCCCGTTGATCGCGGTTCCCTTGGGGATTGCGGTTGGCGGGGCTTGTTGTTGAACAGGGGAATTGCCGGCGGCGTTGCGCACAGATTGGCAAGAGCGCTCCAAATCGGCAACAAAAAAGCCGCTCGAAGGCGGCTATCTTGTGCAATGGAGCCAGCGACCGGGCTCGAACCGGTGACCCCCGCTTTACGAGAGCGGTGCTCTACCAACTGAGCTACGCTGGCGGCCATGTGGTGACGCAACTGAGGCGTCAACAGGTGTCTATGATACGGGACATCGCAACTCCGCGCAAGTGTTCTGACGGCTTTTCTCACTTTAAATGCACTAATATTGGAGACGTGATGTCTTGCTCTAACGGGTCTCAAACAGAATGGGGCTGAAATGGCTCAACCCAAGATCCTTCTCACGCGTATCGATGACCGTTTCATTTACGGGCAAGACGTTGAGCTGTGGAATGAGGCGGTTGGTTCCAACCTCGTCCTGATCGTTAACGACGAAATTGCGGCGGATTCGCGCAAGTGGGCGCCTATGAGGGTCGCGGCGCCAGAAGGCGTGTGGACACGGTTTTTCTCGGTGCAAAGGACCATCGACATCATTCACACCGCGACGCCGCGCCAATGGATCCTGATTATGGTGGCGTCGCCCGCGGATGCATTGGCGCTGGTGAAGGGTGGCGTGCCCATCACCAAGATCAGCATTGGTCACATGCAAGCAGGGGAGGGCAAGCGCCCCATAACGCCCGCGGTTGCCGTGAGCGACGCAGACGTCGCTGCCCTCAAAGAACTGCAAGAGCTCGGCATAGAGCTAGAAATCCGCTATCTCCCCAGCTCCGACTCCGACCCCATCCAACTAGTCATTCAAGAACGTCCCCAATGACTAGGTAGAAAAACGCCCGTAGGCGGTGGTGCCGGCGGGCGTTGCTGTGCGTTATGTTGCGTTATGGGCTTAGTGCCTCATAAAGTGGTATTCGATCACATTGCTGTAGGGGTGACCCGGGCCCACGATGCCCTGCGGGAACAGCGGCTGGTGCGGCGTGTCGGGGTACATCTCGGCCTCGAGGGCAAAGCCGGCACCCCAGCCATAGTTGGCATCGTCCTTGGCGTGCTCGTCGTCCAGCCAGTTGCCGGTGTAGAGCTGAACGCCCGGCGCGGTGGTGTAGTAATCCAGCTCACGACCGGTCCACATCTCCTCGACGTGCATCGCGCGGCGCAGATTACGGCCGTACTGATAGCCATCGATGCACAGGCAGTGGTCGTAGCCACGGGCCTGCTTAATTTGCGGGTCGTCGGCCTCCATACCGGGGGCAACGGGGCGCAGCTCGAGGAAGTCAAACGGCGTGCCCTCGACCGGAGCAATCTCGCCGGTGGGGATGTTCTGCTCGTTGATGGGCAGGTAGTGGGCGGCGTTGGCCACAAAGAAGTGCTCGCAGTCCATGCCGGCGTTGTGGCCGGCAAGGTTAAAGTACGTGTGGTTGGTCATGGACACGTAGGTGGCGCGGTCGCTCTCGCAGCAGTACTCGATGCGGAAACGGCCCGTCGGCGTCACGGTAAACACGGCCGTAAAGGTGCGGTTGCCGGGTAGGCCCAGCTCACCATCCTCAAGCGAGGTGGTCATACGCACGGCGTTGTGAGTCTCGTCGATCTCAACGTTCCATACGCGCTTGTGCAGGCCGTGCTCAAGGTCGCTGTGCAGGTTGTTGGCGCCCTCGTTGGCGGTCATGTGCCAGTCGGTGCCATCGATGGTGATCGTGGCGCCTGCGGTGCGGTTGGCCACGGGGCCGATGGTTGCGCCAAAGCAGGCGGGGTTGTCAAAGTAATCCTCGAGCTTATCGAAGCCCAGCACCACATCGCGTACGTTGCCGGGGATGTCGGGTACGTCAATGCCTAGAACGGTGGCGCCGTAGTCCATAATGCGAACGCAGATCTCGGGTCCGTTGAGGGTGTAGCGATGAACGGGGGTACCGCACGGCGCGGTGCCGAAAAGCTCGGAAGTGATCATTTGGTTCCTAACATCGAGGTATTTCGGACAAACTGTAGCGCGAACAGGCGAGATTATCACTACACCCCACTAAAGCAGGGGTAATATTCTCAAAAAAGTGATGATTGACTTACTTTGGACGAAAAAAAGAAACCCGTCGGGATGCGACGGGTTTCTTCCACAGGGGATATTGTGGCAATTGGTTAGGCGTTTGCCTTTGCGGCCTCGGCTTCCTTGGCAGCCTTGAGGTCCTCTTCGGTAAACTTGCCGGTGGTGAGCGGCGAGAGGGTGCACTTGTCCTGCTTCGCGTACTCGATGTTACGGGCGATCATCTGCTTGCGATACCAAGCGAAGAGCGCGACGTAGACGACGATGGCGACGACGGTGGCGATAATCATGGCCACATCACCCGTGGTCGCCTTGCCCACGAAGAAGGCCAGGAACTTCTCGACAGGTCCTTCCATGGTGGTCTGCGAGATGAGGCCGGTAACACCATCGGGGAAAGCGCCGACGGACTTAGCGGTAAAGGTGACGAAGTCGGCGACGAGGGTGCCGGCGCCCAGGAAGACGGGCAGCAGGACAGCGCCAATGACGACCATGCGAATCACGCGGCCGCGGGTGACAATGAGCAGTGCCGGCGTCAAGCCCATGGCGATGATGCCGCCGAGCGGCAGCAGGCCGTTCCAAGTGCCAGTCGGGGAGAAGGGGCAGGGAACGTTGGCGAGCAGCAGAGCCTCACCCAACATGATGGGGGCAAGGATGTTGGCAGCAGCCCAAATCTCGGCGCGGCCGGCGATGAAGGGCCAGTCGAGGCCGACGTTGAGGGTGCGGCCCTGGAGCCACTTGCTGTTGTTGGCAAAGTCGGAGATGCCCTGAGACAGCGGCTCGACGGCTGCGATGAACCAAGAGCCGATCATCGAGAACAGCTCAAGGCAGGTTGCGGCGGTAAAGGCAAGCGTGCAGATCTGCTGCGGGGTCTGGTGCGAAAGAAGGCCGACGAAGACGCCCAGGTAGATACCAATAGCAAACTTGGAGCCCCAGAAGCCAATCATGTTGTTGAGCTTGGCGGCGTCGAAGTCGTACTTATCGAGGAAGGGGAGCACCTTGTCGATAATCTTGTTGAGCAGCATGGCCAGCGGGTTCATCATGTAATTCATGTGAGTCGTGGTCATGGGGTTCTCCTCGGGAGCACCCAAAAGATCGTTGAACGTGGGCTTCATGAGGTCGGAGTTCATGATCTTCATAACGCCGACGAAGACGACGAGCAGCGTGGCGACAACGATGTTGGCGCCAAAGTAGATGCAGGCAAGGCCAACAAAGGCGAGGTGCCAAACGTCAAAGATGTCGACATCGATGGTGTTCGTCTTGGCGAGCACGATCATCACGATGTTGACGATGACGAGGACCATCAGGAAGTACAGCGTGTAGGGAGAGCCCCAGGTGATGGTGGCCAGCGGTGCCCAACCCACGTCGGTAACGGTGAGCTGAAGGCCGGTGGACTCAACGAACGTCGTCATGGCACTCGAGAAGGCCGTCGTTAGAATGTTGATGATGGCACCGATACCGGTGATGGCGATACCGAGCTTAAGACCGCCCTCGAGGGCCTTGGTAAACTTAACTTTGAAGAGTAGGGCAATAACCGTCAAAACGATGGTCATCATAGGGGCTGCGCCAAGGTCGATCAGCGGCTGAAAGACGGCGTTAGCAAACCCGATTACTGCGTCCATGTCTCCTTCTTTCCTAAAAGAGCAATACCTTTACGTGTGTTGCTTTCAAAAAAAGGAAGATGTCGTTCCCGGCCGCCATCTTCCTTTAAAGCCAAAGAGTGTGCAGTGCGAAGCTGCAAAAGATTAGTTGAGACCCTTTTCCTTGATAATGGCCTCAATCTTGTCGTAAACCGGCTTAGCCATGGCAGGCATGCGGTAAAGGATCGGGCCGGCGTCGACGATCGGGGTCTTAACCTCAAAGCCAAAATCGGTCTTGGCGATCTGGGCGAAGATGTCGTACTGAGAGAGCATCTCCTCGTTGACATCCTTGATCATCACGGCGTCGCAATGCAGGTTGTAGCCACGATTCTTAAACTCGGACTCGATAGCTTCCTTGATCTGATGGCTGGAGTTGACACCGGCGCCACAAGCTGCGAGAACCTTAATCATGATAAATTCCTTTCTCTATGCGGGGTGCCCCGCGGATTCCAAAAAGTGATTGGCTAGTCGGTAGGAAAGTTGTCGACCAAGAACTGGTAGATGGCCTTGGTGTCGGTCATGGAGAACAGCTCCTTGACGCGATCGGTGCCAAGTGCGTTAACGAAGTCCATGATCTTGGCGAGGATGCCCACTTGGGCCTCTTTGTTGTCGTTGAGGATCATGAACAGGAACGAGACGGGGAAGGTCTGCGAGGGGTCGATCATGGAGTGCCACTCGACGGGGGTCGTAAGCTTGACGGGGACGATGCGACGGGTGTGAACGAACTCGACCTCGGTGTGAGGAACGGCAAAGCTGGGCAACTCGGGGTCGACGACAGACATGTCCATGCCGGTGGGGTAGCCCTTTTCGCGCTCGATGATGTTCTCGAGAAACGCGGGCGCAACATAGTTTTTGAGTGACAGCTTATTGGCGATCTCGGTAAAGACATCTTCTTGCGTGGTGCGGTCGCAAACAAATACGGTGTCTTCGAAGAACAGATTGCTCTTTGCGGACATCTCTGCAACTCCTTCAGTTCCATGCAGATCGAACGTGTTCGAATCTGTTTGTTTAAATCGTCTATAATTTAAGTCCTGGGGAATAAATGTGTTAATCTGTTTTCTATTGTTCGAGAAAGTTCAATTTGCTTTATTGAAGCACAATTAATTGAAATAATTTTAAAATAGCAGCTTATTGCACATTTCTCGTTGGTCTCCTGGCGTTGGAGTAATTCGTTATTCTGCGTTTGACATCGAGTTTTCTACCGTTCACCGGGAAAAATCGACCGCTTAGGGAGAGTGACCATAACTGTTCGATTACTATAAATGCGAACAAAACCACTCAAAGGAGCAAAAATGATCAAGGCGGAGCGTCAGGATAAGGTTCGTCAGCTGCTCGAGGAACAGGGAACGGTCTCGGTTAAAGAGATCTCGGACGCGCTGGGCGTCTCGGACATGACGATCCGCCGCGATCTTGAGGAGCTTGCAAGCCTGGGCGAGATTGAACGCGTACACGGCGGCGCCCGCAGCGCGCAGAGCCGTCCCCATGCCATGCTGCGCCATGAGTACTCTCACAGCGAAAAGCGCACCAAGCATGCCGAGGAAAAGCTGCAGATCGCGCGTCGCGCTGTGGAGCTCATCGAGGAGGGCTCGACCATCTTTTTGGGCACGGGCACCACGGTTGAGCAGATGGCCTCGATGCTGCCAGCTTTTCGCCTGCGCATCGTGACTAATTCGCTTTCGGTCTTTAACCTGCTCGAGGAGCGCGAGGACTGCGACCTGTGTCTGGTGGGTGGCATGTACCGTCGCCGCACCGCCGCCTTTGTGGGCCCTACGGCCGAGGATACTCTGCGCGCACTGGGCATCGATGCGGCTTTTCTCGGTGCTAACGGCATTCTGGATGGTGACGTGTCAACGTCCAATATGGACGAGGGCCGCATCCAGCAGCTGGCCTTTAGCAAGGCCGACTCGCGCTACCTGATCGCCGATTCCAGCAAGATCGGCAAGCGTGACTTTTTTACCTTCTGCCGCTTGGACAGCCTGGACGCCGTGGTATGCGAGCCGAGTATTACCGCCGAGGACCGCACCGCCATCGAGGAGCACACGCAGGTCATTTGCTAGTTAGCGTAGCAGGCGATATTTCTGCCCTCTGCCGGTGCGGAGGATAACCACTCCACAATGACGTGTGAAATGACGCGCAAATGCGCTATGGCGAAGTATTCAGCTTGCAAACAATTGCAGCACGTTGTGTCCAAGCGTCCGGTACCAGCGGATCGTCTCGATCTGTAACAGCTAGGACTTAAAAACTCGGCTACGTGTTACAGATCGAGACAAAGAAAAAGAACATTAGGACTTGAAAATAAAGTTTTGATAAGGGATTCGCCCAGTTAAGATAGTGCGGCAGACAATTGAAATTAGTTTGCCTCCGGAGTCGTAAGCATAATGAGTAAGTTCGATGACCGGAAGTTTTGCAACACCATAATTGCTGGCTTCGGAATCGCTAAGCTGACGTGCTCTATAGCTTTCTCTAACAGATTGGATAGACTTGGACAAGTCGTCCATGATTCTGCTAAATGACTGATAATCTAACTGGTTATTCGGAACGCGCGACTTTGAAATGAAGAACGTATCAGCGCCTATGAAGCTGCCTTCAAGTTCATAGGTCAATTCAAGACGCTGAATCTCATCGCGACTTTGGCATCCAAATTGTTGGAGCATCATTACGGAAATTGGACGACCTGGTGTGAGGCCGCCGAAATGTTTGATGATGGCATCTGGATCAACTCCATCGCAATGACTTGCAAAGTCAAAATCTAAAAGTGAATTGAGCTCGCTAGCGCGTTTCGGTGCAACAAACGATCCCTTACCTTGGATTCGATAGATACTTCCACGACGCTCCAGCTCACTCATGGCAAGTCGGACGGTTGTCCTGCTTACGGCATATTCGTCGCAGAGTTCCATTTCTGTCGGAAGTTTATCGTCTGCTTGGTATACATCGACGATCTGCTTGAGCAGCGCGTCGGTGAGCTGTAAATAGAGTGGCCGTTTTTCGTATGTATCGAGCATTAGAGCCTCAGTTTGCATGTTGGTGGTATCTGATGGGTGCCTCAGTCGGGATGTAGCGTGGGCGAGGCAACCTTAACGTATCACAGAGCGGCTCAGCATGACGATCTGATGCCTGTATCCACGAAGGGCTTGTCCGAGCGTGAAGATATTCTGGGGCAGGCAAATACCGTTCATGGAGTCCCCGATATGTTGGAGGTCAGCGCCGGCTGCTTTTGCCGCAAGGCCTATTTTCTTAATGGTCTCGCTGTCGCAAGAGTCTTGACTCGTCCCGTTCGCCGCCATGACGAGAACCTTCTCTTCAATTGACTTGCCTACGTTGTGGGATCGCACAAAGTCTACGATGGCGCGCAGGTCTGCTTCTTGGAAGCAAGGGACAGTGTAGGGGGCTGGCACGAGAAGGATATCGACGCCGAGGTCAACAAACTTGCGCGCAATTTCGAGCGTCATGACAGGTTCCGCAACGCCTGCCCCATGCATTTTTCCAGCAATGATCAGGCCATTGAAATGCTCTTTGGAGAGTTTGATTGAATGGGCGATTGCATCGTTGGAGACGCCAGTTCCAGGGTTGCCTGTGAGGCAAATAAAATCAAATCCGAGTTCGTTGGCTTTTTCTAGGGTCTTGGGAGAGACGCGCCGACCCATAGGGATTTCTGTACGGGATTCAGACATTTCAGCATCATTATCAACTGGTTCCAGATTGACGCCAACGGGCCTTCCGCATGCTCGCTTCACCCAAGTGACCGGGTTTTCAGTGAGTTCATCTGGAATGCCTGCAATCACCGGATTGAACACATCGAGTGCGTTAAACAGAAGCAGGTCGGCACCTGCGGCACGTTCGATTTCGGCATTAGTAACGCCGGCGAGAAATTGGGAAGAGGGTACGTTTTCCGCCATGATGGTACGTCCCTCGGAAGCCAGAATTGCCTGCTTTAGATCCATGGGTGACGTGGCGGCAAAATCGGACGCGGACATGTTCAGCAATCGTTTGGGCATTGTTACTTCCTTTGGCTAGATCGATAGGTTTGTGACATTGTCCCTAATATTGTTACAACAATTTCTCTAGTATGTTATATCCAATCGGTAAACGGTTGCAAACGTATTGTACTGCTCAGAAAAAATAGCCTTTAGCTGGACAAATCTAAAATCATGCAACTGCCGTTCACCGAATAAAGATTTAAATTCTTGACATGTCGACAAAGCGGAAAAAGAATTGGTTATGACAAATCGCGCAAATGATATTACATTTTGCACGAGAACGTATTCACTTACATAAGTGGATACAAGCTGGGACGACGACGGTTGAGTCCGGATAAATCGTTGTGTGCCTGCAATCATGAAAGGATATGTTATGGACGCTATCGTCAAATTCCTTGAAAAACACCAGGCCCTCTTCGACAAAATCTCAAGGAACATTTATCTGGTGGCGATTAAGGATGGCTTTCTCTCGAATATGCCAATTGTGCTGTTCTCGAGCCTATTCCTTCTTCTCTCGACGCTCCCTGCCTATGTAGGTATCACGCTTCCGTCTGAGGTGCTGGATTTCTTTAATAAAATCTATGCATATACCATGGGGCTTCTTGGCATTATGGTGGCCGGCACCACGGCGAGCTCACTTGCCATGTCGATGAACCGCCGCATGCCTTCGGGTAAATCCCTCAACCCCACCTCGTGCATGGTTTGTGCCATGTGCGGCATGTTCTTGCTATCGGTGACGAACGATGTTGTCTCGATTGGCGGAGCAGATACGTCTGTTTTTGAAACCGGCTACATGGGAACCAAGGGTTTTCTAGCTGCGTTCGTATCCGCATTCTTGACCGTTAATATCTATAAGGTGTGCATTAGCCATAATGTGACGATCAAGCTCCCCAAAGAGGTCCCTGGCTCTATTGCGCAGAGTTTTCGCGATATCTTTGCGTTTGGGTTTTCAATCCTTGCGTGCGCCGTTATCGATCTCGTGAGCCGTAAGCTGCTTGCTGTGCCGTTCGCCAATTTGGTATCCGCTCTAATCTCGCCGCTGTTCTCCGCGGTCGACACCTATCCTGGCATGGCGCTTATCGAAGGTGCGGTCGCACTTTTCCAATTTATGGGTATTCACGGTGCTTCGGTTGTCATGAGTCCGATCAATGCTGCGCTCTACGGCAATACCGTTACCAATCTTGAGGTTTTCCAAGCAGGTGGACACCCGTCAATTGCTCTCACGCAGGACTTTACAAGTTTCATCGGCGGTTTGGGCGGTTCTGGCTGCACGTTCATCGTTCCTATTATCCTTATCATGTTCATGCGCTCCAAGCAGCTTAAAGCCATGGGCAAGGCATCGATTATCCCGGTGATTTTTGGAGTAAACGAGCCCGTTATCTTCGGTATGCCAATTGTTCTCAATCCCTATATGTTCGTGCCCTTCCTAGCGGCTCCTATGGTCAACGCCATAATCGGTAAGTTTTTCATTGACGTCATTGGGATGAACGCCCCCATGTATACCATGCCGTGGGCGCTTCCCGGCCCAATCGGTGCATTTCTCACCACAGGTCTTGATCTGCGTTCTCTTGTATTGATGGCAGTACTGTTGGTCGTTGACTTTGTAATTTACTATCCGTTCTGTAAGGCATACGACCATCAGCTTTGTTTGGAAGAGTCTGCAAAGGAGACTGCAGGAACCTCGGATGCAGATGCTATTGCCGCGCAGGAAAATGTCGCAAAAGCACTTGAGGCAGTAAAGGACAAGGCGGAGCAGATCCGCGTGCTTGTGCTTTGCCAGGGTGCCGGCACTTCGACTCTCTTGGCAAATGCTCTTCGCGAAGGTGCCGCTGCTAAGGGTATTGATCTGGTTTCTCAGTCCGGTGCGTACGGAAGCCACTATGAGACAATGGATCAGTATAACGTGATTGTTCTGGCGCCCCAGGCACGCATGTACTATGACGCTATGAAGGCCGATACCGATCGCCTGGGAATTAAACTGCTCACCACAAGGGGCAAGCAGTATATCGACCTTACCAACGATCCCGAAGGTGCAATTGACTGGATCGTTCAGGAGCTGGCCAAATAGTGGATGAAATTCGGCGTTGATTCGTCGGTGCATAATACGGTCCCGCAGCTTATTGAGCTGCGGGACCGTATTTCGTTGAGTATCTAATTGAGACAATGAGCGCAACCGTCGTGAGACCGCATTGGCGCTCTCCGAGTCACCGACAAACTACCTTTCATCTATGTGAGCAAAGTTGGCTTATAGGACAAAATGCGTATCCATGTTTGGGGCATCAGCGCAGGTAGATGCCCCTTTTTCAGTCGTTTAAATTCCGTGCCCGCATTTAACCGCTCGGGCAGAATGTGTGTCCGGTTGCCTATCGTTCTTGCCGGTAGATAACCTATTCCGGAACCGTTAAATACCCTTTCGGGAGAGGTGCCCATGAAGGCCGTCTATTGCCCCTGCTGCGGCGGTGGGACCAAGCGCAACGGCGACATGATCGAGGGGGTTTGTGAGCCTGCAGTTTGGTCGGGTTGACACGCGAAGGCCGCCCGCGGCGCCGTACATGCTTTCGGTATCACATCGGCTTTAAATGATGCCGAAAATATGTTCGTGATACTGAAAGCAAGGAAAGAGCCGTGCTTCATGGCCGCTTGTAAAGCGCGGATTTGACTATCTAATATGTCTCAATCAGTAACGGTTGGGACCGAAAAAATCGGCCAAACGTTACTGATTGAGATTGTTTGGATTGGTTCGAACGTTTGTCTCGATCTGTAACAGGTAGACGTGAAAAAACGGGCTACGTGTTACAGATCGAGATCTTCAAGTTCGGGCCGTTCGTTTGTCTTGATCTGTAACAGGTAGGACCTAAAATCCCTGCTAGATGTTACAGATTGAGACAAACGGTCCGCTCAAAATAAAAAGGCCGCATGCGATCCCGTGGGGGATTTGCATGCGGCCAACAAGGGGTATGTGGCTGAAACTAGGCCATGAGCAGGCCGGTCTCCGCGACGTTCTTGTACCAGTACGCGCTCGCCTTGGGATAGCGCTCCTGGGTCTCAAAGTCGATGTAGAACAGGCCGTAACGTTTGTTATAGCCGTTGGTCCAGGAGAACTGATCCTGCAGCGACCACACAAAGTAGCCGTCGACGTTCACGCCGCCGTCAATCGCCTTGAGGATCCATGCGAGATGCTGACGCATGTAGTCGATGCGAGGGGCGTCGTCGATAAAGCCGTCCTCGAAGTCGTCCTTATAGCCCATGCCGTTCTCGGTGATGTAAATCTTCTTGTAGTTGGGGTAATCGTTCTTAATGCGGAGCAGCAGATCGTACAGGCCCTCGGGATAGATAATCCAGTCCCAATCGGTGGTGGGTACGCCTTCGCGCACGCATGCCTCACCAACGCCCTTGAGGAACCAGCGCGAGGAGCCCTTGTCGCCAGTGCCATTGTGGTTGATGTCGTTTTCGCCCTCGGCGGCACGCAGGAACTGACACTTGTAGGTATTGACGCCCAGGCAATCGTTGTAGGGGAGCGCGGCGGTCAGCGCGGCGATGTCCTCGTCGCGGACGTCGAGCTCGCCACCGGCGATATGGGCAAGCTTGGTCGCAGCCTCCATGGTGTCGGCTGCATAGTGGCCGCGGAAGGTGGCGTCGAGTACCCAGCGGTTATTGATGACGTCGGCCATGCGGGCGGCCTCGCAGTCGGCAGCACTGTTGGGATCGAGGGGATACTTGGGCTCCAGGTTCTGGACAATGCCGATCTCGCCCTCAAAGCCGCCCTCATGGAAGGCGACGACGGCCTTGGCATGGGCCACCATCATGTTGTGCATAAGCTGGAAGGCCTTGTCCAGGCGATACTTCTCGCCGTGCGGCCAGTTGCCGACGATAAAGCTGCCCTCGGCGGTCGCGGGAATCTCGTTAAAGGTAAACCAGTGCTTGACCTCGGTGAACTCGGCAAAGCAGAACTTGGCGTACTCGACAAAGGCGTCGATCGTCGTGCGCGTCAGGAAGCCCTCGCCGCCGTTCTGGTAAAAGGCCTCGGGCGTATCAAAGTGATCGAGCGTGACATAGGGGATAACGCCGGCTTTATTGCAGGTGGCAAAGAGCTCGTGATAGAAGGCAACACCCTCGGGGTTGATCTCACCAGTGCCTTTGGGGAAGATACGGCTCCAGGCGATGGAGACACGGATACCGTTGATGCCGAAGCGCTGGCACAGGTCGATATCGACCGGGTACTTGTTGTAGAAATCGCTTGCGGGATCGGGGGAGAAGCGACCCTGAGCAGCCAGGAAATCGTCCCAGGGCACTTTGCCCTTGCCGTGCGTGCGGGTCTCGCCCTCAACCTGGTAAGCAGCGGTGGCGCCGCCAAACACAAAGCCGTCGGGGAACTGCATGGGATTGGTCATGAGTCATCCTTTCTGTGGGATACGAATAGGGAGAGATGCCCGAACTGGGAATCCGGGCACCAACAGAGGGAGGAAACTAGTCGAGGTTCTCGCGGAGCCACTTGATGGCGCCAGCGGGGTCGCGGGTAAGGTCGATATATTCCTTGCCGCGCGGGGCGAGCAGCTTAATGCCCAGGCGATCGGTGTCGGCCTTCATGTCGTTGTAGTAGCTACCGACCTGCGGGGCAAGCACGATAACGTCGTACTGATCCATGATGGCAGTGTGCTGGCCATAAGCGCCGGCAGAGGAAGCGATGTTTTCTCCGGTCTGCGCGGCGCCTTCCCTGATGGCGTTGGCAAGCATAGCGGAGGTGCCGGCGCCGGCGCACAGGACGAGGACCTTCAGGCCATCGACGTCCTTCTTAGCGGATGCGTCGGCGGCGGGCTCGGGCTGATCGGCGACAGACTCGCTGTCGACGGCAGCGGCGGTCGGCTCGATGACGGGCGCAGGGGTGCTGGCAGCGATGGTGGCGGCACCATCGGACTCGAGACCCAGCTCGGCGGCGCGCTCGGCTTCCTGGTCACAGAGCAGCTTATCGTATGCCTTCAAGAACGGCAGGTAGATGATGGCGTCCAGCAAGATGATGATTGCGACAAATACCAGGGCAATAAGCTGGAAGTTCGTGGTGATGAAAATGCCGATGGGGGCGGGGGTGGCCCAAGGCACCACGAAGGAGAAGCCGTTCATGCCCACGTTATCGATAAAGAACTTGGCAACACTTACGTTGACGCAGCCGGCGGCAACAAAGGGGATGAGCATGTAGGGGTTAAGGATCATCGGCGCGCCAAAGAGCAGAGGCTCGTTGACAGCAAAGGCAACAGGAACAATCGAGGCCTTACCGACGGCTTTGAGCTGCTTGGACTTCATAAAGAGAATCAGCAAAAGCGGCACGATGAACGTGGCGCCGGTGCCGCCGAACTCACCCACGAGCGACAAGTTAAAGGTGAGGGAGTGGGCAGGGTGGCCACCGGCCAGCAGAACCTGCAGGTTCTCGGCCTGGTTGGCAAGACGGATGGGGTCGATGCCCGGCTGTACGATCGAGGGGCCGTGGACGCCGATGAACCAGAAGAACGCGGTGGCTGCCTGGATAAGGATAAGGCCAGGATAGGTTTCTGCGGCGGTAAAGAGCGGGGAGAGCAGTTTGATAAGCAGCTCGGAGAACGGAACGCCCATGAGGTTGCGCACGACGACATCGATGATGCCGCAGATGATGACGGCGCCGCCAAAGGGGATAATGTCGCGGAAGTTCTGAGCGATGGCGCCCGGAACCTCTTTGGGCAGCTTAATGGTCAGATCGCGCGAGACGCAGAATTTATAGACCCACACGGTAATGAACGCGGCGATATAGGCCGAGAACAGACCGCGCGTACCCATGCTGGTGCAATCGAAGACCGAAAGCTCGGAGCCGTCGAACTTGGTGGTGAACTGCGTAACAGCGAGCAGCAGCATGCTGCACTGGGCAGCAACCATGGTGGAGCCGTCGTTGAGCACCTTGCCGGCGGGCATACGACGGTTCATGGATGCCGTGAAGTTCTTGGCGGTGGTGCCGGCAACCATGATGCCCATGACACCCATGGTGAAGTTGTAGAGCTTGTTGCACCAGTCGATGAGCGGCTGGGGCAGCGTGATGCCGACCACGCCGGGAAGCGTGGCGATCAGCAGAAAGATCGAAGAGGTGAGGACGATGGGCATGCACCCAAGGAATCCGTCCTTGATGGCCTGGAGGTAGATGTTCCTCGAGATCTTCTCAAAGAACGGTTGATGCTTTTCGAGCATCTTTACGATGGCGTCCATAAAGCTCCTTTGCTACTTGATGCGCGATGCATTTTGGATGGAACTGGTCGTCGATGGATGGTCAGGACTGCCCGGAACCCTTCCTGCTTAAGGAAGGCATTGCGAAATGACAACGTTGTCATTTCGTTAATGACAACGTAAGACATTTTTGGAAGAGCAACAAGGATATACGGGTGAGTGGTCGATATTGTTCGGTAAACGGTTGATTTATCAGTCAGGCAGGTAGTGTATGCTAGAACGCAAAAACACGCGATAGAGAACCGAGCGGAGAAGCATTGACAACGATGGACAAGAATAACGTCTCGATGAACGATGTGGCGATTGCCGCGGGTGTTTCTCTCAAGACGGTTTCGCGTGTGATCAACGAGCCCAATAGCGTGCGAGAGTCGACACGCGATAAGGTCCATTCGGCAATGGAGGCGCTCGGATTTCGAACCAACTTTGCCGCGCGTTCGCTCAAGTTGGGCCGTTACGGGTGCATCGGCGTTGTGCTGTTTCATTTGTCAGGCGGTGCCGTGGACTTGATTGACGGTATCGCCGATGCCGCCGAAGAACGCGGCTTTGCGCTCACGATGATTAAGAAGTGCCCAGGGGAGAAGATGACCCTTGCCGATGCGGCGCGCAGGATGTCGCAGCTTCCCGTCGACGGCATGATCTTCAACCTGCGTCAGATGGTCGATGACTTTGATACCTTTGAGGCACCGAAAGACCTCAAGACGGTGATTATCACGCCGATGGAGCATCCTGCCTGCTCTACCGTCAGTGACGATCAAGAGGGCGGTGCGCGCATGGCGTGCGAGTACTTCTTGAACCACGGGCATAAAAACGTGTACTTCGTCTCTGGTAAGAAAGAGTCGTTGTCGAGCCAGTGCCGTATGAAAGGTTGGCGTGCGGCACTCGAGGCGCGTGGCATTGAGCCGCCCGAGCCTCTGCAAGGCGATTGGAATGCGGATAGTGGCTATGCCGCGGGCCTTGTGCTTGCCGATAAGCCCGATTGCACGGCGGTCCTCGCTGCTAACGACTGCATGGCAAACGGCGTGATGATGGCTCTACGTGACAAAGGGCTCAGTGTGCCCAATGATGTGTCCGTGATTGGCTTTGATGACGAGCTTTACAAGACGATACCCAATTCGATTCTGACGTCGGTGAAGTTTCGCCACCGCGAGCTGGGCATCCGTGCGCTTAACGAGGTCGTCTCAGGTCTGGAAGCCCCGAGCTCCAGAAGCCGTACGCTCGTCTCGGGCGTGTTGGTCGAGCGTGCGAGCGTACGAGACCTGCGAGCGTAGGGTTTTTCGGCCCGTTCGTCTCAATCTGTAACAGGTAGAGCCGAAAATCTCAGCTAATTGTTACAGATTTAGACAATTCGGTCCGGCTTATTCCGCTTGTCTCGATCTGTAACAACTAGACGGTCAAAAGTGGTCTACATGTTACAGATCGAGATTGTTCGGCCCGGGCCGCCCGTTCGTCTAAATCTGTAACAGCTAGGACCCAAAAACTCGGCTAGATGTTACAGATCGAGACAAACGGCCCCCAGGCCGAACAAAAACAAAAGACCGGGGGCGGCGCGCCGTGTGACGTGCCGCCCCCGGCTGAGAAATGGGGACAGGCTATGTGAGCGGGCAACCCCGCCAGTCACTAGTCCAGACGACGGGTCTGCGCCACGTGCTTGTACCAGTAGGCGCTTGCCTTGGGCGTGCGCTTCTGGGTTTCAAAGTCAACGTAGAAGAAGCCGTAACGCTTGTTGTAGCCGTTGGTCCAGGAAAACTGGTCCTGCAGGCTCCACAGGAAGTAACCGCCCACGTTGACGCCGACTTCCATGGCCTTGAGCAGCCAGCGCAGGTGCTGCTCGATGTAGTCGATGCGCGGCTGGTCGTCCACAAAGCCGTCTTTGTAGGGGTCCTTGTAGCCCATGCCGTTTTCGGTGATGAAGATCTGCTTGTAGTTGGGGTAGCGCTGCTTAATGTAGACGAGCAGATCGAACAGGCCCTCGGGATAGATGATCCAGTCCCAGTCGGTGGTGGGGATGCCGGGCTTGTTCACGTGCTCGCCAATGCCCTTGACGCGCCAGCGGCCGGTGCCCTTCTCGCCCGTACCGTTGTGGTGCAGGTCGTTCTCGCCATCGTAGGCCTTCAAGAAGCGGCACTGGTAGTTGTTAACGCCCAGGTAGTCGTTGTAGAGCGCGGCCTCGCGCATGATTTCCAGATCCTCGTCTAGGATCTCGATGGTGCCGCCCGAGATGGCTGCCAGGCGGTTAGCGCACTCGAGCGTATCGGGCGCATAGTCGCCGCGGAAGGTGGCGTCGAGCAAAAACTGGTTCTGCAGCACGTGCTCATTGTTGGCGGCTTTGATGTCGGCGGGGTCGTTCTCGTTGAGCGGGTACTTAAACTCCAACGACTGAATGACGCCGATCTTGCCCTTAAAGCCGCCGTTGTGGAAGGCCAGCACGGCCTTGGCGTGGGCGAGCATCATGTTGTGCTCGCACTGGAAAGCCTCGGCCAGATGCGCCTTGACGCCGCCGGGGAAGGTGCCCTCGATGTAGGTGTTGGAGGCATCGGCCCAAATCTCGTTAAAGGTGAACCAGTAGGTCACCTGGTCGGCGTACTCCTTAAAACAAAAGGTGGCAAAGTCCACAAAGGCATCGATGGTCTCGCGGTTGAGGAAGTCGCCCTTCTCAAAGAGGGCAAGCGGCGTGTCGAAGTGATGCAGCGTGACAAACGGCTCAACGTGGTGCTTGTGGCACTCGGCGAAGAGATCGTGGTAGAACTGCACGCCCTCGGGGTTGATCTCGCCGGTACCGTTGGGGAAGATGCGGCTCCAGGCGATGGAGAGGCGAATGCCATTGATGCCGAACTCCTCGCACAGCTCCAGATCGACGGGGTACTGGTTGTAGAAGTCCGAAGCGGGATCGGGGGAAAAGCGCCCCTGGGCCTCCAAGAAGTCGTCCCAGGCGACTTTGCCCTTACCGTGGGTGCGGGTCTCGCCCTCTACCTGGTAAGCAGCGGTAGCGCCGCCAAAGACAAAGTCCTCGGGAAACTGCGCAGGCGGGTTGGTGACGCTAGCAGGGTTAACGGACATGATGATCCAATCGTCTAAATCGAAGGGCCAGCCGGTCTTGGATGGTCGGCTGGCCCTGAGCGTTACTTACTTCGAGAGTTGCTCGCTTACGAAGGCGAGAGACTTATCGCCGTTCTGGGAAAGCTCGATGTACTGCTTACCGCGGCAGGCGACGCACTTGTTGCCCACGCGCTCGCAGTCCTTCTGCAGGTCGGCCAGGTAGCTTGCGGCCTGCGGGGCCAGGACGACCAGGTCAAAGTCGGGGAGCATGTCGACGTGGTTACCATATGCCTCGGCAGCGGTTTCAAGATTGATGCCGCGCTCCTTGGCGGCCTTGGCCAGCGCGTTGGCGAGCAGGCCCGAGGTTCCGCCACCCTGGCAGAGCACGAGTACGCGTTTGCCGTTGAGGTCGCTGGCGGTCGTTGCCTCAGTGGCGACAGCGGCGGGAGCGGCGGGGGTGTCGGCCTTCACGGCCTCGGCAGCAGCGCCGGCGGCAACGCTCTTGGCGTCAGCCTTGCCCTGGAAGGCATCGTTGAGCTTGGCGGCCTTCTCGGCGTTCTTGGCGGCGAGCTCCTCCTGGGAAATCTCGGCCTCCTCGGCGCACTTCTGGGCGTCGTAGGCACGGAAGAACGGGTAGTACAGAACGAAGTCGACGACCAGGATAAGGGCGAGCATCACAAAGGCGAGCGGCTGGAAGCCCAGGCCCATGATGGTGCCGATGGGGCCGGGGACAGTCCAGGGCAGGGTGTACATAAAGCCGTTCATGCCCAAGAAGTCGATAAAGATCTTGAGGATCCAGATGTTGGCGATCGGGGCAAAGACAAACGGGACAAAGAAGACGGGGTTGAGCACGATGGGCGCGGCGAACAGCAGCGGCTCGTTGACGGCAAAGCAGACGGGGACGATGGCGGCCTTACCGACGGCGCGCATCTCCTGGGACTTGGCTAGGAAGCAGAACATAAAGACCAGGACGAGCGTGGCACCGGTGCCGCCCATGCAGACGACGAAGTACTGGGCGCCCTGCGTCAGAACAGCGGAGGCGTGCTCGCCGGCCTGGAATGCAGCCAGGTTGTCGGTCATGTTGGCAACGAGGGCGGCGGCGATGGCAGGCTCGACGATCGAGGGGCCGTGGACGCCGACGAACCAGAACAGGCTCATGGCGCCGTAAATCACAGCAAGGCCGATGTAGCCGTCGGCAGCGGTGAACAGGGGCTGGAACACCTGGATGACGCCCTGGGCAAAGCAGAAGCCAAAGGCAGCGCGGAAGACGATGTCAAAGACCCAAAAGACGGTGATGCAGACAGAGAAGGGGATGATGTCCTTAAAGGTCTGCGAGATGTTGGGCGGAACCTGCTCGGGCATCTTGACGGTGATGTTGCGCTTGATAAAGAACTTGTAGATGATGCCGGTCACAAACGCAGCGATGAAGGCGGTTAGCAGGCCCTTGGAACCAAGATAGGTGGTGTTGAAGCCGCTGGCGGCGTCCGTGGCGATGGTGTCGCTCGAAAGGAGCAAGAAGCCGATGATGGCCGCGCACATGCACGAGATGAAGTTGATCTGGTTGTTCTTGGGCAGGTCGCGATTCTGGGCGTCGGCGAAGTGCTTGGCAGTAGTGGCGGCACAGGCGATGGCCAGGATGCCCATGGAGTAGTTGTAGCACTTCCACAGGGCGTTGTTGATGTCATCGGGCCAATAGAAACCCCAGATGTTGGGGACCGAGGCTACCAGGCAGAAGATGGACGAGAAGATGATGATGGGGATGACGGAGATAAAGCCGTCGCGGATCGCCTTGAGGTACTTGTTGCGGGCGATCGCGTTGAAAAAGGGCTGGCCCTTTTCGATGATGGCGATGAGTTGCTCCATGCAATGCTCCTAAGAGTCGGTGGGTTAGCAACGATGGTAGCTTTTGGCGTTCGGTTGCCAAAATGTTGACGTTGCCATTTTGCGGCACAAAAAAAGACGCGAACCAGTGGTTCCTGTGCCTGCGAACCATCGATTCCTTAGGCGTAAACGTTTGAGCCGCCCGGTGGCTCTGTGTTTGCGCAATGGCAACGTTAACATTTGGGCGACAAAAGCCGTTCGGGGAAGCAAGATTGTCGGTGAACGGTAGGTTTTGGGTGGTAAACGTACTGTGGGGGAGGTGTTGGATATACTTGAAGGCGTTCATTTGACTGCGTAGGGTGCCGCCAATGGTATCGTTGACATAGAAAGATCGACCTATGGCCGCTGTTAAAAAATCGGTTTCCGTTAAGGACGTGGCGCGTCTCGCGGGCGTCTCGGAGCAGACGGTCTCGCGTACGGTGCACGATTCGCCCAGCGTGCGCCCCGAGACCAAGGAGCGCGTGCGTGCCGCCATGCGCGAGCTGGGGTATCGTCCCAATTTTGCCGGTCGATCGCTGCGCCGCGGCAAGTTTAAGACCGTCGGTGTCGCCATGTTCAACATTACCGGCACCGGCAACCTCGACCGTATGGAGGGCTTTGCCGCTGCGGCCGACAAACATGGCTATGCCATCACCCTAACTAAAGTAGACGGGCATCCGTATACCCTCGAGAGTGCATCGTCGCGCATGAGCGCGCTGCCGGTGGATGGCATGGTTGTGATCATGAATCGCATGCCGGCGGACTTTGGCACCTTCGAGCCGCTGCCCGGCATGCAGACGGTGCTCGTTACGATGTTGGAGCACCCGCTCTGTTCAACGGTCGATAACGACCAGTTCGATTGCTCGCGCCAGGTGGTCGAGTA
>JACXXQ010000067.1_pt1 | contig 80129 bp, 81 predicted proteins | sample 8621361 | NCBI WGS metagenome assembly JACXXQ01 (sample SAMN15503820, study PRJNA645414) | gut metagenome | isolation source: feces | host: Bos taurus | place: USA | collected 2016 | reverse complement strand
GTTGCTTGAACAAATTTCCTTTGAAAATATTGTCTAACTTTTGGGGGTCACTTCAATGTGAATACCCGGTCTTTGTTCCATGTTAAGCGTTTCCGAATCATCAAAGTGTGTAAGTTGTGTGTAAGCTCACACTGTCCGTCAACTTAAACACTTCAAAAGTGTGGGAAATCGACGGTTTTTCACAGGGAATCGTCGGAAAATCAAGGGTCAGAGCGGGTTATTAGTACATACCGCCCATATCAGGGGCAGCAGGAGCGGCAGGTGCGGGAGGCTCGGGCTTGTCGGCGACCAGGGCCTCGGTGGTCAGCAGGGTGCTGGCGATGGAGGCGGCGTTCTCCAGAGCGGAGCGGTTCACCTTGGTGGGATCCACGATGCCGGCGGGGATCATGTCGCAGTAGACCTCGTTGTAGGCATCGAAGCCGTAGCCAGTCTTGCCGGACTCGCGGATCTTCTCCAGAACCACAGAGCCGTCGATGCCGGCGTTGGCAGCGATCTGCTTGACAGGAGCAGTCAGAGCGCGGGCAATAATCTGCACGCCGGTCTTCTCGTCGCCCTCGACCTCAGCCATCAGCTTCTCAACAGCGGGGATGGCATTCAGGTAAGCGGTACCGCCGCCGGCCACGATGCCCTCTTCCACAGCGGCGCGGGTGGCGTTCAGAGCGTCCTCGATGCGCAGCTTCTTCTCCTTCATCTCTACCTCGGTGGCAGCGCCGACCTTGATGACAGCCACACCGCCGGCCAGCTTGGCCAGGCGCTCCTGCAGCTTCTCACGGTCGTAATCGGAGGTGGTCACCTCGATCTGGCTCTTGATCTGGCCGATGCGGGCACGGATCTCCTCAGAGTTACCAGCGCCGTTGACGATGGTGGTGTTCTCCTTGGTGACCTTGACCTGGCGAGCCTGGCCCAGCTGACCCAGCTGAGCTTCCTTCAGCTCCAGACCCACGTCGGAGGAGATCACAGTACCGCCGGTCAGGATGGCGATATCCTGCAGCATCTCCTTGCGGCGGTCGCCGAAGCCGGGGGCCTTGACGCAGACCACGTTCAGGGTGCCGCGCAGACGGTTGACGATCAGGGTGGACAGAGCGTCGCCCTCCACGTCCTCAGCAATGATCAGCAGCTTCTTGCCGGACTGGACAACCTGCTCCAGCAGGGGCAGCAGCTCCTGGATGTTGGAGATCTTCTTATCGGTGATGAGGATGAGGGCGTCGTCCAGGTTGGCCTCCATCTTCTCGGTGTCGGTGACCATGTAGGGGGTGATGTAGCCACGGTCAAACTGCATGCCTTCCACGACCTCGGAGTAGGTCTCAGCGGTCTTGGACTCCTCGATGGTGATAACGCCGTCGTGGCCCACCTTCTCCATGGCCTCGGCGATCAGCTTGCCGATGTTCTCGTCGCCGGAGGAGACAGCGCCGACGCGGGCGATGTCAGCAGAGCCGTTGACCTTCTGGCTGTTGGCCTTGATGGCCTCGATGGCGGTGGTGGTGGCCTTGGCAATGCCCTTCTTCATGATCATGGGATTGGCGCCGGCGGCCAGGTTCTTCAGACCCTCGCGGATGATGGCCTGAGCCAGCAGGGTAGCGGTGGTGGTACCGTCGCCAGCCACGTCGTTGGTCTTGGTGGAGACTTCCTTCACCAGCTGAGCGCCCATGTTCTCAAAGGGATCGGGCAGTTCGATCTCCTTGGCGATGGTCACGCCGTCGTTGGTGATCAGGGGAGCGCCGAACTTCTTATCCAGCACTACATTGCGGCCCTTGGGACCCAGGGTGATCTTCACGGTGTCAGCCAGCTGATTGACGCCCTTCTCCAGAGCCTTGCGGGCCTCTTCGCCGTAGCAAATAATCTTAGCCATAACGCATTACCTCCAAGATAAGTGAGAGTAGTTGAAATGGGGTCCAGGGGCTTCGCCCCTGGTTCGCCGCAATGCGGCGAAAAAATTGAAAGCTGATTTTCCGGCGGCATGTACGTCGGAAAATCACTTCTCGGCCCGCAAACGTGCGAGCACAGCGAGTGCGCTGCGGCGGGCCGCTAGGGGGGTATCGCACACGGCTTTGCCGTGTGCGTATCTAGGGGGGACAACGTCCCACCTGGAAATCACTCCACGATGGCGAGGATATCGTTCTGACGTACGATGGTGACCTCTTCGCCGTCCAGCTTCACCTGGGTGCCGGCATACTTGCTGGTGATGACCTTGTCGCCCACCTTCACGTTCATGACGACTTCCTTGCCGTCCACCATGCCGCCGGGGCCGACAGCCAGAACCTCAGCCACTTCGGGCTTCTCCTTGGCGGCGCCGGTGAGGATGATGCCGCCCTTGGTGGTCTCCTCGGCCTCTACCAGCTTGACAACAACGCGGTCAGCCAAAGGTTTCAGTTTCATAACGGGTTCCTCCTTATATGATGGTTACTTAATAAACAAACTCCAACGAGATTTAGCACTCCAAACATCCAAGTGCTAACCACGTGTATTATAGTAATCGTTTCCTGATCAAAAATCAACCCCCTTTTTCAAAAAAGAGGGCTGTTTCAAAAAATATTTACGATGCGTTCACAAACTGGAAAAAAGAGTGCTAATTTTGTCGGGCGAGTGTTTTCCGCAGCGCAGCCAGACCGGCAAGCAGCAGCAGGGGAAAGACCGCCGCGGCCAGCAGACCGTATTGCAGGCGGTCGCCCCAGGCGGAGGAGACCAGTCCCACCAGACCGGGACCGGCGGAGCATCCCAGGTCTCCGGCCAGGGCCAGCAGGGCAAACAGGGCGGTGCCGCTGCGGGGGAAACAGGCTGCCGCCAGACTAAAGGTGCCCGGCCACATGCAGCCCACCGCCATGCCGCACAGGGCGCACCCCACCAGCGCCAGAGCGGGCCAGGGGGAGAGGGAGACCAGCAGGTATCCGGCGATACAAAGGATGGTGCTGGCCGTCATAAAGCCGGTGGGGGAGGGGTGGCTGCGGCTGTATGCGGCGTAGACCAGCCGGGACAGGCCCATCAGCAGGGCAAAGGACAGCGGTCCGGCCAGATCGCCCACCGTCTTGGACACGCCCAGTGCAGATTCCGCAAAGGCGCTGGCCCACTGGGAGATGGAAAGCTCACTGGCTCCCGCGCAGGCCATCAGCAGCAAAAACAGCCAAAACCGGGGCGTGCGGAACAGCTGCCCCAGGGAGAGGCCGGACTCGCCCTCCGGCGTGAGAGTGGCCAGGGGGACCTGGGTAAACACCAGGGCGTTGACCAGGGGGAGCAGAGCCCAGAGCATGGCCAGAATACGCCAGTTCTGGGTGCCGAAACAGACAAAAAACAGGGTGGACAGGGCGATAGTGGCCACGCTGCCCCAGCAGTAGAAGGAGTGGAGCAGGCCCATCACCGCAGACTTGCGGCGGGTGGGGCAGGCCTCGGCAATGGGGCTGACCAGCACCTCCAGCAGGCCGCCGCCCAGGGCGTAGACCACCACAGCCGTCGTCAGACCAGCCAGAGGGGGGATGCGGCCGGGCAGCACAGCCAGCAGAACAAGGCCCAGTGCAGCAAACAGATGGGCGGCCACCATGCATACCCGCCAGCCGATCTTATCCACAAAACGGGCGGACAGGCCGTCCACGCACAGCTGCACCAGGAAATTGACAGTGATGAGCAGGGCGATCTGATCCAGAGAGAGGGAGAACTCCCGCTGGAAGGTGAGAAAGAGCAAAGGGGCAAAGAGGTTGATGACCGACTGGACGATGTACCCGGCAAAGCAGGCGCCCAGTGTCGCTTGATAGCTGTGTCGCATAAAGATAGCCCCCTCATTTAAAGGTGGGGGGCGTAGCTTGCCCCGTTGGGATAGAAGAAGTGGATTTTCTTTTCGGAGAGGCGCACGGTAAAGGAGGTGCCCTCCAGCACCTCCCCATCCACCACCGCCACCAGAGGTTCCTTGCTGGACCAGGTGAGCTCCCGGCCGTGGAAATCCTCAATGAGCTGGGGGTAATCCTTGTAGCGGCCCTTGGCGTACTGGCCCACCAGACGGATAAAGGTGAGCAGGCTCACCTTACCTACCAGCAGCATATCAAGCACCCCGTCGTCGGGCATAGCGTCGGCCACCGGCATAAAGCCGCCGCCGTAGTACCGGCCGTTGCATACGCAGACAATGGCGGTGGGGCCGCTGTAATGGACCGGACCCATCTGCACCTCCATGGGACGGCAGATACCTTTTAAAAAAATGTTTTCGATCAAAGAGAGAATGTAGGCTCCCTTGCCGGTGACAAAGGGCAGGTCCTTATACCGGTGGACCCCGGCGGCGATGCGGGCGTCTACACCCCCGCACACCACATCCAGCCCCAGCTTGCCGTGGCAGTCCATCAGGTCCAGCGTGGTCTGGGGACCGGCGGCCAGAGCCTCCAGGTCGTAGAACAGGTCCCGGTAATTGGGGCCGAATACCTTTAAAAAGTCGTTGCCAGTGCCTTTGGGCACACAGGTAATGGCGGCGTTGTCAAAGCCTGCCGCCCCGTTGACCACCTCATTGAGGGTGCCGTCTCCGCCGCAGGCCCAGATGCGCACCGGCTCGCCGGTCTGGGCGGCCTGCCGGGCCAGCTTTTCCGCATGGCCCTCTCCTTCGGTAAAGACCCGCTCGTGGGGGAAGGAGACCCGGTCCAGCTGGTCCAGCAGAGCCTGGGTGCTGCCCTTTCGTCCGGCCACGGGGTTGATAATAAACAGATGGTGCAAAAAATCACCTCAAACGGCTCCAAAGGGCCGAAACTTATTTGATACCGTACATAAACAGGTCGCACTTGAGCATGCCGTTGTAGAGCTTGCGCTTTTTGTCCGCCTGCTTGCCGAAGGTGCGCTCGAACTCCGTGTGGGAGGACAGCAGGTAGAGCTTCCACCCGTCGGGGAACTTGGCCCAGGCCTTGCCGAAGGCCTGGTAGAGCTCCTCGGCCTCCTTGCGCTCCATGATGCGCTCGCCGTAGGGAGGGTTGGTGACGACTCGGCCGTAGAGCCCGCCCCAGTGGAAGGTGCGGGCGTCGTCCACATCAAAGTGTACCACATCGTCCACCTCGGCCAGCTCTGCGTTGTGCCGGGCCAGCTCCACCGCGTCCGGGTCCAGATCGCCGCCCCAGATCTCGTAGTCCCCGTCAAACTCCTGGTCCATGGCCTGCTCGGCGGCCTCCAGCCACAGCTTCTTGTCCACAAAGGCCCACTTCTGGGCGGAGAAGGTGCGGTTGAGGCCGGGAGCACGGTTCTTGGCGATGAGGGCGGCCTCGATGGGGATGGTGCCGCTGCCGCAGAAGGGGTCGCACAGGGGGTCCCGGCCCTTGTACCGGGAGAGCATCACCATGGCGGCAGCCAGGGTCTCGCGGAGAGGAGCCACCACGCCGTGAGCCCGGTAGCCCCGCTTATGGAGGCCCGCCCCGCTGGTGTCCAGCATGAGGGTGGCGGTGTCCTTCATAATGGAGAACTGGATCTGGTAGAGGGCGCCAGTCTCCGGCAGGGTGTTGAGCCCATACTTCTCCCCCAGACGGGCGGCTACCGCCTTCTTCACAATGGCCTGGCAGGCGGGCACGGCGTGGAGGGCAGAGTTGAGGCAGTGACCCTTGACGGGGAACTGTCCCTCCCGGGGGATAAAGCGCTCCCAGGGCAGGGCCTTGGTGCCCTCAAACAGGGCGTCAAAATTGTCCGCCGGGAAAGAGCCCAGCACCAGCAGCACCCGCTCTCCGGTGCGCAGGTTCAGGTTGAGCCGGGCAATATCCAGTGCCGAGCCCCGGCACAGCACCCGGCCGTTCTCTGCCTGGACTCCCTCCAGATTCAATCGGCGCATCTCGTCGGCGCACAGGCCTTCCAGCCCAAACAGGGTGGGCACGGCAAAGGTCAAATCATTCACAGTAAAACCTCCCGGACCGGGCGCTGTACCCGGCCATTTTTCCAATAAAAAAACAGTTCCCAGCCTGCGAAAAACAGAGAAAAAAGGAGCTGTATGGACGCTTATCACATATAGTATATCGGACTGGGGAAAAATTCGCAATTCCTTTTCCAAACTGGAAGGGTTTGCTATGGAGTTTTCACAAAAAATATGGTATGGTATGGGCAACGGGACGTAAGAGTATACAGAGTCTCGCAAGAAAGGAGTGTGCTATGGAAGCGATCATATGGCTGGGCGTGATGATTGCCTTTGCCGTGGGCGAGGCGGTCACCGTAGGGCTGACCAGCATTTGGTTTGCGGTAGGCGCCCTGGGCGCGCTGATCACCGCTGGGCTGGGGCTGGGATTCTGGCCGCAGATCACTGTGTTCATCGTTTTGTCGGGCATTACCCTGGCTCTGGTGCGTCCGCTGGCCAAAAAGCTGCTCCGGCCGGGCTACTCGGCCACCAATGCCGACCGGGTCATTGGAACGGTGGGCGTGGTCACCCAGGCGGTGAATAATCTGGCTGGTGAGGGGCTGGTAAATCTGGCCGGCCAGGTGTGGAGCGCCCGGAGCAAAACAGAAGAGGTCATCCCCGCTGGACAGGAGGTGCGCGTGCTCCATATCCAGGGGGTCAAGGTCATCGTGGAGCCGGTAACGGCAGACCAGACCAAAGCAGTATAAACATCGGGAACAAGGAGGAAACATATGGGCTTTATGGACATCATTACAAAATTGATCCCTGTCATCGTCATTATCCTGATCCTGCTCATCCTGGCGTCCAACATCCGGGTGGTACAGCAGTCCCGGGCCTACGTTATCGAGCGTCTGGGCGCGTTCCAGAGTGTGTGGGGTGTGGGCCTGCACTTCAAGATCCCCTTTATTGAGCGGGTGGTCAAAAACGTGTCCCTGAAGGAGCAGGTGGTGGCCTTCCCGCCCCAGCCCGTCATCACCAAGGACAACGTCCCCATGCAGATCGACACCGTCATCTACTTCCAGATCACCGACCCCAAGCTCTACACCTACGGCGTGGAGCAGCCCATGAGCGCCATCGAGAACCTGACCGCCACCACCCTGCGTAACATCATCGGCGATCTGGAGCTGGACCAGTCTCTCACCAGCCGCGACCACATCAACGCCCAGATGCGGGCCATCCTGGACGAGGCCACCGACAACTGGGGCATCAAGGTCAACCGCGTGGAGCTGAAGAACATCATGCCTCCCCGGGATATCCAGGAGTCCATGGAGAAGCAGATGCGGGCCGAGCGTGAACGCCGTGAGTCTATCCTCCAGGCCGAGGGCCAGAAGCAGTCCCAGATCCTGGTAGCCGAAGGTGAAAAGCAGTCTGCCATCCTGAAGGCCGACGCCGCCAAGCAGGCCGCCATCCTTCAGGCTGAGGGCGCCAAGCAGGCCAAGATCCTGGAAGCTGAGGCAGAAGCAGAGGCCATCCTGAAGGTGCAGCAGGCCACCGCCGACGCCATCCGGCTCATCAACGAGGCCGCCCCCGGCGAAGGCGTTTTGAAGATCAAGGCTCTGGAGGCCTTTACCGCCGCCGCCAACGGCAAGGCCACCAAGATCATCATTCCCAGCGAGATCCAGGGTCTGGCCGGTCTGGCCGCAGGCGCCAAGACCATCTTCGATACCGAGGACCCGAAAGCGTAAATCCTTTGATCCTATCCCGGGGAGGGTGCTCCCCGGGATTTTTTATGCCCAAAATAGGAAAATTAGCAATCATTGCACCGAAAAAAACAAAGAAAAGCTCATATACTTCTTGTTGTAGAAAACAAAAGGAGGGAGCGGCGTGGGGCGAGGAAAGGGACCGGGCGTGGGGCTGGGCCTTTTGGTGATGTGTTTTGTTCTGGCGCTGACCCCGGTGGGGGAGCCGGTGCAGAGCGCGGGGGGAGATGCTGAGGTGGAGGTGCCGGTGGTGGCCCTCACCTTTGACGACGGACCGCGCTGGGACACCACAAGCTGGCTGCTGGAGCAGCTGGAGCTGCGGGAAGTGCCCGCCACCTTTTTTATGGTGGGCAGCCGGATGCCCGGCAACGAGGACCTCATCCGTCAGATGAAGGAGCAGGGGTGCCAGATCGGGGTACACACCTATGACCACGTGGATGTGACCGGGCTGAGCCAGACTGATTTTGACCTGCAGATCGGCAAGACCCGCACCCTTCTGCGGGAAATCTTGGGGGAGGGAAACTACTGGCTGCGGCCGCCCTACGGCTTTGTGGATCAGGGAGTACGGACCTGGTCGGACGGGCCGATTATTCTGTGGTCGGTGGACCCGGAGGACTGGAAGGACCATGATGTGGAGCGCATCGTAGCCAGCGTGGTGGAGCGGGTGGAGGACGGCGACGTGATTTTGATGCACGACATCTATCAGTCCTCCGCAGAGGCGGCTATCCGCATTGTGGACGCTCTGAAGGAGAAGGGGTTCTGCTTTGTTACGGTGGAGCAGCTTATGGTACGCCAGGGGATTGCACCGGAGGCGGGAGTAATCTTCCCGGAGCGGCCATAAAAAATCCCCGGCCTGATGGCCGGGGAAGGAAATATGGCTTTACACGCCCATGGTACTGGTCTCGGGGAGGGTGGAGCCGCCGTCAATGACGAACTGGGCGCCGGTGAGATAGCTGGCCTCGTCGCTGGCCAGGAAGGCGGCCAACTCGCCCACCTCGGTGGGGTCGGCCAGGCGGCCCAGAGGAATGGCAGAGGCAATGCCGTCGATGACGCTCTGGGGGTTGTCCGGGCAGGACTGCTGGGCCATACCCTTTACCATGGGGGTGAGCACATAGCCCGGGCAGATGGCGTTGACGTTGATGGTGGGAGCAAACTCCCGGGCCAGGGCCTTGGTGAGACCCACCAGGGCGGCCTTGCTCATGGCATAGGCGGCCTCGCCGGGGTCGGCCACCATATCGCCGGTGACGGAGGACATAATGACGATCTTGCCCCATTTGCGCTCCAGCATGCCGGGAATCACCGCCTTGCAGGTGTTCCAGGCGCCCTTCACGTTGATGTCCAGGTGGGCGTCCCGGTCCTCATCGCTCTGGGTAAGGAAGTCTCCCAGCTTGCAGATGCCGGCGTTGGACACCAGAATATCGATGGGACCAAAGGCGGCCTGGGCGGCCTCCACTCCGGCCTTTACACTGGCGGGGTCGGACACGTCCATACGCACTGCTCTGGCGTTCTCGCCCAGCTGGGCGGCCAGTTCCTCTACGGCGGCGCCCCGGGCGGCCAGAATCACTTTGGCTCCATGCTTGAGGAAGGTGCGGGCAATGCCCTCGCCGATGCCCTTGGAGGCGCCGGTAATGAGGGCGGTCTTTCCGGTCAGCTTACCCATGGTAAAACAGCTCCTTTTAGATTCCATATCGTATAATATATTAAAAATAAGACAAAATCAGCCCTGGAGAGCCTGCTGTGTCAGCTCAATGAACCGCTCTCCAAAGTGGGACAGGTACCGGTCCCGGCGGTAACCCACCACCAGACGGCTGATGGTGGAGGGGTCGGTGAGGGGGAAGAAGTCCAGCTTGTCGGTGGAGGAGCGGGCGGCGGTGACGTGGATGGTCTTGACAAACAGCTCCGGGCAGATGGTGATGCCCACCCCCGCCTCGGCCATGGCCAGCGTGGTGATGGTGTTCTCCGTCTCCAGAATCAGCTTAGGCTTGAAGAAATGGCGGCTAAAGTACTGGTCCACGATGCTGCGGGTGCGGTTGCCCCGCTTGATGAGAATGAAGGGCATGTGCTGGAAGGCGTCAATGTCCGCCCCGTCGGCAAACTGTTTACGCATCTCCTCCGCCCGGTCGCCAAAGATCTGGTCGGTAAAGCTGCGGGGCACCACCAGCATCAGATCCTCCTGGGTCAGGGGGACCACCTCCACACCCTCCATCATGATGGGCTGGAAGCAGACGATCAGATCCACACGGCCGTGGGCCAGCTCGTCCTCCAGGTGGGTGGAGTTGCCCTCAAAGAGGGAGAATTCCACCATGGGAAACTCAGCCTGGAATTTGGGCAGTACCTCAGGCAGCAGAGCCAGACCGCAGGTGTGGGAGATGCCCAGACGGAGCACGCCCATGTAGTGGCGGTTGATGTCGCCCACCTTGGCCAGGTACTGGCTGTGCAGGTCCAGAATCTGGGTGGCAGTCTCCACCAGCAGATCCCCCGCGTAGGTCAGGGACAGCTTGGGCGAGCGGGTAAAGAGCTTGACATCCAGCTCCCGCTCCATGTTGCTGATGTGGTTGCTTAACGATTGCTGGGAGATATACAGCCGCTCGGCTGCCCTGGTAATGTTCAATTCCTCTGCCACAAGCAGGAAATACTTCAAATGGAGAAAATTCAACCGGTCTCCCCCTTCCAAATTCCAGATATATGAAGGAGTTCCTTCATTTTTTCGTTGGGATAGCACTATTATATCACAGCCAAAAAGCTGTGGCAACCATCGATAAAAATCTGCTGTTCGGAATGATAATTTTATGGTTTAATAGTATCAAAAGATAGGGCAAAAGAGAGAAGAATCCCTGCCTTAGCTTTTAAAAACATTCGAAAATGGAATGCAAAAGCGCAATTACAAACCATGTGCGCATAGGGCAATCCCTGTTAAAATAACTGGAAAGACCAAACATTGAGAAAGGAAGATTGTTTGCCATGAAATGTCTGATCATTGACGCCGTCCACAGCTCCATCGCCGAGGAGTTCAGCAAGTACATGCAGGTGGACACCCACATGCTGCCCACCCAGGAGGAGCTGGCCAAGCTGATCCCTGACTATGATGTGCTCATCATGCGTGTTGACCCCGCCATCAACAAGGAGATCCTGGACGCCGCCAAGAATCTGAAGGTCATCGGTGTTTGCTCCGTTGGCCTGAACCACATCGACATGGATACCGCCAAGGCCAAGGGCATCCAGGTCTTCAACGCTCCCGGCATGAACGCCAACGCCGTGGCCGAGCTGACCATCTCCAAGATGCTGGACCTGTCCCGCCACACCATCCCCGCCAACTACGACGTGAAGGTGAACAAGAACTGGGACAAGTATAAGTTCGTGGGCCGTGAGCTGCGCGGTAAGACCCTGGGCATCCTGGGCTTCGGCCGCATCGGCCAGCGCGTGGGTGAGCTGGGCCGCGCCTTCAAGATGAACATCGTGGCTTACGATCCCTACCTGCCCGCTCACGTGTTTGAGGAGCAGCAGGCCACCAGCATGAGCATCGACGAGGTGCTGAAGACTGCTGACTATGTCACCATCCACATGCCTCTGACCCCCGAGACCAAGGACCTGTTCAATGCCAAGTCCATCTCCGAGATGAAGCCCGACGCTGTGGTTCTGAACATGGCCCGCGGCGGCATCGTCAACGAGAAGGATATGTACGAGGCTCTGAAGGCCGGCAAGATCGGCGGCTATGCCTCCGACGTTATGGAGAACGAGCTGGCTGCCGGCGGCCTGACCGAGGGCGCTTCCTTCGACTCCCCCCTGTTCGAGTGCGATAACTTCATCGTCACTCCTCACCTGGGCGCCCAGTCCACCGACGCTTCCCGCGACATTGCTGAGCTGATCATCGGCAAGGTCAAGGAGGCCCTGAGCCTGTAAGGCATCTTCGTAAGAGCTGCGAAGGAAATTTGATAAGAGAGCGGAGCGTGCGCTGTGGAATCTCCACAGCGCACGCTTTTTTAAAAAAGAACGTCCCCGGGCAAACTTTCCGGCCGGGCGGTGCGTCTTATGAATGAGTGAAAGGAGGGGGAGACTACGGGGCAGGATGTACGGGAGCGCTTGGTAGGCTATATCCGGGAAAATCAAACTTATTTTTATCGCTTGGCCTATCAATACGTGGGAGACCAGGATCTGGCCATGGATCTGGTACAGGACGCCGTGGTCAAAGCCCTGCAGCACTGGGAGAGCCTGCGGGAGCCGGAGGCGGTGCGCAGCTGGTTTTACCGTATTCTGGTGCGGGAGTGCCTGTCCTTCCCGCGGCAGAACCGGCGGGTCATTTATCTGGCTGAGCCGCCCGAGCAGATCCAGAGCAGCCAGGAGAGTGCGCTGGAGGACCGGGAGGCTCTGCAGCAGGCCATCGACCGGCTCTCTCCCAAACTCAAGACCGTGGTGCTGCTGCGCTTTTACGAGGAGATGCAGCTGAGCGAAATCGCGGAGATCACCGGGACCAATCTCAGCACAGTGAAGAGCCGCCTGTACAAGGGGCTGAAGAAATTGCGGGAGAGCTTGCAGGAGGGATGATATGACAGAAAAACAGGACCGTTTTTCCCATGCCATGGAACAGTGCCGTCAGGCCTACCGGGATATTCCCACCCCACCGGAACTGGAGGGAGCGGTGGAGGACGCCATCCAGGCGGGCTGCCGTCCCAGGCTGCCCCGCCGGGGACTGAAGCGGGCGGCTGCGGCCGCGGCCGGACTGTGCGCCTGCTTTGTGGTGCTCACCTCCCCGGCGGTGGCTGCGGCGGTGGATGATGTGCCGGTACTGGGCCAGCTGTGCCGGATCCTCACCGGGCAGGCCTATGAGAGCCGGGAGGAGACCAGCTACGTGCAGGTCCAGCTGCCCCAGATCGAAAACACCGGGGACAGCAGCCTGGAGAGCGGGTAAATCTGGAGATCAGCGCAGTGCTCAGCCGGGAGGTGGATGAGAGCAAGGAGCGGGCACGGGAGTATTACCAGGCCTATCTGGACACAGGAGGAGACCCGGACACCTTCCAGCCCATCCAGATCCAGGTGGACTATCAGGTGAAGTCGGTCACGGATCAGCGGGCCTCCTTTGTGGTTACCAAGACAGAGAGTCTGGCCAGCGCCTACTTCCGGCAGTACTTCTACAACCTGGACCTGGAGACCGGCCAGAGTCTGACCCTGCGGGATGTTCTGGGCCCCAACTGGGCTGCCCAGGGTGCGGCAGCCGTGGAAGAGCAGCTGTCCCAGTGGGACCAGGAGCAGAAGGCACTGCTCTTTGACGATGTAGACCTGGAGGCTCTGCTGGAGGAGAAGGAGGACTTCTATCTCCAAGAGGACGGTACCGTGGTGGTGGTCTTTGATAAGGATGAGATCGCCGCTGGGGCCGCCGGTGTGCTGGAATTTCCCATTGGAAAGCTGCCTCAGGCATGAAAAAACCGCCCGTCCAAAGACGGGCGATTTTTTTGTGGGGAAATCAGATGTGCTCCTGAACCTTGGCCATCTCCTGGGCAATGTTCAGAATATGGTCGCCGATGCGCTCAAAGTCGGTGAGCAGCTCGGAGTAGAGGATACAGGCCTCGTCAGAGCACTCGCCGTCACGCATACGCTCCAGGTGGTTGCGGCGGTAGTCGCTGGTCATGTCGTCGATGCGCTGCTCCAGGGCGGACACATCGGCCAGCCACTCCACATTGCCGGCGTTGAGAGAGAGCAGGTCGTTGATGCCCTCCAGGCAGATATCCCGCATGGCGGAAATCTCATCGTGAGCCACGCCGGTGAAGGAGATGTTGCGCTTGTTGAGCATCCGGGTGTAACCGGCCAGGTTGTCGGCGTGGTCGCCGATGCGCTCGATGTTGCCGGAGATGGTAAAGAAGCTGCTGACCACGGCGGAGGCCTTCTCGTTGGTTTCGTAGGTAATGAGGCGGGAGACGTGCAGGGAGATCTCCTTGTTCAGGAAGTCCAGGTACTCCTCGGTCTTCTCTACCTGCTCCAACTCCTCCTCGTCACGGTTCAGGACGGAGCGGAAGCTGGCCTCCACGTTATCCTTGGCCATCTCCATCATGCGGCGCAGCTCATGCTGCATCTGATCCACATAGATGGCGGACACACCCAGGCCGCCGTCCTTGCTGCTGATCTGGATGGGGGTGAGGTACTCCAGGTGGAGCTGGTCGGCCTTGTCTTCGGGACGCTCGGGCAGGATCTTCACCGCAGCCTTGGCCAGGTAGTTGCCCAGAGGCAGCAGGAGGATGGTGGTGATAATGTTGAAGCTGGTGTGCACCAGAGCAATCTGTCCGGCGTGGGAGGCAGGCATGAGTCCCGCAATGGTCTGTCCCAGGGAGCCGGGCAGCGTCAGGGAACCGTCGATGACGTAGGCGATGGGGAAGATCAAAAACAGCAGGGTGAAGATCACCGTACCAATGACGTTGAAGAGCAGGTGGATAATCGTAGCCCGCTTGGCGCTGCGGCTGGTGCCGATGGAGGCCAGCACGGCGGTGATACAGGTACCGATGTTCTGACCGAACAGCACGAACACCGCGCTGGGCAGGCCGATCACGCCACTGTTGGCCAGGGCCTGAAGGATACCCACCGAGGCGGAGGAGGACTGGATGACGGCGGTGAAGCCGGCGCCGGCCAGGATGCCCAGCAGGGGATTGGAGAAGGTGGACATGAGGTTGATGAAGGCCTCAGACTCCCGCAGGGGAGACATGGCGGAGCTCATCATGTCCATACCGATGAACAGCACGCCCAGACCGGCCAGGATCTGACCGATGTGCTGCAGCTGGGGCTTTTTCACAAAGACCACCAGGGCCACGCCAACAAAGGCGAACAGGGGAGCCAGCTCGCCTACGTCCAGGGCGATGAGCAGGCCGGTGACGGTGGTACCGATGTTGGCGCCCATGATGATCCAGACCGCTTGATTGAGGGTCATCATACCCGCGTTAACAAAGCCAACCACCATGACTGTGGTAGCGGAGGACGACTGAATAACGGCGGTGATGGCCGCGCCTACCAGCACGCCCAAAAAGCGGTTGGCAGTCAGTCGCTCCAAAATCATTTTCATACGGCTGCCGGCTGCGGCCTCCAGGCCGGAGCTCATCATCTGCATGCCGTACAGGAATAGCGCCAGGCCGCCCAGAAGTCCCAGAAAGTCTGACATTTGCATCTCAGGATTCCTCCTCTTTCTCTCTTACAAACATTTTTTGCGTTTTGGGGGAAATCATGCTGGAAAACGGCGGAGCAGAGGCGTGCCGTATTCCAACCGCGCAGGGATAAAAAAGAAAAAAGACATAGCCCACGTGCCGGCAGGGCGCGCAGGTCATGTCATTGTTTTTTCATATTCCATTGTCCGATCAGGCCGATCCCCGCCGACCTGGGCACAGATGCTCCCATGGCATTTCTACCTCTCTGTACTCTTTACTCGCAACTTCCTACATCTAGCATTATAGGAAAGAAACCGGTCCGCGTCAACCGATTTTACAAAAATCTCATCTGCCCTTAATTTTTTCTCCAATCTGACAAAAAACCCCCTCCGGACCATGCCGGAGGGGGTTGGCTTCGCCAAAGAAATGGGTAATTTTTGGAGATTATTGGGGCTTTTGGCTCTCCAGATACTCATCATAGGTCATCATACGGTCGACGAGCTTTCCGTCAGCGGTGAAGTCAAAGATGCGGTTACACACGGTCTGGATGAGCTGATGGTCGTGGGAGGCCACCAGAACGTTGCACTTGACCATCTCCAGGCCCTTGTTCAGGGCGGCGATGGACTCCAGGTCCAGGTGGTTGGTGGGCTGGTCCAGCATGAGTACGTTGGCGCCGGAGAGCATCATCCGGGAGAGCATGCAGCGCACCTTCTCACCACCGGAGAGCACCTTCACGGCCTTGTAGACCTCGTCGCCGGAGAAGAGCATCCGGCCCAGGAAGCCGCGCAGGTACTGCTCCTGGGGATCGGGGGAGAACTGGCGCAGCCACTGCACCAGATTGTCGTCGTTGTCCTGGAAGTAGGGGGTGTTGTCCTTGGGGAAGTAGGAGAAGGTGGCGGTCTGACCCCACTTCACAGTGCCCTCATCGGGCTCCATCTCCCCGGCCAGGATCTTGAAGAGAGCGGTGTGGGCATTCTCGTTGTCACCCACAAAGGCGATCTTGTCCCCGTGGCCCACGATGAAGGACACCTTGTCCAGCACCTTTACGCCGTCGATGGTCTTGGACACGTCGGTGACAAAGAGGATGTCCTTGCCCACCTCACGGTCGGGAGAGAAGGCCACCCAGGGATAGCGGCGGGAGGAAGCGGGCATCTCCTCCACGGTGAGCTTGTCCAGGAGCTTGCGGCGGGCGGTAGCCTGCTTGGACTTAGACTTGTTGGCGGAGAAGCGGGAGATAAAGTCCTGCAGTTCCTTGATCTTCTCCTCGTTGCGCTTGTTCTGGTTCTTGATGAGCTGCTGCACCAGCTGGGAGGACTCATACCAGAAGTCGTAGTTGCCCACGTACATCTTAATCTTGCCGTAGTCGATATCTACGATGTGGGTACACACGGTGTTCAGGAAGTGACGGTCGTGGCTGACCACGATGACGGTGCCGGGGAAGTCCAGCAGGAAGTCCTCCAGCCAGTTGACCGCGTCGATGTCCAGGTTGTTGGTGGGCTCGTCCATCATCAGCAGGTCGGGATTGCCGAACAGAGCCTGGGCCAGCAGCACCTTCACCTTCAGACGGGCGTCCAGGGTGGCCATGTCGTTGTAGTGCAGGTCAGTGCCGATGCCAAGGCCCTGGAGGATGCGGGACGCGTCGCTCTCGGCCTCCCAGCCGCCCAGCTCGGCATACTCCTCCTCCAGCTGGCAGGCCAGCATACCGTCCTCGTCGGTCATCTCCTCTTTGGCATACAGAGCTTCCTTCTGCTTGCCGATATCGTAGAGACGCTGGTTGCCCATGATGACGGTATCCATCACGTTGTAGGCGTCGTAGGCGTTCTGGTCCTGCTTCAGAACGGACATACGGATGTTGGGCAGGATGGAGACCTCGCCGGAGGTGGACTCCAGGTCTCCGGACAGGATCTTCAGAAAGGTGGACTTACCGGCGCCGTTTGCGCCGATGATGCCGTAGCAGTTGCCCCGGGTGAACTGGAGATCCACGTGGGAAAACAGGGGGGACCCGCCGTACTGCAGGCCCAGATCGGTAACAGTGATCATGGTACGCTCCTTCTCTTCTCTGCGCCGGCGCGGTCCGATCCCGCGCCCAAAGCGAAAAATACTCGGGTATCATATTATCATACTCCCTGACAAAAGAACAGAGATTTATTTGAGAAAAAACGGCCAAATTTCCGGCGTAAAACTGATTTTTCTGCCAATTTTAACCCGGCGGCCCGGAGAAACCCGGAAGAGGGCAGGCTGCTCGGGGAAAGAGGGAAAGGTTTTGTTCCAAATATGAATAAATCTTGACATAAACCCAGCTTGCCTTTACAATATGTACAGGACAAAAATGAAAAACTTGGGGGACGTTTTTCAATTGTCGCAAGGATGAAAGACGCGGTGAGCGGCTTTGCCTTGCGGCTCATTTTATGCTGTCAAGTCTTTTGCCGGGATGCCCGGCAAAAACACAGTGCGCGGCCGTCCGCCGCGAAGATATGATGCTGAATTTTTTGGAGGTGTAAGAGACCAATATGATATATTATGTAATCGAAGGTATTCTGGTGGCTGTGGTGATGTTTATCGTCGGCAGCTTGTTTGGATACCAGCGGAGAAAGGCCACCGCGGAGCGTGAGATCGGTTCCGCCGAGGAAGAGGCCACCCGCATTGTCAACGACGCCTATAAGAGCGCCGAGAGCAAGAAGCGGGAAGCTCTGGTGGAGGCCAAGGAGGAGATCCTGAAGGCCCGCAACGAGTACGAACAGGAAGAGAAAGAGCGCCGCGCCGACCTGCAGAAGCAGGAACGCCGCCTGCAGCAGAAGGAAGAGAACCTGGACCGCAAGACGGAGAACATGGAGAAAAAGGAAGAGCACCTTGCCAACCGTCTTGCCAAGCTGGAGGCCACCCAGGCCGAGGCCGAGCGCATCAAGCAGGAGCAGGTGGACACTCTGGAGCGCATCTCCGGCCTTACCGCCGAGGAGGCCAAGACCTACCTGCTGGATCAGCTGGAAGCTGACGTGACCCACGAGTCGGCCATGAAGATCAAGGAGATCGAGGCCCGCTTCAAGGACGAGGCCGACACCAAGGCCCGGGAGATCATCTCTCTGGCCATCCAGCGCTGTGCTGCCGACCACGTGGCGGAGGCTACTGTCAGCGTGGTGCCCCTGCCTAACGACGAGATGAAGGGCCGCATCATCGGCCGTGAAGGCCGCAACATCCGCACGCTGGAGACCCTGACCGGCGTGGACCTGATTATCGACGACACCCCCGAGGCCATTACGGTCTCCTGCTTTGATCCCGTGCGCCGGGAGATCGCCCGGCTGGCTCTGGAGAAGCTCATTCTGGACGGCCGCATCCATCCCGCCCGCATTGAGGAGATGGTGGAGAAGGCCAAGCGCGAGGTGGACGCCACCATCAAGGCTGAGGGTGAGCGCGCCATCTTTGAGACCAACGTCCACGGCCTGCACCCCGAGCTGGTCAAGCTGCTGGGCCGTATGCGCTACCGCACCAGCTACGGCCAGAACGTGCTGAACCACTCCATCGAGGTCTCCCACATTGCCGGCCTGCTGGCCGCCGAGATCGGCGCCAACGTGGCTGAGGCCAAGCGTGCCGGTCTGCTGCACGACCTGGGCAAGTCTATCGACCACGAGGTGGAGGGCTCCCACGTGTCCATCGGCGTGGAGCTGGCCCGGAAGTACCGGGAGAGCGAGAACGTCATTCACGCTATCCACGCCCACCACAACGATGTGGAGCCCCAGACGGTGGTGGCCTGCCTGGTCCAGGCGGCCGACGCCATCTCCGCCGCCCGCCCCGGCGCCCGGCGCGAGAACCTGGAGAACTATATCAAGCGTCTGGAGATGCTGGAGGAGATCACCTCTTCCTTCCCCGGCGTGGAAAAGTCCTTTGCCATCCAGGCCGGCCGCGAGGTCCGCATCATGGTCAAGCCCGACCAGGTCAGCGAGGACCAGATGGTGCTGCTGGCCCGGGACATCGCCAAGAAGATCGAGGACGAGTTGGAGTATCCCGGCCAGATCAAGGTCAACCTGCTGCGTGAGACCAAGGCAATTGAATACGCAAAGTAAATGTTCCCCATTTCATTACAAAAAAGGAGACTGCTTCGGCAGTCTCCTTTTTTGTGGTCAACAAAGTGGCAAGCACTTTGTTGAGAAAGTTGCACCCAAGACAGGCCTCGATTCCTTGCGGAAGGTTATGTCGATTTTTCCCTGTCCTATGGGGCGAATAAAGGTTAGCAGGAAGCCATTTGCTGGGTGCGCACTCAAAAAATAAAACCCCGCCTCCAGGCGGTGTGAGGAGAATAGATCACACACTGAGTAGGAGGCGGGGAAAGCAGTATCAACGAGGCAAAGCGCAGCTTTGCACAAAGTTCTTTGCCAAGCTTTCTTTCAAGAAAGCGGCAGTATCAATGAGGCGAAACGAAGTTTCGCATAAAATTCTTTTGATACGTTTCTTTTCAAGAAAAGTATCGGACGGCGGTGCCGTAGGCGATGACCTCGGCGGCGCCCTGCATGACGGAAGAGGAGCCGTAGCGGATGTTAATGATAGCGTCAGCGCCCAGAACCTCGGCCTCATCCACCATGCGCTTGACCGCGATCTGACGGGCCTCGTTGAGCATCTCAGTGTAGCCGGTGATCTCGCCGCCCACCAAGGTTTTCATGCCAGCCATGAAGTCCTTGCCAAAATTCTTGGACTGGACCACGGTGCCCTTTACAATACCAAGCACCTCGAATTCCTTTCCGGGAATGTAATCAATATTTACCAGCAGCATCTAATTCTCCTCCTTCGATTTCTTTGAATCTGCTTTTCAACACAAACAGGGCAGGGATAATCAGGGCCAGACACAGGATGGCCAGGACCAGACACAATATGATGGCCCACTGGGGCATGCCGGGAATAAAGCACAGAGAGGCGCAGGCTACCGAGGTAATGATCTGCAGCATGGCAAAGAATAAAATCCCTCGCACCGCATCCCGCTTGCGCCGGGCCTGACGGGCCTCAGTACTTTCGCGCTTCATCTTCCTCGCCTCCTTGAATCTCCCGCAGACGCTGCACCATGGCGTACAGCACACCCACTACAATGGCCACGGCCAGCAGGCCGTACACGACCATGATCCCGATGACAGCGGGGATGGGTTCCTCCTCCAGCATGACCCAGAGAAGGGAGCCGAAAAACAGCAGCGCCACCACAACGGTTCCCAGCGCCGCGACGATGACCGGGCCGCGGCCCTTAGTACTTTTTTGCATCGTCTACCTCTCCTTTCTCGATCTCCTGCACCCGCTGGATGAGAGCCAGCAGGACGCCCAGAATGATCACACCGGGAATGGCCACCAGAACTACGATTAGGGGCAGGGGCGGAGCTTCCTCGGCGTCAATGGTAAAGCCCCAGATCATCAGGGCCATGAGCCCTGCCATCAGAGCCACCGTGAGCACCGCGACTACTGCCGGGGCAACATACCGCAGGCGCTTGGTGTCTTCCACCTGCTTGTTGAGAAAGGTGGTGCCCTCCCGCTCCAAGCGGTCCATCTGTTCCAGCAGGGCAGCGGCGTCCAGGTCGTCCAGCCGCTCGTCCCGGTCGCTGAGAGTGCGGCAGAGCTGGATGGACTGCTCCAGATTTTTCTTATCCCGCTCCAAGGTGACCAGATGGCGGCGCATGCCATCGCCCACGGTGTGGGTACCCGACTGCATCTTGCGGATTTCCTCCAGAGGGACGCCCAGCTTGCGCAGCAGCTTTACCTGCCGCAGCTGGTCCACCTCCCGAGGGCCGTACTCCCGGTAGCCATTTTCGCTGTTGCGCCGGGGGGCGATGAGTCCCTGCTCCTCGTAGAAGCGAATGTTCTTTTTGGTGATGCCTACCTGGGCCTCCACCTCATTGATTTTCACAGGTCATTTCCCCCTTTGCTCCTTCAGTGTATACCTTCCACAAGGGGGAAGGTCAAGATTTTTTTGCGTTTTTTCAGAAAAAGGAAGCCCTCCACCTGGTGGAGGGCTTCCTGCCTTTATTCTTCTTCATCCCCATTATCCATGAGATGGCTGACCAGGGCACACAGTACTCCGGCGATAGGGTAGACGATCCATCCCCAGCGCCAGCCGATGGAGTTGCCGTAATCGTTGACCAGAGCCATCCCGCCAAAGCCGACGGCCAAAAAGAGAGTGGTGGCCACCAACATAATGGCCCCGCAGATCCGGTCGATTTTTTTGCGCCGGGCTTTGGCCTGGGGACTAGGGTCGTGCTCCCGATTCCAATTTTCGATCTCGTACTTCTCCATGCGCATCCCGGCCCAGACCAGCACCGAAACGGACAGAGCAAGGTCCAAAAGGAAGCCGGAGACCAGAGCGGCCTCCCGACGGTCGCCCCCCGCCTCTGCCCAGGAGGAGAGAAGAACCAGCCACACCACGCCGATGAGAATAGCGGCAATGGGCAGGGCTATGAGGTAGGGAAAGCGGCGGGCGTAGACCTCCCGCTGGGCGGGGGTATAGATCTGGGGCAGGGTGGGATGCTGCTGGGCAAAGTGGTCGTGATTCATACCGGCCACCACCAGGATGGCCACTGCCACAGCAACGGCAGAGAGGATCACTGCCCCGCACCAGGTATCAGGTATGCCGGCCAGGCCATACAGGCACAGGGCAGCGGCGACCCCAAAAAGAATCAGCCCCACGCCGCCGGCTACGGCATTGGAGAAGGCGTTCATGTGCCGGTTATAGCCCACGGCGTCCTCCTGACAGACTGCCTGGGCGTCCCCACGCACCAGGGTGTCCAGGTCGGTCTGAAACAGGCTGCACAGAGTCATCAGCTTCTCCATCTCGGGAAAGCTGGTATTGGATTCCCACTTGCTCACTGACTGGCGGGATACCTCCAGCCGCTCGGCCAGCTCCTCCTGGGTCAGGCCTTCCCGGGCGCGGTAATATTGCAGATTTTCACCAAAGCTCATGGCGAGATCCTCCTTTCAAGGTGGCTCCAGCTTACCAGAACAGCGGCGCAACCGGAACCAAATTGAGGTTGCATTTGCCGATCTCGTCGTAAACTTTCGGTTGCATGGAGGTTTTGGGCCTTAAAACTGATTTTTCTTCAGCAGACGGATGTCGTCGCCGAAAAAGTGGAGCACATGGTACTCTCCCATGAGGCGGGATGCAATCTGGGGGGAGTAGCGACGGGCGGCCTCCTCCATGGTGAGGTTGGAGGAGATGACGGTGTGCTTCTCACCCACCAGGCGGGTGTTGAGCAGCTCGTAGAGAGCAGACTGGACAAACTGGGTGGTGAGCTCGCTGCCCAGGTCGTCCAAAATCAGCAGGTCGCAGGTGAGGTAGCGCCGGGTCTCGTCCCGGGCCTCCTGCACCCCCTGGGTGTCCCGCTGGAACTTGCGGGTCTCAAACTGGGAAAAGATATTGCCCGCTGTGTCGTAGACCACCGAGAACCCCTGCTCCGATACACTTCGTGCGATGCAGGCGGACAAAAAGGTTTTTCCCAAGCCGGGCGCTCCGGTGAGAAACAGGTTTTTGATGGCAAAGCGGCCAAACTTCTGGGCGTAGTTGAGGCACACCTCATACACCAAATCCATGTTGGAGCGGGGAGAGGTGCCCCGACCGGGCCAAGGAGTCTGGCTGTAATAGTCCAGACGGAAGGTGTCAAAGGACTGCTCCCCCAGGTCCAGCAGCTTGGACAGCTCCTGAATCTGCTCCTGGGTGCACAGCTCCTTTAAGCACTGGCACATCTGTGCTCCACGCCAGCCGGTGTCATTGCACAAAGGACAGGCGGGCTTGGGGTCCAGGGCGTCCTCGGGCAGGCCCATAGCGCCCAGCAGGACCGCACGCTCCTGCTGGATGTCCAGATTTTTGTCCCGGATGGCCCGCACCGCGGCACCCGCGTCCTCTCCCTTGCGCAAAGAGGCGGCCACCAGCTGGGCCATGGTGCCCTGGAGCTGGCGGTCCAGCTTGGCCAGACGGGGCTCCCGGGCGTAGAGCTGCTGCCGCAGCTGCTCCCGCTGGTCCTCCCGGCGGCGCTTGTTTTCCTCCAGCCGGGCGGTGGCCCGGCGCAGCACGTTGGCGTCGTATGCCATTTACTAGCCCTCCTTTTTCATCTGCTCCATCAGGCGGCGCATGCGCTCCATATCCTCCCGGGCCTGCTGGGCCTCCCGATCGGCCTGAGCTGGGGAGGGAGCAGGAGCGGCCTGCACGGGCCGGGGATCCCGGTCTCCCGCCTGGATGGCGGCCAGGGTGTGCAGCCCCTTCTCGTGCCAGCGGCGAAGGATACCGTTCATGTAGCTCCAGTCCATGGACTGCTTTTTCATGATGGTGCGCTCGTAGGCCGCACGCAGAGCGCCGTCGTCGAAGCCCATGGCGTCCCAGGCGGCGATGTAGTTCTTCTCCCGCTCCACCAGAGGCCGGGGCGGGATGTCCAGCAGCCGCAGCACCTCAGCGCCACGGCCGCGGAGCCGGGCCAGGGTCTGGAGGTGGCGCTCGGCGGCCTCCACCGTGTCGATGCCCTGCCGGGCCCATGCAAACCCCTCTTTGCGGATCTGGGAAAGGAAGGGGCGGCGGCCGGGGCCGTACTTGCGCTCCATCTCCTCAATGCACCAGCCCACCAGCAGGAAGATGACCTCGGTGGGCAGGGCCAGATAGTCGTAGAGGGTGTAGAGAATCTTCAGATCGTTGGCAGTGAGCTTCTTGCCCAGCCGCCGCTCCACCTCGTCGCACAGGGCGGGGAAGGTAGAAGCCTTGTCGCTGAGGGCGGTGGTGATGTCCTCCAGGGCGTACTCCGGAGGGGCGGGCTCGGGGATGGGAGCGGCGGGGACGGAGGAGAGCTCCCGGGGGGCCATGCCCTGACTTTGAAGAGCCTCCAGGGCGGCCTGTTTGCGCTCTACCGGCCAGGGGAGCCCCTCCAGGCCGTTGCGGCGCAGCAGATGTAAGTACAGCAGGGCGGCGTCGCCGTTATCCAGTTTGATGAGACGCTGGACCGCCTGGTCGGGCAGGGCCAGCACGCTGCCGGGCAGCAGGCGCTGAGTCATGGGTGCTCCTCCTCTCCCGGCCCCGCAGGGCCGTTTTACGTAGCTTACATTGTACCGCAAAACGCCCCGGGAGTAAAGAAGACAGTTGTGGAACGAAAGGATTTCCTGTGGAAAGTAGGAAAATTGGGGCTAAGCGGGTGTATTGGGGTAAAATATTGGTGGACAAGGGGGAAAAGGGCGACTATAATAAAATGAAATGCCGCTTCTTAAGGAAAGCGGTAAGAGTGAAAAAGGAAGAGGTGGGGAGCGTGCTCCCTGCCGGATTCGGGGCCGCGCCGGAACACGGGCGTTTCCGCACAGACTGTGTGGGTTGGGAGGGCCTTGGATCACCACACAGAAAGAAAGGAAACAGACCATGGAAATTAACGGCGAGATCGTAAACGACCAGGTTCGCTATGCCGACCTGGGGCTCAGCCCGGAGCTTATGCGGGCCATTGACAAGAAGGGCTATGTGCAGGCCACCCCGGTACAGGGGGGCTCCATTCCTTATTTTATGGAGTATAAGGATGTGATCGCCAAGGCGCCTACCGGAACCGGCAAGACCTTTGCCTTCGGCATCCCCATGGTGGAGCACATCGACCCGGAGAGCCGGGACGTGCAGGGCCTGGTGCTGGCTCCCACCCGGGAGCTGGCCATCCAGATCCGGGATGAGCTGCGGGACCTGTGCGCCTTCAAGGAGGGCGTGCGTACCGTGTGCCTGTACGGCGGTCAGCCCATCGACAAGCAGATTACCCAGCTGAAGAAGGACCCCCAGATCGTGGTGGCCACCCCCGGACGGCTGATGGACCACGTGAAGCGGCGCACCGTGCGCCTGGATAAGGTGCAGACCGTGGTGCTGGACGAGGCCGACCGGATGCTGGACATGGGCTTTATCAAGGACGTGACCCGCATCCTGGATCTGATGCCCAAGCGGCGCAACCTGGGACTCTTTTCCGCCACCATCTCCCGGGAGGTCATGGATATCTCCTGGGTGTACCAGCGTGACCCGGTGGAGATCACCGTCCGGGCCGACGAGGAGAACAAGCCCGACATCACCCAGTACCGCCTGGATGTGGAGCGCAACGAGAAGGTGGACACCATGGTGCGCCTGATGGAGATGGGCGGCTATGACCGGGTCATCGCTTTCTGCAACACCAAAAATATGACCGACCGCCTGGCGGGTCTGCTGCGCATGCGCCGCATCACCTGCGAGGCCATCCACGGCGACATCCAGCAGCGGGTGCGGGAGAAGACCCTCCAGAAATTCCGGGAGGGACAGCTGCGGGTGCTGGCGGCCACCGATGTGGCGGCTCGTGGTCTGGACATCGACGATGTGGATGCGGTGTTCAACTACGACGTGCCCGACGAGAATGAGTACTATATCCACCGCATCGGCCGTACCGGCCGTGCCAAGCGCCACGGCGTGGCCTTCTCTCTGGTGTCCAACATCACCGAGGGCATCCGCCTGGACGATATCCAGAAGAACACCGGAAACAACATCCAGTATGTCCACCTCAACGCCCAGGGGGAGCTGGAGCCGGGCAAGAAGTAAAACTTAATGCTTTTTTCATCTTGTCCCCATCACTTTTTTATCCTTCCCGTCGTATGATATAGGAGAACAGAGTACAAATCGTACGGAAGGAGAATTGGTTATGGATAAACGGCTTTATAAGACCGAGAATGGTGATAAGATGATCTGCGGCGTATGCGGCGGAATGGCGGAGTATTTCGGCATCGACCCCACCCTGGTGCGGGTGGGCTGGGTGATCGCCGGGTGCATGGCCTCCTTTGGGCTGTGGGCGTATATCCTGTGCGCCATCGTGATGCCCAGAAAGAGCGACGTATACCCCCAGCTGTAACAACACATCCTGATTTGGGCGGCAGAGATCTGCCGCCTATTTTTATACCATTATATAATAAGGAGGAAAAGGCGATGGAGAGACTGCGCTGTTCTGTGGTCCAGGATATCCCCCGGCTGCGTGAGCTGTGGTATTTGGCCTTTGGAGATGACGGGGCCTACGTGGACAACTTTTTTGATTCCTATTATAAACCGGAGCGGATGCTGGTGCTGGAGGAGGACGGTGTGGTCCAGGCTATGACCGCCTGGTTTGATACTGGCTTTGTGGTGCCGGAGGAAGGCAGCTTCCGGGCGGCCTATCTCTACGCTGTGGCTACCCACCCCGACTGCCGGGGGAAGGGGATGGCCGGGCGGCTGCTTGCCTGGGCGGACGACTATTTCCGCGATTTTGGGATCCCGGCGGTGACCACGGTACCTGCCGAGCCCTCCCTGCACAACTTTTTTGGTTCCAACGGCTTTCGGGAGTGCTTTACCCATACGGAGCACCGTACCCAGCCCGGTCCGGGACCGGAGGGAGAGCCGCCCTTTGCTCTGGACAAGCTGACACCTTTCCACTATCAGGGGCTGCGGGAGTCCATTCTGGCCGGAAACCCCCATATTGACCTGGGGGAGGAGGCGGTGGCCTATCAGGCCGGAGCCTGTGCTCTGACGCCGGGGGGCGGTCTGTACGCCGCGGATACGGGAGCGGGAGTGGCTCTGCTGTGCGCTGAGGGGATGGAGGACGGCTTGCTGCTGGCCAAGGAGGTGCTGGGCGAGGCGGAGGCAGTGGAGCGGCTGCTGGCCTGGCTGCCCCGTCTGCTGCCTGCCTGGTCCGGGATTTGGCGCTGCCCCGGGGACAACTTGCAGTTTGGTATGCTCAAATGGCTGGATCCGGCCCGGGCAGAACGCTGGGACTGGGAGCGCCGCGCCTACCTGGGACTGGCCTTTGATTGACAGAGAAACGTCATTCAAAACGGGACGAGTTCTATGACATTTACAAATGGTTGAATTTCACTTTTGGAATTCAACCATTTTTTGTTTAAAATTACGGTCAAATTGTTTGATTACCGTAAAATTGAGCAAAAATCAAAACTAGCCACAGCTATTTTGTTGTGGTAACATCCACAAAAAATTTGCTTTACTTCCCAGCGTTTTATGTTATGCTATACATAAGGATAAGTGATAGGTTTCCTTTTCCGGACGTTTGTTCCAAACGCGATCGAAGAAATGAAGGGAATCTGTCAGTTTTCAAGGTATAAGCCACAAATTTTTATCGTAGGAGGAATGTAGCGATGAACAAGTACATTGAGAGAGTTCTGGCCGACACCAAGGCGAAGAACGCCAACGAGCCTGAGTTCCTGCAGACTGTGGAAGAGGTCCTGAGCTCTCTGGAGCCCGTTATCAACGCTCACCCCGAGTATGAGAAGGTCGCTCTGCTGGAGCGCATGGTGGAGCCCGAGCGCGCCATCGAGTTCCGCGTGACCTGGGAGGATGACAACCACGAGTGGCATGTCAACCGCGGCTACCGCGTGCAGTACAACGCGGCTCTTGGCCCCTTCAAGGGCGGCATCCGCTTCGACCCCTCCGTTAACCTGTCCATCATCAAGTTCCTGGGCTTTGAGCAGGTCTTTAAGGATGCTATGACCGGTCTGCCCATCGGCGGCGCCAAGGGCGGCTCCGACTTCGATCCTCGCGGCAAGAGCGATGCCGAGGTCATGCGTTTCTGCCAGGCCTTCATCACCGAGCTGTATCGCCACATCGGCCAGGACATCGACTGCCCCGCCGGCGACCTGGGCTGCGGCGGCCGTGAGATCGGCTACATGTATGGCCAGTATCGCCGCATCGTGGGCGCTTCCGAGTTCGGCGCTCTGTCCGGCAAGGCTGTTTCCACCGGCGGTTCCATCCTGCGTCCCGAGGCTACCGGCTACGGCGCCGTGTACTATCTGGTCGAGGCTCTGGCTCACGACGGCGAGTCCATCGAGGGCAAGCGCATCGCCATGTCCGGCTACGGCAACGTGGGCTGGGGCATCATGAAGAAGGCCGCTGAGCTGGGCGCCAAGGTCACCTACTTCGCCGGCCCCGACGGCTACATCCACGATCCCGATGGCGTGTGCACCGAGGAGAAGCTGAACTACATCCTGGAGATGCGTGCTAAGGATCCCATGCACTGCAAGCCCTACGCTGAGAAGTTCGACTGCGAGTTCGTTCCCGGTGAGAAGTGCTGGGGCGTCAAGGACGTGGACATCTATATGCCCGCTGCCACCCAGAACGACGTCAACCTGGATTGGGCCAAGAAGATCGCTGAGTCCGGCGTGAAGTACTACATCGAGGTCGCTAACATGCCCACCACCAACGAGGCTCTGGAGTTCCTGAAGGAGCAGAAGCACATGGTCGTTGCTCCCTCCAAGGCTGTTAACGCCGGTGGCGTGTCCGTGTCCGAGCTGGAGATGGCTCAGAACGCCGAGCGTCTGTACTGGACCGCTGAGGAAGTCGACGCCAAGCTGCAGGGCATCATGAAGAACATCTATCACTCCTCTGTTGAGGTCGCTGAGCGCTATGGCCTGGGCTATGACCTGGTCGCCGGCGCCAACATCGTGGGCTTCCAGAAGGTTGCTGACGCCATGATGGCTCAGGGTATCTTCTAATCCAGATCCCCACTGATTAAATCCGCTCGAACCCGGCTCCTCCCATCTGGGAGGGGCCGGGTTTTTATACTTTCAAAAAATGTAATAAAATTCACTTTTAATGTACAAATAGCAGTAAGAACTTCCTGGAATATGGAAAAGAATCGTCGTTTTTGCTCTTTCGTTCCTTCCAAATCCTGATAAAATAGTAATTGTAATCTGAGACGGCCCTGGTCGTCTGAGTAAGGAGTGTAAGAAACATGGCGATTCTCAATAAGGGCACCAAGGCCGCCAAGGCTGAGACCGCCCCCAAGACCGAGGCTGTGAAGGCTGAGGCTCCCAAGGCCGAGAAGGCTCCCGCCAAGAAGCCCGCTGCCCGCAAGGCTCCCGCTAAGAAGGCTGCCGCCCCCGCTGCTCCCGTTGTTACCCTGACCGTGCAGTACATGGGCAAGGAGATGACTCAGCAGGCTATGGTGGAGGCCGTTAAGGCTCAGGTCGAGGCGGAGATCAAGACCCTGGACCTGTACGCCAAGCCCGAGGAGGCCGCTGTCTACTACGTGGTCAACGGCGACATCACCGGCAAGGTGGAGTTCTGAGCAAATATCCATAAAAAAACACCGTGGAGTTGATCCACGGTGTTTTTTTATGCACCGGGCAGGGCTTGCCAGGTGCAATGTTGTTATACGTCCAGCTTGGCAGCCACTTCGGCCAGGTAGTTGGTCTCCAGAGACTCGATCTTGCCCGCGTCGAAGGCAGCGGCCACTTGGGGATCGATGGGCAGTTTGGCCAGTAGGGGCAGCCCCAGCTTCATGGCCTCCTGCTCCAGGTGGCTCTCACCGAAGATGGTGTGCTTGGCGCCGCAGTCGGGGCACTGGAAGTAGCTGTAGTTCTCAATGAGACCCAGCAGAGGCACCGACATCATCTGGGCCATGTGCACCGCCTTGGTGACGATCATAGACACCAGATCCTGGGGAGAGGTGACCACGATCACGCCGTCCACGGGCAGAGACTGGAACACGGTCAGGGGCACGTCGCCGGTTCCCGGAGGCATGTCCACAAACATATAGTCCACGTCGCCCCACACCACGTCGCTCCAGAACTGGGTGACCACGCCGGCGATGACAGGACCACGCCAGATGACGGGGTCAGTCTCGTTGGCGGTGAGCAGGTTCAGGGACATGACCTTGATGCCGCTGGGGGTAACGGCGGGGAAGAGAGCGGTATCATCTCCGGTAGCCCGCTCGTGGATACCGAAGGCGGTGGGGATGGAGGGGCCGGTGATGTCGGCGTCCAGAACGGCGACCTTGTGGCCGCGCTGGGCCATAGCCACCGCCAGGGAAGCGGTGACGGTGCTCTTACCGACGCCGCCCTTGCCGCTGACTACGGCAATGACCCGCTTGATGCTGGAACGGGAATTGGCGGGAGCCCGCAGGTCCCGAGAGCCGCAGTCGGCGCTGCAGGAAGAACAGTCGTGCGTACATTCAGACATTTTCTTGTGTCTCCTTTCTGCCCCGCATACAGGGAGGGGCAAACACATCATATTTCAAAACCGCCGGGCGGTTGTGAACGGGAAAAACTCAGGGTACCAGGGTATTTTCCTGAGTAATGGTGCCCTGCTCCCCCTGGACGGAGAAGTAGGAGGTGACGATTTGGGCGGCGATCTTGCCCAGCTCCGAGCCGCTGCCGCCGTGCTCTACCGCGATGGCCACGGCGATCTGGGGATCGTCGTAGGGGGCAAAGCACACAAAAACGGCGTTGGAGTTGGTCTGGGCGCTGACCTGAGCGGAACCGGTCTTGGCGCCTACCGAGACGGGGACGTCCTTAAAAGCGGAGGATACGGAACCCTCTGTGGTAAGCATAAGCACGCCCTCCATAACGGCCTCTCGGTTTTCCTCCTCCATCTCCACTTGGCTGAGCACCTTAGGCTCATAGTTGTAGGTGACCTGGGAGAAGTCGTTGGACTTCACCGTTTTCAGCAGATGAGTGGAGTAGCGGGTGCCGCCGTTGACCAGGGTGGCAATATAGTTGGCCAACTGGATGGGGGTGACCTGGGTGCTCTCCTGACCGATGGCCACGGAGAGGATGTTGCCCTCGTGCCAGGTGCCGCCCAGAGATTTGGTAAATTCCGGACTGGCCACCACGCCGGCCTGCTCAGTGAGTTCGATGCCGGTCTTCTGTCCCAGACCAAACATGGCGGCATACTGATCCAGCAGATCGATGCCTACCAGACGGCCTACTTCATAGAAGTAATAGTTGCAGGAGTTCATAATAGCCTGGCTTACATTTTGCAGGCCGTGGGTGCGTCTATACTGCCGGTAGTACCAGCACTTAGGCTGAGGACTGGAGTAGAACGTATAGACACCCTTATCATCAATCTGGGTGTCAGGTTCTACGATCCCTGACTCCAGCGCCGCAATGGCAGTAATCATCTTAAAGGTGGAGCCGGGGGGATACAGGCCCTGGAGAGCACGGTTCAGCAGGGGTTTCAGGGGATCTTTCGACAGGCTGTTGTAGTCCTGGGAGAAGGTAGTCAGAGAATAGGTGGGGTAAGAGGCGGAGGCCAGCACATCGCCGGAGTTTACGTCCAGCACTACGCAGGCCGCGCCCTCCGTCTCTTTACTTTGCAGGCCGGCTACGCCGCTGGCCAGAATCTCCTCCACCTGCTGCTGCAGGTCAATGTCAATGGTGAGGAAGACGTTCTGGCCGGGCTGCGGGGCAAGACCTTCTCCGGTTTCCGCGTCGGTGAGCCACTGGGAGGAGATGATCTTACCGCTCTCATTGCGCTTGATGGCACGGGTACCTGAGGTGCCCTTGAGATAGGACTCGAAGGCAGACTCCGCACCGGTGATGCCCACGTAGTCGTTCATGGTGTACCCGCCCTTTTCCTTGTAGGTGGGCCACGTTTCGCTGGTAATGGCGCCGGTGTAGCCCAGCAGATGGGCGGCGTACTCGGTGTTATACTTGCGCACACTGGTGGTCTCGATCTCTACGCCGGGCAGATTCAGCTCCTTTACCCGGGTGATGAAGTCGATGCTCACATCGGTGGCGAAGGTGTAGGGAGGCCAGCTGTTGATGCGGGCGCGGTAGTACAGTTCATAGAGAATACCGGCGATGGTGCGGGCGTCGGTGGGGTCCATGTCCCCGATGTTCAGGGTGGGCACGGTCTCCCCGTTGGCCTTGGCCTGCTTTTCGTCCACCTTGCCGTTGCCGGCAATGTCAAAGCTCTTGCACATTTTACCCAGCAGTTCCTCCGCTGTGGGCAGGCGGTAGGGCTCTTCCTCCTTGGTTTCCTCCTGACTGCCGCCCATGCCGAAGAAGGCTTTGATCTTGTCCATCAGACCGGTTTTCTTCTCGGTGCTGCTGTCCGAGGCGTTCTGCTTTGAGGGATCCTCGATCCACTTCTGGTTGACGGCCAGCTTGCCCAGGGAGGTGAGATTGTACTCTGTCTCGCCCTCCTCGTTGACGGAAGTGGTATAGAAGGGAGCTTCCGTGGTGTATTCAAAGGGAGGCTGGGTGGTAATGGGGAGGGTGTCTGTCCAGGTCACACCCTGCTCTGCGGCGGTCTGGGTGAGGGCCAGAATGGTGTCGCACCGATTCTTTTCCTCGTTACCCAACAGGTTCAGATCCAGGGTGACGTTGTAGCTGACCTGGTTGGAAACCAGCACTTTGCCGTTGCGGTCGAGAATGTTGCCCCGGCTGGCGGCTACGGTCTCCGTTTCCGAAACCTGGGATACCGACTGCTCGGCATATTCCGCCCCGTTGGTATATTGGATGGTGTACAGGTTGGAGCACAGGAAGGTGAGCAATAGGGCCAGCATGACCACCACGCCCACCACCCGGCGGGAAAATTGCTTGTGATCCATGGAAACCTCCTCTCACAAGAGAGTCTAAGCCAGTTTGGTGCCGCCCACCCGGCGAAACACCATGCGGAACAAAAGATAGATGAAGGGAGTAAAGCACAAAGAGACAGCGATCTCTGAGGCGGCCACCTGGAGCAATACGTCCAGGGTCTCCGCCTGGACGAAGAGGTAGCGGACGATGCGGGCACCGTCAATCATGGCCAGCACCCCCGCGGAGCACAGCAGGCAGCTGACAAAGGACTGGCTCAGGGCGTACTGGGCGATGGAGCCGGTGAGCATTCCGGCCAAAGTCATGCCAAAGACCAGAATGCCGGAGCCGCCGGGATAGGCCAGCTCCCACAGCAGGCCAACTGCCATGCCGAAGCCTGCTCCGGCCACCGAACCCTCCAGCACGGCCACCGCTACCACTGTCAAAGGCAGCAGCATGGGGACCACGCCGAAGAGGGGAACGCGGTTGAGGACAAATTCGTCCAGCAGCCACACCGGCACCAAAGCCAGCGCATAGACGAACCATTTGTGTATCTGGTCCCGACGGGTCATGGGGACCTCCTTTCCAACAGCGCGGGGTCTCTATCACTCCACGATGTCAAATTCCTTGATGATAAAGACTTCCACCAGCTGGTCCAGCTTTACCTCGGGGGTGACGATGGCGTAGCGGGTAAGGCCGGAAGCGTCGGTGAAGACGCTCTCTACCTGGCCTACCACAAGGCCGGCGGGGTACACATCCCCGTTGCCCGAGGTGAGCACCTCGTCACCGGCCACCAGCTGGGCCTCGTCGGGCAGGTAGCTCAGGCGGAGTTTGCCCTCCTGCATGAGGGCCAAATCGCCCTCCAGCACGCCGGCGGAGTTGGTGCGGGTGATGATGCCGCCCATTTCGGTGCCGGTATCGATCAGCGTGTTGACAATGGAGTAGTTGGTGCCCACACTGCTGACCACGCCCACCAGAAGGCCGGTCTCGGTGATGACGCAGTCCCCCTTCTCCACGCCGGCGTTGCTGCCTTTGCTGAGGGTGAGAGTAGAGCGCCAGTTGTCGGTGGAGCGGGCTGTCACCTTGGCCGACTCAAAGACAAAGTCCTCCCGCTTGGCCTGGAGATTTAAGAGATCCCGAAGCTGTTCGTTTTCCTGGGAGGCCGCCTCGCCCTGGCGGATCTTTTTGCGCAGTTCGGCGTTCTCCTGCTCCAGTTCCTCCATCTGCTGCCGGATCTCGCCGTAGTGGAACACGTAGGAATAAACGCCCTCCGCCCAGTCGGCGGCGGCGGCAATGCCGCTGCGGACGGGAGCGGTGACGGTATTGACCAGGTTGGACAGGGGATCGGCGTTGCCCCCCATAAAGGCGGAGGTCAGGCCGATGAGGATGCTCAGCAGCAGGGCGATGACCAGAAGCCAAACGCCGTTGTGGCGAAAAAAGTCCTTCACGACGCTCCTCCTTTCCTTACATTCCCGTGAGGGGATCCACCCCAAACTGGGTCAGCATGCGGCCCAGCCGGCACACCGGCAGGCCGACTACATTAAAATAGTCTCCGGAGATGCCCTCCACCAGCAGAGCACCCCGGCCTTGGATGCCGTAGGAGCCCGCCTTGTCCATGGGCTCGCCGGTAGCGATGTAGGCGTCGATCTCCTGGGCGGTGAGGGGACGAAAGCGCACCGCAGTGGCCTCGTGCTGGGTGAGGATCTGCCCGCCACGGCACACGGTCACGCCGGTGTACACGGTGTGCTCCCGGCCGGAGAGGGCGGAGAGCATCTCGCGGGCCTGTTGGATGCTGTGGGGTTTGCCCAGCACCTGGCCGTCCACTGCCACCACCGTGTCGGCGGCAATGATCAGATCCTCCGGATCGGCCAAGGCAGAGATCTCCAGCGCCTTTTGACGAGAGAGAGCATCCACCAGCCCGCCGGGGTCCAGATTGGGGTCGGCAAGCTCTTCACCCTGGGCGGGCCGGATCAGAAAATCAGTAAAACCCATCTGCTCCAGCAGCTGCCGCCGCCGGGGAGACTGGGAGGCGAGAATGATGGCCATATCCGCGCCTCTTTCTTATCGCCCGGTGGAGCCGAAGCCGCCGGCGCCCCGGTCAGTGTCGTCCAGCTCGTCCACCAGCTCCACCTGGGCCTGAACCACGGGGGTGATCATCAGCTGGGCGATGCGGTCAGCGGGCTGAATGGTGTAGTCCGATTCCCCAGAGTTTTGAAGACCCACCATGATTTCACCTCTGTAATCGCTGTCGATGACGCCCACGCAGTTGGCGGGAGCCACGCCGTGCTTGATGCCCAGACCGCTGCGGGCAAAGACCAGGGCCACATACTGGGCCGAGGGCAGGGCGATGGCGATGCCGGTGGGGATGACGGCCCGGCCGCCGGCGGGGATGGTGACGGGCTCGTCCACGCAGGCGTGCAGGTCCATGGCGGCAGCGCCGGCGCTGGCGTAGAAAGGGGCGGGGATCTCCTTGCCGATTTTGGGGGAGAGGGCTTTGACTTTCAGGTTCATAGGGTACTCCTCATAGTTATATATCAAATTGAAATTGAAATTACAAAAATAGCGATAAAAGATAGGTTAGAAGGGAAGCCTTGCAGCACAAGGAGTCCTTCCCAAAGAGCGTAGAAGGAAAACGAAGTTTTCCGCTAAGCTTTTTTGGTTACTTTTTTCACGAAAAAAGTAACTACTCCACGTCGCGGTAGTAGAGGCCGCGGGTAAAGTCGAAGGGCTTGTAGCGGCCCTGGCCGCGGTAGCGCTCCAGCACCTGGACGCACTGCTCCGGCTTCTCGGTAGTAAACATCAGACGCACCGCCCACAGGCCCAGCCGCTGGTAGTCGGCGGCCTTGTCGGCCAAAAACAAGGTCTTGCCGTTCAAAATTTCGTTCCGGCAGCCCCAGGCCTTGACCACAGGGAACTTCTCACCCCGGCGGTCGGTGAGCTGATTGACCCCGGTACAGCTATGCTGTCCGGTTTGGTTGTGGATGATGCAGTTTTCCATGATCATCAGGGGCAGCCGTCCGTAGACAATGGCCCCCAGAGGGATGGCCTTGGACAGGTCCCGGATCTGGGGCAGCTTCAGCTCAAAGGAGGCGGTGGCCGCCGACACACCCAGGCGCTTGAGCTCCTTGAGGGTCTGGCTGTTGTAGACGCCGATGCCAAAGTCGCTGGTCACGGTGAAGCCCAGATCCAGCGCCCGCTGCACCCCGTCTAGAGTACCGGCCAGAGCCTGGGTGACCCCCAGGTCCTGGAATACCTTCAGTTCCTGCTCCAGCTTGTTCTTTTCCCGGTCCCAGCAGATGCGGGGCAGCAGGACGGCCACCTCCACGCCGGCCTCCTGGCAGGCGCGGATGGCGTCAGGGCAGGCGGCTCCTTCGTCGCTGGGCAGGTAGATGCGGGCGGGCTGCAGAGCCAGCAGGGCAGGGGTGATCTGCTGGGCGCTGCGCACCGACAGGGTGATCTGAGGCGCGCCCTTGGGGTTTTCATAGCGCACGCCGGGGTGGAATTCCCCCTTCTCCCGCTGGGGAGGCAGACCACGCTGGCGGCTGAGCTCCTCCAGGGCCTGGCGGCGCAGAGCGTTGAGGGCGGACAGGGGCAGGCTGAGCCCCTCATCCACATAGGCGGTGACCTTCTCGCACTCGTAGGGAGTGCCGCCGGTGCGCTTGAGCTGTCCCTCCACCTTCTCGGCGGTGAGGGGGACGTTGACGGCCGCCTCAGGGACGGCTCCCTCCACCCGGGCCACGTTGCCCAGCAGGTCCTGGGCGGCTACCTGGGCAGGTTCGCCGGTGCGGATCATGGCGTACATGCGGATGAGCTCCTTGCGGTTCTCTCCGCTTTCATAGGTGGTGCGGGCCTGGGCGTACAGCTCCCGGGGAGGCTCGCTCTCCTGGCGCACGCCGAACATATCGGGGCCCTTCTTGTCCAGATAGTACCCCTGGGTAAAGCCCTGGCGGGAGAAGGCGGCCTCCAGCTGCTCCAGCTCCTCGGGGGTGGGAGAGCGGCCCTCCCGGATGGCCCGAGCATAGATGCCGGTGACGATGGCCACGTACTCCGGACGCTTCATACGTCCCTCGATCTTGAGACAGCATACCCCCATCTCCTCCAGCTCCTGGAGATAGTCGGCCAGAGACATGTCCTTGAGGGACAGGGGATACTCGTTGGCCCGGTTGCCCCAGCCGTATTTGAGGCGGCAGGGCTGGGCGCACAGACCGCGGTTGCCGCTGCGGCCGCCGATGACGGAGGACAGATAGCACTGTCCCGAATAGCACATGCACAGGGCGCCGTGGGCAAAGGTCTCGATCTCAATGGGAGAGTTCTGGCAGATGTAGCGGATCTGATCCCGGCTCAGTTCCCGGGAGAGGACCGCCCGGGTAAAGCCCAGCTTGGCGCACTCCTTCACGCCGTCCAGGCTGTGCACGGTCATCTGAGTGGAGGCGTGCAGGGCGAGCTGAGGAGCCACCTGGTGGAGCATCCGGGCCACGCCCAGATCCTGGACGATGACGGCGTCCACCCCCATGTCGCTAATCTCCCCGGCCACCTGGGCGGCGGCGGGCAGTTCCCGGTCGGTGAGCAGGGTGTTTAAGGTGAGATGCACTTTGGTTCCCCGGGTATGACAATAAGAAACCGCCGCCGCAACTTCCTCCCGGGTAAAGTTCTTCGCGTTGCGGCGGGCGTTAAAGTCGCCGTAGCCCAGATAGACGGCGTTTGCGCCGTTCTGGACCGCGGCAGTCACCGACTCCATAGAGCCGGCGGGCGACAGCAATTCCAGCATGGATAACCCTCTTCCGATTTCATGGTAAGCGCCTCCCGCCCTTGGACAGGAGGCGCGGGGCAATTAGGATTTGTGAGCGTTCTGCAGCTTGAAGATCTCCCGCTTGGCCTCGGAGAGCTCCATCTTCAGCCGGGCGTTCTCATCCAGACCGTCTTTGATCTGGCGGCGGAGATTTTCGCTGGCCTCCTGCTCCCGGAAGAACTGGTCGGCGATGTTCATAGCGGCCAGCACTGCCGCATCGGAGCGGCCCAGACGGGCACCATCCATCACATCCCGCACCTGGCTGTCCACCAGGGTGGCACAGCGGTGTACGTAGTTTTCGTCTTCCTCGGCTACCATCGTGTACTCCTGGCCCGCGATGGCGACGGTAATCTTGTTTTTCATCCGGAAGCCCTCCCAATCAGTTCTCTATTTTCACCGCATTTCGGCCCAGAATCCGGAAATGACGGCAGAATGGTAGTATTATGGACATTATAGCATAGTTGCCCCCGTTTGAAAAATAAATTTACTATGAATTTTTTATGTCTATCCGTCTTTTTTGCACGGAACACACAATCGCAGAAAGGGTTGGAAAATAAGAAAGACCCGCCCCTTCCGCCGCTCTTTTTCAGAGGGCGCGGGGCGGGTCATTTTTTCCAGCTCAGAGAGGGTCATTCGGGATCGGCCACGGAGATCTCCAGGGCCTGTCCCTCCTGGAGCAGAGGGCTGATGAGTCCGCCGATGGCGGTCTCGGCCTGGTCCTTGGCCTGGGTGAGCAGACCGCTCTGGATGGCCTTTTCCTCCATAACGCCCTGTTGGTCGGCCTGGAAGCCGGTGTAGTCCTCAATGGTGATGGGGTTGAAGATGCTGGTGGTCTCGTCAAAGACCTCCAGACTGTTGGGGTCCACCTCGTGGGAGAGGATCTGGGGCGCAGGCAGAGAGATGGTCACCTTCTGGTCGGTGATGGTCACCTTGGCCCGGGTCAGGTCCACGCCGGCAATGATCGTGCCGTCATAGGCCACGATGAAGCGCTTGGTGGTAAAGGGAAGCTTGATGCCGTAAAATTCGTTGCTGTTTTCAAACTGCCCCATGTTGGTGTAGGAGTAGCGCACGGTGGCCAGCTGGCTGATCTGCTGGAGCTGGTTCTCCACGGTAATAGAGGAAAGGGTCGGTGCTTTCTCCTGCCGTCCGCCGCTGAAAAATCCCACAGCAAAGCAGATAATGGCCAGCAGCACGCTAAAAATGATAAGTTTTCCTTGCTTGAAAAGAGCCGGGGGATGAAATCCCCGCTTGACTTCGGCCATAAGATATTCCTTTCTTTAAATCTCCAAAAGGCGGGTAGCGATAAAGAAGTAGATGAGCAGGGACAGAGCGTCCACGATGGTGGTGATGAAGGGGGAGGCCATAACAGCCGGGTCGATGCCGATCTTCTCCGCGCACATGGGGAGGGTGCAGCCCACCACCTTGGCGCAGATGACGGTGAATACCAGGGTAAGGCACACTACCAGAGCCACCAGAGGGGTGACCTCCGGGTTGTGCATGAGCCACCGGTCTACGATCATCATTTTCACAAAGTTGGCGCAGGCCAGACACACGCCGCACAGCACTGCCACCCGGATCTCCTTCCATACCACCAGAACCATGTCGGAAAAGTCGATTTCGTCCAGTGATAAGGCACGTATCACGGCCACCGATGACTGGGAGCCGGAGTTGCCGCCGGTACCTGAGAGCATGGGAATGAAGGAGGTGAGCACCACGCAGGCGGCCAGGGCGCTTTCAAAGCTGGTGATGATGATGCCGGTGAAGGTGGCCGAGAGCATCAGCAGCAGCAGCCACGGGATGCGGGCCTTCCAGGTCTCCAGTACGCCGGTCTTTAAATAGGGCTTGTCGGAGGGGAGGATAGCGGCCATCTTTTCGAAGTCCTCGGTGGTCTCCTCCTCGATAACGTCCATGGCGTCGTCGAAGGTGATGATGCCCACCAGCCGGTCCTCGCCGTCCACCACGGGCAGAGCGTACAGGTCGTACTTGTTCAGCAGCTGGGCCACGTCCTCCTTGTCCTCATGGGTGTTTACCGAGAGGACGTTGGTCTCCATGATGTCGCCGATGCGGGTGTCGTAGGAGGAGAGCAGCATCCGGCGCACCGTGACCACGCCCAGCAGCACCCGGCGCTGGGTGACGTAGCAAGTGTAGACCGTCTCCTTGTCCATGCCGACTTTCCGGATGCGGGCAAAGGACTCCTCCACGGTGGCGTTGGGGTGGAGGTAGACGTACTCGGTGGTCATGATGGAGCCGGCGGAGTCTTTGGGATAGTTGAGCAGCTGGTTGATCTGGGTGCGGGTGGTGGCGTCGGTGTTGCGCAGGATACGGCTGACCACGTTGGCGGGCATGTCCTCGATGAGGTCCACGGTATCGTCCAGGTACAGCTCGTCCAGCACCTCCCGCAGCTCCTTATCGCTCAGGGCGTTGATGAGCCGCTCCTGATCGTCGGAGTCTTCCAGCTCGGTGAACACCTCGGCGGCTACCTCCTTGGGCAGCAGACGGAAGACCAGAATGGTCTCCTCCGGACCCAGCTCGTCCAGAAATTCGGCGATGTCCACCTCGTTCATATCGTCCAGCAGCTCCCGCAGGCGGCGGAACTGCTTGGTGCGGACCAGCTCCAGCAGCTGGCCCAGATCATAATTCTCGTGCATATGGTTTCCCCCTCTGAAGTCACGGAGTATCCGGGACGGAAAACAGCCACAGGATCACTCCTGCGGCTGTTACGAATTGGTCAGGGGACGGTGCGGCTATTCCGCATGCCGGCCCCGGAGCGGCGGATCAAGAGGATGCGGCCCCGCGTCCTCCGCCGTTCGTGACAGCGCATGTACGGTGTCCCGGTGGCGACTTCGACTTTTCATGGGGCTTCACAACCTTTCCGCGCCCAATTGGGGCCTGACTGCCAGACCGCGGCGCACAAAATTCTACATTTTAGAGTATAGCACACCACATCCCGGCGATTCAAGACAAATCTATGTTAGATTCTTCCCACAAGGCATCCCGGCGCAGAGGCCGGGCGAACATCTCTTCCACTGCCGCTTCGTAGGGGGCGGAGCGGTCGGCCTTACGGATTTTCTTCAGGGGGCGGGCGCTGTCCTCAAACAGGCGGGAGAGGTAGCTCCACAGCTCCTTCATATGAAATACCGTGCTTCGCTCCCCCGAGAAGAGGGAGAGATAGGTGCGGTAGAGCAGGTCATGGAAGGCGCGCAGCTCGTCCACGGTGGCGGCGCTTCCACCCTTGGCCTTCCGGGTCAGGGCGGGATCGGCCAGCAGACCCTGGCCGATCATCACGTGTTCCACCTGGGGAAAGCGGGCGTGAAATGCCTTGCAATCTTCGGGCGTGACCAGGCCGCCGTTGAAGCAAACCGGCCCGGGGTAGACCTCCAGCGCCTGGGCAAAAGCGTCCAGGCGGACCTTTTCGCGGTAGAAGTCCTGGCGCACCCGGGGGTGGATGATGAGCAGGGAGACGGGGTAGCGGGAGAAGAGCTCCAGCAGGGGGCCGAACTCCTCAGGGTCCTCCCAGCCCAGCCGGGTTTTTATGGATAGCTTGACCGGAGTTTTGGAGAAGATACCTTCTAACAACTCCTCCAGGGTGTCCCAGCGCTGAAGAAGTCCCGCGCCCTTGCCCTTGGCGGTGACGGTGCCCGAGGGGCAGCCCAGGTTCAGGTTCACCTCGTCATAGCCCATGGCCGCCAGCTCTCCCGCGGCCCAGAGGAAATCTTCCACATTCCGGGTGAGCAGTTGGGGCACAGCACGAAAACCGGGGTTGTTTTCGGGTAAAATCCCCCGCAGCTCCCGGGGGGTGAACACGTGGTCCTGGGTGGGGGAGAGGAAGGGCATGTAGTAGGCGTCCACGCCGCCGAACACCTGATGGTGGGCGCGGCGGAACTCCGCCCCGGTGACTCCCTCCATGGGGGCAAAATAGTACTTCACGTGCGCTCCTCCAGCCACTGGGCCAGCTCGGTGAGGTCGGGAGCGATATGGACACAGGGGTAGGGGGCAAAGGCCGGAGCCTGGGTGGTGCCGTTGAGAACGGCGGCAAAGTCCACCCCCGCTCCCTGGGCAGCCTGGGCGTCCAGAATGGTGTCTCCGCAGTAGAGCAGGTCTTCCGGAGCCACACCCATCTGGTCCAGAGCCTTCAAAATGCCCTCCGGGTGGGGCTTGTGGTGGGTGACGTCGTAGCTGCCCAGAATGATCTCCAGGGTGTCCCGCAGACCAAAGCGCTCCATAATGCGGGAGATGGTCTCGCCCGTCTTGGTGCTTACGATGCCAAGGCGTACGCCCCGGCTGTGGAGGCCTTGCAGCAGCTCCGCCGTGCCGGGAAACAGGGTGGTCTCCTCCACCTGGCGGGGACGGGCCACCTCCAGAAAGTAGGCGCGGAACTGGGCGCGGTGCTCCTTGTCACTGTCTCCGGTGAGCATCTGGTATGCGTCCTCCAGCAGGTAGCCCACCGTGCCCCGCACCGTGTCACGGTCGGGAATGGGCAGGCCCATGCGGCCAAAGGCGTACTGGAAACCGCCCACGATGGAGTCGGTGGAGTCGCCCAGGGTATAGTCAAAGTCAAAACAGATGGCGCGATAGTGTTTCATATAAACTCCTTAGTGGATCTCTTTTCTCCCCGAGGCGCTGGGGATGCCCAGCTCGTCCCGGTATTTGGCCACGGTGCGCCGGGAGATGGCGCAGCCCTCCGCCTCCAGCTGCTCACACAGCTTCTGGTCGGAGAGAGGATGCTTCTTGTCCTCCCGGTCCACCAGCTGCCGCAGCCGCTCCTTGATCTGGTGTACCGAGGTGCCCTCGGTGCCTCCCTCCCGGGAGAAGAAAAAGCTCAGCGGGTATACGCCCCGGCTGCACTGCAGGTACTTCTCCCGGATGGCCCGGCTGACGGTGGACTCGTGGATGGACAGCTCCTGGGCCACATCGGCCAGGCGCAGAGGGGACAGGTGTCCCCCGGGGCGGAAGAAGCCCTCCTGCCGGCGTACAATGACCTGGGCGCAGGACAACAGGGTGGAGCGGCGCTGCTCCACCGCCTGAATGGCCCACTGGGCCTGCTTGATCTTGTCGGTGAGGTACTGCTTGACCTCCGGGTCGGCGCTCTGCTTTTGCAGCTTGCAGTAGTAGCCGCTGAGATGAAGGCCGGGGAGGTAGGAATCCTGGTAGGCCACGGTGAGACCCTGTTCGTCCTGGATGACCACCAGGTCGGGAACCAGGTAGGAGGTCTCGTCCCGGCTGGCAAAGGCGGCGCCGGGGCGGGGATCCAGCTCCTGGATGAGACTCTGAGCCCGCAGGACCTCCTTCTGGGAAATGCCCATCTCCTGGGCAATGGCGTGGTACTGTTTGCGGCCCAGCCGCTCCAGGTGGTGGAGGACAATCTCCAGAGCGGGGCCGGTCTCGCCCCGGCGCTGCAGCTGCAGGGCCAGGCACTGGGACAGATCCCGGGCGCCCACTCCAGCCGGGTCCAGACTCTGAATCAGATGAAGGCCCTGCTCCAGGGCGCTCAAGGGCAGGCGGGAGGCCTGGGACAGGTCCTCCAGCTCATCCCGGAGATAGCCGTTTTCATCCAGGCAGGCACATAGAAACTGGGCGGCCCGCAGCACCAGGGTGGAGGCGTGGCTGCGCTCCAGCTGGCGGGTGAGGTGGAGTACCAAGGTCTCGCCCAGGCCGCCGTCGGTGCCTACCCGGGCCAGGGGGTCCAGCTCCTCCCGGTCGGGAGAGAGATATTGGCGGTTTTGGTGGTCGGCGTCGGCCAGAGACTGCAGGCGCTGCCACATCTCCTCGCTCTCGTCGCTTTGGGCAGCAGGCTCGGTGAGCTCGGCGGCGGGGTTCATCTGGACCAGGTCCTGAATATAGTCCGCCAGTTCCTGGGTGCTCATCTGCAGCACCTCCATGGACTGGAGCATCTGCGGGGTCAATTTCAAGGTTTGTTTCAGTGACAGCTCCAGATTCACGCGCGTCCCTCCTTAAGCTCCCGGACGTCCCTGCCAGGCAAACAGGGACAGTCACCTCCCCGGGCGATCTGCCCCCGTGTGCATCTTCATGCAATCTTCCCAGAGCCGGCTTGCAGGGCGGGCTCCGGGCGCATGAAATTGTCAAAAGAAGTATATCATAAATTCCACCCCGGGGCAATCGGCAGATAGAGTGGGAAGACAGGCCTTTTCCGTTGATTTTTCCTATCCAATGGTGTAAAATAGTGAAAACTAATGAAACAAACCAAAAAATACCAGGGGTTGTGACACGGAAAGGAGCACGTGGATATGGACGACAAGGTGAAGGAACTGCTGGACCGAATCCGGAGCACGGCGGCCGATGCAGCCGACGCCGCGGCAGGCACCGCCCGGGTGGCGGGCAAGCGGGCCGGCCAGATGGTGGATGTGGCCAAACTGAATGTGCAGCTGTTTGACCTGAGCGGAGAGTATAACGACGTGCTGCGCCAGCTGGGCGAAGTGATGTACCAGACCCACAAGGGGGAGAGCCAGGACGAGGAGAAGATCGCGGGTCTGCTCACCCAGGCTGACGAGCTCTCCGGAAAGATCGCCGAACTCAGAGAGCGCATCGCTGCCCTGCGCCAGTCCCGCACCTGCCCCAACTGCGGCGCGGTGTGCGGCAAGGACGACCAGTTCTGCCGCCGGTGCGGCGGAAGCCTGTAAGGAGGCTGCCATGTCCTATACCATAGAGCATTACCGGGCGAGCGCGGACTTTTTACGCGCCCGCCTGGGCAGTTTTGTCCCTAAGGTGGCTATGATTTTGGGTTCCGGCCTGGGTTATCTGGGTGACCAGGTGGAAAATCCCATCGCCGTGGATTACAAAGACATTCCCAATTTCAAGGCCTCCACCGCACCGGGCCACAAGGGCCGTCTGGTGTTCGGCACCCTGGAGGGCCAGAAGGTGGCGGTGATGCAGGGCCGGATGCACCACTACGAGGGCTACTCCTATGAGGAGGTCACCTATGCGGTGCGGGTACTGCGTCTGCTGGGGTGCGACACCCTGGTGGTCACCAACGCCGCCGGCTGTGTGAACACCGACTGGAAGGCCGGAGAGCTGATGCTCATTACCGACCACATTAAAATGTTCTCCGAGTCTCCCCTGCGGGGCAAGAACCTGCCCGAGTTCGGGGTACGCTTCCCCGACGCCTCCAAGCTGTATACCCCCCGCCTGCGCCAGGTGGCCCGGGACTGCGCCCAGAAGCTGGGTCTTACCCTGCGGGAGGGCGTCTATTTCTACTGCTACGGTCCCCAGTACGAGACCCCGGCGGAGATCCGGGCCGCCCGGATCCTGGGCGGCGACGCGGTGGGCATGTCCACCGCCCCCGAGGTCATTGTGGCGGGCCACTGCGGCATGGAGGTGCTGGGCTTTACTCTGCTTAGCAACATGGCCGCCGGTATTCTGGACCAGCCCCTCAGCGAGGAGGAGGTCCTCATCGCCGGGGAGCACGCCCGGGAGGACTTTTCCGCCCTGGTGCGGGCCTGCCTGCGGAAGATGTGACGGAGTTCTTGATTTGTAAGGAGTAAACCACAGATGTCTGTTTTATTTGCCAACGTCACCGCTGTGACCATGGACCCCGCCCAGCCGGTGCTGGAGAACGCCTTTGTGGCGGTGGAGGGAACGAAAATCGTCTCCGTGGGGACGGTGCGCCCGGAGGGAACCTTTGACCGGGTGGTGGAGGGCAAGGGTAAGGTGCTCATGCCCGGCCTTGTAAACTGCCACACCCACGTGCCTATGACCCTTATGCGGGGCTACGGCGGGGGTCACGATTTGCAGCACTGGCTCAACGACTTTATTTTCCCCGCTGAGGCCAGACTGGACGACCGGGCCGTGGCCGCCGGAGCGGCTCTGGGCCTGGCGGAGATGATTGCCAGCGGCACCACCTGTATTGCGGATATGTATATGCACACCGGCACCATCGCCCAAGAGATCATGAAGGCGGGCATCTCCGCCAACCTGTCCTGCGGCGGGGTGTACTTCGGCGCGCCCGAGGATTTTTCCCCCGAAAAGTGTAACGACTGCCGCAACCAGCAGGAGCTCACCCAGCAGTGGCACGGCGCGGGAGACGGACAGATCCTGGTGGATGCCTCCATCCACGCGGAGTATACCTCCAACCCGCCCCTGTGGCAGTGGATGGCCGACTACGCCGCCCAGCACAATTTGGGCATGCAGGTGCACATCTCCGAGACCCGGCTGGAGCATGAGAACTGCCTGGAGAAATACGGAAAGACCCCCGTGGCCCTGCTGGACCAGTACGGGGTTTGGGAGCGGGGCGGCACCGCCGCCCACTGCGTATGGGTCACCGATGAGGACATGGCCCTTATGGCCCAAAAGCATATTACCGCTGTCCACAACCCGGTGTCCAACCTGAAGCTGGGCTCCGGTGTGGCCCGGGTGCCCCAGCTGCTGAAGGCGGGGGTCAACGTGACTCTGGGCACCGACGGCGTGTCCTCCAACAACAATACCGACCTGTTTGAGGAGATCAAGCTGGCTGCTATCCTCCACAAGGGGGTCCAGCATGACCCCATGGCGGTCACCGCACACGAGGCGCTTGCCATGGCCACCGTCAACGGGGCCCGGGCTCTGGGCCGGGACACCGGCGTTATTGCGCCGGGGAAGCTGGCCGACCTCATTTTGGTGGACTTCAGCGCCCCCAACCTGATGCCCTGCCACGACGTGGAGGAAAATCTGGTCTACGCTGCCCGTGGCTCCAATGTGGAGATGAATATGGCCCGGGGACAGGTCATATATGAGAAGGGGGAGTTCTTCACCCTGGACCTGGAGCGCATCCGCTATGAGGTGGAGCACTACGCCCTGCCGAAAATTTTCCCGCAAGCCTGAGATCATCCGGGCGGCAGCGCCGCCTGACTCTCCAAAATACAAGGAGGACCTAACGAATGGCCCAACACAGTCATGCACCCCGCCGGGTGGCCCGGCCGGAAAAACAAAACACCTTCTTCGGCGGAGCCGCCATCCTGGCCGTGGGTATCATGGTGGTCAAACTCATCGGCATGTTCTACAAGATCCCGCTGATCAACATCATCGGGGAGCAGGGCAGCGCCGACTTCGGCAATGCCTATAATATCTACGCCGTGCTGCTCACCATCTCCACCGCGGGCCTGCCCGTGGCCGTGTCCAAGCTGGTCAGCGAGGCCAACGCCACCGGACGGCAAAACCAGGTGCGCCGGGTGTTCCGGCTGTCCCTGGCCCTGTTTCTCACCCTGGGTGTGCTGTCCTTCCTCATCATGTCCTTTGGCTCGGCACAGCTGGCCGCCCTGATGAACGACGACCAGGCCGCCCCCGGTATCCGCGCCCTGGCTCCGGCGGTCATCTGCGTGGGCTGTCTGTCCGCCTTCCGGGGCTATGCCCAGGGCCACGGGAACATGACGCCCACCGCCGTCTCCCAGATCATCGAGGCACTGTGTAAGCTGGTGGTAGGCCTGGGACTGGCCTACTGGCTGGTAAAGGCAGGAGCCGACCAGAGCCACGCCGCCGCCGGCGCCATCACCGGCGTGACGGTGGGTACTATTGTGGCCCTGGCCTACATGCTGCTCAACTACCTGATGGGCCGCAGCCGGGAGGGTCTGGCCAAGGACACCCCAGACTCCAACGCCACCATCATCCGCAACCTGCTGATGATCGCCGTGCCCATTACCATCAGCTCCTCCATGGTGGGTATCGTCACTGTCATCGACTCCTCTCTGGTCCAGGGTCAGCTCCAGCGGGCTCTGCTGGAAAATACCGACTGCTGGGCCCTGTACAAGGACTTTATGAGCTTTGATAAGCTGGAGAGCGCCCTGAAGGCATGGCAGGCCACCCTGCCGGAGGGAACGGCCGTCTCCATGTCCATGCTGTCTGACCAGCTGGCGGATGGAAGTAAGACCGCTGGGGCTCTCCACGAGGCCCTGGAGGCGGCCAGCCGCACCCTCTACGGCAACTACAACGGAGCCCTGAATATCTATAACCTGCCCACCTCCCTCATGGCGGCCATTACCGCCGCGGTCATCCCCGCGGTCTCCGGTACCCTGGCCCGCCGGGACCGGAAGGGCGCCAGCCGGGTGGCAGGTTCCGCCCTGCGCATCTCTGCCCTGCTGGCCTTCCCCATGGGTGTGGGCCTGTACGTACTGGGCAAGCCCATCATGGCTTTGATTTTCCCCAGCCTCACCGCGGAGCTGGCCGGTCCTCTGCTGTCCACCCTGGGCCTGGCCACGGTGTTCGTGTGTATGATGCTGGTATGCAACTCCATTTTGCAGGCCTACGGCTTTGTGAATCTGCCGGTCATTATCATGCTGGCCGGCGGCGTCATCAAGATCGTGCTCAACTACAATGTAGTGGTGCTGCCCCAGGTGGGTATCTACGGCGCGCCCCTGGGCAACATCTTCTGCTTTGCCCTGTGTCTCATTCTGGACCTCATTGTCATGGCCCGGGTCATTCCCGGCTGTCCCAAGTATATCCCCCTGTTTGCCAAGCCGGCCGCCGCCGCCGCGGTGATGGGCCTGGGAGCCTGGGCGGTCCACGGCCTGCTGGCCAAGCTGCTTACCGCAAGCAGAATGGGCAACGCCGTGTCCACGCTGGCCGCCATTTTGGTGGCTGTGGTCATCTACGGCGTGCTGGTGATCGTGCTGCGGGCCATCACCAAGGAGGACCTGGCGCTCATGCCAAAGGGGGAGAAAATTGCCCGGATTCTGCATCTTTCTTAACAGATGCGTAAAAAATACCTTGCGAAGGAAGCGAAGTTGTGGTAGATTTTGAGTGCATGGACTCCTATGGCATGGAGGATCTGGAGCGGATCGTGGCTCTGCTGCGCGCCCCCGGGGGATGCCCCTGGGACCGGGAGCAGACCCACGAGAGCATCCGGCGCAACATGCTGGAGGAGGCCTACGAGGCCGCAGAGGCCATTGACGAAAAGAACCCGGAGCACCTGAAAGAGGAGCTCGGGGACGTGCTGCTCCAGGTGGTATTCCACGCCCAGATGGCCAAGGAGGAAGGTCTGTTTACCTTCCAGGATGTGGTGGACGGCGTGGCCAAGAAGATGGTCTTCCGCCACCCCCACGTGTTTGGCACCGTGCAGGCGGAGGACAGCGACCAGGCTCTGGAGACCTGGGACGCCCAGAAACGCCAGGAGAAGCACCAGCGCACCGCCGGCGACACGCTGGATGCGGTGGCGCGCTCTCTGCCCGCCCTGATCCGGGCAGAAAAATTGCAGGACAAGGCCCGCAAAGCGGGTTTTGACTGGCCGGACCTGGCTCCCGCCCTGGACAAGCTGGACGAGGAGGCGGGGGAGCTGCGCCGCGCCGCTCAGGGCGACGGAGACCCCCAGGAGGAGCTGGGCGACCTGCTGTTTGCCGCGGTGAAGGCGGGACGCTTTCTCCACGTGGACAGCGAGCAGGCGCTGACTCAGGCCTGCGAAAAGTTCATCCGCCGCTTTCGCGCTGTGGAGCGGCTGGCCCAGGGAGAGAGCCTGGACCAGATGGAGTTGGCCCAGCTGGAGGAGCTTTGGGCCCGCGCCAAGCAACAGGAGGGCTGAAACGCCCCACGCAAAGGACAGGCCTTTCCCAAGGCCGCGCAAATTCTTAGGAGGAGACACGCTATGAACAAGACCGAACTCATCAACGCCGTGGCCGATAAGACCCAGCTGTCCAAGAAGGACGCTGAGGCTGCCATTACTGCCACCGTGGAGGCCATTGCCGAAGCGCTGACCCGGGAGGAGAAGGTGCAGCTGGTGGGCTTTGGCTCCTTTGAGGTGAAGACCCGCGCCGCTCGGGTGGGCCGCAATCCCAAGACCGGCACCGAGATCGAGATCCCCCAGACCAAGACCCCTGTCTTCAAGGCCGGCAAGGCTCTGAAGGACGCGGTGGCGGGCTGAAGCACTGCAACGCTGACCCTTGGGGGCGCCGCGGAAGGCGGCGCCCCTTTTTCTTGGAAATTATCTTTTGCTTTGGAAAGGACAACGCAATGCGACTGGATAAATGGCTGAAGGTATCCCGGCTCATCAAACGGCGCACGGTGGCCAATGAGGCCTGCGACAACCAGCGGGTCACCGCCAACGGCCGGCCGGTAAAGGCCAGCTACGATGTGAAGGCGGGAGACGTGCTGGAGCTGCGCTTTGGCGAGCGGGTGGTAAAGGTAGAGGTGCTGCTGGTGGCCGACAACGTGGGCAAGGCCGACGCGGCGGCCATGTACCGGGAGCTGCTGTGAAGGGGCGGCTGAGCTTGCTGCTGGCCGGCGTGCTGGCGGCGGGAGCGGTGCTGACGGGCTGCGGGGGAGAGCAGAAGGTTTCCTCCCAGAGCAGCCAGGTATTTGCCATGGATACGGTGATGCTGCTCACCGTCTACGGCGATCAGGCCCAGCAGGGGCTGGATCAGGCGGAGCAGACCATTCAGAAGCTGGAGAAGCTGTGGTCGGCCACCGATGAAAACAGCGAAATCTGGGCGCTGAACCACAGCGGCGGAAACTGGGTGGAGCTGTCTGAGGATACCCGGGAGATTTTGAGCCGCGGTCTGGAGCTGTGTGCCCTCACTGACGGAGCGCTGGATCTCACCGCATACTCCGCCGTGCAGGCCTGGGGCTTTCCCACCGGGGCGTACCGGGTGCCTGATGAGACAGAGCTGGAGCAGCTGGTGGGGACCATCGACTACACCCAGGTGGAGCTGGATGATAACCAGACCCGCCTACCGGAAGATATGTCCCTGGACCTGGGCGCCGTGGCCAAGGGCCGCCTGGGAGAGGTGCTCTCTCAGGACCTGAAGGAACTGGGGGTGACCTCTGCTCTGCTGGAGCTGGGAGGCAACATTCAGACGGTGGGGACCAAGCCGGACGGCTCCCGCTGGCGGGTAGGCATCCAGGACCCCAACTCCCAGGAGGGGGGCTATCTGGCCATTGTGGAGGTGGCTGACCAGGCGGTGGTCACCTCCGGGGACTACCAGCGCTACTTTGAGCAGGACGGCCAGACCTACTGCCACATCATGGACCCCGCCACCGCCGCTCCCGCCGACAGCGGGGTGGACTCGGTGAGCATTGTAGGCTCCGACGGGACGGTGTGTGACGCTCTGTCCACCGCCTTGTTCGTCATGGGGGAGGAGAAGGGCGCCCAGTTCTGGAAGGACCACCCGGAGCTGGACTTTGAGGCCATCTTTGTCTCCCAGGACGGCACCATCGCGGTGACCGAGGGCCTGGAGGAGCACTTTACCCTGGCTGACGGCTACCAGGACCGGGAAGTGACGGTGATCCACCGATGAACAAACAGACCAAGATCCTTGCCGGCGTGCTGGCGGCCGTGGTGCTTTTGTCGGCGGGCGTACTGGTATGGCGCAAGCTGAACCCCCAGGAGGCCCGGATCGCCAAGATCACCCAGAAGGGGCAGGTGCTCCGGGAGATCGACCTGACCCAGGTGAAGGAGCCCTACTCCTTTGTCATTGAGGGGGAGAACGGGGCGCTCAATACCGTGCAGGTGGAGCCGGGGCGCATCTGCATCAGTGAGGCCTCCTGCCCGGACCAGATCTGTGTCCACCAGGGGTGGATCGGCGACGGCAGCGAGCCCATCGTCTGTCTGCCCAATCAGGTCATCATCCAGATCACGGGAGGAGGGAGCCAGGTTGACGCAGCGGCCGGTTAAAGGGGCGCGGCGGGTGACCCGGCTGGCCCTGCTCACCGCCATTGCCCTGACCATCTTTATGGTGGAGGCCCAGATCCCGGTAGCGGTGCCTATCCCGGGGGTCAAGCTGGGCCTTGCCAATATCGTAACGGTGTACACCGTCTTTGCCCTGGGGGCGGGAGACGCCCTGCTGGTGCTGGTGAGCCGGGTATTTCTGGGCGCGGTGTTTTCCGGACAGATGATGACCCTGCTGTACAGCCTGGGCGGCGGACTTCTGTGCTGGCTGGCCATGGTGGGGCTGCGCCGCCTGCTCACCGTGAAGCAGCTGTGGCTGTGCAGCCCCCTGGCCGCCATCTGCCACAACCTGGGCCAGCTGCTGGTGGCCGCCGGGGTGATGAAGACCTGGGCGGTGCTGGCCTACCTGCCCTACCTGGTGATCGCCGGAGCGGGGGCAGGACTGTTTACCGGGCTGTGCGCCCAATTTTTGATGCAGCGCCTGGACCGGCTGGCGTCCGGGCGGAAGGAGGAAAACCATGGAGCAAAAGGACATTGACCGCATCAACGAGCTGGCCCGGCTGGCCAAGGAGCGGGAACTGACCGAGGAGGAGAAAGAGGAGCGGGGCAAGCTGCGCCGGGCTTATATCGACTCGGTAAAGGCCAATCTGGAGGGACAGCTGAACAACACCTGGATCCAGAAGCCGGACGGCTCCCGGATTAAATTAGAAAAACGCAAAGATTGACTCCCTTTTCTTGACAAGCCTTGCCCTTTCTGCAATAATGGCCCCAGACAGCCCCTGTGGGCGGCTGTCGGGAGGACACATAAGATTTTGATTTAGGAGGCCGCTATGGCTTACGTAAAAATGGTTACCGATTCTGCCGCCGACATCCCCCGCGCCCTGCGGGAGGAGCTGGATATTCAGGTGCTCCCCTTCCCCATCGCCATGGGGGATAAGGAGTATGAAGACGGCTATGATTTTACTCCGGAGGAGTTTTACGGGATGCTGCTCAGCGCCCCGCAGATCCCCACCCATGCTCAGCTCAACCCCTATGTCTTTGAGCAGTGCTTTGAGCAGGCCTACGATAACGGCTATACCCACCTCATCTATACCTCCATCAACTCCAAGGGCTCGGCCACCCATCAGAACGCCGTCCAGGCCCGGGAGGAGTTTTATGAGGAGCATCCCGAGGCCCGGGAGAATTTCCAGATCACCATCATCGACTCCCACAACTACACCATGACCTACGGCTGGGCTGTGGTTCAGGGAGCCAAGATGGCCGCGGTGGGCACCGATCCGGACAAGGTAGTGGCCTATATTCAGGACTGGCTGGACCACGTGCGGGTGCTCTTTGCCCCGCTGGACCTGCGCTTTGCCAAGAAGTCGGGCCGTGTGTCGGCGGCTGCCGCCTTTGTGGGCGACGCCCTGGGACTCAAGCCCATCATGACCTTTGAAAACGGCGAGTCCAAGATCCTCTCCAAGGTGCGGGGAGAGAAAAATATCATCCCCGCCATTATGGAGCGCTGCCGCAAGACCCGTCAGGCGGCCAGCCCCTACATGGTCATCAGGGCGGACAACGCCCCCATGGCCGACGCTCTGATCCGGGCCTGTGAGGAGGAGTTCGGCGCTCCTGCCGATATGGTCTATCCCATCGGCGGCGTCATCGCCATCAATGCCGGTCCCAACCTCATCGGTGTGGTATACCGGGAACAGTGATCTTCTTTGCGGCCCCGCTCCGGAAACTCCGGTGCGGGGCCGCTGTGTCCATTTTGGCGTGGAAACAAGGAGTGACATGAGATGAAAGAACAAAAGCTGACCTGGCGGGCCAGAGGAAGACTGTGGTTCCGGATCGGCATTCGGCTGGTGCTGCTGATTGTGGGGCTGTGGCTGCTGTGGAAGGTGGGGCTGCCTCTGCTGTCCCTGCTGGCTCCCTTTGTAGCGGCCCTCATCACCGCCGCCATTCTCCATCCGGCGGTGCGGTGGCTGAGGAGCACTCTGGGAGGCTCCCGAAAGCTGTGGTCGCTGCTGGTGCTGGTGCTGCTGTTCGGGCTGATGGGCGCGGCGTTGGGCGGCCTCATTTATGCCGCCGGAGCCCAGCTGATTTCCCTGGTGCAGAGCTGGGACGACCTGCTGGCCAATCTGGAAGGGATTTTCCAGCAGCTGGAGCGGATTTTTGCCCGTTTTTGGGACCTGGTGCCTCCGGCTCTCAACGAGACGGTGGATTCGGTGTGGGACAGCGTATTGGAGTGGCTGAAAAATACCCTGCCCGGAATGCTGGAGGGGCTGGTGAACTATGCCAAGGATAAGGCGCTGAGCCTGCCCTCCTTTGGTCTGGCGCTGATCATCTATATCATGGCCTCCTACCTGCTTACTGCCGACTACCCCGACCTGCGCACCGCGGCGGCCCGGCGCACCGACCGGCGGCTGCTGGCCTTTCTGACCCAGGTGCGGGATACTGCCCTGGCGGCCTTCGGCGGCTATCTGAAGGCAGAGTTTCTCCTGTCGGTGGGTGTGTTCTTTATCCTGCTGGGCGGCTTCTTTATCATCCATCAGCCCTACGGCCTGCTGTTGGCCCTGGTGCTGGCGGTGATGGACTTTATCCCCATCATCGGCGCCGGGACCGTCATGGTGCCCTGGGCGGTCATTGACCTGTTTACCGGAAATCTGGGGGGCGCCATCCGTCTGATGGTGATCTGGGGACTGATCGCCCTGTTTCGCCGGGTGGGCGAGCCCAAATTTGTGGGCGACCAGACCGGTCTGTCTCCCATTTTGTCCCTGGTGAGCATCTATGTAGGTATGCGTCTGGGCGGCGTGCTGGGGATGATTTTGGGCCCAACTGTCCTGCTGATTGCCCTGAATCTGGTGAAATTGGGCCTGTTTGACGGGGTTCGGGCGGACGCGGAGGCTGCTGTGGAGGATGTGATCGCCATTTTGCGGGAGCGCCCCGAGAGCGAATAGCTGGATAAGCTGTCAAAATTTGTTTTGCGAAAATTCAAAAAACGCATGCTTTTTCTTCATGGTTTCTTCATATTTTTCCTTTATACTTGCCCCAGTCGAACGGAGGAGGACCTCCAAGAGACCATAGAGGAGTGAAGCAGTTATGGAAAACAATGAGTTTAACTTTTATAATAGCGAGAATGACGGCTACCGGGGAAGCTTTGGGGAATACGTTGATCCCACCCCCGCGGTTCCCAATCCGGAAGGACCTGAGAACCGGAAGAAGCCGGGCAGAGGTTTTTCCAAGAAGGTCGTAGCCCTGGTGCTGGCCTGTGCCATCGTGGGCGGCGGCGCCGGCGTGGGCGGTGCGGCCCTGTATCAGAACCTGAGCCGGGGCGGTACCGTGGTCTATGAGGGGGAACGCCCCACGGTACAGACGGTGGTCAACAACAATAACGGGGAGCCTATGACTCCCGAGCAGCTCTACGCGGCCAACCTGGCCTCCTGCGTGGGCATTACTGTGAACACCACGGTGAATATCTTCGGCCAGACCACCACCTCCGCCGCTACCGGTTCCGGCTTTGTGCTGACCCAGGATGGCTACATCGTCACCAACTACCACGTCATTGAGGACGCAGCGAAGGATTCCTCTGTCAGTATTGAGGTCTCCTTTGCCGACGGCACCAAGTACACCGCTCAGCTGGTGGGCGGCGAGCAGGACAACGACATCGCTGTGCTGAAAATCGATGCCACCGGCCTGCAGCACGTCACCCTGGGCGACAGCAGCCAGCTGGTGGTGGGCGAAAGCGTCTACGCCATCGGCAACCCCCTGGGCGAGCTGACCTATACCCTCACCGACGGCATCGTCTCCGCTCTGGATCGGCTCATCACCACCTCCAGCCAGGATGCCAACGGCAAAACCGTTTCCACCACCCTGAACGTGCTGCAGACCAACTGTGCCATCAACCCCGGCAACTCCGGCGGCCCCCTGTTTGACAGCTACGGCAATGTGGTGGGTGTGGTCTCCGCCAAGATGACCAAGTCCTCCTCCGGTGTGTCTGCCGAGGGCCTGGGCTTCGCCATCCCCATCAACGATGTCAAGGACATTATCGAAGATCTCATCGAGCACGGCTACGTTACCGGTAAGCCCTATATGGGTGTTCAGGTCTCCTCCGTGCCTGAGTACGCGCAGCGCTACGGCATCAGCGCCGGCGCCTATGTGGAGAGCGTGGCGGACGGCTCCTGCGCCCAGAAGGCCGGCCTGCAGCAGGGCGATATCATCACCGCCATTGACGACACCGCCATCGACTCCAGTTCCGCCCTCACTGCCGCCCTGTCCAGCAACTACAAGGCCGGCGACACCGCCACTCTGACGGTTCTGCGGGGCAGCGATAAGATCACCCTCTCCATTACCTTCGACGAGAAGAATGAGCAGACTGAGGCTGCCAATCAGGTCCAGCAGGAGTCCAATCAGCAGCAACAGCAACAGCAGCAGTCCGGCGGCTCCCATGGCTGGCCCTTCAGCGGATACAGCTGGTAATATTACGTTCTACCGATTTCTCATCGGTTTTCCTCTCCCTTCTCTTTTACCCCGGGTCTGCCAAGGCCCGGGGGTTTTTATGTCTGGAAATGGCGGTAAAATAACAAAAGCAGGAGGCTTGACAAGGATATAATTTTGTGAAAATATCCTATTGTTTTATGGTTGACAGGGAGAAAAGCCGGTGCTACCATAAAAACAACCCAACGCGAGAACGAGGAAAGGAGCCAAATTTCATGATGAAGCAGTTTGCGGCTTACTTTTTTGGCTACTTTTACTTTTTTGGCTTTTGGTTCAAAAAGGTAAGAGTGTTTTTTGCTGCAAACAATGGGCTCCCCAGTTTCGCGTAAGCGGGGAATAGGGAAGTTTTAGGCCTGCGGTGAATGACACTTCACCGCAGGCTTTTTCATTTGCCCGGTGAAGCAAGGAGGAGAACAGCTATGATTATCATTGTAAAACAGGACGCCAAGGAAGAGCGGGTACGGGATCTGATCCAGTGGATCGAGGCCCAGAACTTGCGCACCCACGTTTCCAAGGGGGACTACGCCACCATCATCGGCGTCATCGGCGACATCAGCAAGCTGGATGACGACCTGATCGCCGGACTGGACATTGTAGAGGGGGTCAAGCATATTTCTGAGCCGTTTAAAAGTGCCAACCGGAAGTTCCATCCCAAGGACTCCATCATCGAAGTTGGCGAGCAGAAGCTGAAAGTGGGCCACGGGAACTTCGCCCTGATCGCCGGGCCCTGTTCCGTGGAGAGCGAGGAGCAGATCATTTCGGTGGCCAAAAGCGTCAAGGCCGCCGGAGCCACCATGCTCCGGGGCGGAGCGTTCAAGCCCCGCACCTCCCCCTATGATTTCCAGGGCCTGAAGGCCGACGGCATCGAGCTGCTGCTGGAGGCCAAGCGGGAGACCGGACTGCCCATCGTCACCGAGATCATGAACGCCAACCACTTGCCTCTCTTCGAGGACGTGGACGTCATCCAGGTGGGCGCCCGGAACATGCAGAACTTTGAGCTTTTGAAGGAGCTGGGCAAGACGAGAAAGCCCATCCTCATCAAGCGGGGCCTGGCCAACACCATCAAGGAGCTGCTGATGAGCGCGGAGTACATCATGGCCGGGGGCAACGAGAACGTGATCCTCTGCGAGCGGGGCATCCGTACCTTTGAGACTGCCACCCGCAATACCCTGGACCTGTCCGCTGTCACCGTCCTCCATGAGCTCACCCATCTGCCCGTGGTGGTGGACCCCAGCCACGCCACCGGCGTGGCCCGGTATGTCAAGCCCATGGCCATGGCGGCCGCCGCCTGCGGCGCCGACGGCCTCATCATCGAGGTCCACAACGATCCGCCCCACGCCCTGTGCGACGGTGCCCAGTCCCTGCGGCCCGAGCAGTTTGAGGCCGTGGCCAAGGCGGTGCGCCGGGTACGGGAAGCCGCTTTGAGCGTGGAGTAAGGAGGCAGCCATGGTAGTTGGAATTGCAGGCCTGGGCCTCATCGGAGGCTCCCTGGCCAAGGCTTACCAGCGCAGCGGCGCCACCGTGTACGGCTATGACGGAAACCGGGTGGTCCAGGACTTTGCCAAGCTTCAGGGGGTGCTGGCGGGCGACCTGGACGAGAACACCATCGGGGAGTGCGAGCTGCTGCTGGTGGCCCTGTACCCCGAGGTGACCATGGAGTATCTGGAGCGCATGGCTCCTTACATCCCCGGCACCACTTTGGTGATGGACTGCTGCGGCGTCAAGCAGGAGGTTTGCAAGGTGGGCTTCCGCCTGGCGGAGCAGTATGGCTTCACCTTTGTGGGCGGCCACCCCATGGCGGGCACCCAGTTCTCCGGCTTTGCCAACAGCAAGGCGGATATGTTTGACGGGGCGCCCATGGTAGTGGTCCCGCCCCAGGCCGACGATATTTTACTGCTGGACCGGGTGAAAAAGCTCCTCACCCCCGCCGGCTTTGCTCACCTGACGGTGACCACCGCGGAGCACCACGACGAGATGATCGCCTATACCTCCCAGATGTGCCACGTCATCTCCAACGCCTATGTCAAAAGCCCCCGGGCCCAGATGCACAAGGGCTACTCGGCGGGCAGCTACATGGATTTGACCCGGGTGGCCTGGCTCAATGAGCACATGTGGACCGACCTGTTTCTGGAGAACCGGACTTTCCTGCTCCAGGAGCTGGACCAGATGATCGGCAGCCTCCAGGAGTACCGGGAGGCCCTGGAGCAGGGCAACGGCGACCGGCTTTGTACCCTCCTGGCGGAGGGCCGGATCTGCAAAGAGAAGGTGGATGGACAATGAGTAAAATCCTGACGGTAGACCTGCCCGGCCGGGCCTACGACATTGAAATTGAGCGTGGGCTCCTGGACCGGGTAGGCGAGCGGTGCAAGGCGGTGCTGCCCCGGGCCAAGGCCCTCTTTGTGGTCACCGACAGCACGGTAGGTCCCCTCTATGGCCAGCGGGTGCTGGACAGCCTGGAGAAGGCAGGCTTTGACGCCGTGCTCCATACCGTTCCCGCCGGGGAAGAGAGCAAGTGCGTGGAGCGGCTCCAGGAGCTGTGGGAGGCCATGATGGCCGCCCGCCTGACCCGCACCGACGCCGTGGTCGCCTTGGGCGGCGGCGTGGTGGGCGACTTGGCTGGCTTTGCCGCCGCCACCGTGCTGCGGGGTGTGGATTACATCCAGATCCCCACCACCCTCCTGGCTCAGGTGGACTCCTCCGTGGGCGGCAAGGTAGCCATCGACCTGCACGCGGGTAAAAACCTGGCCGGGGCCTTCTGGCAGCCCAAGGGCGTGCTCATTGACCCGGAGGTGCTCACCACCCTCACCGACCGCACCTTCTCCGACGGCATGGCCGAGGTCATCAAGTACGGCTGCATCCGGGACCGGGCCTTCTTTGACAAGCTGGCCGCCTGGGGCGGACGAGAGGGCGTGATGGAGCACATCGAGGAGGTCATCCACACCTGCTGCGACATCAAGCGCAAGGTGGTTCTCAACGATGAGCGGGACACCGGCGAGCGGATGGTGCTGAACTTCGGCCACACCATCGGCCATGCCTTTGAGCTGGCCGGCCACTATGAGACCTGGACCCACGGCCAGGGGGTGGCCGCAGGCATGTGTGTAGCTGCCCGGCTGGGGGAACAGATGGGCATCACTCCCGCCGGAACCACCGAGACCATCCAGAATATATTAAAGGAGTACCAGCTGCCCCTCACCATTCCCTGTCCCTGGGATACCCTGGTGGAGGCGGTGGGCCTGGACAAGAAGAACGCCGGCAGCGACATCCGCCTCATCGTGCTGGAGGAGCTGGGAAAGGCCGTTCCCCACGCCATGCCCCGCGAGGCGCTGCTGGAGGCTCTGGCCCCCATGTGGAAAGGAAACTGAGATGAATGTGACCATTCTGCCGGGAACGCTGAAGGGAGCGGTCACCCCGCCCTCCAGCAAGTCCCAGACCCACCGGGCGGTGCTTGCCCTCATGCTGGCCCAGGGGGAGGGAAAGCTCTCCAACCTGGCGGTTTCCGAGGATATTCAGGCCACTCAGGACTGTGTAGCCGCCCTGAAAAGCGGACAGCCCGCACAGGCGGATGGGCTGCCTTTGCTGGACTGCGGCGAGTCTGGTTCCACCCTGCGTTTTCTCATTCCGGTAGCCCTGGCTGTGCGGGGCGGCGGCCGCTTTACCGGCCGGGGACGGCTGATGGAGCGGCCCCAGGGCCCCTACATCCGCTTATTTGAGGAGAAGGGGATTTTGTGGAACCAGGAGGGGACCTGCCTGACCGTGGCAGGTCAGCTGGAGCCGGGCGTCTATGCCCTTTCCGGCAACGTGTCCAGCCAGTTTATCACCGGACTGCTCTATGCCCTGCCTCTGCTGCCTGGAGACAGCCGAATTGTCCTCACCACCCCCCTGGAATCCCGGGGTTATGTGGATATGACGCTGGATATGCTCCGCCGGTTTGATATAAAGGTAGAGGAGCAGGAGGACGGCTTCCTGGTGCCGGGAAACCAGACCTATCAGGCCCGGGACCTGACCCTGGAGGCCGACTGGTCGGGCGCCGCCTTCTGGTACGCCGCCAACTTCCTGGGCGCTCAGGTGGACATACAGGGACTGAATCCCGATTCCGTCCAGGGAGACCGGCAGATCGGCACCCTCTATTGGAAGCTGGCCCGGCCCGGAGACGTGGACATTGACCTGTCCCAGTGCCCCGACCTGGCTCCCCCGCTGGCCGCCATGGCGGCGGTGCGGAAGGGAACCACCTGCTTTGTCCATGCCGGGCGGCTGCGCATGAAGGAGAGCGACCGCCTGGAGACCATCGCCCGCACGTTAAACGCCCTGGGAGCCAAGGCTCAGGTGGGGGAGGACACCCTCAGCCTGGAGGGGGTGGACCACCTGGAGGGCGGCACGGTGGACGGCTGCAACGACCACCGCATTGCCATGATGGCCGCCGTGGCCGCTGTAGCCTGCAAAGAGCCGGTGACTATTTTGGGTGCGGAGTGCGTGAAAAAATCTTACCCCCGGTTCTGGGAGGACTACACTGCGTTGGGAGGAGAAATACATGGCCTCATATCTGGGTGAACATATCCACGTGTCCGTCTTTGGACAGTCTCACTCCCCGGCCATCGGGGTCGTGGTGGACGGCCTGCCCGCCGGGGAGCGGGTGGACATGGAGGAGTTGGGGCGGTTTTTAAAGCGCCGGGCTCCGGGACAAAACGCCACCTCCACCCCCCGCAAGGAGGCCGACCTGCCCCAGTTTCTCAGCGGCTTGGTGGACGATGTGACCTGCGGTGCTCCGCTGGCCGCCCTCATTGAAAACACCAACACCCGCTCCCAGGACTATGCCCAGCTCCGGGACAAGCCCCGTCCCGGCCACGCCGACTTTACCGCCCAGGTGAAGTACGGCGGCTTCCAGGACGTGGCGGGGGGAGGCCACTTTTCCGGCCGCCTCACCGCGCCTTTGTGCATTGCGGGCGGCATCTGCCTGCAGATCTTAAAACGCCGGGGCATTGAGGTAGCTGCCCACATCGCCTCCATCGCCGCAGAGGCCGACCGGCCCTTCGACCCTATGGGGGAGAGCGTGGAGACGCTGGACACTCTGAAGCGGGCTCCCTTCCCGGTTCTGGATGAGAAGGCGGGGGAGCGGATGCGCAAGGCCATCCTCCAGGCCAAGGAGGAGGGCGACTCGGTGGGCGGCATTGTGGAGTGCCTAGTCACCGGAGCACCCGCCGGGCTGGGAGAGCCCATGTTCGGCGGCATGGAGAACCGTCTGGCCGCCGCCCTGTTCGGTATCCCTGCGGTGAAGGGCGTGGAGTTTGGCGCGGGCTTCGGCGTGGCTACCATGCGGGGCTCGGAGAACAACGACCCCTTTACCGTGAAGGACGGGAAGCTGGTCACCGAGACCAACCACGCCGGAGGCATTTTTGGGGGTATTACCAACGGCATGCCCCTGGTGTTCCGTCTGGCGGTGAAGCCCACCCCGTCCATTGCCAAGCAGCAGCAGACGGTGAGCCTGTCGAAAAAGCAGGTGGAGGAGCTGGTGGTCACCGGCCGCCACGACCCCTGCATCGTTCCCCGGGCGGTTCCCGTAGTAGAGGCGGTCACCGCGCTCGTCCTCACCGACCTACTTTTCTCGTGAGAAAAGTAGGCAAAAGAGCTTTGTGCGAAACTTCGTTTCGCTTCTGAGAAGCAAGAGGTTTCGGAGGGAGGGATAGTGTGAAAGGGAACCGTCAGGGTGCCCTTTCACGTGCAATCACTACAAATTTGAATTGGAAAAGCCAATTCAAATTTGCCGCGTGAGGCGAAACTGCGGTTTTGACTCACGCGCGCAAAAGAGCTTGGTGCGAAACTTTGTTTCGCCACCTTATTCAGTCATAGAATATTGCACCCATAGGTAAGGAGTGATTGAAGATGGAAGAACTGAAGGATCTGAGAGAAAGAATTGACGCCATCGACCAGCAGATGGTGGACCTGTTCAAGCAGCGTATGGAGGTCTCCAAAGAGGTGGCCGCCTATAAGCAGGCAAACGGCCTGCCTACCCTGGACGCGGGCCGGGAGCGCGCCCTGCTGAGCAAGGTGGGCGAGCAGGCGGGGGAGGAGCTGGCCGACTACACCCAGTCGGTGTACCGCACCATCCTGGCCGCCGGACGCTCCTACCAGAACGCCTGCTCCGGTGTGACCTCCAAGGTGTATGAGACCATCCGCAAGGCCCTGGACACCACCCCCGACCTCTTCCCCCAGCGGGCTACCGTGGCCTGCCAGGGCGTGGAGGGCGCCTACTCCCAGATTGCCTGCGACAGCATCTTCAAGGCTCCGACCATCCTCTACTTCAATACCTTTGAGCACGTATTCAAAGCGGTGGAGAGCGGCATGTGCCAGTACGGCGTGCTGCCCATCGAGAACAGCACCGCCGGTTCCGTCAACGCTATCTACGACCTGATGACCCAGCACAACTTCTCCATCGTCCGCTCCGCCCGCCTGAAGGTGAACCACAACCTGCTCTGTAAGCACGGGGTGAAAAAGGAGGACATCAAGGAGATCTTCTCCCACCAGCAGGCCATCAGCCAGTGCGCCGGCTACCTGTCCACCCTCAAGGGCGTGAAGGTCACCGTGGTGGAGAACACCGCTCTGGCCGCCCAGATGGTGGCCCAGTCGGAGCGCCGGGACGTGGCCGCCCTGTCCTCCCGCTTCTGCGGCGAGCTCTACGGGCTTAACCTCCTGGAGCAGAACGTCCAGGATCAGGACAACAACTACACCCGCTTCATCTGCATCTCTAAGAACCCTGAAATTTATCCCGGGGCCGACCGCACCTCTCTGATGATGACCCTGCCCCACAAGCCCGGCGCCCTTTATAATGTCCTCTCCAAGTTCTACGCCCTGGGCATCAACCTGCGCAAGCTGGAGAGCCGTCCTCTCCCTGACCGGGAGTTCGAGTTCATGTTCTACTTCGACCTGGAGTGCTCCGTGTATGCCCCCGAGATGGAGCGTATCTTCCGGGACCTGGAGGAGGAGAGCGAGCACTTCCGCTATCTGGGCACCTACAACGAGGTGATCTGCTGATGGACTGCGGGCTCATCGGCCGCAAGCTGGGCCACAGCTTTTCCCCAAAAATCCACAGCCTGCTGGGGAACTACCCCTACCGGCTCATCCCTCTGGAGCCGGAGGAGGTGGGGGATTTCCTGCGCAAGGGGGAGTTCCACGGCTTGAACGTTACCATCCCCTATAAAAAGACGGTGATGGAGTACTGTGCCGAGCTCACCCCGGCCGCCCGTCGCATCGGCAGCGTGAATACCATCCTCCGCCGCCCCGACGGCACCTTGCTGGGGGACAACACCGACTACGACGGCTTTCTGTACCTGTTAAAGTCTGCCGGAGCCCAGGTGGAGGGCCGGAAAGCCCTGGTGCTGGGCAGCGGCGGGGCCTCCCTTACGGTGCGGGCGGTGCTCTCCGAGCTGGGGGCAAGGGAGATCGTTACCATCTCCCGTTCCGGAGAGAATAACTATCAGAATCTGGACCGCCACGCCGACGCCCAAATTATCGTCAACGCCACCCCCGTGGGTATGTACCCCAATAACGGAGTTTCCCCCGTGGACTTGGACCAGTTCCCCCAGTGTGAGGGTGTCTTTGACCTCATTTATAACCCCTCGAAAACCCAGCTGCTCCTCCAGGCCCAGCGCCGGGGGCTCATCTGGGGCAACGGCCTGGGGATGCTGGTGGCCCAGGCCAAGGCGGCCTCGGAGCGGTTCCAGGGCAAAAAGCTGCCCGACGAATTGGTGGCCGACATTACCGCCAAGCTGGAGTGGGAGACGAAAAACATCCTCCTCATCGGCATGCCCGGCTGCGGAAAGACCACTATTGGCAAGGCGCTGGCCCAGAAGCTGGGCCGCCCTCTGGCCGATGTGGACGAGAAGATCATAGAAGAGGCGGGCTGCTCCATCCCACACATCTTTGCCACCGAAGGGGAGGAGGGGTTCCGGGTTCGGGAGCACCGGGCTCTGGCTCAGATCGCCAAGGAGTCCGGCCAGGTCATCTCCGCCGGAGGAGGCATCGTGACCCGGCCGGAGAACCGGGATCCCATGGAGGAGAACTCCGTGGTGGTCTGGCTGCGCCGGGACCTTGACAAGCTGCCCACCGACGGCAGGCCTGTCTCCCAAAGCGTGCCCCGGGAGGAGCTCTACCGCCGCCGGGTGCCCCTCTATGAGGCCATGGCTCAGGTGACGGTGGACAACAACGGCACGGTGGAAGATACCGTGGACGAGATCATCAGGAGGGTAATGGGATGAAAATTCTGGTCATCAACGGCCCCAACCTTAATATGCTGGGCATTCGGGAGCCCGATATCTATGGCAAGCTGGACTTTGCAGCCCTGGAGGCCTTTATCCGCCAGGCGGCAGACGAGTGCGGTGCTCAGGTGGAGCTGTTCCAGTCCAACCACGAGGGGGCCATTGTGGATAAAATCCAGTGGGCCTACGGGAAGATGGACGGCATCGTCATCAACCCCGCCGCCTATACCCACACCAGCGTGGCCATTCTGGACGCCCTGAAGGCGGTGGGCCTGCCTGCGGTGGAGGTCCACCTGTCCGATGTAAATGCCCGGGAGGAATTCCGGCACATCTCCTATGCGGGGATGGCCTGTGAGAAGTCCTTTATCGGCATGGGCTTTGAGGGTTACCGGGCCGCCATTCAATATCTGACTGGGAAACAACGGTAAGTTAAATTAGCAGTATCCCGGCATTTCTGCAAAGAAATGCCGGGCTTTTTTTGTTTAAAATAAATTCATAAAGTACCTATTGACAATCTTGCAGGTGGGTGGTACATTATCTTTAGCACTCAGGGAGAATGAGTGCTAAAGCATAGAATGAGAAATGGAGGCGAGAGTATGGAGCTGACCAATCGAAAAAAGCGAATCCTGCGGGCCATTGTTGAGATCTATATCTCCACCGCGGAACCGGTAGGTTCCAAGGCCGTGGCAGAGCAGGCCGGACTGGACATCTCCACCGCCACCATACGAAATGAGATGGCCGACCTCACCGAACTGGGCTATCTGGAGCAGCCCCACACCTCGGCCGGACGGATTCCGTCCCCCATGGGCTACCGGCTCTATGTCAACGAGCTCATGGGTGAGCACCAGCTGACCATGCAGGAGACCCAGCGCATCAACGACGCGCTGAACCTGAAAATGGAGGAGCTGGACCGGGTCATCGACCGGGCGGGCAAGGTGCTCTCCCAGATCAGCGACTACCCCGTCTTTACCATGGCCCAGCCCAAGCAGCGGGTGACGGTAAAGCGGTACGACCTGCTGATGGTAGAGGAAAACGCCTTTATCGCTGTGGTGATGACCGACAACTCGGTGGTGCGCAACAAGCTCATCCACCTGTCCGATGAGCTCTCCGACACCCAGCTGCAGCTGCTTTCCACCGTTTTGAACAGCTCCTTTGTAGGTCTGACCGTGGAGGAAATGGAACAGACCCTGGACAAGATGGAGACCCGTTCCGCACCCGGGGCATTCAACCTGATCTCCATGGTAGTGCAGTACGCCATTGAGGTGCTTCAGGAGCAGCGCAGCCAGACCGTTCACACTTCGGGGATCACCCATCTGCTGGAACACCCTGAGTACCGCAGTCTGGACAAGGCCAAGCCTCTGATGACCTACCTGGCGGAAAACCAGGAGGGGTCCAAGCTGCCGGTATCCATGGAGAACGGCCAGAATATGAATATTCTCATCGGGCCGGAAAACGTCAGCGAGGCGCTGAAGGATACCAGCGTGGTCATGGCCAGCTATGACATTGGAGATAATATGCGGGGCGTCATCGGGGTGGTAGGACCCACCCGGATGGACTATGCCAAGGTGACCGCCCGCCTGTCCTATTTCGCCGACAGCCTGACCCGGATGTTCGGCAAGGGGGAGCTTCCCCCCGGCGACGGGAACGACCAGGAATAGGAGGAACATTAGTTCATGAGCAAGAAAGAAAATAAGGCGGAGCAGACCGCTCCGGAGCAGCAGGAGCCGGTGGCGCAGCAGGCTGAGGTTCAGACCGAACCCCAGGCCGAGCAGACCCAGCCCCAGGGCGAGGCTCAGAGCGAGAGCGCCGATCCCCTCCTCACTGAGCTGGAGTCCCTGAAGGATCAGGTGGCCCAGCAGGAGGACAAATACCTGCGCCTGGCCGCCGAATACGACAACTACCGCCGCCGTACCGCCAAGGAGAAGGACTCCATCTGGAACGACGCCAAAGCGGATGCGGCTGTGGCCTTCCTGCCGGTGTACGACAATCTGGAGCGGGCGCTCAAGCAGGAGACCGCCGACGAGGCCTTTAAGAAGGGCGTGGAGATGACCATGACTCAGCTCAAGACCGTGCTGGAAAAGCTGGGCATCACCGAGATCCCCGCTCTGGGAGAGACCTTTGATCCCAACCTGCACAATGCCGTGATGCATGTGGAGGATGAGAACTTCGGCGAGAACACCGTCTGCGACGTGTTCCAGGCCGGCTTCCAGCTGGGCGACAAGGTCATCCGGTTTGCCATGGTAAAGGTGGCTAACTGATACGAAGCGCGGAGGCGTGCGGAGCAGCGCGGATGGACCGGAGCGAGGGCGAGCGCAGGGCCGCAGGGCGGCCCGGAGACCAGCCCGAGACGGAGCGAAAGCGACCCGGCCGCGCGTCCAATCCGCAGCGTGACAATATAAACCTTATAAAATTTGTAAACAACAATCTTTTCATATATTAGGAGGAAACACATTATGTCCAAGATCATTGGTATTGACTTAGGTACGACCAACAGCTGCGTGGCGGTTATGGAGGGCGGCGACGCCGTCGTTATCCCCAACGCCGAAGGCAACCGCACCACTCCCTCTGTGGTGGCTTTTTCCAAGGACGGCGAGCGTATGGTGGGCCAGGTGGCCAAGCGCCAGGCTATCACCAACCCCGACCGCACCGTTATCTCCATCAAGCGTGAGATGGGCACCGACTATAAGGTGGACATCGACGGCAAGAAGTACACTCCCCAGGAGATCAGCGCCATGATCCTTCAGAAGCTGAAGGCTGACGCCGAGGCCTATCTGGGCCAGACCGTCTCCGAGGCCGTCATCACCGTCCCCGCTTACTTCACCGACGCTCAGCGTCAGGCCACCAAGGACGCCGGCAAGATCGCCGGCCTGGAGGTCAAGCGTATCATCAACGAGCCCACCGCTGCCGCTCTGGCCTACGGTGTGGATAAGGAGACCGCTCAGAAGGTCATGGTGTACGACCTGGGCGGCGGCACCTTCGACGTGTCCATCCTGGACATCGACGACGGTGTCATCGAGGTTCTGGCCACTGCCGGTAACAACCGTCTGGGCGGCGATGACTTCGATAAGTGCGTGATGGACTGGATGGCCGCTGAGTTCAAGAAGGCCGAGGGCATCGACCTGACCGGCGACAAAGTTGCCATGCAGCGCCTGAAGGAGGCCGCTGAGAAAGCCAAGATCGAGCTCAGTGGCGTCACCTCCACCAACATCAACCTGCCCTATATCACCGCCGACGCTACCGGCCCCAAGCACCTGGATCTGACTCTGAGCCGCGCCAAGTTTGACCAGCTCACCGCTCACCTGGTGGAGGCCACTGCCGGTCCTGTGCGCCAGGCCATGGGCGATGCCGGTCTGAGCGGCAACGACATCTCCAAGGTCCTGATGGTGGGCGGCTCCAGCCGTATCCCCGCGGTTCAGGAGATGGTCAAGAAGCTCACCGGTAAGGAAGGCTTCAAGGGCATCAACCCCGACGAGTGCGTGGCTCTGGGCGCGGCCCTGCAGGGCGGCGTGTTCACCGGCGACGTGAAGGACCTGCTGCTGCTGGACGTCACCCCCCTGTCCCTGGGCATTGAGACCATGGGCGGCGTGATGACCAAGCTCATTGAGCGCAACACCACCATCCCCGTGAAGAAGAGCCAGACCTTCACCACCGCCGCGGACAACCAGACCTCCGTTGAGGTCCACGTGCTCCAGGGCGAGCGTGAGATGGCTCAGTACAACAAGACTCTGGGCCGCTTCAACCTGGACGGCATCGCTCCCGCCCGCCGCGGCGTGCCTCAGATCGAGGTTACCTTCGACATCGACGCCAACGGCATCGTGAACGTGTCCGCCAAGGACCTGGGCACCGGCAAGGAGCAGCACATCACCATCACCTCCTCCACCAATATGTCCAAGGACGACATCGATAAGGCCGTGCGTGAGGCTGAGCAGTTTGCCGCCGAGGACAAGAAGCAGCGCGAGGCTGCCGATACCCGCAACCAGGCCGACCAGATGGTCTTCCAGACCGAGAAGGCCCTGGAGGAGATGGGCGGCAAGATGGACGCCGGTGACCGTTCCAACATCGAGAGCGCTCTGGGCAAGCTGAAGGAGACCCTGAAGGGCTCTGACACCGAGGCTATCAAGAACGCCACCGAGGAGCTGCAGAAGGCTTTCTACGCGGTCAGCGAGAAGCTCTACCAGCAGCAGGGCGGCCAGGCTGGTCCCGGCCCTGACATGGGCGGCGCCAACTTCGGCGGCGGCCAGGCCGGCGGCAGCAACGGCGGCGATGACGTAGTGGACGCAGACTACACTGTCGTGGACGACGACAAGAAGTAAGAAATAAGCGCGGAGGATAGGCACGCAGGGGAGCTTGGAGCCCAGCGACGGATGCAAACCGAGCCGGATGGAATACGGCTGTTTGCGTCCGGAGACGGAGTGAAAGCGACCCGGTTGTGTGCCCAATCCGCAGCGTGAGAATGAAGGAAACGGCGGGGGATGCCCCCGCCATTTCCCATGTTCATAACTCCACTTGTAAAGTTGGTGAACCATATGCCAGAACAGAAACGAGATTATTACGAGGTGCTGGGTGTCAGCAAAGGCGCCTCCGACGATGAGATTAAAAAGGCCTACCGGAAGTTGGCCAAAAAATATCACCCCGATATGAACCCCGGCGACAAGGAGGCAGAGGCCAAGTTCAAGGAAGTGAACGAGGCTTACAGCGTCCTGTCCGACGAGCAGAAGCGTGCCCGGTATGACCAGTTTGGCCATGCGGGAGTAGACCCCAACTATGGCGCAGGCGGTCCCGGCGGCGGCTTCGGCGGCTTTGACATGGGGGATATTGACCTGGGTGATATCTTCGGCTCCTTCTTTGGCGGCGGTGGGTTCGGCGGCTTTGGCGGCGGCGGAGCCCGGCGCAACGGTCCCCAGAAGGGGGAGAGCCTGCGGGCCAACCTGACCATTACCTTTGAAGAGGCCGCCTTCGGCTGCGAGAAGGAGATCAACCTCAACCGCACCGAGGAGTGCGACGAATGCCACGGTTCCGGCTGCCAGCCGGGTACCACGGCCGAGACCTGTCCCGACTGCCGGGGCACCGGCGTGGTCCGGGTGCAGCAGCGTACCGGCGGCTTCGCCTTCTCCAGCACCGCCGCCTGTACCCGCTGCCGGGGCACCGGCAAAATTATCCACAGTCCCTGTAAGAGCTGTGGAGGCAGCGGCAGCGTAAAGAAGAGCAAGCGCATCACCGTTACCATCCCCGCCGGCATCGACGACGGCCAGGCCGTCTCCCTGCGGGGCCAGGGCAACGCGGGCAAAAACGGCGGTCCCGCCGGCGACCTCATTGTGGGCGTGCGGGTCAAGCCCCATCCCCGGTTCCGCCGCGACGGCACCACCGTGCTCTATGAGCAGCCGGTGACCTTCTTCCAGGCGGCCATGGGCGCCGAGCTGGAGATCCCCACCATCGACGGCAAGGTGAAGTACACCCTGCCCGCCGGAACCCAGACCGGCACCACCTTCCGTTTGCGGGGCAAGGGTATCCCCGAGCTGCGGGGCCGGGGCCGGGGCGACCAGTATGTCACCATCCGGGTCCAGGTGCCCACCTCCATGAACGCTGAGCAGAAGGAGGCCCTGCGGGCCTTTGCTCAGGCCATGGGGGAGAACGTGCCGGAAGAGAGCGGCCTGAAGGGCTTTTTTGATAAGCACAAGAAGAAAAAATAAGGTCTGGCCATCGGCCGGACATTTGAAAGCGCCTTTCTCCAGACGGGTTGAACCGCGGGGAGGGCGCTTTTTTGTAATTATGAACATTTTTTTAACACAATGCAAACAATGAGGGGAAATTCTTGACGGGACAGGCGTTCGTTTCGTACAATACTCTCTAGCCAAGATGACGTATTCCATGCTCAGACCAAAACCAGAGAAGCCGGAGGTCTGGCTTTTCTTTGTGTACTGCTGTTGTGGGTGCAGATCCATTTCCATAAAAAGGAGCCAACGTATGAAGAATCTGCCCTTGATCTTATGTGCCGGGGCACTGCTGCTGACCTTGGGAGGCTGTCACGCGCAGTCCGGTGTGCAGAGCGTCCAGAGCGCCGACGGGAACCAATCCAGCAGCCTGGACAGCTCAGTAAATCCGTACCAGAGCCAGGGTGCCCAGGCGGATACCTCAGAGATCCAGCCGGAAGAGAAGTCCAGCCAGGGAGAAGAGGCACAGATGGTGACGCTCTATATTGGTATGGACGGCCAATTTCAGCAGTACCAGGAGCCCTACGAGGGTACACTGAATGAACAGGGCATGGTCCCGGCGGAGGGCGTGGTGGCCGAAATGGCCCAGCTCACCGGCTGGAACCTGGACCTGGCAGGGGAGATCACCACCGGGAAGGGGGGCATCACCGTCAGCTTTGGGGAGACCTGTGCCCTCTTCTCCGGACCCCCTCAGGAGCAGAAGGAGGAGTTCCACGTCTATGACAGCTACCAGCTGGACCAGACCATTCTGGACAGCGTGAAAAAGACCCTGCAGAACTGGGCGGTGGTCCCGGGCCAGGGGGATCCGGACAGCGTGGACGTCTACTACTGCGGGCCGGACGGGAAGGATCTGGTGCTCATCAACTCCGGCTGGACCATTTCCTCCACCCAGCCCTATGAGCAGTTTCCACAGGGGAATTAAATGATGTGCAAAAAAACGCGGCGTGCTTTTATAAAAGGCACGCCGCGTGTGATATTTATAGGAACTTACAGGGAGAAGGTCAACCCGCAGGTAAGGGGGATGAGAGCATCCCCCAGTTCCTCCCGGAGCAGAGCCAGGGCGGTCTCACCGGTACAGTGGCCGGTGTATACCCGCCGTACTCCCTGCTCTTTCAGTGCCCGGGCAACTTGGCCGGGGTACTCGGGGGGACAGTTGAGGCCGGAGAGGGTGCTGGTGCTGAACATGTGCAGGCCGCCCACCACCGTGGTGACCTGACGGTTCAGGGCCTCCTGTACCCCCTGGACGATGTTGACGATGCCCCCGTGGGAGCAGGAGTTGAAGACCACCAGGCCTTCCTCCTCCTCCAGCACCAGGGAGTGCTCATGGATGAAGTCGTCCTGTACAAACTGGTCGGGACCCAGCTTGCGCAGCAGATTGGTCTCCCGGCTGGCGAAGGGACCGCCGTGGACGGTCTCAGGTACCAGCCACATGCCGGGAACAGGCTGGCGCACCCCCTCCCCGCAGTCAAAGCGGTCCGGGCGGCCCTCCCAGATGTCCCGATGGATGCCGATGAAGCGGGGAGAGCCGGTGGAGGTGGAGAAGTAGGGACCGCCGGCCTGAGGCCGGGCGTACACCTTGCAGGTGGGATTTTCCTCCAAAAAGTAGCGCAGACCGTCTGCATGGTCGAAGTGGCCGTGGGAGAGGACGGCCAGGTCCACCTGCTTGAGGTCTACCCCCAGAGCCTGGGCATTTTGGGCGAAGGCCTGGGAACAGCCGGCGTCCAGCAGGATGTTATGCTCCCGGTACTGGATGTACAGGGACAGGCCGTGCTCCGGGGTGAGCCCGCTGTCTTGCGGGGCAGTGTTTTCTACCAAGACGGTTACCTTCATGGGGATGCGCTCCTTTCATTCAATGGTCTGGGGACGGGTGAGATCGTGGATCCACTTGCCGGTGCGCAGACGAACCACGCCGGCGATACATTTGACCAGCTGCTCGGTACTCATGGCCAGGTAGACCCACAGGATATTGAGCTGGAGCACCAGCCCGGCCAGGGCGGCCAGAGGAATGGCGCACAGCCACAGAGGACACAGGTCGATCATGGTGGCCACCTTCACATCGCCGCCGCCCCGAAGGACGCCTACGATGTTGCAGTTGTTAAAGTCCCGCATGGGCATGATGCAGGCCTGGACCGTCATCATAATGGTGGCGGCGGAGCAGGCCGCGGGGGAGAGGTGGAACAGGGGGAAGAACCAGGCCGGGGCGGACAGATGGGTGAAGGCCAGCAGAGCGGCTCCCAGAATGGTGCCTCCCGCTGCCGCCAGGGTGTTAAGGGCCAGTCCCACCTGATAGACGGTGTCCGAGCGGCCCGCGCCGATCTCCCGGCCGATGATGATGGAGGCGGTGCCCGAGATACCGAAGGCCACCACCATACACAGCTTTTCTACGTTGCCGGCAATGGTATAGGCGGCCAGAATTTCCGTGCTGCCCGCCATGTGGCCCATGATGGTGGGGAAGATGGCGGTGCCCAGACCCCACATGGTCTCGTTGCACACCACGGGGGAGCCGTAGCGGATAAACTGCTTGACGGTCCTCAGGCCCGGGCGCAGCAGAAGACCCAGGTCCAGGCGGAACACCCGGGAGCGCCGGGCGTGTACCACCACAATGACGATCTCCACCACACGGGCGATGAGGGTGGCGATGGCCGCGCCGGTGACGCCCAGGGCGGGAGCGCCCAGCTTGCCGAAGATGAGCACCCAGTTTAAAAAGGTGTTGGTGCCCATGGAGGCGGCCAGAATGTACATACCGATGCCGGGGCGCTCCATGCTGCGCCAAGCGGCTACATAGACCAGGGTGACGCCGTTGAGCACATAGGATAGGCCGATGATCCGCCCGTAGTCTGCCGCCAGCAGGATGACCTCCCGCTGGTTGCCGAACAGGCTCAAAAAGGGCACGGGGATGAGCAGCAGCACCAGGGCAAAGGTGACCGATACCAGGTTCACGGCCCACAGGGCCACGCCAACCACCCGGTTGATGGACTGCCGGTCCTGGCGGCCCCAGTACTGGCTGATGAGCACCGCCGAGCCGCTCTGTACGCCAAAGAAGAACAGCTGCATGACAAACAGGGGGATATTGGCCAGGGTGACGGCCGCCATAGGCACCTCACCCAGCATGCCCACCATGAAGGTGTCGGCCATGGCCAGGGTGCTGGTAATGAGGTTTTGCAGGATGATGGGCACTGCCAGACCGCCCACCCGGCGGTAGAAGCCGGGGCCGCGGCGCAGGTAGGAAAACATGGGGGTGGAACCTCCTTGAATGTGGTGATTAGGACAAGCTGGTAAATAGCTGCTCCTGGGCGGCCTTCAGACCTTCCAGCAGGGCGTCAATGTCCTGGGGTGTGGTGTCGTAGGAAAAGCTGATGCGCAGCACGCCGTCCAGCTCCTTTTTGGGCAGCTTCAGGGCGGCATACACGTGGCTGGGCTTTCCCTTGTGGCAGGCGGAGCCGGAGGAGACGCAAATGCCCCGGTCGCTGAGAAAGCGCACGATGACCTCGCTCTTATAGCCGGGGAGGGTGATGGGCAGAATGTGGGGGGCCTGTCCCTGGAGGACCACCTTAGCGCCGGGGACCTCCTGGGGCAGGCGGCGGGCCAGGTCGGCTTTCAGGGCGGCCATGTGCTCTAGGTCAGCGGCCAGAGTGGACTTGCCTGCCTGGGCGGCGGCGGCAAAGGCGGCGATCTGAGCGGTGGCCTCGGTGCCCGAGCGCAGTCCTTCCTCCTGTCCGCCGCCACGGATGAGGGGCGGGAAGCGCAGTCCCTTGCGGATGTACAGGGCGCCCACGCCCTTGGGAGCGTGGATCTTGTGGCCGCTGATGGTGAGCAGGTCCACCCCCAAAGCCTTGGGGGTGAAGGGCACCTTCAAGAATCCCTGGACCGCGTCGCAGTGGAGGAGAGCCGGGGAGCCTGCCCCGCGGATGGCCTTGGCGGTCTCGGCCACCGGCTGGAGGGTGCCCAGCTCGTTATTGACCAGCATCATGGATACCAGCACTGTGTCCGGACGCAGTGCTGCCTTCACGTCCTCCATGGACACCTGGCCGTCGGCGTTGGGGGCGAGGTAGGTGACCTCATAGCCCTCCCGCTCCAGCGCCCGGCAGGGCTCCAGCACGGCGGAGTGCTCGATGGCGGTGGTGATGATGTGCTTGCCCTTGCGGCGGCCAAGCTCCACCGCGCCGCGGATGGCCCAGTTGTCCCCCTCGCTGCCGCAGGAGGTAAAATAGAGCTCCTCCGGGGCGCAGCCCAGAGCTTTCGCTACCTGGGCGCGGTGCTCCTTCACCCCGGCGGCAGCCTGACTGCCCAGGGCGTAGCGGGAGGAGGGGTTGCCCCACCCCTCGGTCATGGCCTGCACCGCAGCCTGTACCGCCTCCGGACGTACCGGCGTGGTGGCCGCGTTATCTAAATAGTGCATGAAATTCACCTCGTAAGATATGGAAAAAGTAAGAATATTCTATGGCCTGGAGCGGGGAAAGTCAAGGCATTCCCGCCCCGCTCCCCTTGCAAAGAAAAGCCGGATTGTATTATAATAAAAATCGGATTTGGAAACGAAAACGGGTCGGGATCTGGGAACTCCCGGGTCGGGAGGAGGAGCCCCCTTGTCACGTGGAAAAAACGCAGCCCGGTGGGCCGTTTTGGCCGTCTTTCTGGCCGCCTGCCTGTATATCGCCTGGAAGGTGCCCTATACCCACGACGACTGGGACTGGGGCCTGCCCGTGGGGGTGGAGCGGCTGGTGACCGCGGGGCTCAACAGCCGCTATGGGGGCACCGCTCTGGTGCTGACCATGACCCGCTCGCAGCTCATGAAAACGCTGGTGATGGGCGCAGGTATGTTCCTGGTCCCGTGGCTGGCGGCACGCCTGACCACAGAAGATGCGGGGGAGCGGGCCGTATGGACCGCGGCCGGGGGTGCAGCCCTGTTTTCCATGCCCATGGTATCCTGGCAGCAGACCTTTGGCTGGGTGTCCGCCTTTGCCAACTTTGTGGCGGGTGCGGCGGTGATGCTGGGGGTGCTGCTGCTGTGGAAGAAGACCTTTTCCCAAAAATCCGCGCATCCGCTCCCACTGGCCGGGGCGCTGTTTGTTTTGTGCCTGTTCGGTCAGCTCTTTGCGGAAAACCAGACCCTGGCTCTGACCGGAGCGGGAGTGTTCACCGGAGCTTATGCCCTGATCTCCCGGAGAGGGCGGCTGCCCGCCCTGGCGGGGCTGGCAGGCTGTGGGCTGGGCGCGCTGCTCATGTTCGGCAATCCCCTGTACGGCCAGTTGGCTGCCAGCGGTACCGCGGTAGAGGGGGTACGCAGTCTGGTGTTTGAACCGGGGCAAGGGCTGGCCTCCATGGCCGCCGCCGTGGCGGAGCGGCTGTTCACCGTGGTGCTGCCGGGGCTGTTTGAGTATTACCCCGGCGTGTGCCTGCTGGTGTCGGTGGGCTGCCTGTGGCGGCTTCACCAGTGGGGCGTCCGTTGGTATTGGCAGGTCCTGCTGGGCCTGTGGTCCGCTCTGTACTGTGCCCAGTGCTGGGTTGTGATGGAGCAGATACGCCAGCTGGACAGCTGGCAGTGCCCCTGGCAGCCTTTACGGGTGGCCGGCGCGGTGATCCAGCTCATTCTCCTTCTGGCCGTTGTGGTCTGGGAGGGGGGAGAGAAACGGAATGCCCGATTGCTTCTGCTCTTGGCGGCGGTTGGGATGCTGGCCCCCTTTGCAGTGGTAAAGGACTACGGCGCCCGGTGCGTCTTTCCCTCGGCGGCGGCGCTGCTGGTGCTGGGGCTGTCTCTGGCTAAGGGGATGGAGACCAAGCGCTTGGTTCAGGGCCTTGCCCTTGTCACGCTGGCACTCAGTGTGGGCTTCCACATCCGGGCTTACCGTCTGATCGGCCAGGCGGAGTGGATCCGCCAGAACCAGATGGCCCAGGCGGTGGCCAACGGCGACTCCAGTGTGATGCTGCCCACCGAGGGGTGGGATTTAAGCTACTCCTGGGGCCGCAACCCTCAGTCCCAAGTACGGGCAGACTATTTCCGGGCCTTCTACCACCTGCCGGAGGATATGGAGCTTATTTTCCTGCCTCCCGGCTCGGCGGAGCAGTGGCCCCAGATCTCGGAACAGATGCTCCAGGCCGCCCAGCGCTTTTCCTGAGCGGGCGGGAGTTTAAAATGATAAGCAGCCTATGAAAGAAGGGATTCTCTGTGACAATCAAGTCCGGTTTGTGTTATGTTGTGGGGGCTATGCCCCTGTCCTGGTCCCTGTGCCCCCGAAAGGGAGCCGGTGACTTTCTGATCGCCGCCGACAAGGGCTATGAGGCCCTGGAGGCCTACGGCGCGCCCCCCGATCTGGTGGTGGGTGACTTTGACTCTCTGGGCCGCCGGCCCAACCACCCCAATGTGATCCAGCTGCCGGTGATGAAGGACGACACCGACATGGTGTACGCCCTGCGGGAAGGCCTGGAGCGGGGCTACCGCCGGTTCGTGCTGCTGGGCGGCGTGGGCGGACGGCTGGAGCACACCCTGGCCAACCTCCAGTCGCTGGCCTGGCTCACCACCCAGGGAGCTCGCGGCGTGCTGGCAGGCGAGGGCACTGTGGCCACCGCCCTGCATAACGAGTCTATGACCTTCCCCCAGGGGCTGCAGGGCTTCCTGTCCGTGTTCTGCTCCAGCGGCGTGGCCAAGGGGGTTCGGCTGGAGAATTTAAAGTATGAGCTCAATGACCACACCATGTCCGCCGACTTCCCTCTGGGGGTAAGCAACGAGTTTGTGGACGCCCCCGCCAAGATCACGGTGGGCGACGGCACCCTGCTGGCCCTGTGGCGGGAGCAGGGTGACTTCTACCGCCTGCTGCCCAAGCTGTGGGACCGGGAGGAGGCGGAGTATGCCGGAAAGTGAGAAGGACCTGCGCCTGGCGGTGCTCATCGATGCGGACAACGCATCCCGCACCGCCATGAAGGACGTGATGGCTGAGGTGGCGGTGTACGGCACCCCCACCATTAAGCGCATCTACGGCGACTGGACCAGCCCCAACATGAACAGCTGGAAATCCATTCTGCTGGAGACCGCCATCACCCCCATCCAGCAGTACAGCTACACCACCGGCAAAAATTCCACCGACTCCGCCATGATCATCGACGCCATGGACATCCTCTACTCCGGCACCTGCGACGGCTTTGTGCTGGTGAGCAGTGACAGCGACTTTACCCGCCTAGCCACCCGGCTGCGGGAGGCGGGGATGAAGGTGTACGGCATGGGGGAGAAGAAGACCCCCAAGCCCTTTATCGTGGCCTGCGACAAGTTTGTGTATATCGAGGTCATCCGTGCCGCTGCCAAGCAGGCCGCTGAGGCCGCCAAAAAGAAGGAGGAGGCCCAGGCCAAAAAGACGGCCAAGAAGGAGAACAAGAAGTGTCAGACCTCCAGCAGTCCCGCCCCGGAGGAGATTGTGGAGCTCATCGCCGAGTCGGTGGAGGACCTGTGCGAGGAGGACGGGCTGGCCCATATGGGTAAGCTGGGCAACCTCCTGCTGAAAAAGCAGCCCGACTTTGATCCCCGCAACTACGGCTTCTCTAAACTGTCCAAACTGATCCGCGCCCTGGACCGCTTCCAGATCGTCCCCCAGGGGGAAGAGAATGTGGAGTATTACGTGCGGGATATCTGTGCGGATAAATAACAAATTGGATTTAAAAAACAGCGCGTTCCAGAGGAGAGGAACGCGCTGTTTTTTATGCGTAATGGTAGCGCTTGCGCTGGGAGATCAGGAAAGCCAGAGAGACCAGAACAGCCAGCCCCTCGGCGGCCACCACTGCCCACCAGATGCCGTCCAGACCCCAGAGCAGAGGCAGCAGCAGGACCATCCCACCCCGCAGCAGCAGGGTGCGGGCAAAGGAGATGAGGGCGGAGATGAGACCGTTGCACAGAGCGGTAAAGAAGGCGGAGGCATAGATGTTCACACCGCAGAACAGGTAGTTCAGGGCAAACAGACGAAAGCCGTGGACCGTCATCTTCAGCAGATCCGGGTCGTAGCCCACAAAGGCGGAGGAGAGGGGATGGCTGAGAAGCTCCGAGGCGGTGACCATCACCACGGCGGTCACCCCGATGATGACAGCACTTTTTCGAAAGACGCTTTTCAGCTCTCTTCGGTTGTCCGCCCCGTAGTGGAAGCTGACAATGGGGGCGCTGCCCACGGAGAAGCCTAGGAAGGCGGCGATAAAGACAAAGTCCACGTACATCATCACGGAATAGGCGGCCACGCCTGTCTCTCCAATCAGGCGCATCAGCTGGAGATTGTAGAGGATGCTGACGATGGAGGAGGAGATGTTGCTCATCAGCTCCGAGGAGCCGTTGGCGCAGGCCTGGAGCAGCTGCCTGCCGTACAGCTTGGTCTTACCTAAGCGCAGGCCGGAGCGCTCCCCGGTGAGAAAGTAGATCAGAGGGATTACGCCGCCCACGCAGTAGCCCGCCACCGTGGCCAGGGCGGCTCCGGCAATGCCCAGATCCATCAGGGCAATGAACACATAGTCCAGTCCCATGTTGGTTACGCCTGCGGCCACTGAGAAAAACAGCCCCAGCTGAGGCCGCTCGGCCACCACGAAAAAGCTTTGAAAGAGGACCTGGAGCATGAACACCACGCTGCCCACCAGCATAATCCGGCCGTAGGCCACGCAGTCGTCAATGAGCAGGTCGCTGGCACCGGCCAGCCGGGCGATGGGCTCGGTCAAAACCACGCTGACCACGGATAGGATACCGCCCACCACCAGCACCGTGTAGATGAGCATGGAGAAGTACTCCTGGGCCAGCTCCTTGCGGCCCTCGCCCAACGTGCGGGCTACAATGGCGCTGCCGCCGATTCCCAGCATAAAGCCAAAGGCGCCAATGATCATGGTGACCGGGAAAATGATGTTGACGGCAGACAGGGCCAGGTCGCCCACCAGATTGGACACAAACAGGCCGTCCACCACGCTGTAGATGGAGGCCACTACCATCATGACCACGGAGGGCAGGGTGAAGCGCAATAATCGGTTGTAGGTGAAGTGGTCGGATAACTTGATTTTCATAAAAACTCCTTAGGGTGTCTTGGGCGGATCGAGAATCAGGGTGGATTCCTGCCGCAGGGCGTCCAGCAGAGCCTCATCCAGATCCAGCAGAGCCTGACGCTGCTGGGGGGAGAGGCGCAGAAAAGCCCGCTCCTCCATGGCAAACACCGGGTCGGTCACCTGGCAGAGAAGCTGTTCTCCCTGAGATGTGACCCGCACCAGCTTGTTTTTCCGGTTGTTTGGCACGTTCTCCAGTTGAAGAAAGCCGCCCTGTTCCAGCTGCTTGAGGGCGGAGTGAATGGTCTGCTTGCTGAGAAACAGCTCTCCGCACAGCTGACTTTGACTGACACAGCCACCCTGCTCCCGCAGGGTGTAGAGGATCCAAAAGGCGGTGTCGGACAGCCCGAAGTGCCGGGCCAGACGGTGGTAGATTTCATTGTTGGCCTTGTATAGACTGTTGTAGCGGCGGATAAACTCGGAGAAGGTGAGTTCAGACATGGCAGCCTCCAAATAGTCCGAAATCGGACTTAATGTTGCTATACCAGTATAGTCTGATTTCGGACGGTTGTTAAGGGGCAGCTCCACCTTGCTTTTTATAAGAAAACATGGTATACTAATTTACCATTCATCTATGGTTTTCCGGAAAGGAGGTGCCCTATGGCAGAGTCGGTCAAGGTGGTGGCCAAGAACAGCAAGGCCTACCACGACTACTTCATTGAAGAAAAATATGAGGCCGGCATCGAGCTTGCGGGCACCGAGGTCAAGTCCATCCGTCAGGGCCATGTGAACCTGAAGGACTCCTTCTGCCACATCAAGGACGGGCAGATGTCGGTCATCGGGATGCACATCAGCCCCTATGAGAAGGGAAATATCTTTAACAAAGATCCCCTTCGCCAGCGCCGGCTGCTGATGCACAAGCGGGAGATTATGCGCCTGTTTGCTCATATCAAGCAGGACGGCTACTCTCTCATCCCTCTGAGCGTCTACTTCAAGGGGCCCCGGGTCAAGCTGGAGATTGGCCTGGCCAAGGGCAAAAAGCTCTATGACAAGCGGGAATCCGCCGCCCGGCGGGACGCCAAGCGGGAGATGGACCGCACCATGAAATCCCGGAATACCCGGTATTAAAGAGTTTGCGGAGGCGTTTCTCCGCTGAAAAGGAGTGTTTCCAATGGCACAGAATCCTATCGTTACCATCGAGATGGAGGCCGGCGGCATCATGAAGGCCGAGCTGTACCCCGAGGTGGCTCCCAACACCGTCAACAACTTCATCAGCCTCATTCAGAAGGGCTACTATGACGGCCTGATCTTCCACCGGGTCATCCCCGGCTTTATGATCCAGGGCGGCTGCCCCGACGGCACCGGCATGGGCGGCCCCGGCTACTCCATTAAGGGCGAGTTCACCCAGAACCGCTTCCACAACGAGCTGCGCCACGACCGGGGCGTGCTGTCCATGGCCCGGACCATGGCTCCCGACTCCGCGGGCAGCCAGTTCTTCATCATGGTGGAGCAGGCTCCCCACCTGGACGGCCAGTATGCCTCTTTCGGCAAGGTCATCGAGGGTATGGAGGTGGCCGACGCCATCGTGTCCACCAAGCGGGACTGGAACGACAAGCCCCGCCAGCCTCAGCGTATGAAGAAGGTCACCGTGGAGACCTTCGGTGTGGACTATCCCGAGCCTGAAAAAGTCTGATTTAAAACGGAATCTTCTCCTCCCCCTTGTGGGGAGGAGAAGTTCCCACCTCATTCTCCCGTAACGGCAGCCAAGCTGCAAAGTGAAGTCCGCCGGGAGACGCTGCAATTTCCCAGCCCGCCAAAACCAAATCGAAGCCCAGCGCCAGCGGGTTCGATTTGGAGAGGAGAGGCAAGGGAGCGGCGTGAGGAATAGCCGCCTTTGGCGGGTGTTCCGAATGGAGCGGACTTTGCCTCGACGAGGGGGCGTACCGGTTTCGACGGGGACGCGGAAGTGGGAATAGCGGGCGGTGGCGCCTGGCCACCTTAAAACGGGCATTCTTTATAAATTAAAGAACAACGATAATTACGCTTACGCTGCCTAATTAAAGGCGGCCGTCTGACCCGGAAGGACCACGAGCCGGGATCAGGCGTCGTTTAGTGGTGCACGTGCGCCGGCAAAGCTTTGCGCCGGCCATGCATGATGAAGCTTACCTGACCCTCAGGCGTGACGGCTTGCCTGGGGAGAGGGGAACGGGAGGAGCAAGACCTCCGCAATAACCGTCTGCGCCCGGAGAAGTTCCCATGGAAGAGTTTTCGGACGGGGGTTCGACTCCCCCCGCCTCCACCAAAAAAGAAAGACACGACGTAAGTCGTGTCTTTCAGGTTGTAGAAAAAGCCCGTTCTGGTAAACAGACCAGAGCGGGCTTTTGAGCTGGAAGCAGAAAAATTGCAAAAATC
>JACXXQ010000063.1_pt1 | contig 81115 bp, 65 predicted proteins | sample 8621361 | NCBI WGS metagenome assembly JACXXQ01 (sample SAMN15503820, study PRJNA645414) | gut metagenome | isolation source: feces | host: Bos taurus | place: USA | collected 2016 | reverse complement strand
GCGAAGAGCGTTGCTGCCTAGGCTAGCCCCTTGTCACACAAACTACCGAAGCCTCACAAAAAGCCCCCGGAAAGCGGATGAATCGCTTTCCGGGGGCATACAATACGTTGCGTTGCGTGGAGCCGGCCAGGCGGCTTCACGTTTAGGCGGCGTTTGCGTCGACCACGTTACTCGGCGTGCGCGTAATCCACCTTGGCGCGGCGGGCGGTAGCCTTCTCCCAATCGCTGGTGCCCTCAAAGACATCCTGCTTGTAGGGATTGCGGCCGAGCTTCTTGGCGCGGTAGGCGATGTAGATGATCGCGGCGATGTTGGCGACCAGCGCGGCGATGGAGACCGCGGTGGCAGCGGCGGGGTCGAGCGTGGAGTGGGTCACAAAGATGGACTCCTCCTGGAAGTAGGGGAACACCTGGGCAAACATGCACCAAATGGCCAGGGTAAAGGCGCGGTTCTGGATCCAACCGCCCTTGTTCCAGATAAAGGCGGCCACGGTGGGCGCCAGCAGCAGCGCAAAGCCGCAGAACCAGGAGTGGGTGGGTAGGCAGTTGTAGGTGTAGCAGAAGTTCCAGATATCGTAGGCGATGATGTAGACCCAGGTCATGTCGGGCCACAGCATATCGGTCTTGTCCTCGGAGGCGTAGACGCTCCACCAGCCGGTCATGCAGAAGATGTTGATGATCCCGGCGATGCCGTTGAACACGTTGTTCCAGCCGGCCAGCTGCGTGGCGCCCTCGGAGGTGACCCAAGTGGGCTCGCCCAGGACAAAGAAGTGATAGGCGCTCTCGAAGTCGGACACGACGGCGATCATGATGTTGATGGCCACGATCACAAACGGCCACGCGCGGAACCAATGCGCCTTGCCGATCTTACCCCACTGGTACTTAATGGCAATGAAGCCCCAGCAACCGGCAAGCGCCGCGTATACCTTGGCGTAGTGGAACCAGCTGTTCTGGTACACATGGGTGGGGTTGGTGAGCGCCCACTCGGCACCCTGCGAAACGCCGACGGCGATGGCGACGCAGTAGATGGTCATGGCCAGCGGAGCCACGCCAAAGATGATTGCCGCGCCCAGCTTGGTGCGGCGGCCGACCTCGTTGAGCACGATCAGGCCGATAAAGACCATGGCCCAGCCGACCCAGTGGATAAGGGTATTGCTACCCCAAACATCGAACAGCATGCTGCTCTCCTTTCACAAGCCCGCGGCCCCTCTTCCGATCGCGGGCAGTTTGGCCAAATGTCGTCAGTTCCTGGGCTTGCGTTCCGGATATTTGGCGGTATAGCCCTCGATGTGGAGCGTCGAGGCGATGATTTCCTTGACCGTCTCGTCGGGCACATCGGGGTGCGTGCGGATATACATCAACAAACCCATGATGAGGGTGTAGAACGTCTCGTAGACATGGTCGATGCGTAGCTCATGATGGGCGACAAAATCCACCACGGTGGTGTCGCAGATATACTGCGCCACGCGTTGGACCACGTTGTGCAGAAAGCCGCCGTAGAGCGCGCCGCTGTTGGAGGTCAGGGTGCTCGGCAGCTCGTGGCCGCGGGCGACCAGGCGCTTAAAGAGCGGGGCGACGGTGTCGAGCGCGCCCTCGATGTCGCCAACCGTGCGGCTGGCATTCCACTGTTCGAGCTCGGTAATGAAGCCGTCAATTGCCTCGTCCATGGCGGCGGTGACGGCGGCGTCCATGTCGGCAAAGTAGTGGTAGAACAGCGAGCGTGTGCAGCCGGCCCGTTTGGTCACGGCGGAGACCGAAAGATGGGATACACCAAGCTCGGAGCTTACGGTGCGCACGGCATCGAGGATCTCGCGACGGCGCTCATCGCCTGACAGGCGCTTTGCCGCGCTATCGGATGCGGGGACGGCATCGATCACAGAGATATTCGCTGCGCAATCGTCCATTTTGCCGCCTTTCATCCGTTTGAGCCCGACCGTTCGCCTAACAGTCTTGAATATTGTTGACGGTTCGTCAATACTATTTTTGACACAATGTCAACAATAGAGGGTGAACGGCATGGGGGCATGCCCGACCTGTAAAAAAAGAGGGGCGCTGCGGCCTCACCGGGCTGCGGCAAGAGAAGGGACGACCATGATTCTCAACGGACCGGGGATTAGCTACACCGAGCCCGATATCGGCGCGGAGTTCGTGCCGCCGATACCGGAGCATCCGCGCGAGGCCATCGTCAAGCTGTGCGAGCACTGCACCAACCGCCTGCTGCACCGCGACGAGCTGCTGGGCTACGAGTACTGGTCGTTTGCCGAGGCCGCAACCGACGAGCAGGCCGAAGTGCTCTGCAAGATGAAGATGCGCCGTCCCTACACGTTGCCCGAGATGGTCAAGCTCACCGGCATGCCCAAGGGCGATATCGAAAAGATGCTCGACGACATGAGCTATACGGGCCTGCTCGAGTACAACTGGGAAAACCCCGAGCGCGCCAAACAGTGGGTGCTGCCCATGCTGGTGCCGGGTTCTGCCGAGTTCCTCAACATGCGCGTGAGCCAGCTCGAGGAACATCCGGTCTATGCCAAGTTCTTTGAGCAGGCGTCCAAGGGCCCGCTGTCCAAGGCCACGCCGATGGTACCGCCCGGTGGTGCCGGCATCGGCATGCACGTTATCCCGGTCGAGAAGGCCATCGACGCCACGAGCACCTCGGTGCCCGTTGAGCATATCGAGCACTGGCTCGACAAATATGAGGGCAAGTATGCCGCCAGCACCTGCAGCTGCCGCGCGAGCCGTCGCGTGATGGGCGAGGGCTGCGCCGACGACCCGGCCGATTGGTGTATCGCCGTGGGCGATATGGCCGACTATGTGGTCGAGACCGACCGCGGTCACTATGTGACCCGCGAGGAGGTCTACGACATCCTGCGCCAGGCCGAGGACAACGGCTTTGTGCACCAGATCACCAACATCGATGGCGAGAACAAGATCTTCGCCATCTGCAACTGCAACGTCAACGTGTGTTACGCCCTGCGCACCTCGCAGCTGTTCAACACGCCCAACCTGTCGCGCTCGGCCTATGTCGCCAAGGTCGAGAAGGATAAGTGCGTGGCCTGCGGTCGCTGCGTTGAGGTGTGCCCGGCCGGCGCCGCCAAGCTGGGGCAGAAGCTTTGCAGCAAAAAGGCGGGCGGTGTGGTGCCCGAGTATCCGCGCCAGGAGCTGCCCGACGCCACCAAGTGGGACCACACCAAATGGTCGCCCAACTACCGCAACGACAACCGTATCGAGACGCACGAGTCCGGCACCGCGCCCTGCAAGACGGCCTGCCCCGCACACGTCGCCGTCCAGGGCTATCTAAAGCTCGCAGCACAGGGCCGCTACGACGAGGCACTGGCGCTCATCAAGCGCGAGAATCCGCTGCCCGCTATCTGCGGTCGCGTGTGCAACCGTCGCTGCGAGGACGCCTGCACCCGTGGGCGCGTGGACGAGGCTGTGGCTATCGACGAGGTTAAGAAGTTCATCGCCCAGCGCGATCTGGATGCCGCGACTCGCTATGTCCCGCCCGTGGTGACGCCGACGCGCGCCGGCGGATTCGACCAGAAGATCGCCATCATCGGTGCCGGCCCTGCTGGTCTGTCCTGCGCGTTCTACTTGGCCGAGAAGGGCTACAAGCCCGTCGTCTTCGAGAAGAACGAGCGCCCGGGTGGCATGCTCACCTATGGCATTCCCAGCTTTAAGCTGCAGAAGGACGTGATCGAGGCCGAGGTCGAAGTCATTCGCCTGATGGGTGCCGAGTTCCGCTATGGCGTGGAGGTCGGCCGCGATGTGACGCTCGACGAGCTGCGCGCACAGGGGTTTAAGGCGTTCTACGTTGCTATTGGCTGTCAGGGCGGTCGCCTTGCCGGTATTCCGGGCGAGGATGCCGAGGATGTGACCGTGGCCGTCGACTTCTTGCGCGAGGTCAACAGCGGCAAGATCGACGCACTCCCCGGTCGCACCATCGTGGTGGGCGGCGGCAACGTGGCCATCGACGTGGCCCGCAATGCCTGCCGCCTGGGCTCCGAGCACGTTGAGATGTTCTGCCTGGAGAGCGAGGCGCAGATGCCCGCCAGCGAGGAAGAGCGTCGCGAGGCCATCGAGGACGGCGCTCACATCAGCTGCGGTTGGGGCCCCAAGGAGGTCCACCTGGACGAGGCCGGCCGCGTGTGCGGCATCACCTTTAAGCGCTGCACGCGTGTCTTTGACGACGAGGGTCGCTTTGCGCCCGAGTACGACGAGAACGACCTGCGCCGTGTCGACGCCGATCGCGTCGTCATGTCGATTGGCCAGTCTATCGTGTGGGGCGACCTGCTGGCCGGCTCCAAGGTTGAGCTCGGCCGCGGCCAGGGTGCCCTTGCCGACCCCCAGACCTATCAGACCGCCGAGCCCGACATCTTTGTGGGCGGCGACGTCTACACCGGCCCCAGCTTTGCCATCGACGCCATCGCTGCCGGTCACGAGGCCGCGGTGTCCATCCATCGCTTTGTGCAGCCGGGCTCCACGCTCACCATCGGCCGTAACCAGCGCCGCTACGCCGCGCTCGACCGCGACGATGTCGTGATCGAGAGCTATGACAACGCGAGCCGCGAGGTTGCGCATGTTGACCGCGAGCGCGAAAAGGCCGAGCCGTTCCGTGAGTACGTCGAGACCTTCACCGAGGAACAGGTGCGTACCGAGACCGCCCGCTGCTTGGGCTGCGGCGCCTCGATCGTCGACCCCAACAAGTGCATCGGCTGCGGCCTGTGCACCACCAAGTGCGCGTTTGACGCCATCCATCTGGATCGCGACCGCCCCGAGTGCTCCACGATGGTCAAATACGAGCAAAAGCTCCCTAGCCTGGGCAAGTACGCCTTGAAGCGCGCCATCAAAATTAAGTTCGGGAAGAAGTAAAAGAACGTAACGAGTAAGCGAACGGCGCAGAAGGCAGTTGGACAGCGAGTGAGTCCCGCGCGTGGCGAGGTGCCTTGAAAGAGGAGGGCATAGGGCTTTTGCCCATGCCCGACGATTGAAAGGCAGATCGTCCGTCTGGGGCTCGCGCAGCGTCAAGCCGACCGCCGTTCGTTAGAACGGCGGAAGGATAACAAAGTGCACGAACTGGGAATCGTCTACCACATCATTCGCGATGTTGAGAATGTGGCGCGCGCTAATGGCGTGGGTCACGTCTCGAGCGTGACGTTGCTGCTGGGCGAGGTCTCGGGCGTCGTCCCCGATCTTTTGCTCGACGCTTGGCGCTGGGCGGCAGATAAAAAGCCCATCACCGAAGGTGCGGAACTGATTGTGGAACCCGTCGAGGCCGTGACGCACTGCGAGACGTGCGGCCGTGACTATGCGACGGTCGAGCACGGCAAGACCTGTCCCCATTGCGGTAGCGGCGAGACCTACCTGCTTCAGGGCCAGGAGGTCATGATCAAGCAGATCGAGACCCCCGACGAGGACTCCGCGGACACCGCACCCGTCGACTCCGATGTCGACGCTTCTGTCGACACCCCCGACGCCGTCGACGCCGCCAACCCCCTCCACATCGCCTAGACATTGGGACGTTCTTAAACGACTAGTCGAATAAGAACGTCCAACAACTACATGGGCTAAGTTTCTTGAGCATATTTGGCTAAATTAGTCAAGTTCTTTGATGCAAAGAACACTGCACATGCGATCGCATAACATCTCGTGACTGAGGCTAAGGCTGGCGTGCTCGTCAAGCCCGAGTCTCTGGAGTCCGAGGAGAAGAAGCCGGCTGCGGCCGCCGCTGCTCCTGCAGGCGCCATCCCTCCGGGAACGGTCATCGGCGACGGGCACATCAAGATCGCCCACGTCCGTATCGACACCCGTCTGCTGCATGGTCAGGTGGCCACCACGTGGACCAAGCAGATCAACCCTAACCGCATTATCGTGGTCTCTGACGGCGTTGCCCACGACGAGCTCCGCAAGACCATGATCGAGCAGGCTGCCCCTCCGGGAGTCCATGCCAACGTCGTGCCCATCAAGAAGATGGCCAAGCTCGTCAAGGACACGCGCTTTGGTGACACCAAGGCGCTGCTGCTCTTCGAGAACCCGCAGGATTTGCTCAAGGCCATCGAGGCCGGCGTCGACATCAAGGAAGTCAACATCGGTTCTATGGCCTATTCCAAGGGCAAGGTCGTCGTCACCAATGCCGTCGCTATGGGCGATGACGACGTCAAGACCCTCGAGGCCCTCAAGGCCAAGGGCGTCAAGTTCGAGGTCCGCAAGGTTCCTTCGGATTCCTCCGAGGACCTCGACGCCATGTTGAAGAATGCTAAGGCCGAACTGGCCGCTCAAGCATAGTAAAGGAGGGTCCGATACATGTCTGCAATCACTATTGTGCTTGTTGCGATTGTCGCGTTGCTTGCCGGTATGGAAGGCATTCTGGATCAGTTCCAGTTCCATCAGCCACTCGTGGCGTGCACGCTTATCGGTCTCGTAACCGGTCACCTTCAGGAGGGCATCCTCCTGGGCGGGTCGCTCCAGATGATGGCCCTTGGCTGGGCTAACGTCGGCGCCGCCGTCGCGCCTGACGCTGCTCTGGCATCGGTCGCTTCTTCGATCATCATGGTGCTCGCCCTCAACGGCGGCGCTACCGATCCGTCGAAGGCCGTTACCGCCGCCATCCTCATGCAGGGCCTTCGTATCGCCATCCTGTGGTACACGCAGGAGCTTGGTTACAAGGCCGGCTCCTCCATCGCCCAGGACCTCTCTGGCGGTCTGATGGGCGAGGTTACCGAGGGTGCTTCCATCCTGGGTATGTTCATCATCGGCGCCTTTATCGACTGGGCTAGCCTGCTCTCCGGCTCCTAGGTCATCAGGGAAGCGCTGACGATGTATAGCTCCATCGGTGCTACCGCCCTCGATCAGGTGAAGGTCACCACGCTTCAGGCTAACCTCGATAAGCTCATCCCCGGCCTTGCCGCCGTGTGCTTGACCCTGTTTGTCTGCAAGCTCCTCAAGAAGAAGGTCAGCCCGATCGTCATCATCCTGGTTCCCTTCGCCGTGGGTATCATCGGTCGCGTCTGCGGCTTCATGTAAGCACGCTTCGGTTTAAGACCGAGAGCTGCTAAGCTTGGGCTTTTGAGCCATTGAAACGGACCGCACCCGGTGGGTACGCTGGATGCGGTCCGATTGTTTTATTTGGAGGGCGAGGCGCGCATAGCGCAATCTCAAAACAGCACGGTCGATCTGGCAACGCCGGCAATCTGCCTGATGGGGCTTACCAGCCACGGTAACGTGATGGTGGGCAATAAAGCGTTCGAGTATTACAACGAACGCAATCCCGAGGACTTTATTCAGATTCCCTGGGACGAGATCGACTATATCGCCTCCGAGGTTTTGCGCGGCACTAAGAAGATCACGCGCTTTCCGGAAGGCTATTCCACCGCAACTTCTAAGAGTGGCCATGCGCTGCATGACGGTGGCGCAAATCTGCTACACTAGTGCAACATGCCTCCGTAGCTCAGGGGATAGAGCACCGCTCTCCTAAAGCGGGTGTCGACGGTTCGAATCCGCCCGGGGGCACCAGAGAATATGACGGCGTCGCTAGAGCGGCGCCGTTTCTGGTTTGTGGGAGCTGCCGGCGGATTCGAACCGTCGACACCCGCGTCACCAATTTAGCGTGCTGCCATTCAGTGCCGATTCTGCCATGCCCGCAATTCGGCGAGGGTGAGGAGTATGAATTGATCGGCGGGAATCAGCTCCCCTGATAGAATCGTCCTTGCTGGCGGCAGTCCTCGTGCCGGGCAGAGCCCTCCATTCGATGGGAGGTGATGCCCATGACCGATTTCACCGAGTTCGTGAAGTTCCTGACCGCTATGGTCTCGCTCCTCACGGCCCTTGTCGGCCTTTCCAAGGCACTCAAGCACGCGCGCGTGACGCCGCGCCATCCGCGCTCGCGCATGATGCGCGCGACGCGCTTGCGGGACGTGCGCGCGCCCATGCGGCGAAGCCTGAGGAACGCCTTGGGCGCACCTCGGCGCAGCAGGCCAGCGCGACCGACCTCGCCTCGGACTCGAACGCCCCGAAGCCTCCGGACTCCGCCCTCAGCATGTCTAGGAACGCGGTCTCCAGCGCCGCCACGGCGGCCGGTGCGGTAAGATTCATCTCGGGTCTCCTCTTCCTCGAATCTAGACAATCCGAAGGTAAGGGAGGCCCGCCCTCATTTCAAACCAACAATAACTTTATTCCGTCAATAGCTGGAGAAAGGGGAATTTGCCGCTAGCCGATTCGGGCGTACCGCTCACGGATTACTGGAGACCCTTGGGGAGGGGTGGCTCTCGTGCCGCCTGGGTATGGTGCCGCGAGAGTTAGCTCTCGACAAAGAGTAGACAGATTTGGAGCAAGATTACGGGTGGGAGATTATGCGGCGCGAAGCCCGGGCACCTGGGAGCGTCTTGCTGTTGGAAGAGTGGAGTGAGCGCCATGCACATACTGGTCGTTGATGACGAGATCGATATCGCGAATATGCTTGCGGAGTATTTTCGCATGGAGGGTTGCGAGGTCACGACTGCGCATAGCGGCGCAGAGGCGCTTGCCGCTGCCTCGGCCGAATCTGCGCTCGACATCATACTGCTCGATGTGAACATGCCGGGCATGGACGGCTTTGAGGTTTGTCGTCGCCTGCGCGAGCACGTGAGCTGTCCCATCATATTTCTGACCGCCCGCGTCGAGGACGTGGACCAGCTCGATGGCTTCGCCGCCGGCGCCGACGATTACGTGCTCAAACCCTTTTCCCTTGAGGTACTGGGTCGTCGTGTGGCGGCCCACATGGCGCGCGAGGAGAGGGCCCGCGGCGGCCAAAGCGGCAATGCCGCGCGGTTCTTTAGCGAACTTACCATCGATTACGCGCAGCGGGTTGTGGAGGTTCGCGGCGCGAACGGCGGGCGGCAGCCATGCGAGTCGGATGACTCGATCACGGCGGCCGTCGACCTCACCAAGCTTGAGTTCGACATCGTCGCCCTTCTGAGCAAGCGCCCCGGCCAAGTGTTCGACCGAGATGCCATATACGAGCGCGTATGGGGCTGGGACGCCGCGGGCGATCCCTCGCAGGTACGCGAGCACATCCGCCGTATTCGTAACAAGTTCGCCGCGGCGGGCGTGGTGGGGGATCCCATTGCTACGGTTTGGGGCGTCGGCTATAAGTGGGTGGCCAAGTGAGGCGCGCGGGAGATGCGGACGGATGGCATTCCCGGCTGGCCGCGCGCGGGGATGAACGCCGCGTCCGTCGGGCGTCGCGTCGCGAAAGCCGGGCGCGTGAGCGCGAGGCCCTCAGGCGGCTTCCTCGACGGGAGCGTCTCGGCGCATGGTGGCGCACGCGCCCGCTCGGCCTGACGTTCGCGGTGTATCTGGGCACGTACCTCGCGGTCGCCACGGTGCTGACGCTGGGGCTCATCGATCTTCTTTCCACCTGGAACAACGGCTACTACGAACTTGAGGTGACGTTCGAAAACGGCCTGACGCAGCGCGGCGTGGTTGATTCGGGGCCATATATCTATGACCCCGTGGCGCGAGAATTGCTTCCCGCCTCCGAGCTTGACCTGCCGGGCGACGGTCCGCTCGCGGTGTTCATCGCCACGGGGGACTGGGAGGCCGGAGACGATTACGCACCTGAGGGTGCGGATGCGGCCAGCGCGATACACGCGACGGTCGACATGGTTCGCAACGGACAGGTCCAGCTGTACGACTGGGGTCTCAATTACAACGAATGGTATCCGCAGGAGGAAGTCCTCGAGGTGAACAACTCGATCTCCGCGGACAATCTGGCGCGATATGATGAGCTTAGCCGCGCGAATCGCCTGCAGAGTGTCGAGCTGTTCGAGTCGATGACCGGTGCGGACCTGGAGGAGACTTTTGGCGAGAACCTCGTCTCGAACACCGCATATTATGCGGCATCCCAGCGCCCCGCCGGCCCCATGCCGTGGATTCTGGCGATTGCTACCGGCCTTGCTCCGGTGCTGGCATACGGCGGGTTGGGCTGGATCATGTTCCGTAGGTTCTATCGGTTGCATATCGCCGGTCCTTTGGGCGAGCTCTCGGGTGCCGCGGAGCGCATAGCCGGACAAGACTTGGACTTTTCGATTGAACGGGTTCGGGGCAAGGAGCTCGGCCGCTTGTCGGAGACGCTCGAAGACATGAGGGTTTCGCTGCTCGATGCCCAGCGGGAGCTGTGGCGTACGGCGGAAGGGCGCCGCCGTCTCAATGCGGCGTTCGCGCACGATATGCGCACGCCGATCACGGTACTCAAGGGCACGGTTGAGATGGCGCAGAAGCGCCTGCACCGTGGGGATGCGCTTGCGGAGGAGTCGCTTAACGCGCTTTCGTCGCAGGTGATGAGGCTTGAACGATACGCTACAGAAATGGGCGGACTCACCAAGCTGGAGGATCGACCCGTCGAGCGCTGCATCATGCCGGCAAGCGAGCTCGTTGACGAGCTCGCCGCCCATGCCGCGGAGGTTGTCGCGGCACGTGGCGAGGGCCTTGCCCTGCGCCTGAGTCCGCAGATGCCGCCGGTGCATTTTGGGCGGGCGGGCACGGCGGGGAAGGAGCCGATGGTGGATCCGGCGGCCCCGATCGTGCAGAGGCCCCGTCCGCACACCGCGGATATGGGGAGCGGCCTCGCGTATGTCGACCTTTCTCTCGTCGAGGAGGTGCTCGATAACCTGCTGAGCAACGCGTGTGGACACGCGCGCGGTGTCGTTGGGCTGGAGGCAGTCGTACGGGAGGGCGAGCTCGTCCTCCGCGTGAGCGATGACGGTCCGGGCTTCACGCCCGAGGCGCTACGCCGCGGATGTGATCCGTTTTTCAGCGAGAACAAGTCTGCCGAGCACTTTGGCTTGGGGCTGAACGTGTCGAGCATCCTGTGTGGGCTGCACGGCGGTGCGATTGATTTGGCGAACGGCGAAATGGGTGGCGCATGTGTGGCTGCGACGTTTGACGTGGATGGCGCGGAGCGAGAGGGGTGACCGCGTTCCTGCATAAGGTTGAAGAAGGGGGAGCTTGTTCTCGGTGATGCGCCGACCTTACCTTAAGAAAGGCTTACCTTAACGTAAGGCTTACTGAATTGTCATCACTGGTAGACAAAAGGTAGACACGCGGTTGAGAAACTATCCTTGTCCTAAAACCAAGGAGGGATCGCGATGATGGAAATGCAGCCCGAAGCGGAAAGCTACACCGGCCAGGTCTCCTGCGGGGGAGCTGCGCACCGTGTGGATACGGGCATTCTCAGCGAGCTGCGCCGTCGCGTCAAACCCGAGGTGGAGGAGGCTCGAGCGCGCACGGCTTCCGCGTCACTGGCTGCAGATGCGAAGCCTACGGCGGGTTTCGCACCGGCGGAGGCTGAGCCCGAAAACGACCTCGACGCTCGCCGAAAGACCTTGCGCCGCCGCGCCGTGATCCTCCTCGCCGTCGCCGCGATTGGAATCGCCGCTGCGTGTTGGGAGTATCTCCCGAGTATGCTCGCATGGCTTGCGGACCCGCAGGCAGTGCGGGCCTTCGTCGCCGACAACGCGGTGATGAGCCGACTCGCCATGCTGGGAATCAACGCGACGCAGATCTTCTTGTCGTTCCTGCCCGGCGAGCCCGTCGAGTTGGCGAGTGGCTACGCTTTTGGCTTCTGGGAGGGCACGGCGTTGTGTCTCGTGGCCTCGGCGGTTGCGACTTCGGTAATCTACTGGGCGACGCGCCGGTGGGGCTGGCGTTTGGTGGGGTTATTTTTCGATCGAAGCCTGTTCGATCGGTTCTCCTGGCTCAACAATGCCAAGCGCCTTGAGCTGGTGATGCTCGTTATCTTCCTCATCCCAGGCACGCCGAAGGACTTCCTCACGTATTTCGCCGGGCTTACCAAGATGCGCTTTGCCCCCGTCGTCCTTATCGCGACATTTGGCCGCATTCCATCCATCGTGACCTCGACGGTCGCCGCCTCTGCTGTGGGTAGCGGCAACTGGGTTATGGTTGGCGCGGTTTTGGTTGCATCCGCGCTGATCATTGCCGCGGGTGGCCTGATGTATTGCCGCGTGCGCGCACGGGCGAAGTAGGTCCCGCAAAGGGAAGCACGGAAGGCGTTCTTGCATTGCGCCGCTCTACGCGCGGCGGTTGATGAAGAAATCCGCCATGGAGATGAGCAGGTCGGCCGCCTTTTCTGTGATGGTGCCGCATTTGGTGAGCTGTCGTGCGCGCTCCTGCCCGACGGGAAAACGGCGGGATAGCCGGCGGGCCGGCCCGAAGCGGTAGGGCCCGGACGGGCGGCCTGTCCGACCCTGAGCGTATCGCCCCCTTGCCGGATATAAACCCGGCAAGGGGGCGATCATTGTGCAATCGCAGGAAGATGATGGGGCGGAATGTCAATCCTGGCCTAACAGAGCCTATCAATTTCCCCGCGGGGGAAGTTTTCGAATCCGCCAGGGGGCACCAGAGAAATATCGAGTCCGGTACCGCTGTGAACTGCGGTGCCGGGGTCTTCTGGTCTAAAGGCCCGGCTTGTTGATGATCCAGGACAAGCGATTGGATATGGTCGCCGAGCGTGCAAATTTGCTCGTTCGTCAATTTTTCAGTCCGATATTCAATAGCTTGCGCTATGGTGGGCAGGAAGTGGACAACTGGGAGGCGATCGAAGTGGCTGCAAGTTTTGACGTTCATGAGGCCGTAGCAAGTGGCCTGGACACGGTGAGCATGCAGCACGGTGCGCCGAGAAATTCGATTGACCTCGCTATACTCAAGTCGAAAGACCCCATCTACCTGCAGCTGGCAGAGATAATGCGCGAGCGGATTTTTACCAAGCAGTGGACCGCCGGCAGCAAGATCCCCTCGGAGCACGAGCTCATGAAGGTGTTTGGGGTTGCGCGCGGTACGGTGCGCAAGGCGCTAAGTTCGCTTGTCGAAGAAGGCCTGCTGGTCCAGGTGCGTGGCAGCGGAACGTATGTTGCCGAGCCTGGCATTTCGCATCCTGCCGGTGTTCGCCCACTCTCATTTGCCGATTCGTTGCGCGAGCAGGGCAAGGAGTTCGAGACACATGTTATCGAGCAGAGCGTAAGTCCAGCAAGTGCCGAAGTGGCAGCGGAGCTGGGCATTGAGCCCGGTGTCGAGGCCATGTTTATGCGCCGCGTGCGCACGGTGGACGGCGAGCCCATCATGTGCCAAGAAAGCTGGCTGAATCTGCCGGAGTGCCCGGGACTGCTGGATATCGACTACACCCAGGAATCACTCTTCAATGCCGTCCAGCAGTGCTCTGGGCGCAAAATCAAGATCTCACACATGCGTTACAGCGCACGGACGGCGGGAATCGAATACGGTGAGCTGCTCGGCTGCAGTGAGTCGGCCGCACTGCTGTTGCTGGAGCAGAACATCTGCCTGGAAGACGGGGTCTGCATCGAATGGACCTATACGTGGTTTAAGCCGGGACAGCATATCGTAGGGACGGCCGAACAGGCCGATTAGCCTCTCTAAGGCAAGATGCTCCCATGCTGCCTGCATCTACTGCTATCGCCGTTCAAGGGAAATAATCGACCGTTCAAAGAGCACAACTCCATATTGGGTACACGAAGCTGTTCATTCTGGTGTATACAACTAGATGTACACAGTGAAGTGTACAACTAGTCTATTAGTTGTCCATCGCTACGGGGCTGCGGGGACAGAGAGTGGAGAGGCTTGATGCTATGGAGAAAACTCAGCTTAGGACGCCGTTTTTCGTGGTGAATCCCAAGTCGTACCTGTACGGCGAGGATATCTATGCGCTCGCGAAAAAGACCGATGAGCTTGCGGCCAAGTACGACTTTGACGTGCTGTTTACCGCACAGCTGATCGACCTTCCGCACATCATCGAGGCCTGCCCGCACCTGATTCCGTGCGCACAGCACATGGAGAGCCTCAAGCCCGGTCGCGGCATGGGCCATGTGCTCCCCGAGGCTCTCGCCGCCGCAGGCGTCAAGGCGACGTTCCTCAACCATGCGGAGAACCCCTGCACCGTTCATGAACTCGCTTCCACCATTGCGCGCGCCAACGAAGTGGGTATTCTCACCGTCGTGTGTGCCGACTCCGTGGAGGAGGGTGAGTGGATCGCCGGCCTGCACCCCGACGTCATGGTGTGCGAGCTGACGAGCCTTATCGGCACCGGCCAGGTCGCGGGCGAGGACTACATGCGCGGCTCGACCGAGGCCGTCAAGGCGGTTTCCCCCCAGACCAAGGTGCTTCAGGCAGCTGGCATTTCCACCGGCCAGAACGTCTACGACGCCATCAAGTACGGCGCCGACGCAACGGGTGGCACCTCGGGCATCGTTGCCGCCGAGGATCCGTTTGCAACGCTTGACGAGATGTTCGAGGCACTCGATCGTGCCCGTACCGAATTTTGCAAGGAGGCGTAAAACATGGCTGTCTACAAAGAGACCCTAAAGACGGAGACGCTCGCTGGTAAGCCGACGTATGTCGACATCACCGAAGGCGTTGCCGCTGCCGTCGAGAACTCCGGCATCAAGGAGGGCACCGTTACGGTGATCTCCTGCCACACCACCTGCGCGGTTTTCTCCGAGGAGTTCGACCACGACTACACGCCCGCTGGCGATACCTATCTTCAGGCCGATCTCAACGCCGGTCTTGAGCGTATCTTCCCGGAGCAGCACGACTGGAACACCTACCGCTATCCCGGCCTGCGTCACTTTGAGGAGGTCGAGTCCTGGCCCAACCTGGAGGCTTGGCTGCCTGGCGGTGACCGCACCATGCTGTGGAACGGCGACGCGCATCTGCGCTCGACGCTGGTCGGCAGCAACCAGACGTTCGAGGTTGCCGGGGGCAAGCTCGAGATGAACGGTCTGGCGAGCATCTATCTCGTCGATTACGACCGCACCCGCGAGCGTACGCGCAAGGTGAAGGTCGTGGTGATGGGCGAGTAGCCCTCTGCCATCCGTTGACGGATAGACGGGTGCCCGTGGAGCTGGAGTTAGCGAACCGCCGTGTATCAATTGACGGGCAAGCAGCTCAGGTTCTAGTGGGTTACTTTTAGTGATACGTTAATTCCGAAAGGAGAAAGATATGAAGAAGATTTTGTTGGCCTGCGGTTCCGGTATCTGCACTTCGACTGCTGTCCACAAGAAGGTCGAGGAGATGCTGATCTCCAAGGGCTATGCCGGACAGTTCGAGATTACCCAGTGCAAGGTTTCCGAGGCCCCTTCAAAGTCTCCCAACTTTGATTTCCTGATTGCCACGACCATGGCCCCCGCTGGCCTCCAGTGCCCTTACGTCAACGGCATTCCTTACCTTACTGGTGTTGGCACCGCCGCTGCTGAGGAGCAGATTCTGGCCCTGATGGCTGAGTAGCCCCTGCCGAAAAGGGATCACCCGGCTAAAACTAGCGTTGTATTGGAAGGGACATACGTCCCCAGGATAACTTTGTCTATTTTGAAAGGGGATAGAACGCGATGGACGCAATTCTTGGCTTTTTCTCGTTCATTAACTCGCTGGGCGTATCTGTGGTTATGCCCATCGTCATTACGATTCTCGGCTGCGTGCTCGGTGCGGGCTTTGGTAAGAGCTTGCGCGCTGGCCTGACGGTCGGTATTGGCTTTATTGGCCTCAACCTCGTCATCAATAGCCTACTTGGCACGACGCTCGCTCCTGCCGTTCAGGAAATGATCGAACGCTTTGGTTTCAGCCTGTCCGTTATCGATGTCGGTTGGCCCGCTGCCGCCGCCATCGCGATGGGCTCGGTTGTCGGTACCATCATCATTCCGCTCGGCCTTATCGTTAACATCGTCATGCTCTTGACGAACACCACTCAGACCGTCGACGTTGACATCTGGGACTATTGGCACTTCGCCTTTACGGGCGCCCTCGTCGCGATTGTCACGGACAACATCGCCATGGGTGTTATTGCCGCTGTCCTGAACATGATCATCATCATGGTTCTGGGCGACTACACTGCTCCGCAGGTCGAGAAGTCTCTGGGTATGCCCGGCGTCTCCCTGCCGCATGGTTTCACCACCGCCTATGCGCCGATCGCCATGCTCTTTAACTGGATCATCGACCACATCCCTGGCCTCAGGGACATCAACATCAACGTTGATGATCTTCAGCAGAGGTTCGGTATCTTCGGTGAGCCCATGATCATCGGTTCCGTTATTGGTCTCGTTATCGGCTCTCTTGCATACTGGAACGGCGCAGACATCCAGACCTCTCTGGTTAGCGTGCTCACCACGGGCGTTTCCCTCGGTGCTGTTCTGGTTCTCATCCCGAAGATGGCAGCCCTGCTCATGGAGGGTCTGATCCCCATCAGCGACTCCGCTTCCGAGTTCGTTCAGAAGCGTTTTAAGAACCGCGGCAAGATCTACATCGGCCTCGATTCCGCCGTGGGCGTCGGTCACCCAACCACCCTCACCATCGCCTACATCCTGGTTCCTCTGATGATCATTCTGGCCGTCGTGCTGCCGGGCAACAAGGTTCTGCCCTTTGCCGACCTTGCAGTTGTGCCCTGGATGTTCGTTCTGATCACCCCGATCGTTGAGAACAACGGCTTCCGCGGTATCCTGATCGGTATCATTGTCCTCGCCGTTGGCCTGTACATCGCTACCGACCTTGCTCCGCTCATCACCACGGCTGCCAACAACGTCGGATTTGACATCGCCGGTGCTACCGGTGCTGCTGACACCATGATTTCCTCCATCTGCGACGGCGCTAACCCGCTCACTTGGGTCATCACTCGCCTCAATGGCTGGCTCGGCTATGTCGGTGCCGCTATCGTCGCTGTGGTCGCTATCGCCATGGCTGTCTGGAACCGCGCTCGCATCCTCAAGGAGGCCAAGGCCATGCATGAGGTCGAGGCGTAAGTTATCCTACTAAGCTGGTTTAATGCAGGGCTGATTTAATCGGATAGGACCTGGCGCGTACGATGCGTGTGCGCCAGGTCTTTTTGAAACGGGGCACTATGAAGACGACCTACAGCTATCTCAAACGCTATTTCTTTATCGAGGTAACTCTGACGGGGATAGTGTGCCTGGCGGCCCTCCTCGTGTGCCCCTATCTTGCCTATAGGGGTATTGTCCCCGGCATCATGATCGTCTTGATGGTTCCGGCCGCCTATCAGGTGTGGAACACATTCGTGGCAATCGCCAACCCGCAGACGGTTGAGATTGACGATGAGGCGATTGCTTTCTCTGCGTGGGGTAGAACCGACCGATATGCGTGGAATGATGTGACATCCTTCCGCGTCAGAGAGTTCCCCTCCGCTGGAAAGATTTATATCAGGATTAACAACAGTGGGCTTTTGAGAGGCCGTTACTGGCTCCAGACGCGTGTCATGACTGACGGTCGTGAGCTGTTCCAGAGGATCTGTGACCTGGAGTACAAGATTCATCCGGATACGCTTAAGGCACGCGCCCGCAAGGTCAACTCCGAGTATCTGGAAGCAGAGAAAGCTTCCGACGATGAAAAACCAAAAAGCCGCCGTCATGACCGTAAGGGCAAACAACACTAACAAAGATATCAATGCAGCGATTTTGCTTTTGCGATTTGGCGGGGCCGAAGGATTCGAGAACCGCGAGGTAAAGAAATGTTTGAAACACAGAAGCAGGAAGTTCTGAACGCTGCTCTCAAACTCGATCGCTACGGCCTAATTGCGCTGTCGGGCGGTAACGTGAGTTGGAGAATGGACTCTGGTGAGGTCCTTGTCACGCCTTCGGGCATGATTTATGACGACATGGTCCCCGAGGACATTCTTGTTGTGGACCTCGATGGAAATATCATCGAGGGAGAGCGCAAGGCATCTGTGGATACCGAGGCGCTGCTGTACATCTATAAGAACATGCCGCGAGTCAACGCCGTGATCCATACGCATCAGCCATATGCGACTGGCTTGGGACTTGTCATGGACGAGCTTCCCTGCAATTTGTCCACGATGGCGAATGCGACTGAAGGATCGGTTGCCGTTGCGGAATACGGCGATCCGGGCAGTCTGTCTATGGGCGTTGAGGCCGTAAAGGCGATCGGCGATCGGCTTGCGGTCGTTTTGAAGCACCACGGCGTCATCGCGGTGGGCCGCGATCTTCGCCAGGCGCTCTTCTCTTGCGTCTATCTCGAGGAGGCGGCAAAGACTGTTTCCGTGGCTTTGTCGACGGGGATGCCTATGGCGACCATGACTCAAGAGCAGATAGATGAGGCCGTCGCGGTATTCCACCGTTACGGGCAAAAGCCGATCGACCAAGACGCATAACTCTTAATTTGGCAACTCCATCTCAAATTTTCAACTTGATAGGAAGGAACCACCATGCTTGTCAATCTTCGTGATATCTGCGCTATCGCCGAGCAGAACAACATGGCTATCGCGGCATTTAACACGCCGAGCCTCGAAGCCGTCCGTGCTGCGATCGATGCCGCCGAAGCTACGGGGTATCCCGTGATCATCCAGCATGCCGAGTGCCATGACAACATTACGCCGCTCGATGTTATGGGTCCTGCGATGGTTGCGCTTGCCGAGCGTTCTACCGCGCAGGTGTGCGTGCATCTCGATCATTGCGAGAACCTGTCTTACATGCGCCGCGCGCTCGAGATGGGCTTCAACGGTGCGATGTTCGACGGATCTGCGCTTCCTTACGAGCAGAACATCGCCAACTCCGCCCGCGCCGCGGCCATGTGCGCAAGCTTCGATTGCGGCCTTGAGTGCGAGCTGGGCAGCCTCGGTGCCCGCGAGGGCGATATTCTCGAGGACGGCGCTGCAGCTCCCGAGGGCGGTTCCGGTGCAACCTACACCGATCCTGACCAGGCGCTCGATTTCGTTGCCTCCACCGGCCTCGATATTCTTGCCTGCTCCTTTGGAACCGTGCACGGCCTGTATCGCGGCGAGCCCCAACTTTCTTTTGAGGTGCTCGACCAGATTCGCGATCGCGTCGAGATTCCGTTGGTCATGCATGGCGGCTCCGGCGTGTCCGATGAGGATTACCACAAGTCCATCGACGCCGGCATCCGTAAGATCAACTACTACACCTACGGCGTAAAGTATGCCGGCGAGACGGTCTGCGACCTTGTCCAGTCGCGTCGCGCCAACGATAGCGAGGCCGTAGTGTACTGGCACGATATGACCACCGCTGCTTACAAGCGTCTACTCGAGGACTTCACGCAGGTCATTCGCGTCTTTGCCAACGGTGCCGAGCCGCTCGCCTAGTAGCCCCCGGGATCGCGGGGGCGAAAGGTTCGTCTCCGCGATCTATTTGCAAGTCTCCATTGAGCTGTATGCACCCGCGCTGCTTTCGAAGGGTGCGATTTATCTGAAAGGAACGCCATGTCTGCTGTCGACACCAGCCTTTTTAAGCCGGAGCTCGTCTTCTTTGACTTTGAGGCCACTGACCGCGTGGACTTCTTCAAAAAGCTCGGCGAGGAGCTTAGCTCCCGCGGATACGTTAAGGATTCGTGGTTCGATGCCATTATGGAGCGCGAGACCAATTACCCCACCGGTCTTGGCTGCCAGGCCATCAACGTCGCGATTCCGCATGTCGACCCCGAGCATCTCGTAAAGCCCTACATTGCCGTCATCAAGCCCAAGACTCCTATTGAGTTTGAGGCCATGGGCGGTATGGGCGATCCCGTACCCGCCGAGTTCATTGTGAACCTGGGTCTGCTTGCCCACGCCGAGGGGCAGGTGTTCATTCTCCAGGCGCTGATGGGCATCTTTATGGACGATAACTCCTGTGCCGAGATTCTTGCTCAGGATACCCCTGAGTCCATGGTCGAGACCATGGTGAAGTTCTGCGGCTAGTTATTGCTGCGGCACATAACTGTTGTCATCTGGGAGGCTCGTTTCGGCGGGCCTCTTTGCGTTTCTACGGGGCCTAGATCTGTCGATTGTCGATAAAGAAAGCGCCCGCTTGCTGGGGGAGCAAGCAGGCGCTTCTGAGCGAATGTGTTTGCGGCGAGAGCCGCGATGAGCGGTGGGGTGGCGACTAGTTAGTCGTACTGGAATCGTCGCCCGTGCTCGTGCCCGAGCCAGAGCCAGAGCTCGAACCCGAAATCGCGACCGTCAGCGTGATCGTGCTGTCGGTGGACTGCTTGCCGGTGGGGGATACGCCCGTAACGGTAGCGTTCTCATTGCCGCTCACGGGGTTGCCGTTCTGGTCACAGAAACCAATGTTATAGAAACCGGCGTTGTTGAGCGCAGTAACGGCGGCGGAGATGCTCTTGCCGTACAGGTTGCTCGGGACGGTGGCCTTGCCGGATTTCTTGGCAATGACGACCGTGATCGTCGCACCGGGCTTCTGCTTGCCGCTGGGGTTCCAGCTAATCACGGTGCCCTCGGTAACCGAGTCGTTCTCCTGGTAGCTCACGTTGACGCCAAAGCCTGCCATATCGAGGGCGTTGCGCGCCTGGGCCTCGGTCATGTCGGTCAGGTCGGGGACGGACGTGGTATCCGGGCCGCTCGAGACCTTGTACGAGATGGTCGTGCCCTTCTCGACTTCCTTACCGGCTTCGGTGCCCTGATCAAAGACCTGGCCCTCATCGGCCTCGTTGGCCTCCTCGGAGGCGCTGCCCTTCAGGCCAACGCTTGCCAGCGCGGCTTCGGCCTGGTCCTTGGTCAGGCCGACAAGCTGGGGAACCTCAACCTTCTCGGAGGGCTTGGGGCCCTTGGAGATTACCAGGTTCACCTTGGTGCCCTTGGCCTTCTTGGTGTTGCCGTTGGGCGTCTGCTCGGCGACCTTGCCCTCGTCGACATCGTCGTTGTAGCTTTGGTCGATGGTGCCGACCTCGAGGCCGGCTTCCTTGATCAGCTCGACGGCAGTCTGCTGATCCTTGCCCAGCACGTCGGGCACGGTGACCTGCTCGCCGCCAAAGAGCCCTGTGGCAAAGGCCACCACGATGCCGATGACGGCAACGGCTGCCACCACGGCGGCGATGATCTTGTTCTTGTTGGATTTGGGCTTTTCGACCTCGTAGGAGCCGGTGGAGCCCGAAACCGAGCTACGGGCGGTATTCTGGCCGCTCACGCCCGAGACGGGACGCACCATGGCGCGCGTCTGATCGGAAAGTTCGCGAGTCTTGGTGGCGCCCAGTTCACCGGGGGCGCCGATGATGCGCGTGGGCTCCGAGATGTTGACGGTATGGCCCGACAGGTAGCTGTTGAGCACCTGACGCAGCTCGTCGGCGGTCTGGAAGCGGTTTGCCGGGTCCTTCTCCATGCACTTGAGGATGATGCGCTCAAGGTCGGCGTCGACACCGGAGTTGATCTGGCTCGGCGGAACAGGCAGCTCGTTGACCTGCTTGAGTGCGACCGAGATAGCGTCGTCACCGTCAAAGGGAACGCGGCCGGTGGCGCACTCGTACATCACGACGCCCAGCGAGTAGATATCCGAGGTGGGGCCGAGGTCCTGACCGCGGGTCTGCTCGGGGCTGACGTAGTGGGCGGTTCCCAGCACGTTGTTGTCTTGCGTGAGGTGGCTGTTCTTGGCGCGCGCGATGCCAAAGTCCATCACCTTGATGTTGCCGTCGGGCAGCACCATGATGTTCTGCGGCTTAATGTCGCGGTGGATGATTTCGTGCTTGTGGGCGACCGAAAGCGCGGAGCTGATCTGCGAGCCGATCTGGGCGACCTTCTTGGGGTCGAGGGCGCCGTGGCTCTTGATGCCGCTCTTAAGGTCGGTGCCGCGCAGGTACTCCATGACGATGTAATAGGTGTCGCCGTCCTTGCCCCAATCGTAGACGCCCACGATATAGGGGGAGGAGAGACCGGCTGCTGCCTGGGCCTCCTGCTTAAAGCGTGCGGCGAAGGTTGCGTCGCCAGCATACTGCGGCAGCATGATCTTGACGGCAACCGTGCGGTCGAGGACCTGGTCCTGTGCACGGTAGACGGTCGCCATGCCGCCTGTTCCCACCTTATCCTTGAGGAGGTATCTTCCCCCGAGGACCCTCTGTTCCATTCCTGCTCCTAACATAACTATTCGCTCAACGATGTGTGTAGTACCTACGATGTGGCCGCTGGGGCCGTGTGGCGTGTTGCCGCTAACTCTTCGGTCGCGGCGCGTCTCGGGTGTCCGATTCGATCATGGGCATCACGCTCCCTGTGCGGCAAGCGCCGCGGTCAGGACGATACCGGCAATCTTGGCGGCCTCGACGTCATGCTTGTCGAAATCCTCCAAGGCCACCGAGATGGCGACCGTGGGTGAATCGTAAGGTGCAAAGCCAACGAACATCGAGTTGACGTTGGTGCCGCCGGTCTCGGCCGAGCCGGTCTTGCCGGCGACCTTGACGCCGGGAATCTGGGCATCGGTGCCGGTGCCGGACTGGACGACGGCAAGCATGGCCTGCTTGACCTGGTCGGCCGTGGCGGAGCTGACGGCCTGACCAAGCGAGCGGGACTGCGTGGTCTTGACCACGGTTCCGTCCGGGGCGAGTACCTGGGCTACAAAGTACGGGTCCATGACCACGCCGCTGTTAGCGATGGCGGCGGCAATCACGGCGTTCTGCATGACGGTGGTCTGCGGGCCGGGCGTGTGGTCCATGCCGACAGGCTGGCCGGCGGCGGCCCAGGCGGTCTCCCACTCGGTCATGAGCGACGGGTCGGCCATGATGGAGGCCGCGGAGGTCAGGTCCTGGCCGAGCTTTTGGCCGTAGCCAAAGGCGTTGGCAAACTGTACGAGCGTGTTTGCGCCAACTTCGTTTGCCACCTGGCCAAAGACGACGTTGGAGGACACGGCAAAGGCCTGCTGCAGGCTGATGGTGCCGTAGCTCTCGTTGGCAGAGTTGGTGACCGGTGCGTTGCCGATGTCCATGGAGCCGGGCGCCTGGTAGGTGCTGGTAAGGCTGGCGGTGCCGGTCTCGAGTGCCGCGGAAAGCGTAACGACCTTAAACGTGGAGCCCGGGGTGTACAACGCGTCCATGGCGCGATTGTACATGGAGCCGTCCTCGCCGCCTCCCGCCTGCAGCAGGGCATCGATGTTGGTGTTGTCGTAGGTGGGTGAGCTGGCGCATGCGAGCACCGCGCCGGTGCGCGGGTCGATGACGACCACGGCGCCCTTAAAGCCCTTGAGCGCCTGCTCGGCAGCCGTCTGAATGCGCGAGTCGATGGTGAGTTTGGCGGTGTTGCCCGGTTGGGTCTGACCCGCGAGCGACGCTATGGCGTTGCTCCAGCTGGAGTAATCCTTAGAACCGGTGAGCGTGTCGTTCATAACGCTCTCGATGCCGGTGGTGCCGTACTGCTGGCTCACGTAGCCCACCACGTGTGCCGCCAAGTTACCGTTGGGGTAGGAGCGGGCGTAAGTGCCGTCATCCTGCTGCAGCGACTCGGCCAGCGTCACGCCGTCGGACGTGATGATGGAGCCGCGCTGGATGTACTTGGAGCGGGCGATGGTGTGGTTGTTGGTCGGCATATCCTGGTAATCCTTGGCCTTGATGACCTGGACATAGGTGAGGTTGCCGATGAGGATGGCGAACAGCGCCGTAAAGGCGAGCACCGCACGGGTTAGACGGTTGGCGAGCGCCACGCGGCCGAGTACACCGGATTCAGGCGTGTCAAGCAGGCGACGACGCATGCGCGAGCCGGTGGAGTGGCTGCCACGGCCGTAGGAAGACGAAGAAGCGAAGCGCGTGCCGGCATGCGCCGCGGCAGAAGCGACCTGGTCGTCAGTGATGGCGGCCATGGTACCGGTGCCGGTGAGCTCGGCCTCGCGACCGGTTGCCTCGTCACCGGCGCGCAGCAAAAGCGCGACAATGATAAAGCTCGCCAGCAGCGAGGAGCCGCCCTGGCTCATAAAGGGCAGGGTGACGCCGGTCAACGGAATCAGGCGGGTAACGCCGCCAACGATCAAGAAGGCCTGGAAGCTAATGGCGGCCGTGAGGCCCGTGGCGCTAAATGCGGCAAGGTCGGACTTAGCGCGGGCGGCCGTGGTCAGGCCTCGCACGGCAAAGAGCATAAACAGGACGAGTACGGCGCCGCCGCCCAAAAGGCCCATTTCCTCGCCGATGGCCGAGAAAATGAAGTCGGACTCGACGACGGGGATGTTATTGGCCATGCCATTACCGATGCCAACGCCGATAAGACCGCCGTCAGCCAACGAGAAAAGGGATTGCACAATCTGGTAGCCCTGGCCCTGGGCATCCTTAAAGGGGTCGGCCCAGATCTGGAAACGTACCTGGACATGCGACAGGAACTTGTAGGCGCCCACGGCACCCACTGCCAAAAGCGCAAGGCCGATGACGACATACGAGAAACGTCCCGTGGCGACGTAGAGCATCAGCAAGAAGATGGTGTAGAACAGCACGGCGGAGCCCAAGTCGCGCTCGAAGACAACGACCAGAAGGCATACACCCCACACAGCGAACAGCGGTAGCAGCAGGCGCAGGCGCGGGACCTTGAGGCCCAAGATCTTGCGATTGGAGATGGAGAGTAGCTCGCGGTTCTCGGCTAGGTATCCGGCCAAGAACAATACGATAAAAATCTTGGCGAACTCGCCGGGCTGGATGGTGAAGCCGGCGATGCGAATCCACAGCTTGGAGCCCGAGATGGTGGTGCCGATAAAGATGGGCAGCATCAGCAAGATGATGCCGATGATGCCAAAGGTGTACTTGTAGCGCATGACCACATCGAGATTCTTGATCATCGCGAGCGTGCCCACCATCAGTGCCACCGAGACAAACAGAATGACGAGCTGCGAGATGGCGAGGGCGGGTGCCAGACGCGTTACGAACGTGATGCCGATACCCGAAAGCACAAAGACGATGGGCAGGATGGCCGGATCGGCACCGGGCGCCAGGATGCGCACGGCGATATGCGCCGCGGCGAAGGCGGCAAAGAGACCGATCGGCACGGCGAGCGTTTCAAACGAGATGGAAGCGCCTGCGGTGAGCACGTACATCGCATACAGCAGGATGACGGGGAACGCCGAGGCGATGAGCAAGAGCATTTCGGTGTTGCGGCGACTCATAAGCGGCACTCCCTTTCTAATTCTTATCGGAGGCTTCGGCCTCGGCGGACTGTTCGGCGGTTTTTTCGGAATTCGATTTGGAAGTCGATTCCTGGTCGGTGTTGTCGCGAATCGTTTGCGCGTCGATCACCTGGCGGGTCTGTTCCTCATCGATTTGATGACGGTACTTGGAGATAGTGTCCTGCGCGTCGTCGACACTCGTTTGCGGAATGCCTGCTTTCAGGCGATTCTGCGTGTCTTCGGGTAGGTCGGATAGCTTGATGGCGGTCGTGCTCTCGAGCCAGTGCAGCTTAAGGCCGAGCGGCTTGCCGGGAATGCCCCGGTAGACCGCGACGGTGTCCTTGTAGGTGCCCAGGTAATACGAGCCGGTGACGCCCGCGTAGGCCCAGATGGCTGCCGCCAGCACAAAAGCGATGCCCAGGATGGCGGCAATGGTGACGTTGCGGCGGCGAACACGCTTCGCCTCGCGCATGACGCCGTCGTCGACCAGGTCCACAACGACTACCGTCACGTTGTCGTGGCCGCCGGCAGCGAGCGCGGCGTCCACCAGGTTGTCGACGCAAATCTGCGCCGTAGACGATTGCGTGGCGATGTTTTCGATTTCGCTATCGGGAATCATGCTCGAAAGGCCGTCCGAGCACAGGATCAGGCGGTCGCCCTCTTCGATGTGCAGGGTAAAGTGGTCGGCATACATGGCGGGGTCCGAACCGAGCGCACGCGTGATAACCGAGCGGTTGGGATGGACGCGCGCCTCGTCGGCCGTAATTTCGCCAGCGTCCACGAGCTCCTCCACATAGGAGTGGTCGCGGGTCACGCGGATGAGCGTGCCCTCGTGGAGCAGGTAGGCGCGAGAGTCGCCCACGTGGGCGATGGCGAGCGTGTCGTTTTCGATATAGGCGCAAGTGGCTGTGCAGCCCATGCCGGGCTTGCCTAGGCCGTTCAGGGCGGCCTCGATTACGGCGGCGTTGGCTGCCTCGACGGCTGCGGCCAGGCGTGCTGCGTCGGCGGACTGCGGGGCCGTCTTGGCAATAGTCTCGACGGCGATGGAAGAGGCTACCTCGCCGGCGGCGTGACCGCCCATGCCGTCGCATACGCAAAAGAGCGGCGACTGCACCAGGTAGGAATCCTCATTGTGCGGGCGCACACAGCCAACGTCGGAGCGGGCACCCCACATGAGTTGCGTGGTGGTGCCGGCATCATAGGTCGAGTCGGTCTCGATGCGCTCCTCGGTCAGGGGCTCAAAGCTCATGGTCGAGCCGGGGTCTTTGAGCTTGGCTTCAACGGCGGCTACGTCGATCTCGGCTGTGTCACCGGGAGAGACGGTGTCGGTCTCGGCGTTTGATTCGGAATCGCCGGTGTCCGAGGAGCCCGACTCCTCGGACACGCGGGCGGTCGACTCGTCGTCTTGCGGGCTGACGTCTATAGGCTCGGGTGTCGCAAAGTGCGACGGCGCGGGCGTTCTTTGCGACTGGGCGGCGGGCTCGGCCACGGCATCGGACTCGCTTGCGGGCGCAGGCTGCGGGGTCTTGGGCGCAGGGCCGTCCTCGGGGGATGGCCCTGCCTCGGGCGCCGGCGTAGACGCGGGCGCAACCTCGGATGACGGGGCTATGGGAAACGCCGGCGCGGCGGGCTCGGGTGCCGCAAACACCGCAGCGCTCTCGTTGATTGCCGCGGCGACGGGCTCTGCAAAGTGAGCTGGCGTCGGGGTTGCTTCTGGCGCTGTGGGCTGATCCGCAGCATGTGCGCCGATGGGCGCCGCTACGGCATTCTCTTCGTCCTCGTTATCGGCGAGATCCGAAATATCATGCGTTACATGCGAAAGAGGCAGGGAGAACACGGTGTCCTCGGGTTCCACGGGTGCGGAGCCCGCCGGAGCGGCGTGGGCCGGTGCAGCTGTGGCGGCAGCCGGTGCCTCGGTCATAGTTGTGGACTTGTTCTCCTCGTCGATCATCGACGGTTCACCTTCATGACCACATCGCCAATCTGGACTTCGTCGCCCTCGCGCAGCGTGGCAGGCTCCACAAGCTGGCGGCCGTTGACGAGCGTGCCGTTAAGCGAGTTGAGGTCCTCGATGATGAGCGCCGGGCCCTGCAGCGAAAAGCGCGCATGCGAGGCCGAGACGAACGGTTCGTTGATGCAGATGTCCGAAGATGGCGAGCGACCGACGATGACGGGGCCGAGCATGTCTACGTGGATGCCACGGATGCCGCGCGGGCCCTTGTCCACATCGATCGTCCAGATAGCCGAGTCGCGGCGCTGTCCGCGCACAAGTCCCACGCCGGTCTTCATGACGGCGAACAGGAAGATATAGAGCAGGGCGACCAGGACGATGCGGCCTGCAAAAAGGACGATATCGATGTTCATAAGCGACTATCCCCTAAATTCAAAGGTGCTCAGGCCAAACGTCAGCAGATCGCCGTTGCGCAGCGGGCAGCGCGTAATGCGGCGGTTGTTGACGAGCGTGCCGTTGGTGGAATTGAGGTCCTCAATCGACCAATCCGAGCCCGTAAAGGTGAGCTGGGCGTGGCGGCGCGACACGTTGGGGTCGCGCAGGGCAATATCGGAAACTGAGCGCTCGCGACCGATAGTCACCTGTGCGGAGGTGATGCTATGGCTCTCGCCGCTCACGACGTCGACGAGCTGGGCGAGCGGGCGCTGCGGGGCGCGAGCGCTCGCCATGTTGGAGGCGATGCCGGCTGCGGCGCCTAGGCCCACGGCGGCACCGGTCGCGGCGGCTCCGCCCATGCCGGCAAGCGCGTCGCGCGAGACGGTCTGCGGCACCGGGATAGGAGCGGCGGGGTCGGGGACGCTAGGCGCGAAGGGATCTGCTGCGGCAAGCGGGTCGGGAGCGGCGACGCGAGGCGTCGGCTGCTGCTGGGGCATGGCGGCGGGGCGCTGCTGCTGCGGGGCAGCAAACTGCTGCTGGCCGGCGCGCGGGGCGCTGGCGGCACGGCTTGCGGCGGAGTTGTTTTGGCCCAGACCGTTTTGATAGGCGCGCTCTTCTTCGTACAGGCGGCCGAGCGTGGGGGCATCGACGTTCTCGGCAAAGACCGAGAACTTGCCGGCACGCAGCTGCGGATCGATCATAAAGCGCACGAGGGGCTCGCCGACAAAGACATAACGGCGCTTTTCGGCCTGCGCCTTCACAAACTCGCGAACCTCGCGCGAAAGCTCGGGGTAGAACGGGGCGAGCATGGGGTCGTCGTCGGCGGCGATCAGGATGGTATAGAGTGCCGGCGCCGTGTTGACGCCATTGATCACCAGAGTTTGATCCTCCATGTCGCGAGCGGCCTGCTTGGCAAGCTTCTTAAAGGAGAACGGGGCACGGGTGGCACCGAAGATGCCGGCCACGTGGTCCTCGAAGATGTTCAGGAAGTTCACGAAAGATCACTCTCCGTATAGGTTCTTTGGTATCCGAGCAAATATAGGCATATCCCAACGATTATAGAGGATAGGGTTCCCGCAACCGCCGCCTTGGCGACGACCGCGGCTGCAAGGCTGGCAATTTCCATATGGTGTGCAAGACAGGACGCCGCTGCGCAGCCGATGCCGGTGACAGCGATGGCGGCGATTGCGGCAAGGTTTGAGCCCTGATCGGCACGCTTGGCATGGGCATTGAGCAGCGCAGATGACGCCGCGGCAGTTGCCGCTACCAGCACAAAGGCAGCCCAAAGGAGTGGGTCTCCCAGCGCCGCGGCAACGTTACCGAGCCCCAGCACGCCTCCGGCTGAAAGCGCGACCGTGGCCAGACGGGCAAAAAGTGCGCCCATGCCCGTTGCCGCGGCGGCGTTTGCCGGGCCGAGCCAAAATGACGCGACGCCGGCGGTGACCCCAGCTGCCAGGAAGGTATTGCCGGTCAGACAGCCAAGCGCGAGTGCACAGGTGAGTGCGGAGCTCGCGGCAGCCTCGGTGCGACCCCAGGCGATCCACCAACCGGACATGGCGGCGGCAAAGATCACCGCGACGGGCAACATCGACAGGATGCCCTGTGCCTGCATGGTGGCGTTTGCCATGAGCACCAAAAAGCCCACGGCCGAGATGGCCGAGCCAATCTGGGGGGCCAGGCCGGCCGCCGCTCCGATCGCGATAGCCGCAATGACCAGGCCGGGAAGCGCCGCGACCCCAGCCGTTTGCATCAGCAAAAAGCTAAAGGTGCCGCACGCTAGCGCCGAGATAGCGCGCATGGTGTAGTCGCGCGCATGGCTCCAGCGCGTGCCCGCCCAGCCGAGTGCGGGGTCGACCTCGATGGCGTCGTCCTCGTAGTACGACGGCTCGATATCGTCGAGCTCCTGCTCGTCATCCGAAAGCTCGCCAACCATTTGCTCCAAGCTGCGACGGCCCTCGCGTACGCTGCCCAGACCGGCAAGGAGCTGGTCGCAAAATGCCTCGATGCTGCTGGGGCGGTCCTGCGGCATGGGGGAGAGCGCGCTCATGAGCGCGCTCTCGGCTCCCGGGGGAAAGTGTGGTATCAGCTCGCTGGGATAGGTGGCGCCGCCGATGATACGGTCGAGCGAGTCGGCGGGCGTGGCCGCCATAAAGGGAGCGCTGCCGCACAAGCCCTCATAGATAACGCAGGCAAGGGCAAAGACATCAGCGCGTTCGTCGACCGTGCCGGTCTCGATATCGAGCTGCTCGGGCGGCATGTAGCCGATGGTGCCGCCGCGCGAGCCGCCAAAGCCACCGGCGGACGACAGCCGCGCCATGCCAAAGTCGGTGAGCTTTACATTGCCCGAGTGGTCGATGAGCACGTTGGCGGGCTTAATGTCCAGGTGGAGTACGCCATTACTATGGGCGAAGGTGAGCGCCTGGCCCAGGGCATCGGCAATGGCCGCGGCCTCGTCAAAGGTAAGTGAGTGGCCGTCCACGCGATGCAAAAACTCGGCTAGCGACATGCCATCGACATATTCCATAACCAGGTAGGCATAGGCGGTGTCGTGCGTAAAGTCGATAACCTGCACGATATTGGGATGTTGAAGCATAGCGGCAGTGTGCGCCTCGCGCAGGACATCCATGATGTCGCTGGCGGGCATGCCGGAACCGTTGATAAGGGGGATGCGCTTAATGGCGACGCGGCGGCGCAGGTGCGTGTCGCGGCAGATCTCGATGGAGCCAAAACCGCCGGTCGCAAGCGTCTCGAGCGGCTGGTACCGCTTGAGCAGCTCGCGAGAGCTGGTGCCCTCCAAAGGAACGTCCGGCGAGAACCGGGCGGTATGTTGCGAGAAAAGCGGCATGGCCAACCCTCGTGCGTTTAAAGTTCGTTTGCGAGCGGCGGGCGCGGGGCCGAGCCATTCGCGGTGGCATAGATGCTGCTAGTGTAGCACGCCCGGGCGGATGGCGAGGATAACGGGGGCGAGACGCTCTGCCCGCCTTGCGGTCCGTCTCGCCCCATCCGGAAAGTGCGCCCCACTTTTCGGCCAAATACTGGGACGCGCGATCCCGGATGGGGCAGGCTGCGGAAACTGTGTCCCAGAATATTGGCCTAGAACGGGACGCGCTTTCCGGATGGGCGCTCAAAAGGAAACCGTATCCCAGTTTGGCGCGCCAAAACGGGATACGGTTTCCTCTGTCGAATTAAGTTTTGGCTAAGTGTCTGCCTAGCCTGCGTCTTGGGTCTCGGCCTTAGCGCTTCTTCTTGCCCTTCTTCTGCTTGCGCTGCTTGCCCTTAGCCTCCTGGGACTTGTCAGCCTTGTCGCCCTGCTTGGCCTCAGCGGCAGCCTTCTCGGCCTTCATTTTCTTCTTCTTGGTCTCGATGCGGAGCTTTTTGTTGATGTGCGCCTTCAGGAAGGGGCCAAACTGCTCGGCATCGCCGCGCACGAAGGTGTCCTTAGGAATCGTCACGCCCTGGTCGGCGAACATGGCCACAAAGATGCGCTCGCCGTCGAGTACGTGGTCGAGCTTCTCAAACGGGAAGAACTGCGATTTGCCGCTCTTGCCCCAGACCATCAGGCCGTCCTCGTTGGCGGCGACGCGGCGGTAGCGGCCGCCCATGGACTCGTCGGCCTCGACGGCATCGATAAAGTCGCGCGCGAGCGTATGGTGCAGATTTTTGCTCCACCAGGCCAAAAAGGCGCCGAATACGATCAGGACGACGCCGAACTTGATCCAGTTGCCGCCGGCCACCAGCATGCCAATACCCAGCAGGGCGGCAATGGCGGCGGCGACGTACAGGGAGCCGCGGCGCCTGGGCGAGGCGACCAGGCGGGCGAAGTCGGTGACGAGGTCGTTTTCGTACTGATACTCGTTAAGGTACAGAATGCCGTCATCGGCTGCGGCTTGCGCCTCGAGCGCGACCTCGACCTGGTCGGCTGATTCGGAGGGAACGAGGTTGCTCTCTGCGTCTGCCATGCTCTTTGGACTCCTATCGCGGCGGGCTCGCCGTACGGGTTATTATGGATACAGTATGCCGTGCGACCGCATGGCCGCCGCGGCAACAAGACTCAGTATACCCGGGGGAGCACCCATGGAATCGTTGTACCGAAAGTATCGCCCGCTCACCTTCGACTCCGTGGTGGGCCAGCAGCATATCGTCTCGACGCTCGAGCACGCCATTACCGAGGGGCGTCTGTCCCACGCGTACCTGTTCTGCGGACCGCGCGGCACGGGCAAGACCACCATGGCGCGCATTCTTGCCAAGGCGCTGCTGTGCCGCAATGCCGAGGCGGCGCGTGCCGAGGGCGCAAGCGGCTGCATGCCCGATGGTACCTGCGAGGAGTGCGAGCTTATTGCCGAGGGCAACCATCCGGACGTCTACGAGCTCGATGCCGCAAGCCGTACGGGCGTGGACAACGTACGCGAGGAGATCATCAACTCCGTCAACTTTGCCCCGGTGCGCGGCAAGTACAAGATCTATATCATCGACGAGGTCCACATGCTCACGACGGCGGCGTTCAACGCGCTGCTCAAGACGCTCGAGGAGCCGCCGGCGCACGTGATCTTTGTGCTGTGCACCACCGACCCGCAAAAGATTCTGGAGACCATCCTCTCGCGCTGCCAACGCTTCGATTTCCATCGCATCGGCAACGAGGATATTGAGCAACGCCTGTCCTACGTGTGCGAGCAGGAGGGCTTCGATTACGACGACGAGGCGCTGGCTATCGTGGCGCGCCATGCCAAGGGCGGCATGCGCGACGCGTTGTCCACGCTGGAGCAGCTGAGCGTCTTTGGCAACGGCTCCGTGCATGCGGACGATGCTCGCTCGCTTTTAGGCGAGGTTTCGGACCAGATTCTGGGCGAGTTTGCCCGCGCCATTGCCGATCGCGATGTTGCCGAGCTCTATGGACTGATCCGTACGCAGGTCGAGGAAGGAAACGACCTACTGGAGCTGACGCGCGACTTGGTGGCGCATGTGCGCGACGTGTACGTTGCCTGCATTGCCGGTGCGCGTGCCGAGCTGTTTGAGGGTGGCGCCGACCAGGCCGAGTCCCTTGCTGCCGAGGCCGCTGCCTTTGGCGAGCATCCTGCCGACCGTCTGGCCCGCGTGCTGACAGTGCTCGACGATGCCGCGCTGGAGATGAGGGGAGCGAGTGACGTGCGCCTGGTGCTCGAGATCGCCTGCACCCGTCTGGCACGTCCCGAGGCCGACCTGACGATTGAGGCTTTGGCCGAGCGCGTGGCTCGCTTGGAGGCTATGGTTGCCAGCGGTGCCGTGCCGGCGAGCGTGGCCGCTGCTCAGGCTGCCGCGCCTGCTGCGTCCGCACCCGCTGCCCAACAGCCGACGCTGATCTCGGGTGCCCGAGCCGCTACTCCTGCGGCGACCGCCGCCCCCGCTGCTGCGTCCGCGCATCAGGGTGGCATGCCCTGGGACCGCGGTGCTGCTGTTCCGGCTGCCCAGTCTGCGCCCCGTTCTGCGTCCGTTTCAGCTTCCAAGCCTGCAGCGCCTGTACCTCAGCCCGTTGCGGCTCCGGCTCCCACGCCTGCTGCATCGACCGTGCCGGTGTCCAAGCCCAACAACGCCGCCCAGGTTGCCGCCGCCGGCGCTGCCGAGACCCCTGCGGTCGAGGACGCCGGTGAGCTCCAGCGTAAATGGGCCGAGGTCGTCGAGCGCGTCAAGGTGCGTCAGGCTTCCTACGCAGGGCTTTTGCTCAACGCCCGCGCCACGGCCGACGACGGCTCCAAGCTCACCGTCTCGTTCCCTGCGGGCTCGACCTTTGCCATCAAGATGCTCGGCCGCGCCGACACGCAGTCGGTGGTTCTGCCGACGGTCTGCGCAGTCTTCGGTCGTCGTGCCGTCGACTATGTCCTGGATGGGGGTGGCACGCCGGCTCCTCAACATGAGGAGCATTCTCCATCTGCACGGGCTGCGGCATCTGCGGACCCGCAACCCGTGTCCTCGGCGGCCCCTGTATCCTCGAGCGCCAGCGCGCCGCAGCAACAAGCAACACCGGTAGCGGCATCGACCCCGTCGGCGCCTAAGCCCGCGGCGCCCAAACCGGCTGCTCCGACACCCGCGCCCAAGTCGTCTGACCTGGGCAAAGCCCCCTGGCTACGCTCCGACAACCCCGCTGGTGCTCCCGCCACGGGCAAGCTGCCGACCGAGCCCGCGCCTCGCGCGCCCGAGCGCGCGTCCGCTCCCAAGGCTCAGCCCGCCGCGCAGTCCGCGCCGTGGGAGTCCGAGCAGGTGCCCTACGACGACGCCATGGTCGGCGGCTTCGCTGGCGATGCGAGCGGGGACGATCTGCCCCCATTCGACGTGTCCAACGTCGCGCCCAAGCCCGCCGCTTCGGCTACGGCTCCCGCGACGCCCGCCCCTGCAAACGACGATGCCCCCGCAGCTCCCTGGGAATCCAACCCCGGCGCCGGTAGTCCCTTCGGCCATCAAGGTGCCGCCCCGAGCATCCCGCAGACCGAGGACGAGGCCAAAGCCCTCATCCGCAGCGTCTTCGGTCAGTCCACCATCTTCAAACCGGTGGAGTAGCGACGCGGGCGGGTATGCTGCTCAAGAGGAGAACTCTTTGAACGGAGCGAGCTTATGATGTGGGAATATGTCCGCCTTGAGGGCGATACGCAGGTTTCGTATTCCGAAGTCCGTGAGGACAACACGTTGGAGGACATGTATATCGACTGAGGGAGCGTGTCCGCCCCGCCCGCCTGCCCCGCGCCGTGGTACGATTTTTGAGTTTGAAAGCCCCGCCGCGCTCCGGCTGCCCTTGCAGCTTGGCGTGCGGCCGCACGTAAAGGAGCCATCATGGCCGGTATGAACATGCAGCAGATGATGAAGCAGGCCCGCAAGATGCAGGAGCAGCTTGCCGCCGCGCAGGAGAACCTCAAGTCCCAGACCGTCGACGCCTCTGCCGGCGGCGGCATGGTCAAGGTGACCGTCAACGGCGAGATGGAGCTCGTCAACCTCACCATCGACCCCGATGCGCTCGATCCCGAGGACGTCGATATGCTGCAGGACATGATCATGGCTGCCGTGAACGAGGCCGTCCGCGGCGTCAACGAGCTCGCCAACAAGCAGATGGGCGCCATCACCGGCGGCCTCAACATCCCGGGCATGCCGTTCTAAGACGCGCATATATATGAGTGCCAACCATAGTCTGCAAAAATTGCTCGATGAGCTGGGCCGTCTGCCGGGCATCGGCCCCAAGTCGGCCCAGCGCATCGCCTATTACCTGCTCGAGGCCGATGCCGAGGAGGCCCGCCGCTTGGCCGAGGCCATTTTGGAGGTTAAGCAAGAGGTCCACTTTTGCAGCCGTTGCTTTAACTACGCCACGGCCGACGAGTGCTCCATCTGCCAGGACCCGATGCGCGATGCCACTCGCATTTGCGTGGTGGGCGAGCCGCGCGACGTCCAGGCAATCGAGCGTACGGGCAGCTATCATGGCCTGTACCATGTGCTGGGCGGTGTGATCAGCCCCATGGACAAGATCGGTCCCGAGCAGTTGCATATCCGCGAGTTGCTGGCGCGCCTGGGCCACGAGGACATCCACGAGGTCATCATCGCCACCAACCCCAACATTGAGGGCGAGACCACGGCGAGCTACCTTGCTCGCACCATCAAGCCATTGGGCGTTGAGGTATCGCGTCTTGCGAGCGGCCTTCCCGTGGGCGGCGACTTGGAGTATGCCGACGAGCTTACGCTTGGCCGCGCTATCGAGGCCCGCCGCGCGATCTAGGCGGCGTCAGCTCCGCGGTATGTCCCGTCGGCCTGCCGCACGGGGCGCTCATAATTGGGCGCGCGTTCATGCATTTGTTGTGCAACAAACCTGCTTTTCATCCGCTTATCGCGTGGATGGGTCCGCTTGTACCTCGTATTTGCCCATTCGTTGCGCAACCTCTTGGGTTCGCTGATACACTCAAATGTGGATATAAAAGAATGCGCCGCCTTTAAGCGGCGTGTTTTTGTTGGAGGAGAATTCATGCGGCCCGGGGGCACTCAGACAAAGCATGGCGCCGCGGTGCGCATGCGACGCCGCCTGGGCCTGGCGCCCCAGGCGTATGCGCTGCTGTCGTGTTCGCTGGTGCTGGTCATAGCTGGCGTTTCTGCCTATGGCATGACTGTGCCGTCCATGATGCAGGCGCATGCCGCACGCGAACCGCGCGTGGGGCATGAGGTCAAAAGTAATCTGGGCACCACGACTGGATATGCTTGGGCAAGTGTGTTCGCGCATATTGTGTTTGGCGCCGACGATGCGGACGGCGCCGAGGCCCCGGACAACGAAGTCACGCTTGCCAATGGCAAAACTATCGTGCTCACCAACACCAAGATCATCAATCGGTTGTCCAACAATAGCGTGACGGCCGCCGTAAACAAGGCCGAGCAGCAGAAGGAGCAGGACGCCCAGCAGTCCGGAAAGCCCGGTAGCTCGGATACTTCTGGCTCCGGCTCGGATTCGGCGAGTTCGGGCGGCGGCTCCGGGTCGGGTTCCTCTACCGGAGGGTCTGGAAACGGCGGCTCGACGGTCGGCAACACTGACAGCGATGCAAGCTCCGGTGGCCTTTCCGCTGCCGAGGAAGAGAGCATTCACAGTTGGCTCGTGACCAAGTACAACATGCTCGACGGCTATGTATCTCGTGCCAATGACGTGGTTTCGACCTATAACTCTACGGGAGATCCCGGGCCGTGTGACAGCCTGGTAGGGGAGATGTTTGTCATTCGAGCCGAGTTTGGTCGTCAGACATTCTCGCCGAAGTCAAAGTGGTATCAGCAGTATGCCAATCTGTGGGGCTGCTACACCAACCTATGTCAATGGGTCGGTCATTACGGCGACGACGACGTCGCACTCGGTAACTTCAACAATAACGTGGCGGCGCTTGCCCTATGATGACCGGTCTTGCATCCACTGCAACTCAAGCGCTCAACCGTGATCCCATGGTGGGCCTGCACCTGGCGCGCGTCGACGGGTTTGAGCCGGCCGTCGCCCTGGGCACGGACGAGCTTCCCGCCTACCTGCGCCGTTTCACGATGCTGTTTGCCGACGACGCCACCATGCGCCGCGGCGGCATCGGCCGCGTGACGCGTGCCGTTAATGTGCGGGGCGAGGCCGTGGCGCTCAAGCAGCTCATCTTGCCAACGCGCGATGAGTTTGACGACGACGCTGCCCATGAGGCGCTGGTCACCAAGTTCAAGGCGGCGTTTCGCGAAGAATATGAATGCCATCGCGCCCTTTCGGGCCTTAAGGGCTTTCCCCGTCTGTACGGATGGGGCGAGGTCGACGGTGTGCCTGCAATTGTCATGGAATGGGTCGAGGGCGAGACCCTGGCGCGCCTGCGCTCGCGACTTGCCGTGGACGATGCCGGACGCCTGTCGCCGCTTGTGGCGGCGCGTCTGGGTCGCGACCTGTTCGATCTGCTCTGCCGTATGAGCCTGGTGGGGGAGGGCTTTGTCCATCGCGACATCTCTCCCGCTAATATTATGGTGCGTACGGTGCGCCTGCCGCTTGACCGGCAGCTTGCCGAGGGCACCTTTGACCTGTGCTTGATCGACTTTGGCTCGTCGCTGGCTCTTGAGCCCGCCTCTGCCGTGACGGATACGGGCGGCAAGGCATCCTTTACCGAGCGCTATGCCACGCTGCGTCGCGCGACGGTGGCCTACGCTCCGCCCGAGATGCTCACCGACGATATTGTCGACCTGCGCGCTTTGCGTATGTCGCCGGCGATTGACGTCTATGCCGCGGCAAGCACGGTTTACGAGCTCATTGCCGGCGTCGCGCCATACGAAGTCGCGCCGAGCACTTCGGGCGCCTCGGGTTCGCGCAAAAAAACACGCGACATCGTCAGCCCCTACCGTCTCAAGATGGACATGCGGCCCGACTATCCCATTGGTGCCCATGCGCCCGGCTGCGATCTGACTTGTCTGCTTCGGCGTGAGCCCGATGTGGCGCTTGCCGCAGCCGAGCAGGCTCAGCAGCTGGGTCTCGAGCCGGATTCCGAGGAACTGCGCGATGCGCTGGCGTTTGTCGATGCGCAGCTGTTCGACGTGGTGATGGCCTGCCTGTCCAGCCACCAGGAGGATCGTCCCGAACCGGCGACGGTCGAGGCGGCGCTCTCGGCGTTTTGTGACCACTATGCGCAAAATGTCGGTCGTTCGCTCCGCGGCGAGCCGCTCACGCCGTGCCCCATGGATGCGTCCGGCCGCGCGGTTCGTCGCGCGCTGATGGTCGGCGCGGCGGTCGTCTGTGGCGTAGTTTGGGCTGTGGTCGTGGTTTCGGCCGCGTTGCTGGCGTCGGGCGCCCGCGTGACGGTGGACATGGGTCCTCTTGCGTGGTCCGGTCCGCTGCCGGGTATTATCGCCGCGCTGGCGCTAGCGTTGCCGGGGGCGGCGGGTATTGCCGCGGGGGCTTTGTCGCACAGCCGTCGTTTGGGGTTCCTGCATGGCGTGTTGACACTATCTGCCTGCGAGGTTCCGGTGCTGGTGCTGGCGGCATGCACCGTGTTTTCCCAGCGTGCCGTGGTGGGTGGTCTTGTTGCCGCCCTGATCGCAACCTATGCGCTTACGTGGTTTTTGCTTGCGATGGGCTTTGCCTTTGAACTTCCCGTTTCGGCACCGCGACGCACAAAAGCCAAGATGGCGACCCCACTTGCCGGTGGAGCCGCAGCTGCCCGTACTTTTGGCGGACCTGTCGAAGTATCGTCCGATTCTATTTCTACGACCAAGGAGGCCTAGGCCATGGCATCTCAAGTTGAGCTCACTCCGTGCGGGGCCATGTTTGACATCTTTAAGCGCGCGGCGCATCTGAGCCATATCGAGCTGTGCGGCTTGGTGCTTTCGTCCCGTCCGCTTGCCGACGGCCGCAGTCCGCAGAGTCGAGCTGCCGACCGTTCCTGGGTTTCGCGCTTTATCGTCCGTGCTCCGGTCGGCACGCTGCAGCAGCGCTATTTTGCCGATTACGGTACCTCGGCGGTGCGCATCATGTCGCATCTGGCTCTGCGCCACCGCAATCCCATGGATGCCACGGCGGTGACCAACATGGTGCGCGGGTCTGCCGGCGAACCCATGGTGCGGGCTCTTGAGGAGTGCCATCAGGATACGAATCTCTACCGCAACGCACTCGACCGCTTGTCGCAGGCGGCGGAACTTGCGCCCGCCGAGCGTGCCGAGGCTGTGCTGGTGCTGTTTGTCGCCGTCGGTTGCTCTGCGGACGTGCGGTCATCGGTGACCTACGCTATCGACTATGCGCACGCGAGTTGCGGTGGGGCCACGTCGACGCCGCGTTCGTTGGGCATGTCGCCGTTTACGGGCGAACGCGAGCCCGCCCCGGCGCACCCCCTGGGCCTGCTGCGCATACAAAACAGCTTTGTCGTGAGTGCCCCGCGCTGGATTCAGCCGAGCAAGCAGGGCGTTGAGATCGGTGCGCTGGCTACGGGGGAGGGTGACATCACCGACGTCGGCGACGACGTTTCGGCCCGCCATGCCCACATCTGGTGCGATGCGCAGAATGTCTGGCACGTCGAGGACCTGTCGTCCACCAACGGCACCGTGGTGGTAAACGGGGCCACGCGCGTCTGCATTCAGGTCGAGCCCGGCCGTTCCGCCCAGCTCAATCCCGGTGACGAGCTCAAGCTCGGCGAATCCACTACCTACGCCATCCTGTTTGGCGCTATCTAATCGACCCCTGGTGGTCACCCGAGGTAAACCTTTACCGGCCACCTATATTTGCCGAAATAAGACTTGACGGCGGGGTACAATAAACCCGCATGCGGATTTCCGTTGCGGGCGCTTCCCATCGCCGGGGCGTGCCCGGGAGCATCCGGCATGCGGCCTTTGCGGCGCTCGGTCATGTGCAAGACGGATAGCTGGGCCTGCGGTGCGCGCCAGCGCCCCTCGCCTCGGCATGCCTTCTCTCCACGCCATGTGCCTGCTGCTGAGTCTGCCTGCCAGATGATTGGAAGCAACAGCGTAAATCCCATCACGCCAACATCCCGGCGATCGCCGGGGCCTGTATACCTATATGAGAGGAGAGGGGTATATGGCGCGTAAGTTTAAGTCTATGGACGGCAACGAGGCGGCCGCATATGTATCGTATGCGTACACCGAGGTAGCGGGAATCTATCCCATTACGCCGTCCAGCCCGATGGCCGACCATGTCGACCAGTGGGCTGCCCAGGGTCGCAAGAACATCTTCGGCACCCCGGTCAAGGTCGTCGAGATGGAGTCCGAGGCGGGTGCAGCCGGTACCGTTCACGGTTCGCTGGGTGCCGGTGCTCTGACCACCACCTACACGGCTTCTCAGGGTCTGCTCCTGATGATCCCCAACATGTACAAGATCGCGGGTGAGCAGCTCCCGGGCGTTTTCCACGTCTCCGCGCGTTGCGTCGCTTCGCACGCCCTGAACATCTTCGGTGATCACTCCGACGTCATGGCTTGTCGCCAGACCGGCTTCGCCATGCTTGCCGAGGGCAACGTCCAGGAGGTCATGGATCTCTCGCCGGTGGCTCACCTTGCCGCCATTGAGGGCAAGACCCCGTTCCTTAACTTCTTCGATGGCTTCCGCACCAGCCACGAGATCCAGAAGGTCGCCATGTGGGACTACAAGGATCTGGCCGAGATGTGCGACATGGACGCCGTCCAGGCTTTCCGCGATCACGCGCTCAACCCTGAGCACCCGCATACTCGCGGCAGCCACGAGAACGGCGACATCTTCTTCCAGAACCGCGAGGCCTGCAACAAGGTCTACGACGAGCTTCCCGCCGTCGTCGAGGGCTACATGAAGAAGATCAACGAGAAGCTCGGCACCGATTACGGCCTGTTCAACTACTACGGCGCTCCCGATGCTGACCGTGTCGTCGTGTGCATGGGCTCCTTCTGCGACGTGCTCGAGGAAGTCATCGACTACCTCAACGCTCACGGCGAGAAGGTCGGCCTGGTCAAGGTTCGCCTGTTCCGTCCGTTCTCCATCAAGCACTTCGTCGACGTTCTCCCCGAGACCGTCCAGAAGATCGCCGTCATGGATCGCACCAAGGAGCCGGGTTCCATCGGCGAGCCGCTCTACCAGGATGTCGTCTCCGCTCTCTACGAGGCCGGCAAGACGGGCATCAAGGTCGTCGGCGGCCGCTACGGTCTGGGCAGCAAGGATACGCCTCCCGCGTCCGCGTTCGCTGTCTTCGAGGAGCTTAAGGCCGACGAGCCCAAGCGCGAGTTCACCATCGGCATTGTCGATGACGTGACCAACCTGAGCCTGCCCGAGGCCGAGGATGCGCCCAACACCGCAGCCCCCGGCACCATCGAGTGCAAGTTCTGGGGTCTGGGTGGCGACGGCACCGTCGGCGCCAACAAGAATTCGATCAAGATCATCGGCGATCACACCGACAAGTACGTTCAGGCCTACTTCCAGTACGACTCAAAGAAGACCGGCGGTGTCACCGTTTCGCACCTGCGCTTTGGTGATTCCCCGATCCGCTCGCCGTACTACGTGACCAAGGCCGACTTTGTCGCTTGCCACAACCCCAGCTACATCGTCAAGGGCTTCAAGATGGTCCGCGACGTCAAGCCGGGCGGCACCTTCCTGGTCAACTGCCAGTGGAGCGACGAGGAGTTCGCCGAGCACATGCCCGCCGTGGCCAAGCGCTACATCGCGAACAACAACGTCAACGTCTACCTGATCGACGCTATCGACCTGGCTGCCAAGGTCGGCATGGGCAAGCGCACCAACACGGTGCTCCAGTCCGCCTTCTTCGCGCTCGCCAAAGTCCTGCCCGCCGAGGACGCCCTGCAGTACATGAAGGACGCGGCCACCAAGTCCTACATGAAGAAGGGCCAGGCCATCGTCGACGCCAACCACAAGGCCATCGATGCCGGCGCTACCGCCTTCCGTAAGTTCGAGGTTCCGGCCGACTGGGCTACCGCCGAGGACGCCGCTCCCGTCGAGCTCTCCGAGGAGACCAAGTCCGCCATCGCCCAGCAGGTCAAGAACCTGCTCGAGCCCATCGATCGCATGGACGGCGACAGCCTGCCTGTTTCCGCCTTCGTCGATTGCGCTGACGGCCAGTTTGAGCTGGGCGCCTCCGCATACGAGAAGCGCGGCGTCGCTGTTATGGTTCCTCACTGGGACGAGACCAAGTGCATCCAGTGCAACCAGTGCGCCTATGTGTGCCCGCATGCCACCATCCGTCCGTTCGCGATGACCGAGGACGAGGCTGCCGCCGCGCCCGAGGCTACCCGCACGCTCGACGCTATGGGCCCCAAGGCCAAGGGCATGAAGTTCGCTATCGTCGTGTCCCCGCTCGACTGCATGGGCTGCACCAACTGCGCCAAGGTCTGCCCCAAGGGTGCCCTCGAGATGGTTCCCGCCGAGCAGGAGATGGACCAGCAGCCTATTTGGGACTACATGGTCGAGAACGTTTCCGAGAAGAAGGAGCTCATCGCGGCCAACGTCAAGGGCAGCCAGTTTAAGCAGCCCTACCTGGAGTTCTCGGGCTCCTGCGCCGGCTGTGCCGAGACCGCCTATGCACGTCTGGTGACCCAGGTCGCCGGCGACCGCATGTTCATTTCCAACGCCACCGGCTGCTCCTCCATTTGGGGCAACCCCGCTGCCACCGCTCCTTACTGCAAGGACAAGGACGGTCACGGCCCGGCGTGGAACAACTCTCTGTTCGAGGACAATGCCGAGCACGGTCTGGGCATGGCTGTTGGCTACGAGGCCGTTCAGCACAAGCTGATCGCCGCTACCCAGGACATCATCGCTGCCGATGGCCCGTCCGATGAGCTCAAGGCCGCCGGCCAGGCTTGGATTGACTCCGTCAACGACGCCGAGGCCTCCAAGACCGCTGCCGCTGCCTACGTTGCCGAGCTCGAGAAGTGCGGCTGCGACGCTTCCAAGGCAATCCTCGCCGACAAGGCTTACCTCACCAAGAAGTCCTTCTGGATCTTCGGCGGCGACGGCTGGGCCTACGACATCGGCTTCGGTGGACTGGACCACGTCCTGGCTTCCGGCCACAACGTCAACGTCTTCGTCTTCGATACCGAGGTGTACTCCAACACCGGTGGTCAGGCCTCCAAGGCCTCGAACCTGGGTCAGGTCGCTCAGTTCGCCGCTGCCGGTAAGGTGACCAAGAAGAAGTCTCTGGCCGAGATTGCCATGAGCTACGGCTACGTCTACGTGGCGCAGGTCGCCATGGGCGCCAACCCGGCTCAGACCCTCAAGGCCATCCACGAGGCCGAGGCCTACGACGGTCCGTCCCTCATCATCGGCTACAGCCCCTGCGAGATGCACTCCATCAAGAAGGGCGGCATGCAGAACTGCCAGGCCGAGATGAAGAAGGCTGTCGAGTGCGGTTACTGGAACCTCTTCCGCTTCAACCCCGAGGCTGCTGCCGGCAAGAAGTTCTCGCTCGATTCCAAGGAGCCCGCGGGCGGTTATCAGGAGTTCCTGATGAACGAGGCCCGTTACGCTTCGCTGACGCGTTCCTTCCCCGAGCGCGCCGAGGAGCTCTTCAAGGAGAACGAGCAGGCCGCTATGGACCGCTACGCTCACCTGCTGAAGCTCAAGACGGTGTACAACGAGGCCTAGGTCTCCCGCCGCAGGATCTGAGGGCTGACCTTCGCGGACGTCCTCGGACATGAAAGAACCCCCGCTGCGCACTTCGTGCGGCGGGGGTTCTTTCGTCCTGCGGAATGTCCGCGAAGGTCAGCCCTCAGATCCTGCTACGACTACGTCCTTGGATTGTGTGAGCGGATGAAGGACGTAGTTGGTCGGGTATTCCGTCCCCTTCACTGTTTCGCGGCTTTGCCGCGAAATGCGCGTCACTTTGGGATAGGGCTGGGGACTTGGTTGCTACCGCCTTTTATCCCCGTGCTTTGGGCTTGCTGCCTTTTCGAAGCTCATCTTTATTCCTATTGCTGGATGAAAAGCCCCTTGTTATTGCAGGGCTGCATACTCGTCCAATAAGTGCATAGAATCTCGTATAGTGCGAGTAAGATATTGCGCTGTCCGTTTTGTGTTTAGCAAAGATATAGTTTGCATAATCCCGCCTAATCCCCGCTCTATTTAAATAAAGTCGCACGTAAATGGCGTAAACGTGTCTGAGCTGGGGTTCTGTACGCTGAGCGGATAAAAACGACCGTTCACCGTTCAACTATTTTCAAAATGAATAAAATGAGCGATAAAGAGAATATAAACCTTAATAAACTCGCGTATCGCACGGACGCTGGTTATTAATGGGTTGTAGGCCTTTTACAGAAAGGATTCCAGCAATGTCTAAGCCTCTTGGCAAGCCCGATCGTATTGTCGTCGCCCTTGGCGGCAACGCCCTCGGCAACAACCCCGTCGAGCAGATCGAGGCCGTGAGCAACACCGCCCACGCCCTTCTCGGTCTCATCGAGCAGGGCAACGAGATCATCATCACCCACGGCAACGGCCCGCAGGTCGGCATGATCCAGAACGCCTTCGCCGCCGCCCACGACGCCATCGGCACCCCCGAGATGCCGCTGCCCGAGTGCGGCGCCATGTCCCAGGGCTACATCGGCTACCACCTGCAGCAGGGCATCGGCCGCGAGATGCACAAGCGCTATAAGCGTTGGCACGCCGCCTCCGTCGTCACCCAGATCGAGTGCGACCCCGACGATCCCGCGTTCAAGAACCCGACCAAGCCGATCGGCCCCTTCTACACCGAGGAGCAGGCCAAGGAGTTCATGGCCGAGGATCCCTCCAAGGTCTTCGTCGAGGATTCCGGCCGCGGCTGGCGTCGCGTCGTCGCCTCCCCCGATCCCAAGAAGATCGTCGAGGCTGACTCCATCCTCAACCTGCTCGACAACGAGTTCATCGTCATCGCCTGCGGCGGCGGCGGCATCCCCGTCGTCCGCGACTACGAGAACAAGGGCTGCTACAAGGGCGTCCCCGCCGTCATCGACAAGGACCTGGGCGGCGAGCTGCTGGCCGAGGACTGCGACGCCGACGTCCTGTTCCTGCTGACCGCCGTCGAGCATGTCGCCATCAACTTCGGCAAGCCCAACCAGGAGGAGCTCGAGGACATCACCGCCGACGAGGCCGAGCGCCTGGCCGACGAGGGCCAGTTCGGCAAGGGTTCCATGGAGCCCAAGGTCCGCGCCGCCATCAAGTTCGCCCGTTCCCGCAAGGGCCGCACCTGCATCATCGGCGCCCTGGACAAGGCTGCCGAGACGATGGCCGGCCTCTCCGGTACCCGCATCCACGAGTAGTCTCTACTCTGTTGCCTCTCTCGTGGGCGCTAAGCAAAGCGCCCACAAACTAGCCTCTCTTCATGAGCCCCGCAGTCCGCTCCGACTGCGGGGCTTTTGTTATCAACCTGGTCATTGGGGACCCGGCACTTGGGGACAGTCCCCAAAGGCCGCGCCGATCGGCGGCGGGAAACTGTATCCCAGAATTCGCGTTCGAAATGGGACGGATTTTCCGGATGGCTAGAGCCGCGCTTGCTGCCTAGTAGTAGGCCCACATGGCTTCGACTTCGTTGAGGACTTCTACGACGCCCCAGCGGCGGGCGCTGCGGCTGGCCGAGTTGGGGTCGTAGACGCCAATCTGGTTGGCATCGTCGATGCCGTAGAGCACGATGTAGTGGCCAACGTTGGTAAACGTGCCGGGGCGCACCGCGGCGATGACGGGCGCACCCGAGCTAAGTGCTTGGGTAATCGATTCGCGATCGTTATAGAGCTGTATCCCGTTGAGCCCCAGCTGCCACGCGCCGCCTGTCATAAACGACCACTCGGTGGCACCAGTGGGGGCGTAGTTGCCGGCTTCGGCCAGTGCGCATATATCGACCGGCGTCTTATCGGTGTGACCGGTCTTAAAGATATAGACCATGGTGAGGCAAGTAGGACCGCAAGCGTTTTCGCGAATAGTGCCACCGGCATAGGGCAGCTCCGACCATGCGGGGTCAATTTGGTAGATGTGGGGCATGGTGCCGGCCTGCCATTGCGAGCGTGGGGTCGAGAACGCAAAGGAGTAACCGGGTGCGACGGGAGCTTTAAGCAACTTGTCCTCGGCAGTGGGCTCAAGACCGGCTGATCCGTGGGAGATACAGGATCCCAAAAACACAAAGACGAGGCAGGCGGCGATGGAGCAAAGCACAAGGCGTAGGCGGCGGGCCGGAAGCGCATGGCTTGTAGTATGCGACGCGGGGCGAGGGGCGGAATTGCCGCGTTCGCGTTGAGGTCGCGAAAAGGAGCGCCTAACGTAGTCGTCGGTCTTACAGCGATCGTAGCGGCGTGGCTGCGATGTGTCGGTCTGGCGTTGTCGTGTGCTCGTACTCACGCGGCCTGACTGCTGCACGGTACGGCTTTGTTGTCGCGAAGAAGCCCCGGGCTGCTCTTGGGGGCGCTGCGGGCTGTCGTTGTCGGAGGTGCTTCTGGGCGTTGGCGTGGTGCGGCCGGCAAGGCGCACGCTTTGTGGCCGTTGGTCGCCGTCATTGTATCCGTATGCCATTCGAATCACCTTGCCTCATGTGTAACTTGTCTATCCTACATAAAAAGATGCACGACACACGGGTATGTACGCCAAAAGCCTGACAAATGGTATGAGCGTCGCCGCGCCGCGCGTCAAGCGTCACGGCAACAGGTATTCAAAAGCAGACAAGATGAAAGCGTCCATGACGAATGGCGTCTCCCGCCGTTCGTCCCAAAAACGGTGCCGCTCGTTTTTCGGTTTTACCTTCGGTCGAGCCACAAGCGGCGCTGCTTTGCCAAGGCCGTATCTTAGAGCCACGAAATAAAAGCGCGCGGCAAAACAGGCCGTGCAAGGGGTGACGCCAAGGGGCGTCAGAAAGGAAAGGAGGGGAACAATGGCGGACAAGAACGCAGAAGTTGCAGTCGAGGATACCGGCGGCATGAAGAAAACGCTTTCGCTCTGGAACTTCTTCACCATCGGTTTCGGTGCCATCATCGGTACCGGTTGGGTTCTGCAGGTCGGCGACTGGATGGTCGTGGGCGGCGGTCCCGTTCCCGCTATGATCGCATTCCTCTTGGGTGCAATCTTCCTCGTGCCCGTCGGAGCTGTTTTCGGTGAGCTTACGGCTGCTATCCCCATCTCGGGCGGCATCGTCGAGTATGTCGATCGTAGCTTTGGCCGTACGCTGAGCTACATCACCGGTTGGCTCCTGGCCCTGGGCAACGGCATCCTGTGCCCGTGGGAGGCCATTGCCATCTCGACTCTCGTGTCCGAGATGTTCGGTAGCCTGCCCGGTCTTGAGTGGCTGCGCGCCGTCAAGCTCTACACCATCCTGGGCGCCGACGTTTACCTGTTCCCGACGCTGATCGCGCTCGGCTTTGCAGTCTACGTCATCTTCCTCAATTTCCGCGGTGCCAGCTCGGCCGCCAAGCTCCAAGCCTTCCTGACCAAGGCCCTGCTCTGCGGCATGCTACTCGCCATGGGCGTCTCGCTGTTCACCGGCTCGCCGAACAACGCCATGCCTGTGTTCTCCCAGGTCGCCGGTGCTGGCGGCGGTAAGGCCGCCACCGAGGGCACCAGCCTGTTCGCCGGTATCGTGTCGGTCCTGGTTCTGACCCCGTTCTTCTACGCCGGTTTCGACACCATTCCTCAGCAGGCTGAGGAAGCAGCCGAGGGCCTCAACTGGAACAAGTTCGGCAAGATCATCTCCCTAGCCCTGCTGGCCGCCGGCGGCTTCTACATGGTCTGCATCTACTCGTTCGGTACCATCCTCGACTGGCATGAGTTCGTTAAGAGCCCGGTTCCCGCGCTCGCCTGCCTCAAGGGCATCAACATGCTCCTGTACCTGGCCATGCTCGTCATCGCCACGCTTGGACCCATGGGCCCGATGAACTCCTTCTACGGCGCCACGAGCCGCATCATGCTCGCCATGGGCCGCAAGGGCCAGCTGCCCGAGAAGTTCGCCGAGGTCGATCCCGGCTCCGGCGCTCCCAAGCTCGCCTGCGTCGTCCTGGGCGTCATCACCGTCGTCGGACCGTTTTTGGGCAAGAACATGCTCATCCCTCTGACCAACGTGTCGGCCCTCGCCTTCATCTTCTCCTGCGGCATGGTCGCCCTTGCTTGCCTGCGCATGCGCTTCACCGAGCCCGACCTGCCTCGTCCCTACGAGGTGCCCGGCGGCAAGTTTGGCATCTGCCTCGCTATCGCTGCCTGCGCCATCATCATCGGCCTGCTCGTGATCCCGTTCTCTCCCGCCTCCCTCAACATGGTGGAGTGGAGCATCGTGATTGGCTGGCTGGTCGTCGGCCTGGCTCTCATGGCCTTCACCAATTCCCGTAATAAGTAACGCCGAGCCGGGGCGGATCAGGTGTGCGGTACCCTCTCTTTCGCGCACCGAACCTGGCACCACTTGGGTAGCTTTGTGAGGCCTTAACCCAACACGGCCTCGCCCACTATATGGATCCATAAGGAGGAACCATGTCCACTAAGTATGCAATCGTTGGCGGCAAGCTCATCGACGGTACCGGTGCCGAGCCGGTCGAGAACTCCCTCGTTCTCGTCGACGACAACGGCAAGATCGAGTACGCCGGTGCCATGCAGGACCTTCCCGAGGGCGTTGAGGTCATCGACGCCGCCGGCAAGACCGTCCTTCCCGGCCTGATCGACACCCACCTGCACTTCTCGGGCAACTTGACCGACGATGACACCGACTGGGTCATGCAGCCGCTCCTCGAGAAGCAGGCCGTCGCCGTCAAGCAGGCCTACGACTGCCTCACCCACGGCCTCACCACCGTCTGTGAGATCGGCCGCTTTGGTATCCAGGTCCGTGACTGCATCGACAAGGGCGTCTTCAAGGGCCCGCGCGTCCTGGCTACCGGCCTGGGCTTCTGCCGCGTTGCCGGCCACGGTGACTCCCACCATTGCACCCAGGAGCTCAACAAGGAATCCCACCCCTGGGGCGACCAGGTTGACGGTCCTTGGGATCTGCGCAAGGCCGTCCGTCGTCGCCTGCGCGAGAACCCCGATGCCATCAAGATCTGGGCTACCGGTGGCGGCATCTGGCGTTGGGACTCCGGTCGCGACCAGCACTACTGCTCCGAGGAGATTCAGGCCGTGGTCGAAGAGGCCAAGATGGTCGGCATCCCCGTGTGGAGCCACTGCTACAACAACCACGCCGCTGCCTACGATTCCGTCCGCTTTGGCTGCGAGCAGCTGATCCACGGCTTCGATATCGATGAGCGCACCATGGATCTCATGGCCGAGCAGGGCACCTTCTTCACCCCGACGATCGCCTTCCTGCCCACCTGGTACTCCACCTATCCTCCCGTCTACGTTCCCGAACTGCACGACAAGTACGAGGGCACCCTGGTCGAGAAGGAGCTGCAGCGCAACTACGACTGCCTGCGCGAGGCCAAGAAGCGCGGCGTCGTCATGACGATCGGCTCCGACTCTTTCTCCTTCGTCACCCCGTATGGCAACTGCTCCATCGAGGAGATGTACGAGTTCGTCGACAAGATCGGCTTCACCCCGGTCGAGACCATCACCTGCGCCACCCTCAACGGCGCCAAGATGTGCCACATCGAGGACGAGACCGGTTCCATCGAGGCCGGCAAGTGCGCCGACCTGCTGGTCGTCAACGGTGACGTCGCCGCCGACATCCACGTGCTCAACACCGACAACATGGACGTCATCATGAAGGACGGCTGGATTGTCGAGGCCGGCACCTTCGGCGAGGCAAACAAGTACAGCGCCTAAGCTACCGTTCATCGATGGCTGGATGTAAAACACAATATTTGATTGCATAATGCAATGGAGAGGGTCGCTTGCGGCCCTCTTTATTGCTATGGGGAGCGTCTGTAAGAAGGGGATGACGGTGGATCTCAATAGGCTGATTCTGGGCAAGAGCTACAACTCTACCAAGGTCTTTCGTACCGCTCAGCATGTGGTTCAAGCCATCTTGCTCGGTGTTGTGGTTCCGCTGCTTATCCTGCTGCTCATCTGGGATCTAACCGATAATCCCAATCCCGTTCCGGCCGTTGTCGTCATTGCCGGCTTGGTCATGCTGTGTTTCTTCTTCTCGTACGTCTTTGTCGTTCCCGACGACCTCACATCGAGCGCAACCGACCGCACGCTCGCCATTGCTTCAAAAATATTCGCCTACACGTCGCGCGGTCTTACGCCCGAAGCCGCCCTGGGCGCCTCTAAGATCATCCTGTCCGAAACCATCGCCTCTGCCATCTGCTTTACCGACGGCAAGCAGGTGCTGGCGAGCTGGGGCGAGGACTCGGCAAAATGCCCCGCGGGCACCCCGGTGGTGCTGCGGACTACGCTCAGCGTGATCAACAGCGGTGAGCAAAGCGTGTTTTCGCGCGATGCCTCGACCGAGACGGGTGGATACTTTCCGCGCTTGCGCGCCGGTATTGTCGCACCGCTTACCGTGCGCGGGCATTGCGTGGGCACGCTCGAGCTGTATTATCCCCGTCTGAGCAGCATCGATATGCGTCAGACGGCGCTTGCCTCGGGCTTTGCCGACCTCATTTCCACGCAGCTTGCGAGCTTTGAGCTCGAGCGCCAGGACGAGCTCACGGCCCGCGTGGAGCTGCGCGCCTTGCAATCGCAGGTCGATCCTCATTTTCTGTTTAACACCATCAGCACCATCGTGTCGCTCGTACGTACCGAGCCGGACAAGGCCAGGTCGCTGCTCATCGACTTTTCCAATTACTACCGTCAGACACTGTCCGATTCCGATACCCTCACAACGCTCGAGCGCGAGGTGGAACAGGGCACTCGTTATATCAATCTTATGCAGGCCCGGTATGGCGACGGCCGTCTGCGCGTCTCGGTCGACATCGACTTTGAGGTGCGCGACAGCCTGGTACCGCCGTTTATCTTGCAGCCGCTGCTCGAAAACTGCATCAAGCATGCGCAGCGCGAGACCGAGCCCCTTTCTATTCACGTTAGGGCTTTCGAGACCGATGACGGTTTGGAGATCATCGTCGAAGATGACGGCATCGGTATGAGCGAAGAAGTCTGTGCGCACCTGTTTGAGCAGCATCGCCGAGAGGAGCCCGAGGGCATTGCCGCCGACGGCTCCATCAAGCGAGGCTGCGGCCTGGCGCTCTTCAACGTGCTTCAGCGCATCCATTTCTTTTACGGAGAAGATTCTGGCATGCGCGTGAAGTCCCAGGAGGGCGTGGGAACGCAGGTCATCGTCGAGCTGAACGGCGAGCCGCATGAACCGGCGCCGTTGACGGTGTAGCACGCGGTTGGATTGAGAGAAAAAGAGGGGAAGCGCATATGTCCGAAGGCTGGAACATCCTGGTGGTTGATGACGAGCCCCCAATTAGGGCTGAGCTACGCTATCTGTTGGAAAAGGATACGCGCGTGGGCCAGATTGCCGAGGCGGGCAATGTGACCGAAGCCGTGGAGTCGATTCTGTCGAACAAGCCCGACGTGCTGTTTTTAGACATTACCATGCCCGGTCGCTCGGGAATTGAGCTTGCCGAGACGCTGCAGAACCTAAAGACGCCGCCGGTCGTGGTGTTTGTGACGGCATTTGCCGAGTATGCGGCCGATGCCTATAACCTCGATGCTGTCGATTACGTCGTCAAACCGGTCGAGGATGCCCGCTTGTCAAAGGCGCTCGACAAGATTGAGACCGCCCTGGGCGCTCGCCGTGTCGTCCATGCTCCGCACCAGCCTTTGCGCCTGACGGTGGACCGCGGGGGCAAAAAGGTGTACATTCCTGCCGCTGACGTCTGCTACTTTGAGGCGCGCGCCGATTTTTGCAACGCCGTCTGTGCCGAGGGAACGTACCTGATCAATGAGTCAATCTCTTCGCTCGAGTGCCGCTTGGGCTCCGAGGGCTTTATTCGCGTTCATCGCAGCTATCTGGTCAATTTGGAAGACGTGCACAATGTCGAGGTCGGCTCCACGGGACTTATGGAGCTCAGACTCGATCGCGTGAGCTCCACGGTGCCCGTGTCCCGTCGTCGTGCCGCCGAGGTCAAGGCGCACTTGGGGCTTGCATAGGCGACCTGCACGCCGTCGTTTACCGCCGCGGGTTTGGCATGGCCGCGCGGTGGGCATAATGGGTGGCATCGAATGAAATCGAAAGGATCGCTATGCCTGCGCTTATCACCCATCATCTATTTGGAGAGGAAAGCATCGAGCGTCTGCCGCAGGGCGTTATTACGTCCGACGAGGAGCGCATTGCTTTTATCCTGGGCAACCAGGGTCCCGACCCGTTTTTCTTTCACATCCTGACGCCGCGCGTTTCCGACTGCACGCTGCTGGCGCAGGTTATGCACCGCTCGCGCATGTCGCGCCAGTTCTCGTGCCTGCGCGACGGCGTCTCGCACCTGCTGCCGCGCGATGCCAACCTGGGTCGCGCCTTTGCGCTGGGCCTGCTGTCGCACTATGTGCTCGACCGCAATGCCCACCCCTTTGTCTATGAGCAGCAGTTTGGCATCGTTGAGTCCGATCCCGAGCTGGAGGATTCGGGCAGCCAAGTCCATGCGGTGCTCGAGAGCGACCTGGATGTGCTGATGCTGCAGATCAAGCGCGACGGCGCCACGGTCGACGACTATCCGCCGGCGGGCGAGATCGTTACCACCGACCGTATCAATCGCGTGGCCGGCGTGCTGATGAGCTATGTCGCCGGGCGCGTGTACGGAATCGATATTCCGGCGGGGGAGTACGGCGCTGCCGTTGCCGACATGCAGCTGCTCTATCGCGCCATTGAACCGGCCGGTTCGGTCAAGACACGCGCAATTGCGCTGGTCGAGGGTCTGGTGCACGATTACTCGCTGCTCGATGGCCTCGCTCACCGCGTGACGACCGAGCCGCCCGAGCGTACCGGCAACCTGGGCCATCTTACATGGAAGAACCCATTTACCGACGAGGTCTCGAACGAGAGCTTCCCCGAGGTCTTTGACCGCGCGCTGGTCGATTACGAGTGCACGGTAGCCCGATTCATCGAGACGGGCGATATGGAGGCCGTGACCAACCACGTCAACTACAGTGGCCGCGTGCTCGGCGTCGACGAGGAGTTCGACCGCGAGGAATAACAAGCCGACTCATAAGTTGCGGTGGAATAGTTCCTGAATGAAGCCCTCGGAGAGCTAAACAGGAACTATTTCACCGCAACTGCGTTGATGGGATGGGGTTTCGCCCTGCGAGTCCGTATGACCCCCCCTGTCCCGTTACCGAATCCTTACCGGCGCTTATGTGCAATTGGGGTACGATGAGCTAACTGCATATCGGGCGAATACGAAAGGGCCCTGTCCATGAAATACACCAAGCTCGAGCGTAACTGGGTTATGTACGATGTGGGTAATTCGGCCCTCGTGCTGCTCAATACCTCGGTGGTGCCCATCTACTTTAACGCCATCAACACCGGTGCCTCCTCGGCCGACCTGGTGGTCGCCTGGGGCAACGCGCAGACAATCGCTTCGCTGGTCATTGCCATGCTCATGCCCATTCTGGGCGCGCTTGCCGACTACGCCGGCAACAAGATCAAGTTCTTTATGGGCTTTTTCCTTACGGGCCTGGTGCTTTGCTTTGCGCAGGCCATCCCCATGTCCGCCATGGCGTTTTTGACCGTCTACGTGCTGTGCACCATCGGCCTCAACTCGTCCATGACGTTCTACGATGCCATGCTGCCCGATGTCACCACCGACGAGCGCATGGACGCCGTGTCGAGTTCGGGCTTCGCTTGGGGCTATATCGGCTCCACCGTGCCGTTTATCGTTTGCCTGGCGCTTATCATGGGCGGCCCGGTCCTTGGTATCCCCACCATGCTGGCCACGCGCCTGTCGTTTATTATCACCGGCGCCTGGTGGCTCACCTTTACCTTGCCGCTCATTCGCACCTATAAGCAAAAGTACGGTCGCGAGCGCAAGCCCGAGGACACCATCGGCCATATTGTGGGCGGCGTATTCTCCGAGGTCGCGCACACTATGCGCGAGATTGCCGGCAACAAGACCATCCTTTTGTATATGGTCGCGTTCTTCTTCTACATCGATGGTGTGCACACGGTCATTTCCATGGCCACCAGCTACGGCTCGGCCCTGGGCATCGACTCGACCCAGCTGGTGCTGGCGCTGCTCGTCACGCAGTTTGTGGCCTTCCCGTCCGCCATCATCTACGGCAAGCTTGCCGGTCGCGTGGGCACACTCAATATGATCTTGGTGGCCGTCGCCGCCTACATGGGCATCGTGCTCTTTGCCGCGTTCTTCCTAAAGACCGCCTTTGAGTTTTGGGTGCTTGCCATTTTGGTCGGCCTGTTCCAGGGTGGCGTGCAGGCGCTGAGCCGCAGCTACTTCGGCCGCATCATCCCCAAGGAAAAGTCCAACGAGTACTACGGCTTCTTCGATATCTTTGGCCGTTACGCAAGCGTTATGGGCACCTTCCTGGTATCGGTTGTCACCTCGCTGACCGGCAACCCGTCGCTGGGCGTCCTTTCTATTGGCGTACTGCTGGTGGTTGGCTTTGTGTTGCTGGTCCGTCTGTCCCGCATGGCTCAGGCGGCACAGTAAGCGCGGCTCGGATAGTGCTTGCTCGCGGTGCTCTTTTAGGGTTCCGAACGTAAAACATTCCCGTCTATCCAACAATGCCGAGTCCAAGTGGGTATGATGGAACCAGCTAGGTCGCGGGGCGTCGCCTGTGTTTGGCGGCGTCCCGTTTTTTGTGTTGTAAGGAGGGCAAGGCATGAATGCCACGGTGGTGATTCCAACGTATTGGGCGGGCGATGATGCCCGTGCAAATGCCCCCGGCACTTACGACCATTCGACAAAGCTCAACGCCACCAACCCCGAGCTCGACCGCTGCCTTGCCTCGCTCGAGCAGGTGCGCGACATTCCGCGGATCATCCTTTTGGTGGTCTGCCCCATCTCTGCCACGGCAGATGTGTCCAGGCGCGTGCACGAAATCGTCGACGCGCACCCCACGCTCAAGGTCACCGTGGTCACCAATACCCAGGCATCGCGCATTGCCGACCGTGTGGCGCAGATTGCGCCCAAGGGCTCGGGTGAGTGCGTGAGCCTTCGCGGTTACGGTGCCATTCGCAACATGGGGCTTGCCTGCGCCGCCGTGCTCGGCCACGACGCGGTTGTCTTTTTGGACGACGATGAGACCGTCATCGACGCCGACTTTATGAAGCGCGCGACCTACGCGCTGGGTCAGCAGACGCGCCAGGGCCTGCCGATTTTGGTCAAGAGCGGGTACTTCTACGATCGCGATGGATCCCCGCTGGCTCCCACGGACAAGGTGGGCATCTGCCATCGTTGGTGGACCAAGCGCATCGAGTTCAACCGCTGGATGAAAAAGGCGCTCTCGGGCACCCGCATCTCGCGCTCCAACTACGTGTGCGGCGGTCTTATGGCCCTGCACGCCCGCGCCTTTACCCGCGTGGCATTTGACCCGTTTATCACCCGAGGCGAGGACCTGGACTACCTTTTTAACATGCGCATGTTTGGCTACGACGTGTGGTTCGATAACGAGTGGACCGTGCGCCACCTGCCGCCCGAGTCCGAGAAACGCTCGCCACGCTTTATGCAGGACGTGTACCGTTGGTACTACGAGCGGGCCAAGCTGACGTTTGCCGCGCACCAGCAGGAGCTCGTCCCCGTCACGGCGGCGTCGCTTATGCCCTATCCGGGTCCGTGGATTTCGCGCGAGCTCGACGACCGCGTGCGCAAGACCGCCATGGTCCGCAGCATGTTTACCCGCGAGCGCGAGGGATACCTGCGCATTTGGCGCCACGGTATCGACGAGGCCAAGACCTACGCGCGCCAAAACGACGCAAGCTATCTGCGTTTCCAGAGCTTCTGGCCCAAGATCATGGACGAGCTCTGGCGCGACGCACAACTGACCAGCATCCTGGAGGGGACTGAATGATCGACCGCCGCGCCCAGCGCGATAGTTCAATATCAATCTTTCGCACTATTGCCGTCATCTGCGCCATTTGCGTGCTGATGTACTTTGTCTTTGCCCTGGCGACTGGAATCGAGCCGATCGCGACCGTGGTCGCCTGCGCGCTGCTGTGCATCTTTCTGTGCATCTTTATCATTTTGACGCTCAATCCCGATTCGGTGCGCTCGCAGTACACCGAGGAGACGCTCTCGGTGGCCTCTGCCATGCTCGAGGACATCAAAGGCGGCCTGACGCAGAAGTCGGCGCTTCTGGTGTGCCAGCGTATTTTGCCCGAGACACGCGCCATGACGGTTGCCATTACCGATGAGAACAACGTGCTGGCCTGCGCGGGCGAGTTTGAGGAAAAGCTACTGCCCGCTTCGCCCATCCATACGCTTGCCACGCGCTACGTTATCGAGCACGGTATTGTACAGTCGTTCAACCGCGTGGTGGACGTGGTGGGCTCCGATGGCTCGCACAACCAGGTTCCCGCCGGCATTATCGCGCCCATCAAGGTGGGTGACCGCACCGTCGGCACGCTCAAGTTCTACTACAAGACCCCGCGTGCCGTCGACCGTACCCAGTATGCGCTTGCCTCCGGTTTTGCCGAGATCCTGTCCACGCAGCTCGCCATCCACGAGCTCGAGGTGCAAAAGGAGCTCACGGCCCGCGCCGAGGTGCGCGCCCTGCAGGCGCAGATCAACCCGCACTTCCTGTTCAACACGCTTAACACCATCGCGTCGTTTACGCGCACCGACCCGCTTCGCGCCCGCGAGCTGCTGCGCGAGTTCTCGTCGTTCTACCGTGCCACGCTCGATAACTCGGGTTCGCTCATTCCCGTGTCGCGCGAGGTCGCGCAGACCAAGCGCTACCTGACGTTTGAGAAGGCACGCTTTGGCGAGGATCGCGTGCTGGCGACCTTCGATGTCTCCGAGGATGTCGAGGACACGCTGGTGCCGGCGTTTGTAATCCAGCCTATTGTCGAAAACGCCGTGCGCCACGGCATGGGTGATGCCGGCGCGTTGAAGATTGACGTGACGGTGCATCAGGATGGCGACGATGCGATTCTGATTGCCGTCGCCGACAACGGCATGGGCATGGATGAGGGTACCGCTGCCAGGCTGTTTGACGAGCGCTCTGCCCGCCCCGACGCCAGCTCCCCGCAGGGCGGCGGCGCCGGCGTGGCCATGCACAATATTTCGGAGCGCATTCATCGCTTTTATGGGCCGCACTCCTATACGCGCGTCGAATCGGCGCCGGGCAAGGGCACTAAAGTGCTCCTGCATCTCGATTTGTCGGAGAGTATCTTCGACATTCAAGAGTAGAATAATTGGTCACGGGTTTAACGCTAGTTGGCGGATGCCCGACGTAATTAGTTGACGAAAGGTTTTATCCCTATGCTGCGTGCGATGATTGTGGATGATGAGGCCCCGGCCCGTTCGGAGCTTCGCTTCTTGCTCGAGCAGACGGGCAAGATCGGTACGATCACAGAAGCGTCGAGCGTTCGCTCCGCCATCGAGATGCTTATGGAGAGTCGCGTCGACGTCGTGTTTCTCGATATTTCGATGCCTGGCGCTTCGGGCCTGCAACTTGCCGAGGCGCTGCATAATCTCAAGAATCCGCCGGCGATCGTGTTTGTGACCGCCTACAGCGACCATGCGGTCGAGGCGTTTGATGTGGACGCCGTCGACTATCTGATGAAGCCGGTCGAGGAAGCTCGCCTGGACCGAGCGATCGATAAGGTCATGCAGCGCGCCAAGCCTGTCACGGACAGCAAGGTGACCATCGAGCGCATTCCGGTGGAAAAGGGCGGCCGCAAGGTCCTCATCCCCGTGGACGACATCCGCTTTATCATGGCCAAGGACGATTACTCCTGCATCTATACGGTCGACGACCGCTTTTTGTCGACGACCTCGCTGGCGCAGTTCGAGGCCAAGCTCTGCGACTTTGGCTTCTTCCGCGTTCACCGTCGCTATATCGTTAACTTGGCGTGCGTCACCGACGTCGAGACGGTGCCCTCGGGCGCCATCCAGCTGGGTATTACGGGCGTCGACGAACGTGTACCGGTCTCGCGCCGTCGCGTCGTACCGCTCAAGAAAGCCCTGAGCCTTTAGCACACCGGCCCCGCAGCCCTGTAGACCAATTGTCTGCGGAGCCGTGGGGCCTTTTGTATGTATGGACATAATCGTTTGCGGAAGGGATCCCATGAACAGTGCAAGCGCCAAGCGTATCGACATTATCTCGGACACCCACGGCTATCTTTCGCCCGAACTCCTGGACGAGCTCAAGGGCGCAGATCTGATCATCCACGCCGGCGACCTCACGTCAGAGATGGACTACGAGCACCTGCGCACCATCGCCCCCGTATGGGCCGTGCTGGGCAACAACGATTACTACCGCGACTACGGTCCCGATGTAGACCGTCTTGCGCTCTTTACCTACGAAGGCCTCAAGTTCGCCGTAGCCCACTACCGCGAAGACCTCCCGGTGGGGTCCGTAGACGTAGCCATCAACGGCCACACCCACGTAACCAAAGAAGCCCAAGTGGGTCGCTGCTTAGTCCTCAACCCGGGCAGCGCCAGCTACCCCAGAGGCACCCGAGGCCCCACCATGGCCAGAATGCTCGTAAAAGACGGCAAGATCCTAAGTACCAAATTTATTGACCTAGACTAACTGCAACAAAAACGGGGGATGCAAAACGAATCTCCCGTTTCCATTTGAGCCAAAGGCAGAAGTTCAACAAGAATCTAAGACAACCCCGCCACGGAGGACGGGGATTCCGAACCGCGAAGCGGCGAGCAACAAAGTCTTTGAACAATGTGGCGGCAGGGAGGGTCTCCGGGGCCGAGGGCGGGGGTTAAGTTTGTCGCGAGTTCCGCACGCAAAGGAAAGCACTTAATGTGCTTTCCGTCTTGCGCAGGACTGCAGAGCAGCAAACTTAACCCCCGCCCTCGGCCCCGGAGACCCTCCCGGAGGCACCCAAAAAAATTTTTCAAAAAGTTGTTGCGCACCGGACAGACTTCTGTGTATACTAATCCCCGCAACGCACGCGAGCGGAAACAAACGCGAACGCTTGCCTGGGGAGTTAGCTCAGTTTGGTTAGAGCGCCGGCCTGTCACGTCGGAGGTCGCGGGTTCGAGCCCCGTACTTCCCGCCAACGCAATTAAAGCCACGTCTTCGGACGTGGCTTTTTGCGTTTGATGCACTTTATTTCGATAGAACGATCGCCCTGGTGCATCTTCGCCCAGAATCCCCGCGCCTTCGGGAATGCAAGTAAAATCTAATAGTTATATCTGTCTAAACAACAGCTTTGTTGCACAACACCTGTTCAACGAGACAGGGGGTTAGGTTATACTAAATTGCACTGTAGGCCGCATCTGATGCATTTCACTCCAAGCGCGGCATTCAGTGGATATCCGATTTACTATTTGGATGTCCTGGCGGTCATTTAGCGTCTCGACACAAGCTCGGCCCCGGAGCTCGTTCGAGCTGTTCGTATTCCTTGAAAGGGGAAAAATGGACATATCGAGGAAGACTGATTACGCCCTTCGCATGCTAGCGATGCTTGCCGAGGATCCGGAGCGTTTGCTTTCTGTTCGCACCGCTGCCGAAGAGGTCAATGTCCCGTATTCGTTTGCCCGCTCGATTCAGCACGGTTTAGTCCAGGCCGGTATTGTGGAGAGCCTGCGTGGCGTCCATGGCGGTATGCGTCTCAAGGTCAGTCCGGACGACGTCACTATCCGCCAGGTCGTCGAGGCCGTTCAGGGCCCTATGGTTATGAACGATTGCACCGCGCCCGATGGTGACTGTGCGCGCATGGGCACATGCTGCTATCATCCCCTGTGGGCCGGAGCCCAGGCGTTGATGCGCGACTACCTCGATTCCGTTTCGCTGGGCGATATCGTCGCTCGCCGCCAGTTCCCGGCCGTCGATCCCAAATTCACCGACCGCGACGCGTTTCCCGAGTACGCTACCTGTGCGTGCGCTTGCCGGGAGGAATAACGCCGTATAAGGAGCATAGCCATGATTCAGGACCCCTTTCGTTCGATGATTCGTTCGGAAGGGGTCCTGCGTTATCGCGACCTTCCGTGGCGCCGCACGCGCGATCCGTACATCATTTGGCTTTCCGAGGTCATGCTGCAGCAAACACAGGTGCCGCGCGTGGAGACGCGTATGCCGGCGTGGCTTGATCGTTTTCCAACCGTGCAGGCGCTTGCCCAGGCCGCGCCTTCCGATGTTTTGGACGCTTGGCAGGGCATGGGCTACAACCGACGCGCTCTGGCGCTTCACGGGGCCGCTCAACGGGTCGTAGAGGATTGGGGCGGGGAGTTTCCGCACGAGACGCGTGACTTGGTCGCTCTGCCTGGTATTGGCCCGGCAACGGCGCAAGGTATCCGGTCGTTTGCGTTTGATCTTCCGGGCGTGTATCTGGAGACCAACGTGCGCACGGTCTTTCTGCATCACTTCTTTCCCGATGTTCCGGCTGTTCCCGATCGCGAGTTGGTGCCGCTGATCCAGGCTGCTTGTCCGGCGGCCCCCGGTGCAGCGACCGACGAGATCGCTCCCTATGCCGTGCCGCTCGATGATGCCGACACGCCGCGTGCGTGGTATTACGCGTTGCTAGATTACGGCGCATATCTAAAAAAGACGTTGCCCAATCCGTCCAGGCGCTCGGCGGGCTATAGCCGTCAATCAAAGTTTGAGGGCTCGCGTCGCCAAAAGCGCGCACATATCGTGCGTATGTTGCTGGCAGCGCGCGATGGCCAGCCGGCGGGGATTACGCTTGCTGATGCCGTGGTGGGCGTTAACGAGATGGAAGCGGCAGCCGGTCGCGGGCCGGTCGAGTGCGACTTGATTTCGGGTATTCTAGCCGACCTGGAGCGTGAGGGCTTTTGCCGCGCCGAGGGCGATCGCTGGCTGAGTATCTAGCCTGTGCAAATCTGAAAAACAGGATTGTAAGGTTTAGATTTTCGGGATGAGGGTATCCTAAAAAAAAAGCCGCTCGAAGCCTATGGGCGGCATGCGTTGAAGGGAAGTACACCTATGGATTTTAAGAATTCCCAAACCAAGAAGAACCTCGAGACCGCTTTTGCCGGTGAGTCCCAGGCACACACCAAGTATCGCTACTATGCCTCCAAGGCCAAGAAGGACGGCTACGTTCAGATCTCGAACATCTTTGCCGAGACGGCTGGCAACGAGTCCGAGCACGCCAAACTGTGGTTTAAGTATCTGCACGATGGCGCCGTCCCCGATACCCTGGACAATCTGCGCGATGCTGCCGCGGGAGAGAACTACGAGTGGACCACGATGTACGACGAGTTTGCCAAGACCGCTGAGGAAGAGGGTTTTGCCGAGATTGCCGCGAAGTTCCGCGGTGTCGCCGCCGTCGAGAAGGCCCACGAGGAACGCTACAACAAACTCGTCGAGCGCATCGAGTCGGGCGAGGTGTTTGAGCGCGAGGGCGTGAAGGTGTGGAAGTGCCTGAACTGCGGGCACCTGCATGTTGGTGCCGAGGCGCCTGAGGTGTGCCCGGTGTGTAACCACCCCAAGGCGTACTTTGAGGAGCAGGTGGTGAACTACTAGCGCTTGGCGCTGGCGTGAGCTGGGCCGGGAGGGCGGGATTACCTTCCCTCCCCGCTCACGGCTCCGCAGGGTCGCGTTGAGGGAAGGTAATCCCGCCCTCCCGGCCCGCTTTGGGTCGTCGCGTGCTCGCTACAGATAAGCTGATAGCTAAGTTTGTGTGCCGCCCCTTTTGGGGCGGCACGTTTTGTGCGGGTGGACAGTTAGTTCAGATGCGTATAAATCGAGCGCCTTAATAGCTGGGTTTGGAGTCCTCGGACGCCTTTAGATGACCTGAAGCGCTTTATTCTGGGCTAAAAATGCCCGTTTTGAGGACAAAATTACGCCAAGCGAAGCGCCTGAATGCTATTTGAGTGGGTTTGATTTATACGTATCTGAACTAACTGTCCAGGCAACTCTGTTCGGGGCGGTATGCCTTGCTTGTGGTCCCGGTCTCCACAATTTTCGTCAAGTTTTTGGTTAGATTTTGATCAGTTGGCGTAAGGGCGGAAGACCAAAAGATTGCTGGCGAAAAAAGCTCAGAGAAAGTGCCGGTAGGGGAGTTGTTGAGCTTTTCGACAGCTTTTGAGCAAAAGAAACTTTGCGGCTATTGCCGGCGATTACGTTGTCGCGGTCATGGCGGTGCGGGATGCTGGTTGCAAGTGTCGAATGCTCCGATTGAGGAGGCCAACATGGATCTGTTTCTTGAGACCCCGCAGCAACAAGCTGAGCGCATGCTGCGTCAGCAGCAACGAATCATGGAGATGCAAATGCAAGGGACGGCAGTCCAGTCCTTTGCGCAAAGTGTCGTGCCTGCTGCTGCACCTGCAGCTGTGCCCGGGTGTGAATCGGCGCCAGAGGCCTATTCCGTGCAGCAGGACTCATATGCGCAGGAGCTCGCGTTCGACAAGCGTCGTGCGCGTCGTCGCCGCGTGGGCCAGCGCCTGCGCGCATTGGCGATGATCGTGCTCATCCCGCTGGGGCTTGCGGCCATCTTTCTGGCGTCTTATGCCCTCACGTGTATTCTTAACGGCGCCTCTCCCAATGAAGTGCTCCAGCATCTAGCGGCCCTCGGCCAACGTCTAGGCGATGTCATAGCAACCATCCGCACCGGCTGGGGGAGCTAGCGTTTTAGCGCCCGTGGCTCTAAGAGAAATTCGTCTGCAAGGCAGTGAGTGCTCAGTGCGTGTGGCGGGGTAAGATTGATCGCGGTTTTGATTGGTGCTCGATTGGGTTTGTTGGGCGGAGTCTATGTCTGCTATTGATATTGTGCTTGTTGTGATTGCCTTGGTGGCGGTGGGGGTTGCTGTGGATTGCGCCCTGCAGCTCAAGAGTCTGCGCGTCGAGCTGCGGAAACGCGGCGATAGCGGCGCAGAGACGCTGGCGGCGCTCGAGCAGGCCAACAACGCACTCGATGCTCTCAACGTCGCGCTGGCTGAAACCCGGCGCACGGCCAATGCCATCGCGCAGCAGCAGACGACCGATGCGGCCGTGGAGCAGCAACGTTACCTGACCATCGCGCGCGAGTTCTCGCAGGCAGGCGACCGCATGGACGACCTGCGCCGCGAGACGGCCCAGCAGCTCGGTGCCAATCGCGAGGGTATCGAGCATCGTCTGGACAAGGTGCGCGAGACGGTCGATGCCCAGCTGGGCGCAATCCGCAAGGACAACAACGCACAGCTCGACCAGATGCGCGCGACGGTGGACGAGAAGCTTTCCCGTACACTCAATGACCGCCTGTCGGCATCGTTTAAGCAGGTGAGCGACCAACTCGAGGCCGTGTACAAGGGCCTGGGCGACATGCAATCCATCGCCACCGGCGTGGGAGACCTTAAGCGCGTGCTGGGCAATGTGAAGGCACGCGGAATTTTGGGCGAGGTGCAGTTGGGCGCGATCCTGGCGGACATCCTGACGCCCGACCAGTATCTGGAAAACGTAGCCACCAAGCCCGGCGCCTCGGAGCGCGTCGAATTTGCCGTCAAGCTGCCGGTGGACGAGGGCGACCCAGTGCTGCTGCCGATTGACTCCAAGTTTCCGGGCGACGCGTACGAGCACCTGCTCGACGCGCAGGAGTCGGGCGATGCGGAGACCGTGGCGGCTGCGCGCAAGACGCTCGACACCATGGTCAAGCGCGAGGCTAAAGACATCTGCGAAAAGTACCTGAGTGTGCCGGCGACCACCAACTTTGGCATCATGTTCGTGCCGTTTGAGGGCCTGTACGCCGAGATCGTCAGCCGCCCCGGTCTTATCGAGGCCCTGGGTCGCGACTATCACGTCAACGTTGCCGGCCCCAGCACCATGGCTGCCATCCTCAACAGCCTGCAGATGAGCTATCAGACGTTTAAGCTGCAAAAACGCACCGATGACGTGCTGCGCGTGCTCTCTGCCGTCAAGGCCGAGCTGCCGCGCTATCAAAAAGCGCTGCGCCGCGCCCAGCAGCAGATCGAGACCGCGGGTAAAACGGTCGAGGGCATCATCACCACGCGCACCAACGTCATGGAGCGCAAGCTCAAGGACATCGACGCGCTGGAAGATATCGACCAAGCCGATGAGATCTTGGGACTCACGCCCGCGGGTCTGCTCACAGACCAAGAGGACGAGGACTAGCCGCAACGGACGGTGGGGCACCGGCTCAAACGCGGGCGCCCCACCGCTTTTCGTATCGCACTTGCCTGGAACACGCCCCAATGTGCAACAATGATCTTTCACCCTGCCAGACGCGAAAGGAAGCACATGTCTCAGAGAAGCACCAGCCCGCTCAGCCGCTCCACCGTGCGCCGCACGCTAAAGCGTTTTTGGGATGTCACTCGCACGCAGCCGCTGATTGTCTTTCTCTCGGTGTTCTCGTCGGCGGGCTACATCTTTTTGCTGACGTTTGCCAATACCTATGTGATGGCCCTCATCGTTGACCGTGTCCAAGCCGGCCCCGTGGCGGGTGACCAGGTGTTTGAGGTCTTCGGCCCCTATATCCTGGCGCTCGTACTCGTTAACCTGGTGGGTCAGATCCTCTCCAAGCTGCAGGACTACACCGTCTACAAGCTCGAGATCGCGGGCAACTACCACCTGGCGCGCCTGTGCTTCGACACGCTCTCCAACCAATCCATGACATTCCATACCAGCCGCTTTGGCGGATCGCTTGTGAGTCAGACAAGCCGTTTTATGGGCGGCTACACGGGTCTGGTGGACGTGACGGTGTATTCGCTCATCCCCACTATCACCTCGGTCATCTGCACGGTGGCAGCACTCGCCCCGGTGGTGCCTACATTTACCGTGATCCTGGTGGGCATCATGGTCGTCTACATCGCGTTTGTCTGGCTTATGTACAAGCGCATCATGCCGCTATCGGCCGCGACGTCCGCCGCGCAGAACAAGCTCTCGGGCGTGCTGTCCGACGCGGTCACGAACATCCTGGCCGTCAAGACCTGCGGGCGTGAGGACTTTGAGCGCGACCTGTTCGACGCCGCCGACCGCGCCGCGCGCGATGCCGAGACGGTCTCGATGCACGCCATGATGCAGCGCAACTTTACGACCTCGGGCCTTATCGTCATCACCATGGCCGTGGTGAGTGTGTTCGTGGCGGGCGGCAATGCATGGTTTGACATCTCAACCGGCGCGCTCGTCATGATTTTTACCTACACCTATAACCTCACCATGCGCCTGAACTACGTGAGTTCCATGATGCAGCGCATCAACCGCGCGTTGGGCGATGCGGCCGAGATGACGCGCGTACTGGACGAGCCGCGTTTGGTGGCAGACGACCCGGACGCCCCTGAGCTCAAAGTGACCGAGGGCGCGATCGATTTTGAGCACCTGAGCTTTGCCTACCGCGACGCCGCGGCGGGCGAGAGCGTGTTCGACGACCTGACGCTCCATGTGGCCGCGGGCCAGCGCGTTGGCCTGGTGGGCAAATCGGGCTCGGGCAAGACGACGCTCACCAAGTTGCTGCTGCGCCTGGACGACGTGCAGGGTGGCCGCGTGCTCGTGGACGGTCAGGATGTCTCGCGCTGCACGCAGCAGAGCCTGCGCCGCCAGGTTGCCTACGTGCCGCAGGAGGCGCTGCTGTTCCACCGCTCCATTCGCGAGAACATTGCCTACGGTCGTCCCGACGCCACTGACGAGCAGATTCGCGAGGCCGCACGCCTGGCCAACGCGACCGAGTTTATCGACCGCTTGCCCCATGGCTTTGACACCATGGTGGGCGAGCGCGGCGTCAAGCTTTCGGGCGGTCAGCGTCAGCGCGTGGCCATCGCCCGTGCCATCCTGACCGATGCACCGATCCTGGTGCTCGACGAGGCGACCTCTGCCCTCGACAGCGAGTCCGAGGCGCTGGTGCAGGAGGCGCTCGAAAACCTGATGCGCGGACGCACCTCCATCGTGGTAGCGCATCGCCTGTCCACCGTGGCGGCGCTCGACCGCATTGTGGTGCTGGCCGATGGCGAGATCGTCGAGGACGGCACGCATGCACAGCTCGTCGAGGCGGATGGCGAGTACGCGAGCCTGTGGAGCCGCCAGACTGGCGCATTCTTGGAGGCGTAAGCGCCTCGGACGTGGGACAATCGTGCCCATAGGTTTGTTGTGTCGTTGAGCTGAGGAGTCGTTATGCCACGCGAGACCAATGCCGCCAAACGCGAACGCGCCATCGAGGTGTGTGAGCGCCTCAACCGCCGCTATGGCCCGGTCGAGTGCTTTTTGGACCACGAGAATCCCTTTAGGCTGCTCATCGCGGTGCTGCTCTCGGCGCAGACGACCGACGCGCAGGTCAACAAGGTGACGCCGCGGTTGTTTGCCCAGTGGCCCACGCCCGAGGCCATGGCGGGGGCGAGTGTGGCTGACGTGGCAGACACCATCAAGTCACTCGGCTTCTACAAGAGCAAAGCCAAGCATGCCGTCGAGGCCGCGCAGATGATCGTCGCCGACTATGGCGGTGTAGTGCCGGCCGACATGAAGGAACTCGTGAAGCTGCCGGGCGTGGGGCGCAAAACGGCGAACATCGTGCTCAACGTGGGGTACGGTATCGTTGAGGGCATTGCGGTCGATACGCACGTCAACCGCATCGCGCATCGCCTGATGCTAAGCCCCAAGACGCACGCCAAAGAGCCACTCAAGACCGAGCAGGATCTGCTCAAAATCTTGCCGCACGAGTACTGGGAATCGGTCAACCACCAGTGGATCACCTTTGGTCGCGAGATCTGCGACGCCCGCAAACCCAAATGTGGGGAGTGCCCGCTGGCAGACCTTTGCCCCAGCGTGCGCGTAGCGGGGTAGGGGCGGAACGCATCTTCGTCTGGCGTTTTTTGCGGGGCTGGGTTTGCCCTTGAGTCGGAGTCCCCTCCATGCGCTACCATGACAGACAATGTATTTGACACACGACCCGCCGAGCTCGCCCCGGCGGGCTTTTGGCGTTGCGATGTCGGAGGAACAGCATGCTCATTCACCGTATAGCCGCGCAGCTCTACACTGCCGAGGCCTTGCAGACCGTCGAGGCCGGCCTCGACGCCGGCGAGGACGTAACGCTGGCTGTGTCGCAGTCGGGCCGCACGCTTATGGCAGCTGCCCAGTTTGCGCGTCGCCCGCGCCCCACGGTCTATATCGTGAGCGGCGAGGACGCCGCCGACCGCGCCGCGCGCAGCCTTGCCGCCTATGTGGGTCTGGCACACGTGTGTCGCTTCCCCGAGCGCAAGGACTATCCTTGGCGCGAGCAGGCGCCCGATGATGCCGTGGTAGCCCAGCGCTGCGAGGCTCTGGGGCGCATCGTGCGCGGGGACAATTGCATGATGGTCGCCTCGGCCCGCGCGCTGCTGCGCTGCGTGCCGCCGGTCGAGAGCCGCTACTGGGAGTCCACTACTTTTGCGGTGGGCGAGGAGATTCCCTTTGACGAGGTGCCGCAGCGCCTGGTGGGCATGGGCTACACCAATGCCGGTGCCGCAGACGCACCCGGCTTGTTCCGCGTGCACGGCGACACCGTCGAGGTGTTTCCCGCGCAGGAAAAGGCGCCCGTGCGCATTGAGTTCTTCGGTGACGAGATCGACCGCATCCGGCGCATGGTGAGCTCCACGGGCCAAACCATCGGCAACGAAGACAGCATCGAGATCTTCCCCTGCCGCGAGCTGGCGCTCACCGATGAGGCCGTCCACAACATGCACGTGGCGCTCTACCGCGCCAGCCAGGACGACAGCAAGCTGGCGGCACTGCTCGAGATGGTGGACGCGCGCATCGTCACGCCCGAGCTCGACCGCTTTTTGCCGGTTATGTACGGCCAGACCGTGAGCCCGCTGTCGCATGTGGGCGGCAAGGCGCTCGTGGTGCTGTCCGAGCCGCGCTCGCTGTTCGACGATTGCCTGCGCGCTTACGAGGACATCGAGACCCGCGCCAACGAGGCGGGGGTCGACCGTCTGGACGGCCTGTACGTGCGCGCCCAGCAGCTCGACTTTGGTTCCCAGCAGCGCCTGAACTACGTGAGCCTGATCCGTGCCGGCGGCGCGGTGACGGCCGAGCTCAAGATTGAGCAGCCTGCCATTGCGGGTTCGGACAATCGCTTTATGACGCGCATCCAGGAGGTCGTGGGCAAGCGCTACGCCTGCGTGTTTGCCATTCCCGACCGCGGCGCGCGCGAATCGATGGAGCTCACCTTTGGCGACGAGGGCATTACCTTTGAGGAGTCGTTGACCGCGGCGCCCGAAAACGCTGGCGCTGTCGGCGACCGTGTGCGCGTGGCGGCGGCGGATTCTGCCGATCGCGCCGCACGTCAGGAGGCCTACGCCTCAATCCGTGAGCGCAAGGCCGACGCGCTCAACGCTCGTTCTCTGGAGGCGGGTGCCGCGCAGGCTGCCGCCGGTGCCGCTGTTCCCACCATCTCGCGCGGACGCGTGACCTTTGTGGATGCCGCCCTGCCGCAGGGCGTGGTGGTGCCCGACGCCAATCTGGCCGTGTTCTCGATTGCCGACCTCAATGCCCGCATGGACGCCAACCGCGCGCGCAGCCGCCGCAAGGTGGACATCACGCAGATCACCTTCCCGTTTAAGCCGGGCGACTACGTGGTGCACGCCACCCACGGCATCGCGCTCTTTAGCGAGATCGCGCGCCAGGAAGTGGGCGGCAAGGAGCGCGACTATTTTTTGTTGGAATACGCCGACGGTGACAAGCTTTACGTGCCGCTGGAGCAGGTCGACCGCATCACGCGCTATGTTGGCCCCGACGGCGACAAGCCGCGCCTGACCAGGCTCAACACCGCCGACTGGACGCGTGCCACCAACAAGGCGCGCAAGAACGCCAAAAAGCTGGCGTTTGACCTGGTCGACCTGTATACGCGCCGCTCGTCGATCACCGGTATCGCCTGCCCGCCCGATACGCCCGAGCAGATTGAGATGGAGCAGAGCTTCCCTTACGACGAGACGCACGACCAGCTTGAGGCCATCGCCGACATTAAGGCCGACATGGAGGCGCCCAAGCCCATGGACCGCCTGCTGTGTGGTGACGTGGGCTTTGGCAAGACCGAGGTCGCCCTGCGTGCGGCGTTTAAGTGCGTGGACTCCGGCCGTCAGGTCATGGTGCTCTGCCCTACGACCATTCTGGCCCAACAGCACTACGAGACCTTCTTTGAGCGCTTTGCCCCGTTTGGCCTTGAGGTCGAGGTGCTCAGCCGCTTTCGCACGCCGGCGCAGCAGAAGCGCGCGCTCAAGGCGTTTGCCGAGGGCACGATCGACGTGCTCATCGGCACGCATCGTTTGCTTTCGGCCGATGTGAACCCCAAGAACCTGGGTTTGGTGATCATCGACGAGGAGCAGCGCTTTGGCGTGCAGCACAAGGAGCAGCTCAAGAACCTGCGCGAGCAGATTGACGTGCTCACGCTTTCGGCAACGCCTATTCCGCGAACCATGCAGATGGCCACGAGCGGCGTGCGCGACATGAGCCTGATCACCACGCCACCGACCGGGCGCCGCCCCGTGATCGTGCACGTGGGGGAGTACGACCCCGACGTGGTGAGCGCGGCGATTCGCCTGGAGGTGGGCCGCGGCGGCCAGGTGTACTACGTGTCCAACCGCGTCAAGACCATCGACGACGCCGTGGCACGCGTGCACGAGGCCGCGCCCGAGGCGCGCGTGGGCGTGGCGCACGGCAAGATGAGCCCGCGCGAGGTCGAGGACGTCATGATCGAGTTCGCGACCAAAAAGATCGACGTGCTCATCGCCACGACCATCGTGGAGAGCGGCATAGACAACGCGACCGCCAACACGCTCATCATCGAGGATTCGCAGCGCTTGGGTCTGGCGCAGCTCTACCAGCTCAAGGGCCGCGTGGGCCGTTCTGCCACGCAAGCCTACGCGTACTTTATGTTCCCGGGCGAGCTGCCGCTCACCGAGGAGGCTACGGCACGCCTGACCGCACTCTCCGAGTTCCAGGACCTGGGCAGCGGCATGCGCATCGCCATGCGCGACCTGGAGATTCGCGGCGCCGGCTCGCTCATGGGCGCCGAGCAGCACGGCAACCTGTCGAGCGTGGGCTTTGACCTGTTTACGCAGATGCTGGGTCAGGCCGTGGCCGAGGCGCGCGGCGACGACGATGCCGGTGTGGAGGCGGCGAACGTGGGCATCAACCTGCCGGCCGACTACTTCTTGTCCGAGGAGTACCTGCCGGCGGTGGATCAGCGCGTGCTCGTGTACCGTAAGCTCGCGGCGGCCGAGGACCTGGAGAGCATCGACGAGGTGCAGGAAGAGACTGAGGCCGCGCATGGCGAGCTGCCGTTGGCGGGACTCAACCTGTTCAACCGCGCGCGCATTCGTATTCGCGGCGAGCGCCTGGGGCTCGAGAGTGTCACGCTCAGCGGCGGGCGCATTACCTTCCTGGGCGTCGACGTGCCCAAGAAGGTGGCCTTTGAGTTCAAGACTCGCTATGGCGCGGTGAACTTCCCCAAGAGCCGCAAGCTATCGGTGCCCTACAAGGCGGGCGCCGGCGCAGGCAGCGGCCTGGGCCGCGGTCTCGACGCCAACGACGGCATCGGCCCCGTGGCGGCCGCGCTTATGTTGCTGCAACAGCTCGGCGCGAGCGATGATGATTAGTGATCCGTTGGGGACGGAGGAAAACGGATCATATTGTTCCATCACGTCGTTGGTTGATTCTCCACCCGACCGAAAGGAAACTATGTTCGGGTATATCTATAAGAAAGATGCCGCTGCTATCGCGGTCATCCTTGTCCTTTGCCTGGGTGTGGGCACCTTTTTCGATTACCAGATCTCGGGCATGCTGTTCAACTCGTCCAGTCTGTTCGGTCGTTTCGTTGAGGCTGCCGGCGAGCTGCCGTTCGAGCTGACGGCGAGCATCGCGGGCGTTATGCTCGTGCGCGCGGTGCGCCCCGATTCCAGGGCAAGCAAGTGGCTCGCCGCGCTCGGCATCCTCGTCAACGTCGGCCTGGCCGGCTACGAGATTATCGGATCGCTGCGCGTCGGCGGCAAGCTCATCGCGGTTCAGCTTGTGCTGTCGTTTGTGTTGGTCATCGCTGCCAACGTCATTGCCTACCGCCTTACGCGCGACACCGCGCCCGACGAGCTCACGCGCTGGGCGTTAATGGTGCTGGCTGTGTGGGTCGCTCAGGCTATTATCCTCAACGTGGTTGTCAAGCCGCTGTGGTCGCGCCCGCGCATGCGCGTGATCGAGGTCACGCCGGGACTCGATTTTCAGCCGTGGTGGGTGATCGGTAATCCCGACAAGTGGGCCTATATCGCCGCCGGCGTGATCAAGGACGGCTTTAAGTCGTTTGCGAGCGGGCATACGGCGCACGCGGCAATCGGCCTTATGCTCGCCGGGCTTCCCGCGGCAGCCTTTAAGGAAAAACCTTCGCGTCGCCGCGTGATCTTTTGGGCGGCGGCGGCCGTCGCGGCGCTCGTCGCCTTTGGGCGCATTGTAATCGGAGCACACTTTTTGAGTGACGTGAGCTGTGGCTTCGCCCTGGTGCTGGCGCTTGAGTGCCTTGCCGCGCGCATTGCCTATCCGCACGGCGTACAATAGCCCCGTTTGAATCATCTGGTCGATATCCGGTAAGAGAGGATTGCCATGCTCGCGTTCAACAACGACTATTCCCACGGAGCGCATCCGGCGGTGCTGCAGGCGCTCATCGATACCAATATGGAGCCGCAGCCCGGCTACGGTACCGACGCGCACACCGAGCGCGCCAGGCAGCTCATTCGCGAGGCCTGCCAGGCACCGGATGCCGATGTGTTCTTGCTGGTGGGTGGCACGCAGACCAATGCGACGGTGATCGACATGCTGCTCGCGCCGTACGAGGGCGTCGTTGCCGCCGAGACCGGTCACGTCGCCTGCCACGAAGCGGGTGCCATCGAGTTTGGCGGCCATAAGGTGCTTACCATCCCCGGTTACGAGGGCAAGATGCATGCCGAGGACCTCGAGAACTATATCCAGGTGTTCTACGAAAACGAGAGCTGCGAGCACATGGTGTTTCCGGGCGCCGTGTACGTGAGCCTGTCGACCGAGTACGGCACGCTGTACTCCAAGGCCGAGCTCGCGGCAATTCACGCGGTGTGCCAGAAGCGCGAGATTCCGCTGTTTGTGGATGGCGCCCGCCTGGCCTATGCGCTGGCAGCCGACGAGTGCGACATCACCCTGCCCGAGCTGGCACAGTTGTGCGACGTGTTCTACATCGGCGGCACCAAGTGCGGCGCTCTATGCGGCGAGGCCGTGGTGTTTTGCGGCATGCACGCTCCGGCGCATCCCATTCCGCGCATTAAGCAGCACGGTGCGCTGCTGGCCAAGGGCCGCCTGACGGGCGTGCAGTTTGAGGCACTCTTTACCGACGGGCTGTACTTTGAGATTGGTCGCCGGGCGATCGATACGGCGCAGGCGCTGCGTCGCGTGCTGCACGAGCGCGGCTACCAGTTCTTCTTGGAGACGCCCACAAACCAGCAGTTTGTGATTCTGCCCAACGAGGACATGGCGCGCATTCGTGAGCATGCGGCAATCGAGTACTGGGAGAAGTACGACGAGACGCACACCGTGGTGCGGTTTTGCACCAGCTGGGCCACGACGCAGGAGGACATCGACGCGCTGACGGCGGTCCTGTAGGTTGATGTGATGACGAGGGGCCGCCTTGCGCCTGAGTTTGGCGTAGGGCGGCCTTTGGTTTTGAGAGGGAGCGGTTTATGTCCGAGATGTCTGAGCCGACGATTCGCCTGGCGACGCCCGATGACGCGCCGGCGCTGCTTGCCATTTATGAGCCGTATGTGCGCGAGACGGCGATTACCTGCGAATACGAGGTGCCGAGCGTCGAGGAGTTCGCCGGGCGCATCGAGCGTACGCTCAAGCGCTATCCGTATCTGGTGATGGAACTGGACGGGCGTCCGGTGGGCTATGCCTACGCGAGCGCGCTCAATAGCCGCGAGGCCTACGACTGGTCGGTCGAGACGTCGATCTATCTGGCGCGCGACGTGCGTCATGGCGGGCTGGGCCGCAAGCTGCACGACGCGCTCAAGCAATGCCTGGTCGCGATGGGCATCACCAACATGTGCGCGCTCATTGCCGTGCCACACGACAAGGACGACGAGTACCTGACGCACAACAGCCAGGATTTCCATGCCCATATGGGATATCGCCTGGTGGGTGCCTTCGATCGCTGCGCGCAAAAGTTCGGCCGCTGGTACGACATGTGCTGGATGGAGCTCGTCCTAGCCGAACGCGTCCCCAACCAGCCCAAACCAACCTGGTTCCCCGACCTCCTCGCCTAAAACCACCACAATGGGGACAGGCACCTTTGTGGTGGTTTCTCTCGAAAATCGGCCGTTTTTGGCGCGTTAACCTTAAAAACCACCACAAAGGTGCCTGTCCCCATTGTGGTGGTTTTGGTGGTGGTTAGCCGATGGGCTCGGTGTATTTGGCGCGGTCGGTGCGCTGGATACGCTTGGAGATGTGCAGCGGGCGGCCGTCGGTGTCGTAGACGTAGTCGGTGATCAGAATCAGCGCCTGCCCGCGCTCCACATTGAGCAAAAACGCCTCGTTTTGCGAGGCGTAACACACCTCAAAGGTCTTGTGCCCCTGCGCCGGCGCGCGATGGAACTCCTGGCGCAGCGCGGTGTAGAGCGATCCGTTGATATCGCGATCGATGAGCGCCTCAAAACTTGGCGGCAGATAGGTGGTCTCCAGGCACAGCGGCGCATCGTCTAGATAGCGCAGACGGACGAGCTTGACGAGCTTGCTGCCCACGGCGGCATCGAAGAACTTGGCCACATTGCCTGCGGCCTTGGCAAAGCCCGAGTCCACGGTGCGCGTGGTGGGCTTCATGCCCTGGCCCTGGATCTGCGCCGTGTAGCTCGAAAACACCAGGTTGTTCTCGTGGAGCGCCGGCGTGTCAGCCACAAAGGCGCCGCGCCCGCGCTCGGTGCGAACCAGGCCCTCGTCAACAAGCACCTTAAGGGCATGGCGCACAGTGCTGCGCGACAGCCCCGATTCGTCCATGAGCTCCATCTCGGACGGCAGCTTGTCTCCGCAGGCGTAGATGCCGGCGGCGATGCGGTCGCGCAGTGTGGCCGCCAGACGCTCGTATTGGGCCAGTTTCTTTTTAGATGAAGCGCTCATGTGATTAACCTGTATCTAACCTGTATGCTTGCCTAATCAAGCATGTATCCAATTCAACAACAAAACCGCTGGTAACGAGTATTTATATACCGTATCAGCAAAATATCTAAGACAAATATAGCATACAACTAGTCGACATCGCTAAAACATGTATGTAACTTGTATACCATCAAGAGCATCAAATGAGAAGAAAGGCTGATGCACGATGACTACTCAGGAACAGGTTAAGGATGTCGTCTCCCAGGTTTTGGCTGACAAGGCAGACAAGGGCGGCATCAAGCGCGTTGTGTGGATTGGCGCCGGCGGATCCAACGGCGGCAACTATCCTGCCCAGTACTTTATGGAGCACGAGGCTACGCAGGTCGTGAGCTCCAGCTACACCAGCAACGAGTTCGTGCACGCCACCCCGGCCTACGTCAACGAGAACACCCTGGCCGTCGTCGTTTCCATGCGCGGCACCAAGGAGACCATTGTCGCCGCTCAGGTCGCTAAGGACCACGGCGCCAGCACTATCGCCATCTATGTTGACGAGTCCGCCCTCACCGAGGTCTGTGACTACAAGATCCAGTACGACAGCCTGGCCGTCGACGAGTCCTGCATGGGCCGCACCAACTCCGCCGTTGTGACCATGATCGCTATGGAGCTTACGCAGCAGACCGAGGGCTATGCCGAGTACGAGACCGCTATGGCAGCCTTCGACCTGGTCGATCCTATCTATCGCAAGGCCGTCGAGTACACCCGTCCGCTTGCTGCCAAGTGGGCCGAGCAGAACGCCGACAAGCCCTGCATCAACGTCATGGCTCAGGGCCCGCTCTTTGGTGCCGCCTACGTCTTTAGCATCTGCAACGTGCAGGAGATGCTGCAGATCGACTCCTGCACCATCAACACCTGCGACTTCTTCCACGGCCCCTTCGAGATCCTGGACAAGCGCACCTCGCTGTTCCAGCTCATCAGCGTCGGCCGCAGCCGCTGCAACGACGAGCGCGGCATCCGTTTCGTCAACCAGTACGGTGGCGAGCGCGTCTATCAGCTCGATGCCAAGGAGCTCGGCCTCAACGACATCAAAGACAGCGTGAGCGAGTACTTCAACCACCTGATCTTTGCGCCGATCCTCAACAACGTGTACATGCGTGCACTCTCTGCCGTTACCCACAAGGACTACATGACGCGCCGCTACATGTGGAAGCTGGACTACTAGGAGTTACGCGGTTTTACCAAACCGCGTAACGGCTCGACGCTGCGCTGTCCGTCCTCTACCTGCGGCGGGCCACTCATTGGGGACGTACTTAAACGACTGCCCCAAGGTGAGAGTGGATAAGCTCCCGTTTTTGGCCTGTTTGGGGGCTCAAAGTGGGAGATTATTCACTCTCGTCATTTTGCGGCAGTTGGGTGACTAGTCATCGGGGACGTTTTTGTTTGACTAGTCGTTTAAGAACGTCCCCAATGACTACACTCCTTTTGTCTAGAGATTTCCCGTTCGCCGATTTGTGTCTTGATAAATGTATATAACGACTATAACGTAGCATGAAACATACTGGAAACAAAGCCAAGGAGGCTACGTTGAAGAGAAGCAATCTGGGCTATGTGCTGGTGCTGATCGCCGCGCTTATGTGGGGCAGCATCGGAATCTTTGTAAACGGCATCTCGGCCATGGGCGTTTCGTCCCAGAGCATGGCTGCCTTTCGCTTGTTGGTCGGAGCGCTTATCTTGGCGCCGGTCCTGATGTTTATGGGCTGCCGTCCGGGCGAGGGGTCTACCGTGGCTCAGGGTCCGCTGGCCCTGTTCAAGGCAAGCCCTAAAGAGCTTGTTCCCTGCGCGCTTGTCGGTATCGTCGGTTTGGCCGCCGCCAACACCTGCTATTACGAGTGCATGGGCGAGGTGGGCATGTCCACGGCCTCGGTGCTGCTCTACACCTCGCCGGTGTTTGGCGTCGTGCTCGGCCGCGTGCTTTATCGTGAGGACGTGACCCCTAACAAGCTTGTTGCCATCGCTTTTAACATAGGTGGCTGTGTACTTGCAGTGACCAATGGCGACCTTTCCGGTTTCCATTTTTCGGTTTGGGGCGTCACGTCGGGCGTGATTGCGGGCCTTTGTGGTGCGTCGCTCGCGGTGTTTAGCCGAATAGCAACCAAGACGGTCCACCCGCTGGCCGTTACGTTTTGGGGCTTTGTTTTTGGCGGTGCGGTTATGGCAGCTATCGCGGCTCCGTGGCCGGATGTCGCCGTGGCAATGTCGCCACAGCTGCTGCTGCTGTTCCTTGGCTTTGGACTCATCCCCACAGCCGTGGCTTACATCTTATATATGCAGGGTCTATCCATGGGGCTCGAGACGTCGAAAGTTCCCGTCGTAATGTCATTCGAGACAGTCGTCACCGTACTGCTGGGCATTGGTATCTACGCGGAGCCCGCCGGCACGATCAAAGTATTGGGCATTGTCTTGGTGCTCGTGTCCATCGTGATCATGAATACGGATTTTACCATGCTGCGCAACACTACCTTTGTCGGCCATGTTATTGAGAGCATGACCTTTAAGCCCAATGCGTGGTGGACGGAGAAATCGCAGGACATGGATCTCTTCAAGGAGCGCACGGGCATCGCGCTGGAACCCACCGTGCAGGAAAGCCCCTGGTATTTCGTGCGATAGAGGCAGTGTAAGCCCTTGGGGAACGTAACTGAGCGGGACTGTCCAACGAGCCACGGCGCTTTCGTTTCCAGTCAGTTAAACCCGCGAACGGTCGATATTTGGCCGTGAGTGGTTCTTATAATAATTATCAATATTCGCAACGTATAAGACGTTATAATGACCATAACGAAAAGGAGGAGGCAAGATGAATCAGATCATTCTCGCATCTCATGGCGGCCTGGCCGCAGGCGCCAAAGACACGCTCGAGATGGTTCTCGGCGACGTGTCGAACGTCCACGTCGTGTCGCTTGCTCGTGACGACAAGGAGCCCATCACCAATAAGGTGGACGCTCTGATCGCCACGTTCAACGCGGACGACACCGTCTATGTGCTGACCGATATGCTCGGCAGCTCGGTCAACAACAGCATGGTCGAGCTTTCCCGCAACGGTGCAGCATTCACGGTGATCAGCGGTTTCAACATTCCGCTGGCACTGACGCTTGCTATGAGCCCCGTCCCCGTCACGGGCGCCGAGCTCGCGGCCCTCATCAACGAGGCCCGCACCGGTCTGACCAACCCCAACGCGCCGATCGAGGCTGCCGTGGCCCCCACTAAGAAGGCCAAGGCGCCCCGTCACAGCTCCGGTCCCGCCAAGATCGTCCTCGCACGTCTTGACTACCGTCTGCTGCACGGCCAGGTCGTCTTTACCTGGACCACCAAGGTTCAGGCCGAGCGCATCATCGTCGTCGACAACGCTGCCGCCAACGATGACATCAAGAAGGGTGCTCTTAAGCTGGCCAAGCCCCAGGGCGTGCGCCTGAACGTCTTCACCGTCGAGCGTGCCCTCGCCAAGATGGACAAGCTCAACACCCTCGGCGAGCGCGTCATGTTCGTCTTTGGCAACACGGCCGAGATGCTGCAGTTCTGCCAGGGTTACAAGCTCGACGCCATCAACCTGGGCGCCACCGCCAACCACGACGGTGCCGATCAGGTCGGCGGCAAGGACAGCTCCGTCTTCTTCGACGCCACCCAGAAGGCCGACGTCAACCAGCTGCTCGACATGGGCATCAAGCTCTACGTCCAGCAGACCCCCACGTATCAGAGCGTCGACATCGACGCCAAGCTGTAATCAACCAGGCTTTTGCCTGACTGAAAGGAGAAGGGTATGAATACGTTCATCAGTGCGGTGCTCGTCGGCCTCGTCGGCGTGTTCTGCATGTGGGACTCCCGCCTGCTCGGTCGTCTTAACTTCGAGCAGCCCCTCGTTGGCGCCACGCTCGTCGGTCTGCTGCTGGGCGATGTGCCCACCGGCCTTGCCGTCGGTGCCGCCGTCGAGCTCGTGTCCATGGGCCTGGTGCAGGTCGGCGCCGCCGTTCCGCCCGATATGGTCCTGGGCGGCATCGTGGCAGCTGCCTTCGCGTGCCTGACCGATGCTTCCGCCGAGACCGCCATGACGATCGCCATCCCGGTCGCCGTCCTGGGTCAGCTCCTCGGCATCGTGTTCCGTTCCATCATCGCCGCCCTCACCCATGTGGCCGATAGCGCGATCGATAACGGCAAGTTCAAGACCGCCTACCGCATGCACATCTGCGCCGGCTCCGGTCTGTACGCCATCATGTACTTCCTGCCGATCTTCCTGGCCGTCTTTGTCGGTACCGACCTGGTCCAGGCCATCGTCAACATGGTTCCCGAGTGGCTGTCCACTGGTCTGAACGTCTCGACCAAGATCATGACCGCCTACGGTCTGGCCCTGCTGCTCACCATGATGATCAAGAAGGGTATGACCCCGTTCCTGTTCATCGGTTTCCTGCTCGCCGCTTACCTCAACCTGTCCGTCATCGCGGTCGCTCTGATCGGTGTGTGCCTGGCTGTCGTCTTCATGGGCTTCAAGTTCAACGGTTCCCATGCAGCCGCCGGTGTCGATTCCGACTACGATCCGCTCGAAGACGACGAAGACTAAGGAGGAACACACTATGGCAACCACAACCAAGGACGTGTCCCTGAACAAGAAGGTCAGCCAGTTCTTCTGGCGCTCCTGGGCCATCCAGGCCTCTTGGAACTACGAGCGTCAGATGAACATGGGCTTCCTCTACGGCATGGTTCCCACGCTCGATCGCCTCTACCCCGACGAGTCTGACCCCAAGCAGCTCGCTGCTAAGAAAGAGGCCTACCATCGTCACATGGCGTTCTACAACTGCACCCCGCAGACGAGCGCTTTCGTCCTGGGCCTCGCCGCCTCCATGGAGGAGGAGTACGCCAAGGATCCCGAGAACTTCGACCCCGATTCGATCAACGCGGTCAAGACCTCCCTCATGGGCCCGCTTTCCGGTATCGGTGACTCCTTCTTCCAGGGCACCATCCGCGTCATCGCCTTTGGTCTGGGCGTCCAGCTGGCTCAGCAGGGCTCCATCATGGGCCCGATCCTGGCCATGCTCATCTCCATCGTGCCCTCCGTGCTGATCACTTGGTTCGCCGCCAAGATGGGCTACCAGGGTGGCCACGAGTACCTGGGCAAGCTCCAGGGCGGCGACCTCATGGAGAAGCTCATGTATGTCTGCGGCATCGTGGGTCTTATGTCCGTGGGCGGCATGATCGCTACGCTGATCGGCGCCACCACCCCGCTGCAGTTCGCTGAGGGTACCGTCGTTATCCAGGACATCCTGGACGGCATGATGCCCCAGATGATCTCCCTTGGCCTCACCGGCCTTATGTACTGGCTCATCAAGAAGAACGTCAACACCGGTTGGCTTCTCGTGATCGCCATCGTGGGCGGCATCGCCCTCTCCGCGGCCGGCATCCTGGCCTAGTCGCGACCAAGCGTCTAACCGCTTTCCCCCGGGGGCCTGCCTGGCATCCCATACCCCAGGCAGGCTTCCATTCCCAAAATGCGACAATGGGACAGTCCCCTTGTCGCATCCTCAACGGGCCGGCGACTCGGTCCAAACCACGGTAACCCTGCGAGCGCCCGGCAATGTGGCGCCGCAAAAATCGAAAGGAATGTGTCAGATGTACGAGATCGACCTTAACCTCCCTAAGCAGATCGTCGCTGACGTCCTGTCCAACCACGAGATTCACAGCGTCGCTTTCGTCGGCTGCGGTGCCTCCATGTCCGACCTGTACCCCGCCAAGTACTTCCTGGCCAACAACACGGACAAGCTGAACGTTCAGATCTTCACCGCTAACGAGTTCAACTACGACACGCCCTCCTGGGTCAACGAGCACACCTTCGTGATCACCTGCTCCCTCGGTGGCTCCACGCCCGAGACCGTCGAGGCCAACAAGACCGCCAAGAAGCACAACTGCCCGGTCGTTTCCCTCACCAACAAGGCTGGCTCCGCTCTGACCGTCGACGCCGACCACGTCATCATCCACGGCTTCCACGCCAACTATGCCGCCAAGGCCGAGAAGCCTGGCTACGCCATCGCTCTTGCTCTCGAGATCCTTCAGCAGACCGAGGGCTATGATCACTACGAGGATATGATCACCGGCCTCACCAACATCTTCGACCTGTGCGAGAACGCCGCTCAGCACTGCAAGAAGCTCGCCAAGAAGTTCGCCGAGGACTTCAAGGACGACAAGATGATCTACTTCATGGCTTCCGGTGCCTCCGAGAAGATGGCCTACTCTCACGCCGCCTTCCTGTTCACCGAGATGCAGTGGATCGACGCCGCCGCCTACAACACCGGCGAGTACTTCCACGGCCCGTTCGAGGTTTCCACCGAGGGTAAGCCCTACGTCTTCTTCATGTCCGACGGTGCTACCCGCCCGATGGACGCTCGCGCCCTCACCTTCCTGCAGCGTATGGGTGCCAAGGTCGCTCTGATCGACTCCAAGGACTACGGTCTGGCCGACGCCGTGCCGGCGAGCGTCATCACCTACTTCAACCCGCTGCTGCACCTCGCCGTTATGCGCGAGTACGGCAACCAGATCGCCGAGGCCCGTCAGCACCCGCTGACCATGCGTCGCTACATGTGGAAGCTTTCCTACTAATCACAAGTAAGTTAACCTTACGGGTTGATTGAGAGGGGATGGGGTTTTGCCCCGTCCCCTTTTTGCTATCGAGGGGAGATATGTATGATCAAGGCAGTGCTGTTTGATATGGACGGCGTGCTGGTCGATACCGAGTGGTTCTACAACCGTCGCCGCGTGGCGTTTATGGAAGAGAAGGGGTTCCACTTTGACGAGATCCCCGACCTTTCGGGGTCTAACGAGCCGGCCATCTGGAAGGCGCTGGTGCCCGACGATGTTGAGCTGCGTGAGCGCCTGCGCGTGGAGTACAAGCAGGTCTACAGCCCGCACCACCCCGTTCCGTATGCCGAGCTTCTCAACGAGCAAACGGAGCCGGTGATGCGTGAGCTGCATGAGCGCGGCGTGAAGTGTGCCATCGCGAGCTCGTCCTATCGCGAGCTGATCGACGAGCTGGTGGAGATTGCCGGCATCGCCGACGTGCTGGACTACACCATCAGCGGTCACGAGTGCAGTGCGTTTAAGCCCGACCCCGAGATTTACCTGCGTGCCATGGAGGCGCTGGGCGTGGAGCCTGCCGAGTGCCTGGTTATCGAGGACTCGCCTTTGGGCATCGAGGCCGGTAAGCGCTCCGGCGCCCGTGTCCTGGCGCTGCGTCCGCACGAGGGCGTCAACCTAGATCAGTCCGCCGCCGACGTTATCATCGACAATCTGACCGACATCCTACCTGCCATTTAGCAGCAAAACCACCACAGACGATATGAGCAGGACATAAAAACATTGAGAGCCCCTGCTGCATGAAAGACCGCGGATTAGGCCGACAATGGTGAGTGTCTAATTCAGCCGCGGCGGCCACGCCGCATTCATGGAAGGGGCTCCCATGCTCGATACTACCACCTTCGTCGGCCTCGACGTCCACGCCCGCTCGATAAAGGCAGTCTCCCTCGACGTCATGACCGGGGAGGTGCGCGCCGCGACCTTCGGCTACGACGCCGGGGCCGTCGCGGAGTGGGTCCGCTCCGTGGACCCCGGGGCCAGGTGCGTGTACGAGTCCGGGGTCACGGGGTTCGACCTGCAGAAGCGGCTCTCCGGCCTGGGCATCAGCTGCGTGGTCGGCGCTGTCTCGAAGATGATCAAGCCCAGCGCGGACAGGCGCAGGAAGAACGACCGCAACGACGCCGAGTTCCTCGCCCGCATGCTGTCGGTCGGCAACGTGGTCGAGGTGTGGGTCCCCGACGACGAGTGCGAGGCCGCCCGCGACCTGACCAGGGCGCTCGAGGACGCGAGGGACGACCTCTCGCGCGCGAAGCAGCG
>JACXXQ010000055.1_pt1 | contig 86113 bp, 68 predicted proteins | sample 8621361 | NCBI WGS metagenome assembly JACXXQ01 (sample SAMN15503820, study PRJNA645414) | gut metagenome | isolation source: feces | host: Bos taurus | place: USA | collected 2016 | reverse complement strand
GTGGCGCTGGTTGTGCTGCTTGTTGACCAGTTGACCAAGCTTGCGGTTCGCGCCGTGGGCGATGCGCTGCATGTGACCGTTATCCCCGGCGTGATCGATTTCCTGTTTGTCCGCAATATCGGTGCTGCTTTTAGCATGGGCGAGGGGCACGGTGCTGCGTTTGCCGTGCTGGCGTTGGCGGTCATTATCGCTATTGCCGTGTACCTCGTTCGTGCGCCCCAGCTCGCCCATCTTGAGGTTGTGGGCATGGCGATGGTTGCGGGCGGTGCTATCGGCAACGCAATCGATCGTTTGGCCTTTGGTTTCGTGACCGATTTTATTGCCACCACCTTCATCGATTTCCCCGTCTTTAATGTGGCCGATATCGGCATTACCTTGGGCGTCGTGCTTGCCCTCTTTGGCTACATGCTCTTGAGCCCCGCGGCCCGTATGGTCGATGCGACCGCCGAGCTTAACGCCCGTGACGAGGCCCGTGCCAAGCGTAAGGCTAAACAGCGTGGGGAGCGTGCCCGCAAGATTCGCGAAGGGAATGAGCGCTAATGGCCGACATCCATATCCTTGTTGCCGACGATGCCGCTGGTCAGCGTCTCGACGCCTATTTGGGCGCCAATGACGGCTGCCCTACGCGCTCTGCCTGTGCGCATCTGATAGAGGGCGGTGCCGTATGTGTTAATGGCGAGACCTGCCTGTCTAAAAAGTACGCCGTGCGAGCCGGCGACCGTATTTCGGTCGATTTGCCCGAGCCGCACGATCCCGCCGATGTGATTCCCGAGGCTATCCCGCTCGACATTCGCTATGAGGACGACTATCTCATCGTGCTCTCCAAGCAGCGCGGCCTGGTGTGTCATCCCGCTCACGGTCACGAGAGCGGCACGTTGGCGAACGCCCTGGTCTACCACTGTCGTATCGAACATTTGGGCACCGTGCAGGGCGAGGACCGCCCCGGTATCGTGCATCGACTGGACCGCGATACCTCTGGTCTCATGCTTGCGGCAAAAGACGACGACACGCAGCGCGCGCTTCAAAATCTCATCCGCACGCGCACGCTCGATCGCCGCTATATCACGCTTGTTCACGGCCACATCGCTATGGATGAGGGCACCATTAACACCGGCATTGCCCGTTCTACACGTGACCGTGTCAAGATGGCGGTTTCGGACGATCCTTTCGCGCGCCAGGCCATTACGACCTTTAAGGTCCTCGAGCGTTTTGATTCCACGCGCTTCGACGAAGGCTATACGCTCGTGGAATGTCACCTGTTTACGGGCCGTACGCACCAGATTCGCGTGCATATGCGCCATATCAACCACGCCTGCGTGGGCGATCCGCTCTACGGCAAGTGCGATGCGCGCGCAGACCAGGGCCTGACCAGGCAGTTCCTGCATTCTTGGCGTGTAGCGTTCGACCACCCCGTGACGGGGGAGCGCATCGAGTGCCGCGACGAGCTGCCGTGGGATCTTGCCGCCGTCCTTGACGACTTGGCCCCTCGCTCGCTTGGCCGCACGGAGGCCGGCTATGACATCGTCCCCCAGCTCGGCCTTCTCGAAGCCTAGCCAGTATTAGTTGGTTTCTTGAACGCCCCTAGCCTGCGGTAAGATATACGGTTGTTTACGTAACGCGTTCCCGGGAGCCTGCATGCTCGCCATTTTGCAAACCAACACGCCCATCGTGATTTTTAACCAGATTGTGGTTACGCTGCTCACGATCTGCTTCCTCTATCAGGTGGTCTTTTTTATCATCGGCGCCTTGCGCGGTGAAGTTGCACCTCCCAAGGCCAAAAAGCTCCATCGCTATGCCTTCTTCATTGCGGCGCATAACGAGGAGGCGGTAATTGCCAATCTCGTGCGTTCCATCAAAGACCAGGACTATCCATCCGAGCTTATCGAGGTCTTCGTGGTTGCCGATGCTTGCACCGATAACACGGCGCAGCTCGCTCGCGAGGCGGGCGCTATCGTGTACGAGCGTAATGACCTGGCCCGCAAGGGTAAGAGCTGGGTCATGGACTTTGGTTTCGACCGTATTCTCGACGAGTATCCCGATACGTTTGAAGGCTACTTCATCTTCGACGCCGACAACGTCATCTCTCGCGATTACGTCTCCAAGATGAACGATGCCTTTGACCAGGGCTTCCATGTGGTCACAAGCTACCGCAACTCTAAGAACTTCGGCAGCTCGTGGATCTCGGCTGCTAACGCCACGTGGTACCTGCGCGAGGCGCGCTTCCTCAACAACGCCCGCAATATCTGCAAGACGTCCTGCGCCGTCTCGGGTTCGGGCTACCTCATCTCCGCGAGCGTTATCGAAGGCATGCACGGGTGGCAGTTCCATACGCTGACCGAGGATATCCAGTTCACCACGTTCTGCGCTATTCACGGTATTCGCATCGGCTATGCGCCGGCGGAGTTCTTTGACGAGCAGCCCGTGACGTTTAAGGCCTCTTGGAAGCAGCGTATGCGCTGGACCAAGGGCTTCTACCAGGTCTTTTTTACCTATGGCAAGCATCTTGTCAAATCGACGTTCCGCTACCATCGCTTTGCCGCCTATGACATGTTTATGACCATCGCTCCGGGCATGCTGCTGTCCCTGATCTCCATGCTCGCCAACGCGACCTTCCTCATCGTGGGCGGGCTTTCGCATGGTTTCTTGGCCACCGAGGTCGAGATGCAGGCTTGTGCCGCCTCGCTTATCATGACGTTCGCGATGATGTATCAGACCTTCTTTACCCTGGCGCTGCTCACGACCATCTTTGAGTACAAGCACATTCACTGCGCTCAAAAGTGGCGTTTGGTGACGAACCTGTTTACCTTCCCGATCTTCATGTTCAGCTATATCCCCATCACGGTGGCCGCGCTGTTCCTGAAGGTCGACTGGGTCCCGACGCAGCACGCCGTTAACGTTACTCTCGACGAGGTCATGCAAGGCGCCAAATAACCACCACCAAAACCACCACAAGGGGGACAGGCACCTTTGTGGTGGTTTTGCTTTTGTGATGCAGCTCGAGGAGATGTTCGATGGTCTATATCCCGTTTTGGCTGTGCGCCATCGCTGGTTCCATTATCGATACTCGTGATCGGCGGTTCCCGAATTCGCTTGCAGGGGCTTGTGCCGTAGCGGCGTTTGCCGGCGTATGGCTCGATCGCGGCATGGCCGTGGCGCTTGACCACGCGGGTCTTGCCGCGATCGTGTATCTTGCTCTTGTGCTGACTGAGTCCCTCTGGCGTCGTCTTCGCCAAATCCCGGGCATCGGCATGGGAGATGCCAAGGCGCTCTTTGCGCTTTGCACTTTCGATCCCATGGGTGGCATCGTGGCATTTGCCGCCGCGCTCCTGGTCCTTGCCCTCTCCTGCCTCATCACAAAATCGCGCTCCCTGCCATTGCTCCCGTTTTTGGTGCCGATTTTTGCCATAATCGAGGTCGTGGGCTGCATATTGTAACCGATTGCGCATCCTTCTTAAGGAGCATGCCATGGCAACTAATCAACAAACGGCCGTCATTAAGGCGCGCATGGACCGTATTCCCTCGGCGTTGTCGCCCGAGCTTGTCGAGCGCATTGCCGCCGATCGTGCTTCGGGTGCCGTCAACCCGTATCGTTGCAACGACGACCAGGTAATTCGTCGTATTGATCGCGCTGCCGACAAAGGCACGCTTATGCGTCCGGCGTTTATGCGCGATACCGAAAAGATTCTCCATCTACCGGCATACACCCGTTATGCAGGCAAAACGCAGGTCTTTAGTTTTCGCAGCAACGATGATCTGTCGCGTCGCGGCCTGCATGTGCAGCTTGTCTCGCGTATCGCTCGCGATATCGGTCGCGCTCTGGGGCTCAACTGCGATCTGATCGAGGCGATTGGCTTAGGCCACGACTTGGGCCACACACCCTTTGGGCATGCCGGCGAGCGATTCCTCAACGATATTTACCACGAGCACACGGGTCGTTATTTTTTCCATAACGTACAGTCGGTCCGTGTGCTCGACGCGCTGTACGGCCGCAACGTGTCGCTCCAGACGCTCGACGGCGTGCTGTGCCATAACGGCGAGTACGAGCAGCGCGTATTTGAATTGTCGGATATGGGCTCCTTTGACCAGTTCGATCAGACGGTTGAGGACTGCATTGCCACGGGTTATAGCGCCATTGAGCACCTGCGCCCCATGACGCTCGAGGGCTGCGTCGTTCGCATCTCGGATATTCTTGCCTACGTCGGTCGTGACCGTCAGGATGCGATCGCGGCGGGCCTGCTTTCGCCCGACGCTTTTGATGATGGCCGGGGCGGTGTCTACAACAGCTGGATCCTCACGCACGCTTCCATCGATATCGTGGAGCATAGTTACGGTAAATCGCGTATCGAGATGAGCGAGGACCTGTTTGAGGAAATCCGCCGAGCTAAGCGCGAGAACTACGAGAAGATCTATAGCAAGGGCGGCATCGAGGGCGACTCCGAAGCGGAGCTGCGCGAGGCTTTCGAAAAACTCTATGACCGCTGTCTGCAGGATATAAACAAAGGCGACGAATCCTCATACATCTTTAAGCATCACATTTCGCGCATTGAACAGCAGCTTTCCTACTACGACCGTACGTATGCCTGGCAGGATGATAAGGATCAAGCGGTGGTGGATTACATCGCGAGCATGACGGACGGCTATTTCTGCGAGCTGACGAGCAAACTATTCCCGGGCCTGAAGTTTCCGCATCGTACTTATATTAACGAACGCTAGTTCGTATCCTTTCGGTATACTGTTGACGGACAAAGTATTTGATGGATACATGGGATGGCTATGGATGACCTTTTTTCTGCCTCGACGCGCGAGCGTTCCTTTAAAAATGCACCGCTCGCGGTGCGCATGCGCCCCAATTCGCTCGATGAGTACGTGGGCCAGCAGAAGGCCGTGGGCAAGGGTTCGTGGCTGCGTGCGGCGATTGAGCACGACGTGCTGTCGAGCGTGATCTTGTACGGGCCTGCCGGTACGGGCAAGACGACGCTGGCGCATATTATCGCCAACCATACCAAGAGCGAGTTTGTCGAGGTCAGTGCCGTAACGGGTACCGTGAAAGATCTTCGTCGCGTGATCGACGAGGCAAAGACGCGCTTGAATACGTACGACCGCCGCACCATCCTGTTTATCGACGAGATTCATCGTTTTTCAAAATCGCAGCAGGATGCGCTTTTGCACGCTGTTGAGAACCGCACCGTCATTATGATCGGAGCCACGACCGAGAACCCGTACTTCGAGGTCAACTCTGCACTGTTGTCGCGCGGTCGCGTGGTGGAGCTTGAGCACCTAAAGGACGAGGACATTGCAACGCTCATTGAGCGTGCGCTCGAGGCACCGCAGGGTTTAAACGGTAAGTTCTCGGCCGATGAGGATACGGTTAAGACCATCTGTACGCTGGCCGCTGGCGATGCCCGCTCAGCGCTCACGACGCTCGAGCTGGCGAGCGAGATCGCCGTGACACGCCCCGACACCGAGGGTACGCCGGCGCCGGCAGCGGGGGAGCGGTATCCCATCACGGTCGACGATGTGAAGATCGCCAACCCGCGTCGTGGGTTTTCGTATGACAAAAACGGTGACATGCACTACGACATTATCAGTGCGTTCATTAAGTCCATGCGCGGCAGCGACCCCGATGCCACCATTTATTGGCTCGCGCGCATGATCGATGCTGGTGAGGATCCTAAGTTTATCGCCCGACGCATTATGATTCAGGCTTCCGAGGATGTCGGCAATGCCGATCCGCAGGCACTTTTGGTGGCGAATGCTGCGTTTAAATCTGCTGAGGTCATTGGCTATCCCGAGTGTCGCATCAACCTGGCACAGGCTGCGCTCTATGTGTGCCTGGCGCCTAAGTCCAATGCGTGCGAGGCCTCGATCGATGCCGCGCTGGCGGATATCCACAGCAGTGGTCTTCGCGAGGTGCCCAGCTATCTGCGCGATCGCCATCGTCCGGGCAGCGATGAGTACGGCGTGTACAAGTATCCCCACGATTATCCCGAAGGCTGGGTCGACCAGCGCTATTTACCCGAAGGCTTAGAACGCGGTGCGTTTTGGCAGCCCGCCGGCCGCGGTTGGGAAGAGTGGCGTGTGGAGCAAAGCGAACGCGACCGCAGCGGGAACGCTCCGAAGTAGCTGCTGGTTATTTTGTCCCACGGTCTCACGCTTGGCATGTTCGGTCCCCTTTGGGGTACCATGAAAAGCGTCTGTATTTCGATTCCTTTGGGAGGCTTGTATGAGTCCCATTCAAATCGCCCTGCTGGTGCTCGCCATTGCCGGCGCGTGGGCCGTCGTTGAGCTTGCACTCACGCTGCGCAAGACCCGCACCGTCGTTGATTCGCTCGACAAGACGGTGAGCGATCTCAACAACACGCTCGCCGAGGCACAGCCCGTGGTGGCAAAGCTCGATGGCGCCGTTGACGAGCTTACGCCGGCACTTGCCCAGGTGGAGCCGCTGCTCAAGTCGAGCAAGACTGCTGTTGACGCCCTTACCTCTAATCTCGTAGAGGTCGAAGCCGTGGTTCGCGACATTTCCGAGGTTACAGGCAGCATGGCCGAGGCCAGCAATGCTGTGTCGAGTGTGACCGACTCTGCGGCCGGTGCCGTGCAGAAGCTCTTCAATAAGGTGAAGGCTCCTGCAGCCGACGCCGATCGCAAACTCGCCGCTGCCGACGCCGAGGCTGGGCAGCCTACCGAGCGCGTTTTGATTGGTAAGGCTGAGGACGAGGCCGGCGATGGTGCAGATTTGGCTCAGAAGTCTTCAGCCAAGCCCGCTCAGTATTACACCTATACGCCCGCCGAGATCTCCGAGGAGTCCTGCGATGAGTAACGAAGCGACCTGTCCCATCACGCTGAACGTTGCCGGGGACCCGCGTTTGGCACGACTTGTGCGTATGACCGCAGCCAACGTCGGTGCTCTGTGCTCCATGTCAGTCGATCGCATCGAGGACATCCGTATGGCTGCCGAGGAGGCCTTCATCTTTGGTTGTACGGCCGTTGATTCCGATGACATCAACATCAAATTCGATGTCGATGAATCTCACGTGGGCATGACCTTTACCTTTGGCGACCAGGCTACGGTCGATGAAGACGACCAAGCTGCGGTGTATGCCGAGCTCATTCTTGCAAGCGTGTGCGATTCCTATGAAAAGACCTCGGCGCCCCTGACGCTTTCCCTCGACCTCAAGGCGGATATCTAATATGACCGAACGTTCCCGGAGCGGTAAGACCGCTTGGGACAAGGAGAAAACCCGCGAGTTGTTTCGTCGTTATAAGGAGACCGGTGATCCGGATGCCCGCGAGCAACTCGTCATGTCCCATATGAACCTGGTAAGGTTTCTTGCCAACAAATTTAAGAACCGCGGTGAGCCGCTCGATGACCTTTTGCAGGTCGGCTATCTGGGCTTGCTCAAGGCTATCGACCGCTTTGACCCTGAGCGCGGGCTCGAGTTCACCACGTTTGCCACACCTACTATTCTGGGTGAGATCAAGCGTCATTTCCGCGACAAGGGTTGGAGCGTGCGCGTGCCCCGTCGCTTGCAGGAGCTCTCGGCCAAGGTCAACCAGGCCACCGATAAGCTCACCAACGAGCTACAGCGTTCGCCCAAGGTTGAGGAAATCGCCGAATACCTGGACGTGACCGTCGACGAAGTGCTCGAAGCCATGGAATCGTCCTCGGCCTACACCTCGGTACCCATCGAGGCCCCCGGTGCCTCCGATTCCGACGATGCGCCTTCGATTCTCGACCGCTACGCCGACGACGACAACGAGCTCGACTTTACCGATGACCGCTTGGTGATCGAGGAAGCCATCCGCGATTTCTCGCCGCGCGAGCGCGAGGTGATTGAGCTGCGCTTTGTAAAGGGCATGACCCAGATCGAGATTGCCAAGAAACTCGGTATTTCGCAGGTTCAGGTCTCGCGCCTGCTTCGCCGTACCCTTAAGAAGATTCAAGACAAGATCGACCCCGACGGAGTGATGGTTCGTTCATGAGTGAGCACCCGCAACAAACCGATCGCACGCTGCGCGATACCCGTATTCTGACGTTGCGCATTTGGGCCGTCGTCGGCTGCATTGTAATCGCCGCTGTCATCTTTAACCTTATGGGTATCCTGGCGCCGGTTATCGAGTTTCTCGCTGTTGGCTCTATCATTGCCTTTGTGATGTCGCCGATCACCAACTGGCTCGAGCACCATGGTGTGAATCGCGGCATCGGTTCGCTCATCGCACTCATCGTGGTCGTTGCCGTGCTTGTTGGTGTTGTCTGCATTCTGTCGCCTATTTTGCTCGGTCAGATCATGGAAGTCCTGAGCCGCCTGCCCGAGCAGCTTCGTGTTGCGGGTGGCGACCTCAACGAGATGATCTCGCATGCCAAGACGCTTAACAACACACCGCTCAAGGAGTATCTGGACAACAACCTGTCCTCGCTCGTTACCGTGGCATCGAAATATGTGTCTCAGATCGCTGCCGAGCTCGGCCGTGGTGTGTTCCCGCTTATCACCAACACGGCTTCGCAGCTGTTCGTGATCTTCCTGGGCCTGGTGCTTGCCTACTGGATGGCCTGCGACTACCCCCGCATGCACCACGAGATTTGCACCATTATCGGTCAGGAGAAGGAGACCTCGTATCGCTTTATGGTCGCCATTCTGTCGCGCTCGGTGGGCGGCTACATGCGCGGTATGGTCGTGACGTCCATCTGCGGTGGCATCCTCGCCTTTATCGGCTTTACGATCATCGGGCATCCGTATGCGGCACTCATGGCCATCTTTACTGGCATCATGCACTTGGTCCCGGTCGTCGGTCCCTGGGTGAGCGCGGCAACCGCCACCGTGCTCGGCTTTATGTTCAGCCCCATGTTGGCGTTATGGACGCTCATTGTGACGATGGTCGCGCAAAACGTCACCGATAACGTGATTTCGCCTAAGGTCATGCAGAGCTCAGTGCAGGTGCATCCCATCATGAGCCTGACAGCGCTCGTTATCGGTTCGGCGCTCATGGGCCCCATCGGCATGGTTATCGCCATCCCGCTGTGCGCGGCCCTCAAGGGTATCTTCGTGTACTACTTCGAGAACGAGACCGGTCGCCAGCTCGTGGCCTACGATGGTGCCGTGTTTAAGGGTACGCCGTATCGCGATGCCGAGGGTAACCTGGTCGCCGCCTATGACGCGCTTGGCGATGACACATTCATCTACGAGTCCGAGCTCATCGGCAACGAGACCGCGCCCGAGGCCCAGGCCATGCCCAAACCCGAGCTCGATAATCCCTGGATTAAGCTCTCGGGCCTGCAGCCCGATGCGACAGGCTTTTTCAAGAACCCCTTCGCTAAGGACGATGATTCCAACGCGGGCGACGACACCAAAACCGGCATCGACGGCTCCATGGATGATTCGGATGCTAAATAGGCCCTGTTAGCGTTTCTTGATGTTGTAAAAGACAAGAAACACGAGCAAAGCGATTGATAAGGGGCCGGCTACATAGAAATAGAGAACGTCAATTGCGCGTAGAGGACAATAAGTATTATCGCCGGACGTTACTGCATACAATACGTAGCCAAATGCTGGTTGGTTTGCATACCACTGGGAGAAGGCCAAGAGCGCTAAAAGTGCTACTACCAGAAGCGTATTCAGAACAAATCGTTTGCTTTTCATCGATCGCTCCTTCCGGGTGATTCTTATATGTAATTCTACAGCAGCCATTTTTTTTTCAAAGAATATGACGGTCCCAAATAACGTGCACTTTCGCTGGAGGGTCGCTGTTTGGCGGCCCTCTTTTTTGCACAGGCGCGGTGGGATGGTAATATCGTTACGTTTGAACTGTTTCGATGTGAAACCGAGGAGATTCCCTCTATGAGTGCTGACTACCCGTCAATGACTACGGCCGAGATTCGCTCCAAGTTCCTCAACTTCTTTGAGGAGCGCGGTCTTAAGCTTTATCCTTCTTCGTCCCTCGTCCCCGACGATCCCTCGCTGCTGCTTGCCAACGCCGGCATGAACCAGTTTAAGGAGTACTACCAGGGCAAGAAGACCATGAAGGAGATCGGCGCGATCTCTTGCCAGAAGTGCGTCCGCACCAACGACATCGACTGCATCGGCGAGGACGGCCGTCACCTGTCCTTCTTCGAGATGCTCGGCGATTTCTCCTTTGGCGGCGTCTCCAAGCAGCAGGCCTGCGCTTGGGCCTTTGAACTCATCACCAAGGAGTTCAAGCTGCCGCTCGATCGCCTGTACTTTACCGTCTTTACCGAGGACGACGAGACCCACGACGTGTGGCGTTCCCTGGGCGTTGCCGAGGATCATATCTCCCGTCTGGGCGAGGACGACAACTTCTGGGCCGCTGGCCCCACCGGCCCCTGCGGCCCGTGCTCCGAGATCTACTTTGACATGGGCGAGGAGGTTGGTTGCGGCAGCCCCGACTGCAAGCCCGGCTGCGACTGCGACCGCTTCCTGGAGTTCTGGAACCTCGTGTTCACCCAGTACGACCGCCAGGAGGACGGCTCCATGCCGGAGCTGCCGCACCGCAACCTCGATACGGGCATGGGCCTGGAGCGCATGGCCGCCATCATGCAGCACAAGACCGCCAACTACGACGGCGATCTGATGCAGCACCTCATCAAGCTGGGCGAGGAGATCAGCGGCAAGACCTATGACGCCGATGACTACTCCGGTGCCAGCCGCTCCCTGCGCATCATTGCCGACCACTCCCGTGCCGTCGACTTCATGATTTCCGACGGCATCCTGCCCGGTAACGAGGGCCGCGAGTACGTCCTGCGCCGTCTGCTCCGCCGCTCCGTTTTCCACGGCCGCCTGCTGGGTATCGAGGGCGCCTTCCTGACCAAGTTCATCGACGAGGTCAACACCCAGATGGGCGAGGCATACCCCGAGCTGCTCAAGAACGTCGCGCTCGTCAAGGGTATCGTCGCCTCCGAGGAGGAGCGTTTCTCCACGACGCTCGACAACGGCCGCGTCTACCTGGACGAGGCCCTGGCCGCACTCGCCGAGGGCGCTGTCCTTCCGGGCGACGTTGCCTTTAAGCTGCACGACACCTTTGGTTTCCCCATCGACCTGACCGTCGAGATCGCCGGCGCCGCTGGCCACGACGTCGACATGGAGGGCTTTACCGCCTGCATGGAGGACCAGAAGGCCCGCGCCCGCGCCAACGCCAAGGGTGACGCCTGGGGCAGCTTCAATGACGTGTGGGTCGAGCTTTCCGACAAGGTCGCCGCGACCGAGTTCGATGGCTACGACAACGACGTCATCGAGGGCGCCAAGGTTGTCGCCATCGTTCGCAACGGTGAGCCCGTCGAGTCCGCTGCCGCCGGCGAGGACGTCGAGGTCGTGCTCGATCGCACCCCGTTCTACGCCGAGATGGGTGGCCAGCAGGGCGACGCCGGCGAGCTTTCTGCCGAGGGCGTTGCGCTGACCGTTGCCGACACCAAGAACCACAACGGCCTGTATGCCCACGTCGCGCACGTTGCCGAGGGCACACTGACCGTCGGTGCCACCGTGACCGCCACGCTCGACGCCGAGCGCCGTGGCTTCCTGCGCCGCAACCACACCGCTACGCACCTGCTCGACGCCGCCCTTAAGCAGGTCCTGGGCGAGCATGTCTCGCAGGCCGGTTCGCTGGTGACGCCTGAGCACCTGCGCTTTGACTTCACGCACTTCGAGGCCCTGTCCTCCGAGCAGCTCAAGGCCGTCGAGGACCTGGTCAACCACCAGATCTTCGCTTCCAAGCCGGTCGTGACCCGCGTCATGGGCATCGACGATGCCAAGGCCGCCGGTGCTGTCGCCCTCTTTGGCGAGAAGTACGGCGATGTCGTGCGCGTTGTCTCCGTGGGCGCCGAGGACCAGCCGTTCTCCCGCGAGCTTTGCGGTGGCACCCATGCCGCCAACACCGCCGAGATCGGCCTGTTCAAGATCATTTCCGAGTCCTCCACGGGCTCCAATGTCCGCCGTATCGAGGCCGTGACCTCCAAGGGCGCTCTCGACTACATGGCCGACCGTCTGGCGCTCGTTGACGCCGCCGCCGCTGCGCTCAAGTGCCGCGTCGACGAGGTTCCCGCCCGTGTTGAGAACCTGCAGGCCGAGCTGCGCGAGACTTCCAACAAGCTCAAGAAGGCCCTGACCGGTGGCTCCTCCGACGCCATCTCCAGCGCCATCGAGGGTGCCGTCGAGCTCGGTGGCTACAAGCTCGTCGTCGCCGAGCTCCAGGGCCTTGAGGCCGCCGACCTGCGCAACGTGTGGGATACCGTGCACCAGAAGGTCGCCGGCCCCGTCGCCTGCGTTGTCGCCAGCGTGACCGAGAAGGGCACTCCGGCCCTGCTCGCCGCCGGTTCCGATGACGCCGTCAAGGCCGGTTTCCACGCCGGTAACGTGATCAAGCAGATCGCGGCTCTGGTCGACGGGCGCGGTGGCGGCCGTCCCAACATGGCCCAGGCTGGTGGCAAGAACGCTGCCGGTATCGCCGATGCCCTCGCGGCCGCCAAGACCGCGCTCGGCGCCTAAGAATCTAAGAAGTCGCTGTGGTCGCGCTTGCGCTGGACATAGGGGAGACCAGGATTGGCATTGCCGTCTCGAGCCGTGATGGCAAGATGGCGATGCCCGTCAAGGTGCTCCCGGCTGCCGAAGTCACCGGTATGGCCAAGACGTTCCGTTACCTAGTCGAGGACTATGAGCCCGATATCCTGGTAAGCGGGCGTCCCCTGACCATGGCCGGCGAGCCCGGGCCCCAGGCCGAGCGCGTTGCCGCCGTGGCGCATAAGATTGCCGACGAGCTCGAACTTCCGCTGGAGTTTGAGGATGAGCGCCTGTCCTCGCAAGAGGCCAAGCGTATCTTGCGCGAGCAGGGACTCAATGAAAAGCAGATGAGGGGCAAGATTGACATGATCGCCGCCAGCCTGTTTTTGCAGACGTGGCTCGATCGTAAAAACGAGGAGGTTTCGCATGCCTAGCGCTTCCGATCCGCGCCAGCCGTATCGCCCGGGGCAACCTGCACCGCGCCCTACTCAGGCCGGCCATCGCCCGGTTCAGCCGACGCGGCGTGCGGCCCAGCCCGCAGCCGGTACCCGCTTTAGGCAACAGACGCCAACCCAGCGCGTACAGGGCCCCCAATCGCATGCTCATCGCGTTCACGGCATGCATGGCGTGGCTCCCGCTACGCGTTCGAGCTACAACACGTATGCTCGTCGCGGTGCCCAAAAGAAAAGCTCCCCGGTGCCCATGATTGTCGGCGTCGTGGTGGCCGTGCTCGCGCTTGTTGCGATCGCCTTCCTTGTCGTGCCAGCCGTCAAGGGCTTCTTTGCCGGTGAGGATACGAAGGTCACGGCTGGCCAGCAGGTTACGGTGACCATTCCCGACGGTGCTTCGGGCGATACGATTGCCTCGATTCTCTCCGAGAACCATATCGTCGAGAATCCCAAGGATTACTTTGCGGCGGTGAAAAAGCTCAACGCCGATATGTCGCTTAAGCCTGGCACCTATTCGTTTACTACGCTCATGGACGCAACGAAGGTGGTCCAGCAGCTCATGGAAGGTCCCAACGCCGGCTCCGATGCGTTGACTATCCCTGAGGGCCTGACGGTCGATCAGGTCGCCGACCGCGTGGCCCAGGCCTACGACAGCATCTCTAAGGAAGACTTCCTCAACCAGGCCAAGGCCTCCAACTTCGTGGACGACTACAGCTTCCTTAAGGGCGCTGCTAACGACTCGCTCGAGGGTTTCTTGTTCCCCAAGACTTATTCGCTGGGCGATTCACCGACGGCCGATGACGTGATTCGTGCCATGCTTGACCAGTTCAACACCGAGTATAAATCGCTTGACTTTGCGAGCTGCGAGGCCAAGATCAAGGAGCACTACGGCGTGGAGATGTCTGACTACGACATCGTCAACTTGGCCTCTATCGTTGAGCGCGAGGGTCTTAACGCCGTTCAGCGTGCGCACGTGGCCTCGGTCTTCTACAACCGTCTGGCCGGTAAGCTCGACGGTCTGCGCTACCTCAATAGCGATGCGACCATGATGTATGTCACCGGCGGCGAGGTTACCGCCGACGACCTGCAGAGCGATAGCCCGTATAACACCTATAAGCACGAGGGCCTGCCGCCCACGCCCATCTGCTCTCCGTCGCTCGAGGCGCTCAAGGCTACCCTTGAGCCGACCGACTCCGATGACCTGTATTTCTACATTACGCAGGACGAGGAGTATTTCTCGAAGACCTACGAAGAGCACCAACAGTCTTGGAATTGATCATGAGGATTTTTAGCCCCAAACGATATGTTGCCTCGGTCGACTGCATCGACCTGGATACCCTATGGGCCGATGGCAAGCGCGCCATTCTGCTCGATCGCGATAACACCCTGGTGCCGCGCGACACCGAGCAGGTTCCCGCTGCGGTTTCCGCTTGGCTCGATGCCGCCCGCGCCAAAGGCTTTAAGCTGTGCATGGTGTCTAACAACTGGCATCGCGACCAGGTCATGAGCTCTGCACGCGAGCTGGGACTCGAGGCCATCAGCCACGCCATGAAGCCCGCCCCGTTTGCCCTGAAGGCGGGTCTTAGGCGTCTGGGCGCCACGGCCGACGAGGCGGTGCTGATCGGCGATCAGCTCTACACGGACGTGTGGAGCGGCAACTTCGCCGGTGTCGATACCATCCTGGTAAAGCCGCAAGCGACGCAGGACCTGTGGTATACGCAGATCTTCCGTATCTTTGAGCGCCGGGCGCTGCGCGACCTTCCCTGCGAGGAATAGGTGTCGCTATGTCCCAGCACACCAAACACGGCTGCGACCATATCTTCTTTATCGGCTTTTTGGGCGCGGGCAAATCGACGCTCGCACGCAACGTCGGCACTATGTTCAAGCGGCGTTTTGTCGATACCGACCGCCTGGTCGTGCGCCGTTGCGGCAAGTCGGTAACCGAGATTTTTGAGACCGAGGGCGAGGATCGTTTTCGTGAGCTCGAGACCTCGGCGCTCCGTTCGCTCCAAAGCGAGCGCAGCCTGTTGGTTTCGTGCGGGGGCGGTATCGTCGAGACGCCGGTGAATATTGAGCTGATGCACGAAATGGGTACGTGCGTGTACCTCGAGGGCGACTTTGAGGATTCGGTTCGCCAGATTCGTCGGTCCGACACGCGCCCCGATTTCCGCTCGCCCGAGCATGCCGCGCGCCTGTTTGAGCATCGCCGTCCGCTGTATCGCCAGGCCGCCGACCTTACCCTTGATATTCGCAACAAGTCCTTCAAGGACGTTTCCTACCTTTGTGCCGAGATGCTTTTGGAGCGTGGGCTGCTATGATTCGCCGTCAACTGATCAATTTCCAAAACCGCAGCGTTGATGTCCGCGTCGGATTGGGTGCGTTCGAGGAGCTGTCGCGCATGTTTGCCTCGGCTGTGGGCAAGCCTAAGCGCGCGATGGTGGTTTGGAATGACGCTACATCCGAGCGTTTTGGTGAGGTCGTCGAGCATGCGCTGGTCGATGCCGGTTTTGTCGTGTCGCAGCTCTCTCTCGAGGCTTCGCCTGCCGGTGCCACGCTGGCCGATGCCGATGCCGTCTTTGGCGCCCTGTCGAGCAATGGTATTACCTGCGATGACCTGGTTGTCGCCGTTGGTGATGCCGCAACCTGCTCGGTTGTTAGCTGGTGCGCCAACCAGTGGTGTGGTCGTACCGAGTGCGCGCTGCTGCCGGCTACCTTTGACGCCATGCTCACGGTCGCGACGACCATGGAGCCGCTCGTCGCCTCGTCGGCGAATGCGCTTCCCGCTATCGCGTTCCGTCCCGAACCGGGCTTGGTCGTGTGTGACCTCGACCTTGTCCGTGAGGCGGACCCCGAGGACCTCAAGCTCGGCTATGCGGTACTTGTTGGCACCATGCTTTCGAGCAGCAAGTCCCGCTGGAATCAGTTTACTGAGACCGTCCCCGAGATTCTCGCGGGCGAGGAGGTTGCGCTCGTCAATGCCGTCCAGTGGTCACAGACTGCGCGCAAGGACGTACTGATGGCCACGAACCCGAGCGCCCGCCATGCGCTCGATTTTGGCAAGACAGGGGATCGTACCCTGCGCGCCTGCTTGGGCGAAGCCGCTTTGCAGGTCCCTGCCTATCAGCTGTTGTCCGAGGGCATGCGCTTTGAGGCGCGCCTAGCACATGATGCCTGCGACTTCGATATCGACTACGTCTTTGAGGTCGATGATTGCCTGGAGGACTTTGGTATCGAGGAACTTGCCTTCGATCTGGAGCCTGCCGCATATATCGAGGAGTTCCGCAGGCAGCAGTTTGTCCGCTCGAACCGTAGCATGTTGCCGCTGCCCGCGGCACTCGGCGCCATTCGTCTGACCAACGTGGAGGACGAGGTTCTCGAGCGCCATGCCCAGGCGTATCTGGCTTCTCGCAAGGAACTTCTCTAAGTTGATTGACATCCATCGTCATTCGTATCATGTTGAGGGACGGGTTTTCCATCGGGTTCGGATCATGTGTGATTCCGTCGCTCGGTTGAGGCCCGTCCCGTCTTTATGAAGACAACAAGAAAGGAATCTGCATGTCTGAGTTTGCTGCCGGTCCTGCCGGTCGTATCGAGCGTGTCCGCGCCCTGATGGCCGAGCGCGGCTATGATGCCATCGTCGTGCGCGACGAGGCCAACCTTCGTTGGCTCACAGGCGTGAAGGGCGTCTTCGATTACACCTTCGAGTTCCCGCACGCCGCGTTTATTACTGCTGACCAGTGCCTGTTCCATACTGACTCGCGCTATCTCAACAGCTTTGAGGAGAACGCGCCCGCCGGCAGCCCCTGGGTCTACGACATGGACGAGGACACCATCCCCGGCTGGGTCGCCGGCAAGATCGCTGCCAACAAGTGCCGCGTCTGCGCTGTCGAGGACGACATGCAGATCAACTTCTACCAGGGCATTCAGCGTGGCCTGGAGGATCGCTCCGTCGCCTGCATGCTGCCGCTGATGCACGACGACATCCGCAAGATGCGCGCCGTCAAGGATGCCGAGGAGATCGAGCTCATGCGCCATGCGCAGTCGATCACCGATGCCGCCTTCCAGCATATGCTCGGCTATATTAAGCCCGGTATGACCGAGAAACAGGTTCGCAACGAACTCGAGAACTTTATGTTCGCCAACGGCGCCGACAGCCTGGCCTTCGGCTCCATCGTGGCGAGCGGCCCCAATACCGCCAACCCGCATGCCGTGCCGAGCAACCGTGTGATCGAGAAGGGCGACTTCGTCCTGATGGATTACGGCGCGGGCTACTGCGACTATCGCTCCGATATGACGCGTACCGTCGTGATGGGCGAGCCCACGCAGGAGCAGCTCGACCTGTACGCGCTCGTGCGCCGCGCGCACGAGGAGTGCGTTGCCGCCATCCATCCGGGCGTCGAGGGTAACGACATCTACAAGCTCTCCAAGAAGATCATCGGCGATGCCGGCTATGGCGATTACTACAACCATGGTCTGGGCCATGGCGTCGGTATCGACATCCACGAGCTGCCCAACTTCAACCGAAGCAATAATATCATCGAGGTTGGCTCGGTTGTCACCATGGAGCCCGGCGTCTACCTGCCCGGCGTGGGCGGTGTGCGCCTTGAGGACTACGGCGTGGTCACCGAGAACGGCTACGAGCCCTTCACCAAGACCCCGCACGACCTGCACGTTATCGACTGCTAGTCTACTTTGGTAGATAGTTTGGGGCGGGGCGTCCGAAATGTTTCGGGCGCCCCGCGTTCTCTTTTTATGCGCTCGCCGCAGGCGGCGCCTGCAAGTGTATAATTTCGGTCGTATGTAATTTGGACGCCCGTGCGTTCTGCCCATAACAAGAAAGGTCGCTATGCCTACCATTTCTACCGCCGACTTTAAGAACGGCCTCGGTCTCCGCATTAAGGACAAGGTCTACACCATCGTCGAGTTCCAGCACGTCAAGCCGGGCAAGGGCGGTGCCTTTGTGCGCTACAAGACCCGCGACATCAAGAGCGGCCGCGTCGTCGAGAACACCTGCAACGCCGGCACCAAGTTCGAGAGCGTCATGCTCACCACCCGTGAGTTCCAGTACCTCTACAACGACGGCTCCGACTTCATCTTCATGGACAACGAGTCCTACGAGCAGGTTCCCGTTCCCGAGGACATGGTGGGCGAGAACTCCAAGTGGCTGCGTGAGAATGACACCTGCCAGCTGCTCTTCGCCGACGATGAGCTCATGGGCGTGACCCCGCCGATGTTCATCGAGACCACCATCGTCCAGACCGACCCGGGCTTTAAGGGCGACACCGTCCAGGGTTCCACCAAGCCGGCCACCATCGACACCGGCGCTGTCATCCAGGTCCCCATGTACCTCAACGAGGGCGAGGTCATCAAGGTTGACACCCGCGACGGCAAGTTCGTCTCCCGCGTCTAGCAACCAACTCTTCTAGGAGGACTCATGCCCCAGGAAATCAAGATTGACGGCATCGGCATTTCGCCCGATGTTATGACCGCCATCGTCTCGCGCGCCGTGTCCGATGTCGAGGGCATCGCCTCCGTTGGCGTCAAGGACCTTGCCACCAACCTTGTCTCCATGATGCTCTCGTCCAAGGCTCCGGCTTCTGAGCCGGCGGTCGAGGCCGAGGTCGTCGGCGACAAGCTCGCGCTCACCGTGCGCGTCGTGGTGTTCTTTGGCTATCCGTTCAAGAAACTCGCCGAGGCCGTTCGCGCCGCCGTGGTCGCAGCCATCGATGCCCAGGTGGGCGTTGAGGTCGAGCGCGTTGACGTTTGCGTCGACGGCCTCGTTTTCCCCAAGGAGTAACCTTTGAGCCTTAAGGTTTATCGCGGGCGTACGCTTGCCCGCAGTCAGGCGCTGCAGCTGCTGTTCCAGGCCGAGGCCACGGACAGCCCGCTCGAGCGCGTCCTCGAGGGTGATTTCCTGATCTCGAAGGGTCCCCTCGACCCCTATGCGTTGGAGCTGTGCCGCGGTGCCTACGAGCATATCGACCGTATCGACTGCGCTCTGCGCTCCGTTGCCAAGAACTGGGATCTTATGCGCATGCCCGGCGCCGACCGCAATCTGCTGCGTATCGCCGTTTACGAGATGCGTTTCCTCACCGACGAGGAGGTCTCGGACGCCATCGTGATCAACGAGGCCGTCGAGCTTGCCAAGGCCTATGGCACTGATCAGTCTGCGTCGTTCGTCAACGGCGTGCTGGGTAAGATTGCTCGCAGTGAGGAACTGCCGGGCGAGGACCTGTACCAGGAGCTGCTGGCCGAGGACCGTGCCCGCGAGGAGGCCCAGGCCGCTGAGGCTGCCGCAAAGGTTGCGGTTGCTCAGGCCGAGGCTGGCGTGCTGGCTGAGGGTGCAGACGCCACCGAGGTTGGCGTCGACTCCGTCGAGGAGTAGCCATGCCAGAGGGTTCTGTCCGCAACTTTGACGAGATCTCGGACCGTCTGGACCAGATCATCGCTACCGTTCGCTCCAAGGATACGTCCCTGGAGCGTTCGCTCGATCTGTTTGACGAGGCGATTGAGCTGGGCTCCCGCGCGGTTGATATGGTCGACAAGTTTGAGTTGACGCCGCGAGAGGCCGACAAGCTCGAGCAGGAATACGATGAGGATGCGGCAAACGAATCCCAAGATAGCTAGGCCGCATCTCCGGATACGAATGGTTGATGGCATTCATGAAACGCGTGCGTCTTGATGACGAACTGATTTCACAGGGCATCTGCGCCGATCGCGCGGATGCCCTTCGCACTCTTATGGCCGGCTTGGTTTCGAGTGGCGGTGAGCGTTTGACCTCTCCGGGGCTCAAGGTGGCGCCGGGCCTGCCACTGCACGTTAAGGGGCGCATTCCGTACGTTGGGCGCGGCGGTCTTAAGCTCGAAGGCGCGCTTGATGCGTTCGGCATCAATCCGACGGGCCTTGCCTGTCTGGATGTGGGCTGCTCCACCGGCGGCTTTACCGATTGCCTGCTCAAGGGCGGAGCTGCGACCGTTGTCTCGGTTGACGTGGGGCGTGCCCAGTTTGATTGGTCATTGCGTCAGGACGATCGCGTGACGCTGCATGAGCGCACCAACGTGACGCAGTTGCCCGAGCTTGGCTATGCGAGCGCCATCGACCTAGCTGTGTGCGATGTGTCGTTTACGAGTATCGCGAATATCATCGATGCTGTGCTGGCGTGCCTGAAGCCTTCAGGCTCGTTTTGCACGCTCGTAAAGCCGCAGTTTGAGGCGCCGGCTGCGCTGGTGGGCGAGGGCGGTATCGTGACCGACCCCGCCGTCCGCCGCGATACGCTCGTGGCGGCGATTGAGCTCTTTGCAGCCAAGGGCCTGTTCCCGCTTGACGTTTGCGTGTCGCCCATCCATGGCGCCAAGGGCAACGTCGAGTTTTTCCTGTACGGCACGAGGTTTGCTCCCGGCGAGCGCTCCGAAGACGAGCTGCAATCCCAGGTATCGGCTTTGAGCGAGAAAGCTGCAACGCTATGAAGGTCTTTCTGGTTCCCAATTACTACAAGCAAGAGGCGGTCGAGAGCGGCCTGATGCTCGAGCTTTGGCTTTCGCGCCAGGGCTATGAGGTCGCTTGGGCTGCCCATCAGCGCTCCAAAATTCAAAGTACGCCCGATGTGGATGACGCCGACTTGGTCATTACGCTCGGCGGCGACGGTACGTTGCTGCGCGCCGCCCGTATCCTCAACTATCGCGAGATCCCTATCCTCGGTCTTTCCTATGGTCATCTTGGTTTTTTAACTGCTGCGAGCCCCGAGGAGCGCGACATTCTGCAGGTCGTGAGCGACGCTCTGTCCGGCGAGCTGCACGTGAGCCGTCGCGCCACCATCGCCGCCGATATCGTGTCCGTGCGCGAAGACGGTACGAAGGATGTCGTGCGCACCTTCGCCCTCAACGACATGGCGCTTACGCGCGGGCCCCTGTCCGATATGGTCGAGTTCGACATCACCGTGTCGGGCCACCATATCGATCGACTGCGTGGCGACGGCGTGGTCGTGTCCACGGCGACTGGTTCTACGGGGTACGCGCTCAGTGCCGGTGGTCCCATCGTGAGCCCCGACTATACGGGTATGGTCTGCGTACCCATTGCGCCGCACACCATTCAGGCCCGTGCCTTCTTGACTTCGCCGAGTGATGTCGTCGAGATCTTTATGTCCGATGATCGCCCGAGCGTTCCGGCGATTGCTATCGATGGACAGTTTATTACCTGCGATGGCACCGTTGAGAGCGTGGCTGTGCGCCGGGGCCCCGGCGATGTGCTGCTGCTCGACTACGGCCCCGAGAGTTTTTACAACTCGGTGAGCCGCGTGTTCTACGGAGTTCGTCATGATCGATGAGCTGCAGGTTTCCAACATTGCGCTCATCCGCGAGGCGACGCTCGTGCCGAGCGCCGGCTTGACGGTTCTGACCGGCGAGACCGGTGCGGGCAAGACCGCGCTGCTCTCCGCGCTTAAGCTCATTTTGGGCGAGCGTGCGGATTCGTCAACGGTGCGCGAAGGTGAAGCGCTCGCCAGTGTGGAGGCGCGCCTCTTTGACGGGCCGCACGATGCGGAGGGCTTCACCGTGCAGCGCAGCCTTTCTGCCGAAGGCCGCAGCCGCGTAAAGATCGACGGTCGCATTGCCAGTGTCCGCGAGCTATCGGAGCGCGTGGGCGTGATGATGGATTTGTGCGGCCAGCACGAGCATCAGCGCCTGCTCGATCCGGCCCATCACGTCGCTATGGTCGATGCTTGGGCCGGTCGTTCGGCGCTTGAGGCGCTCGATCGCTATCGTGCTTGCTTTAAGGCTTCGCGTGCTGCCGCCAAGGAACTCCGCCGCGTGGAGGATGCTTCGCGTGCGCAGGGAAGTCGCGTCGAGGAAGCGCGTTTTGCCCTGGAGCGCATTGCCGAGGTCGATCCCAAGCCCGGCGAGTTCGATGAGCTCGAGGAGTTGCTGCCCCGCTCGGAGCATGCCGAAGTGCTGGTGGCAACGGCAAACGAGGCGCACTCGTCGCTTTCCGCCGAAGGGGGAGCGCTCGATGCCGTCAACGGTGCCATTGCCGATCTTTCGCGCATGGCGACCGTCGACCGTAAGCTCGGTGACATTGCCGATGCACTGTCGGATGCCTGTATCTCCCTTGAGGATTGCGCGAACGAGCTTCGTGCCTATCGCGATGGCGTCGCTTTCGACCCTCGCGAGCTCGCTCACATGCGCGAACGGTATTCCGACCTCAAGGGTCTGCTGCGTCAGTGGGGTCCCACCATGGACGATGTATTTGCCATGCGCGATCGCTCGCAAGAGCTGTTGTCGCTGGTCGATGATGGTGATGAGCAGATCAAGAAGGCGCACGAGGCGCTTGGCGCGGCTGAGCGCGAGCTCTTTGCTGCCGCCAAGGCACTCAAGCGTGCGCGCAATACGGCAGCCCCACGCTTCTGCCACGAGGTTGGCCGCCAAATGGCTCGCCTGGAGATGGGCGGCGCCGAGCTCGTCTGGGAGTCCCGCGATCTTCCCCGTGCTGAGTGGACGCCCGTTGGTCCTTCGAGCTACGAGCTGCTATACCGCAGCGGTACCGGTTTGACGCCACGTCCCCTGCGTCGGATTGCGTCGGGCGGCGAGCTCAGCCGCGTCATGCTGGCAAGTAAGGTTGTCCTCGGTAACGCGGATGGTGTGGATACCCTGGTGTTTGACGAGGTCGATGCTGGTGTCGGTGGCTCCACGGCGCGTGCACTCGCGGGCGTGTTGGCTGACTTGGCTGCCACGCACCAGGTCATCGTCGTGACGCACTTGGCGCAGGTCGCCGTAATGGCCGACAAGCACTATGTGGTGAGCAAGGAACCCGGTGATGTTCCGCAGACGCATCTGGACGAGGTGGCCGGCGAGGCTCGCACCGCCGAAATCGCTCGCATGCTGAGCGGCGATCAGTCCGAGGCAAGCTTGGCCCACGCGAGGCAGATGCTCGATGAAGCACGGGGATAGGCCATATCCCGCTACTCGCTTTTTTTGGCCTGCCTGCCTCAAAACTATGCCGGTTTACTACGATAAATTGGCATAGCTCGAGCACAGCCATAATTGCAATAAGAAAACCGCAGGTAGAAAGCCTGCGGTTTTCTTTTAAAACGCCTTGTGGTCACCCATTCCGATTTCATCGTAGTAAACCGGCATAGTTTTGTGCGACAAGCAACTGGTAACCCCCTACAAAGCCTACTCCACGACCTTATCCGGCTGGATGAGCTCCTCGTAGTAGCTGATATGTTCGCGAGCGTCTTCAATCTCGGGCAGCAGGAAGTTGTAGATGACTTCGATGATCATCGTGGCACTGATCTTAGAGAACGCAAAGTCGCCTGTCGTCAGCAGCGCTTCGTGGTTGACGGTATTAAAAGTGTAGTCTGCCAGACGCGCGAGCGGGGATTTGCTGTCGCTGCTGATGACGACTACGGTTGCGCCGCAGTTGCGAGCCGCTTTTGCCATGCGATTCAGTCGGCGTGATTTGCCGGAGTTTGAGATGAGCACGATGACGTCACCCGGGCGCAACGTGAGCGCAAAGCCGATTGCTGCCTCGCTAATGGTGCTCGCCATGCAGCGCAGGCCCAGCTGCGAAAACTTAAACGTCGCATCGAGCGCGACCGCGTTCGTATTGCCCACAGCTGCAAACTCAATAACCCCTGCATGCTTAAGGGCATGCACAACAGCCGCCAGCGTATCGTGGTCGATCCCGTCGATGGTCGCATTAAGCTCGCTCACCTTGGCAGCCAGGATGTTCTTAAGGCTCTGCTCCATATTGTCGAGCGATACCTCGTCGGTCAGGCCCTCGTTGCGCTGACTCTCCAAGTCGCGCGCCAACGAAAACTGAAAGCTGCGGAAGCTGCCAAAGCCAAGCTTGCGGCAGAAGCGCGAAACGGTCGCCTCGGACGTGGCGGCGGCGCGCGAGAGCTGAGCCGCCGTGAGGCGTGGCGCCTCGGACTGGTGCTCCAATATATAGTCGACAATGCGCTGCTCGGACTCGCTGTATCCCTGATGGGTACTAATGAGGGAAAGTGCGCTCTTGCTACTATCGGTCATGGATGGCTCCTGGTTGGCATGAAAATCGGACTCGTTTTGTAATGTCATAGTATAGGGGGATTTTCAATTACAAGATACACCTTGCCGTTTCAAGTGTTGATGGTAAACTTTCACTTACCGTTTACGGTTATGAAAGAACCTTTCACCGGAGAATTGCGCCTTGTCTCTTCTCACGCGGACGGTAGGTTGGTATCTTTCAGTTGTGGAAAAGCGCGCAAGGACGCGCGTGTAGGGGAGCGCCTGCGGGCGCAAAACTTAAAAAGGAGGGACACATGGCTAAGTTTGACATCATCGCCGCCACCGGTTGCCCGACCGGCATTGCGCACACCTTCATGGCGAAGGAGGCGCTGGAGAAGGCAGCTGCCGAGCGAGGTCTGACTATTAAGGTCGAGACCCATGGCCAGGTCGGTGTCGAGAACGAACTCACCAAGAGCGAGATCGCTGGTGCCAAGGCCGTCGTCGTCGCGGCCGATAAGGATGTCCAGGCGGAGCGTTTCGCCGGCAAGCGCATGGTTTCCGTTGGTGTTTCCAAAGCCCTGTCCGTCGAGGCCGCCGGTAAGCTGATCGACCGCGCGCTCGCCGCCAAGGGTGACGACTCGGTTGCGGCTGCTGCCGATGTCGAGGATGAGGTCGAGGAGAAGGAGTCCATCGGCCACATCATCTACAAGCACCTCATGAACGGCGTCAGCCACATGCTGGTCTTCGTCGTCGCTGGTGGTGTCCTGACCGCCGTCTCGTTCCTGTGGGGCATTACGTCCTTCGATTCGACGGCGTCTGACTACAACAGCTTTGCCGCTATGCTCAAGATCATCGGCGGCATCGCCATGAACCTCATGGTTCCCGTGCTTTCCGCCTACATCGCCGAGTCCATCGGCAAGCGCCCGGCGCTCGTCCCCGGTTTTGTTGCCGGTATGATCGCCATCCAGGGCCTGCCCGTTAACGCCGAGACCGGCATGATCGACGCCGGCGGCGCCGGCGTGGGCTTCGGCTTCCTGGGCGGCATCGTCGGCGGTTTCCTCGCTGGCTATGTCATCTTGCTGCTCGAGAAGGTCTTCTCCAAGCTGCCCAAGAATCTGGACGGCCTCAAGGCTATCTTCCTGTACCCGCTGTTCTCGACTGCTATCGTCGGCCTGGTCATGCTCGGCATCTCCGGCCCCATGGCTGCCATCAACACCGCCATGATGGACTTCCTCAAGGGTCTGTCTGCCTCTGGCGCCATTGTTCTGGGCCTTGCCATCGGCTGCATGTGCGCCGTTGACATGGGCGGCCCGGTCAACAAGGCTGCTTACGTCACCGGTACCGCTATGCTCACCGAGGCCCTGGCCGCCGGTGTCGGCACCGACACCTACAACTTCGGCACCAACTTCATGGCTGCCGTCTCCGCAGCTTGCATCGTTCCGCCGCTGATCACCACCTTCGCCGTCGTTGTCGGTAAGAAGTACTTCAGCCAGGAGGATCACGACGCCGGTATCGTCAACCTCATCCTTGGTTGCACCCACATCACCGAGGGCGCCATTCCGTTCATGACTAAGAACATCTGGCCCGTCATGCCCATCATGATGCTCGGTTCCTCTATCGCCTCGATCCTGACCATTATGTTCAACGTTCACGATCCGGCGCCTCATGGTGGCTTCCTGGTCCTGCCCGTTGTCGAGAATGGTCCGCTGTGGGTCCTCGCGATCCTCATCGGCGCTGTGGTCGGTGGCATCCTGTTCGTGGCCTTCAAGAAGTACGACTTCGAGAAGAACCAGAAGGCAGCTCCCGCCGCCGCTGCTCAGCCGGTCGAGGCCCCCAAGGCCGCTGCCGTCGAGGCCCCCAAGGCCGAGGCTGCCGACTTCGTGAAGGTCGAGAACGTCTTTGTCGCCGAGGACTTCGCTTCTCGTGACGAGGCTCTGAGCTTCGTTTCCAACCAGGCCGTCAAGGCCGGTGTCGCGAGCGACGCCGATGCCGTGATGAACGCCTTCCTGGCCCGCGAGGCCGAGGGTACCACGGGCATGATGGAGGGCTTCGCCATTCCGCATGCCAAGTCCGATGCCATTACCGAGGCCGCCGTTATCGTCGTCAAGGACGACTCCGGCGTCACCGGTTGGGACACCATGGACGGCGCTCCTGTCAACGTGGCTATCGCCCTGCTCATCCCCGGTGCCCAGGCTGGCACCACGCATCTCAAGATTCTGTCCAAGGTCGCCGAGGCGCTCATGGACGAGGACTTCCGTGCCACCGTCAAGGGTTCCACCAACGCCGCCGAGATCGCCAAGACGATCAACGCCCGCCTCGTCTAATCCCACGGCAAGCGAACAACATCGCCCCCTGTATCAAAGGCGAGGACTCCACCCGGAGCCCCCGCCTTTTTTCATTCCCTTCCCAAGTTGCGGTGAAATAGGGACTGTTTAAACGATTCAACCCCAAATTCAGTTCCTATTTCACCGCAACTTATAAAAGGGCATAGAGAGGGCTGCCTATCGAGTCTTTGTCGCGAACAGGTCATCAGCCAGAATTCCGTTTGCACGATATTGCTCTGGACCGACCGATTTTCCGCAGCTCGCCCGCCGGGCGGGGCGATTAAGTTTGTCGCGAGTTCCGCACGCAAAGGAAAGCACTTAATGTGCTTTCCGTCTTGCGCAGGACTGTAGAGCAGCAAACTTAACCGCCCCGCCCGGCGGGCGAGCGCAGGGATACGACATCTGTCCAACAATTCATCCGAAACATAATGAAAAACCGTTTGATGTGAGTTAATATAAACAACGTCGTGAATCTGACTCCTGCCACATGCATGACAGGGGTTAAACACAAAAAGGAGTCAATTATGGTTTCTGAGAAGGCTACCCTCGTTAATCCTCAGGGTCTGCACATGCGTCCGGCTGGTCTGTTCGCCTCCACCATGGGCAAGTACGCCTGTGACGTGACGGTCGTCACCCCCGAGAAGGAGGTCAACGGCAAGTCCCCGATGGCCCTCATGGCTGCTGGTATCCCCTGCGGCACCGAGGTCGAGGTCAAGTGCGACGGCGCTGACGAGGCCGAGGCTCTGGCTGCTGCCATCGAGCTCATCAAGAGCGGTCTTGGCGAGTAGAACTCAAACGGGTCGCATGTTGAACAACTAAGTTCATATTTGGGGGCGCAGTGACCTGTTTTAAGGTGGCTGCGCTCTTTTGTCATGGATATGGCAAAACGCTATATCACATGATACGGAGAGAGGAATGGGAATGTATCAGGGAGTCAACGCTTCCGAGGGCATCGGTATCGGCACCGTCATGGTCGCGGTCGATCCCGACTTGACGTTTGAGCCGCACGAGGTTGCTGATTCGGCAGCAGAGAAGGAGCGCTATCAGACCGCCCTTTCGGTCTTCTGCGAGAAGACCCAGGCTCAGGCCGACCATATGAAGGAGACGGTGGGCGAGGCCGAGGCCGAGATCATGAGCGGACACATTGTCTTGGCTCAGGACCCGGGCATGACCGACACCATCAACGCCGCCATTGACGGCGGCACCTGCGCCGAGCAGGCACTCATGGACACCTCGACCATGTTCGAGAACATGTTCCTGTCCATGGACGATGAGATGTTCCGTCTGCGCGCGGCCGACATCGCCGATATCCGCACCGGTATTCTGGCCGAGCTGCTGGGCAAAGAGGTCGTCGACCTTTCCGTCCTGCCCGAGAACACCGTCGTTGTCGTGCACGACCTTACGCCGTCCATGACCGCCACGATCGACAAGGCTCACGTTGCCGGCATCGTCACCGAGACCGGTGGCCGCACGTCGCACTCCGCGATCATCGCCCGTGCGCTCGAGATTCCGGCTGTCCTTTCGGTCGCCAACAGCTGCACCGCGCTGCGTAATGGCATGACTGTCATCGTCGACGGTGGCAAGGGCATCGTCGAGGCCGATCCCAACGAGGAGACGCTCGCCGCCTACACCGCCAAGGCCGAGGCCTTCGCTGCCGAGAAGGCGGCTCTCGAGGCCTTCCGCGGTAAGCCTTCTGTGACTGCCGACGGCATCAAGAAAATCATCGCCTGCAACATCGGTAACCCCGATGACGTGCCCAACGCCCTCGATCACGACGCCGAGGCTATCGGCCTGTTCCGCTCCGAGTTCCTGTTCATGGACTCCGCCGAGCTTCCTTCCGAGGAGGAGCAGTTCAACGCCTATCGCAAGGTCGCCAGCGCGCTCAAGGGCGCTCCGGTCATCATCCGCACGCTCGACGTGGGTGGCGACAAGGAGATCCCGTATCTGCACATGGTCAAGGAAGAGAACCCCTTCATGGGCTTCCGTGCCGTGCGTTACTGCCTGGCCAACCCCGACCAGTACAAGGTTCAGCTCCGTGCCCTGCTGCGCGCCAGCGCCTTCGGTGACGTCAAGATTATGATCCCGCTCGTCACCTGCGTCGAGGAGGTCGTGGCCGTCAAGGAGCTCGTCGAGCAGTGCAAGGCCGAGCTGACCGAAGAGGGTCGCAAGTTCAACGAGAACATCGAGGTCGGCATCATGGTCGAGACGCCTGCTGCCTCCCTGCTCGCTGACCGCCTGGCCGAGGTCGCCGACTTCTTCTCCATCGGCACCAACGACCTGATCGGCTACACCATGTGCGCCGACCGTGGCAACGACACCATCTCCAACCTGTACCAGGTTTACTATCCCTCCGTGCTCCGCTCGCTCAAGAACATCATCGAGAGCGGCGTGAAGGCCGGCATCATGGTCGGCATGTGCGGCGAGGCCGCTGCCGATCCGCTGCTCGAGCCGCTGCTGATCAGCTGGGGCCTGGAGGAGTTCTCGATGAGCGCTCCGTCGATCCTGCGCGCCCGCAAGACCATCAGCCAGTGGACCAAGGCCGAGTGCGACGAGCTCGCCGAGAAGGCGCTCGCCTGCAACACCGCCGCCGAGGTCAAGGCGCTGCTCGAATCCGCAGCTCGATAATTTGGTATCAGAGGTAACCGCGTGGTTGGAATGGGTCGACCACGCGGTCCTCACATATACAGGGGGTACTGTAAATGTTCTACACGCTAACCGCTAACCCGGCTGTCGACATGACGGTTTCGAGCTCTCCGCTCGAGCCTGACGAGAACGTCCGCACCGGCTCGGCCAGCTACACGGCCAACGGCAAGGGCCTCGACGTGTCCTTCGCCTTTAAGAAGATGGGCGTCGACACCGTCGCGCTCGGCTTCTTCGCCGGCTTCACGGGCAAGTTCATTGTCGAGGAGGTCATGAATCTGGGTTGCCTGTGCCGCCCGGTCTGGACCGACGGCATCACGCGCATTAACACCTACATCAACGATGGCCAGCACGAGTACGGCATCCTTAACCCCGGCGCCCCGATCACGCCGGAGCACCAGAAGGAACTTTACAACATCCTGGACACCGCGGGCGATCTTGAGTGCCTGATTGTCTCCGGCTCTGTTCCCCCCAAAGCCACGCCCGACTTCCTGGCTCAGGTCATGGATCACGCTCAGGCCCGTGGCGCCGACGTCGTCTTGGACCTGTCCTCCGACAAGCTCAAGGAACTCGCTCACAAGAAGCCGCTGCTCATCAAGCCGAACCATCACGAGATGAAGGCTATCTTCGGCGTTCCGGTCGACACTGACGACGAGGTCCGCGTTGCCATGAAGATGGCTCACGACGCCGGCGTGCAGAACGTGCTGCTCACCCGTGGTAGCCGCGGCGATGCCTACTTCTCCAACGGCGAGGACATCTGGTACGCCAAGCGCGAGTTCAACATCAAGCTGGTCTCTTCCGTCTGCGCCGGCGACTGCACCCTCGCTGCGTTCCTGCACAAGTGGTACAAGAACCGCGACAACGTCGAGGAGGCCATGAAGCTCGCTATGGCCACTGGCGCCAACGTTGCCGAGTCCGTCGGCATTGGCGACTTCGGACATGTCGACGAGTACAGCAAGCGCATTGCTGTCCGCAAGCTCGATCGCAAGTAATCGAAACTCGACATATTCGTGCGCATGCGGCGCCCCGGTTTCTGCCGGGGCGCTTTTTTGTCCCGCCATTGTGAGAGGTGTCCTGCCCAACTTCATCGCTTCCACACCGTTCGCCGAGTTGTTGTAGCCTTTTGTCGATGCGTGGAATATACTTTCATTAACACGTTGCTTTGTGAAAGGAACATGCATGATTTACACGCTCACTGCAAATCCCGCCATCGACTACAACATCGCCTGCGACGGCCTTGCTGCCAACACCGTCACGCGTACCCGCAACGCCGTCTACACGCCCAACGGCAAGGGCCTCAACGTCTCGTTCACGCTTGACCACTACGGTGTCGATACCACGATCCTGGGCTTCTTCGCCGGCTTCTCGGGCGAGTTTATCGTCAAGGGCGCCGAGGCCCTGGGTGTGCCCGTCAAGCCCGTGTGGACCGACGGCATCACGCGCGTCAACGTGTTCCTCAATGCCGGTCCCGACACCGAGTACAACATGGTCAACGCCGGTGCCGCCATCAATGAGGCCAACGAGCAGGAGATGTTTGAGCTTATCGATTCGCTCGACGACATGACCTGCCTGGTTATCAGCGGCTCGCTGCCTCCCAACACTTCCGAGGGCTTCCTGGCCGAGGTCCTGCGCCGTGTCAAGGCCAAGGGGGCCGAGTTCGTCCTCGACATCTCGAGCCATCAGCTGGCAGACCTCATTGCCATGGAGCCGCTGCTGATCAAGCCCAATGACGACGAGCTGCTCGACATCTTTGGCATTAAGGTGAGCGGTGGCGACGACGAGTCCGTCAAGGGCGCGATGGTCGAGCTGCACGCCAAGGGCGCCAAGAACGTGCTGCTGACCCTCGGTGGCGACGGCGCGTACTTCTCCAACGGCGAGCATATCTGGTTTGCCAACCGCACCTTTGAGGTCAAGCTGCTGTCGACCGTCTGCGCCGGCGACTCCTCGCTCGCTGCCTTCCTGTCCGTTTGGCACGACGCTCCTGAGCGCGTCGAGGATGCCTTGCGCCTCTCGATGGCCACTGGCGCCAACGTGGTCGAGTGTCCGGGTCTGGGTGACTTTGCCAAGGTCGATGAGTACCAGAAGGATATCGCCATCCGTCAGGTTTGCTAGAGCTGCCATATAGTCAGTTTTGCGCCCGTCTTGATTGCAGGACGGGCGCTTTTTGCGTCTCGATCTTGCGTGTGCAGCGAAGGCAGTTTCTTGCTAGACTTCTTGCAGACGCTATCGAGAGTCAATTTCATCTTCGCAGGAGGCCACAGGTATGTGCAATGTTTCGCTCAACGGTACGCAGCCGACCGATGCCTCCCTGCGCGTCCTGCGCGCGCTCGAGGCGGCCGGTCTTGAGGCTTGGTACGTTGGCGGTTGGGTGCGCGATGCCCTGATGGGATGCCCCAGCCACGATGTCGACATGTGTTGTAGCGGCTTGTGGCAGGAGTCCAAGGCAGCGCTCGAGGCCGCCGGTATCGCGGTCGTGGAGTCGGGCATTAAGTTTGGCGGTATCACGGCTATTAGCGATGGCGAGCGCATTGAGGTCACGACGTATCGCCTGGACGGCTTTTACACCGATGGCCGCCATCCCCAGAGTGTGGAGCGCGCCGCTTCGCTTGAGGACGATCTGTCGCGCCGCGACTTTACCGTCAATGCCATGGCCTGGCATCCCGAGCGCGGGCTTGTCGACCGCTACGACGGCCAGGGTGACTTGGAGCACAAGTTGATTCGCGCTGTCGGCGATCCCAAGCGCCGTTTTAATGAGGACGCTCTACGCATGTTGCGTGCGGTGCGCTTTGCCTGCCGCCTGGACTTTATGATTGAACCCGCGACCAAACAGGCTTTGGCCGAATGCGCGCCGTTGCTCGATGCCGTGGCGCGCGAGCGTGTGGGCATTGAGCTTGAGGGCATCCTTTCGACCGGCCACGGGGGAGACGCCATGCTGCGCTACCCTGAGCTCATCTGCGCCGCCGTGCCCGAGTTGGCTGCGGGTCGCGGGTTTGATCAGCGCAGTGTTTATCATGCGTTTAACGTCTACGAGCATATCTCCCGTGTGCTGACAGTGGCAGGTGAGCTGGCGCTGTGCGACGGCGTCGCACCCTCGTCGAGTCTTATGTGGGCGGCTTTTTTGCACGATGTGTCCAAACCCGAGTGCTTCACGGTCGATCACGCCGGCAGCGGACACTTCTATGGTCATCCCGAGCTCGGCGCCAAGAAGGCGCGCGCCATTATGGATCGCCTGGCGCTCACGCACGACCTGGTCCGCGATGTGTGCCTGCTTATCAAATATCATGACAAGCCGCTGCGACCCGAGCGTACCTGCCTGCTCAATATGATGCGCGCGCTTTCGGGCGAGGGCGTCGACACGGCCCGCCTGATCGACGAACTCATGGATCTTAAACGTGCCGACACGCTCGGCAAGGCCCCGTCGTGCTTCTATTACGTCGAGACGATCGAGGAGATGCGCGCGCTGGCGCACGAGCTGCTGAAGGCGGGGGAGCCCTATACGCTCAAGATGCTCGCCATCAACGGCGGCGACCTGATCCGTGCCGGTGTTAAACCGGGACCCGAGCTAGGCCAGCTACTCAACGCCGCCCTCGACGCCGTGATCGAGGACAGCATCCCCAACGATCGCGAAGCCCTCCTGGCCCACCTCAACCTGGAGTAGCTAATTTGGGGCGGGGCTTTTTTAACTACTCCTAATAACGATTTACCTTAAAGATAAATGATCGAAGGAGCAGTGAAAAAAGCGCTCCCCCAAATTAGCTACCCCTGTCTAGCTGCGTGTTCCATAACCTGCCGACATTTTTTCATCAATTTGAAATTTCTTCTTGCGCTGACGTTTTTTGTCCCGTAATATATGTCCTCGCAGCACGGCAGTGCAGATGTCATGTGGCCCGTTCGTCTAGCGGTTTAGGACGCCGCCCTCTCAAGGCGGAGATCACCAGTTCGAATCTGGTACGGGCTACCACACATCTGATACCCGGTCTTCCCACGGAAGTCCGGGTTTTTTATTATCGATCATCCGTCTGCAATTCCCGTTTGAACCAGAGCTTTACGTTCTGCTTATGGCCCTTACGGGTACAATATCCAAGATATTTTGACTGTTAGAAGGAGCCTCATGACGGAGTCCTCTCAGCATACGTCCAAGCCCCAGGTCGAGGTTGAGGTCTCGGGCGGCGATGACAATAAGAGCGCACGCCGCGGCGCCATCTTTATCGGCGTCGTGCTGGTGGGTTATATCGTCTATCTGGTGGTAACCGGGCAGATGGGGCAGTTCTGGACTGCTATGTCGAGCGTCCAGGCGCCATGGCTCGTTGTTGCGTGTCTTTGTATGTTCATGTATCTGTTCTTTGGCATTGTGGCCTATGCGATCGCCGTCTGGCTCGACCCCAATTCACCCGTCGGCATTCGCGACCTGATCTCGGTCGAGGCAAGCGGCATCTTCTTTGGCAACCTGACGCCCATGATGATGGGCTCGACTCCTGCTCAGATCTACCGCCTGACCAAGGCGGGCCAAAATGTCGGCGAGGCCGGCGCTACGCAGTTCACGCGCTTTATCGTGTATCAGTTTGGCCTAGTTGCCTGGGGCGCCATTCTTCTGCTCGCCCGCATGCCTTTTTTCGCCGAACGCTATGGTGACATGACGCTGCTATGCGTCTTTAGCTTTGGTGGGCACTGCTGCATCTTGCTTGGCATCTTCGCCGTTGCGCTCATGCCTAAGACCGTCACGCGCATCGCCCATTGCATCATCAATTGGCTCGAGCGCATAGGTGTCTCGGCCACCAAAATCGAGGGATGGCGCACGTTTGTCGACGGCGAGATCTACTCCTTCTCCGAAAAGTTCAAGCTTTCGGCCGGACATTTTTCTTCCATGCTGCTCACCATGTTCATCACCATGCTGCAGCTCGCTTTTTTCTATCTGGTTCCGTATTTCCTGATGCTTGCCTTTGGCCACCACGAGGTCGACTTTTTCTCGGTCATGGCCGCGAGCGCCTTTGTTCAGCTGCTGAGCTCTGCGGTCCCCTTGCCCGGTGGAACTGGTGGCGCTGAGGGCGGCTTTGCATTGTTCTTGGGTCATTTCTTTGGATCGGCTTCGACCGCCGGCTATCTGCTGTGGCGCCTCATTACGTTTATCGCGCCGACCATTTTGGCTGCGCCCCTGCTGGGCCTTAAGAGCGCCCACAACGAGAGCATCCATGCGCGCTGGGATCGCGTGATGCGCAAGCTAGGCCGCACGCCTCAGACGCCCTCTGCACCCACTAAGCCGCATCCCACGAATGCTGTTACCGTTGATCCCAAGAAGCACGCTCAGAAGGCTTCTGGGGCCGCTAAACCGTCTCATAAAGCCTATGTGCGCCAGACAGGTGATGGTATTCGCGTATCTCCGTCGGCACTCAATAAGAAAAAGCACCCTAAGTCGCAGTAAGGCGGTCGTGCGTTCTTCATGATGCGGGGCAAATTTGTATTGTATGAGAGATAATCCTCTTACGTAGATTATCTCTCATCTGTTGATGAATGCCCGTATATCGAAGGGACACGCCCATGGCCACCAGCAAACCGCGTCTTGACCGCCGCATCGTTCGAAGCCGCAATGCCATCCTTTCCGCTTTCGAGCGCCTGCTCATGGAAAAGCCGCTGGCAGACATTACGGTGAGTGCCATCGCGCGCGAGGCCAATGTCGACCGCAAAACCTTCTACGTGCACTTTGGCACGGTTGACGGCCTGCTCGACGCAATTGCCGTCGATGTGGTGGAGATGATTGTCGACTCGGTCGAGAATAAGCTTGTTTCTATGGATGGTGACACCAATGAGCGCGCCCTTGGCGCGGCGGCGACCTTCTTTAAAACCGTCAACGAGGCGCTCTGCAACAACCTGGTGCTCAATCGTCAGCTGATCGAGAATATTCCTCTTGACGACTTTATGGCACGTCTGCGTACGCCGCTCGAACACGAGATTGCCGAGCGCGATCTGCTGCCCCGAGGTCTCAAGGACGAGATGTTCGACTACTATTTGGCGTTTTTGCTGTCGGGTATTATCGGCATCTATCGCACGTGGGCGCTGTCTGACGGCTCGGTTCCCATCGAGCGCGTGTCGGAGGTTGCCAATAACCTGACGTTGAGCGGCCTATCGAGTTTGGAATCCAAGCTCGGATAACGAGGGGGTTGGTGGAACAAATTTATCAGTAGTGTTTGTCCCACCACATTGCAGATAGTGAAAGCCCTACTGGTAGCGTAGGCACTCCACCGGATTGAGCTTTGCGGCTCGGCGGGCGGGATAGAAGCCAAAGATTACGCCGATACCGACGGAGACGGCGAAGGCCAGCAGTACCGTGGCGATCGAAAAGCTCGGTGTGATTTGCCCGGTAGCACCGAGTTCGCCTAGAGCCCCGGATCCGGCGGCAAATTTCGCGAGGCCCCATGCCAACAGATAGCCAATCAGGACACCCAACAGTCCGCCGGTGATGCACAATGCGGAAGACTCGGCCAAAAACTGTGCGGTGATATCGCGGCGACTGGCGCCCAGGGCACGGCGAATACCGATCTCGCGGATGCGCTCAGTCACATTGGTGAGCATCATATTCATAATGCCGATACCGCCCACGAGCAGCGAGATGCTGGCAACGGCGCCCATGATGAGTGAGAACGAGCCCATAAAGGAGTTGAGTGCATCGATAGCGCTTTTCATGGAAGTGGCTGAAACGCTCTCGTATTCGTCATCCTCTGCTATGCCCTTCATCGAGCGTATCGTGGATTCGACGGTCTTGCAGAGCTCGTCCATGTCCGTGCCCTCGGCTGCAAGTGCCGTCACGCTGGGGAATGAGGGGTTTTCGTCGCCAAACAAGCCGGAGATGGTTTCGCGTGGCATATACAGTTTGAGCGAGCCCATGGAGTCGCCGCCGCCATCAATCACGCCTACAATCTGCACCTCGCCGTTGGACACTTTGATGGTTTTCCCCAACGCATCTTGTTCGTTGCCGTACAGCTGGTTGGCGCCGCCACGACTTATGAGCGCCACACGCGCGCCTGCCTTTGACTCGACATCGGTGTAGGCACGCCCCGCAAGGAGTTTGCTGGCTCCCACGGCGTCGAGCATGTCGCTGTCGACACCCTGCGCCATGACGGTATAGCTTTTATCTCTGGTCTTGTACTCGGTATAGGCGCTGTCGACAATGCCGATCTGCTCGATCTGCGGCACCAGTTTTTGAAGCTTCTCGACATCCGACTCGGTGAGCTCTTGCGACGAATCAATCTGCACCATGCGTGCAGCATTGAGGCCCAGGCTGTTGACCAGGCTGTTTTGGATGCCGCCGATGAGCGAGGTCATTGAGATGACTGAGGCAATGCCAATGACGATGCCCAGAATGGTGAGCAGGCTGCGGCCCTTGTTGGCCTCGAGCGAGTGAAGAGCTTCTTGGATGAGGTCGCGCGTGCTCATGCCCTCACTCCTTTCGGCTGCATGGATGGATCTGAAATCTTGGGAAGGCCATCGACGGCATCGCGTAAAGTCTGCGGTGCATGAGGGATATACGCGCCATCGTGGATGCGGCCGTCGCGGATGGTCACAGCGCGGTCGGCTTCGACGGCAATGCCGGGGTCGTGTGTGATGAGCACGATGGTCTTGCCGCGCTCCTGGAGTTTATGGAAGGTCTCCATCACAAGCGCTCCGGTCGCGGAGTCCAGGTTACCCGTCGGCTCATCGGCCAGAATGATGGGCGGGTCGTTGATGAGGGCGCGTGCGATGGCGACGCGTTGCATCTGCCCGCCCGAGAGCTCTGATATGCGGTGGTCCCAGTGGTCGACCGGCAGCGTCACGGCCTGCAGCGCGTGCACGGCGCGCATTTCGCGCTGGCTGCGGGGTACGTTGGTATACGACAGCGGCAGCATCACGTTTTCGATGACCGACAGGCGTGGCAACAAGTTGAAGCTCTGAAAGACAAACCCGATGCTGAGGGCGCGGACTTCGGTGAGCTCGTCATCATCGAGTTCGGCCACGTTGAGCCCTTGCAGGTAATACTCGCCCGCCGTTGGCTTATCCAGGCAGCCCAGGATGTTCATGAGCGTCGATTTGCCCGAGCCCGAGGGGCCGGTGATGGTCACAAACTCGCCGGGATTCACCGTAAGGTTCACATTGTGCAGGATATGGGCGCAGCCGGCCTCGCTCTCAAAGATGCGATGCACGTTGCGAATGTCAATGACGGGGCGCATTACATGCCCTCGTCGGCAGGCATGCTGTCCGAATCCGCGTTGTGGCCGCCGTCAGCCGTTGCGTCCGCTCCGGTGTCTATGACGAGGGTGTCGCCGTCGCGCAGTTTGGTAGCGGGCACGCCAGGGTTGATTTCGTTGCCCTGGTCATCGCGCTTGACCTGTGTCTTGCCGACCACGGCCTCGTTGTCGTTTTGCGTCACGACGGCCACCTTAACGCGGCGGGTCTGCTTGCCCTCGTCATCGGTTGTCACGTTGACGTAATAGTGCTCGCCGTCTTCGGTCATGAGCGCCATAGTCGGCACCATCACCACGTCGTCGAGCTGCTCAGTCACCACCGAGACCTCGGCCGTCATGCCCGGCTTCAGGCGAGTGTCGGGTGCCTCGATGAGGATGTCGACGTTAAAGGTTACGCTGCTACCGCCGTAGTTGGAGTCGGAGTTTGCCACCGAGGCGATGGCCGTGACCGTTCCCTGGCTCACGATGTCGGGAAACGCGGGATAGGTGACGTTGGCGCTCTGCCCCACGGCGATTTTGGCGATGTCCTTTTCGCCCACCTGCACGGTCACCTTCATCTTGGACAGGTCGGCGATCTGCATGCACTGCTTGCCGCCGCTCGTATCGCTTTCGCCCATGATCATGCCGCCTGTTACCGTGGCGCCTACCTTGGCGTTGAGCTCCACGATGTTGCCTGAGCTCGGCGCCGTAACCGTGCGTCCGGCGGCCTTTGCGTTCGCCTGATCAAGGTTTGCCTGGGCCGATGCGAGACTGCGCTGTGCGGCCGATACGGCGTTCGTGTCGGTGGACGCAGCGGAGTCGCCTGCCGCTGCGGCGGAAGCTCCATCGATGTCCGTCGTCGGGTTGGCTTGCGCGGCAGCTGCGGCTTTCTGTGCGTTGGCGAGGTCTTCCTGAGCGGCAGCTACCGCTCGCTGCGCCTCGGCAACGTTGCGAACGAGTTCGTCGTTTTTAATGGTCATTAGCACGTCGCCCTCGTTGACGGATTGGCCTGCCTGCACGTTGATCGTATCGACCGTGCCGTCGACAGAAGGGGAGACCACTGAGGACGAAATGGGTTTGAGCTTGCCTTTCGCCTCGACCGTCGTGGTAAACGTGCCCTCGGTCACCATATCGGTCACAGGTCCGCTGGCGCCCTGCGGCTGCGCATTGATAGCCATGGTTGCGACAATGGCTATGAGCGCGATGGCACCCACGACGCCGGCGGCAATACCGCGTCGAATCAGCTTTTTGCGTCGACGTTCGGCACGTTTTTCCTTGAGCCGGGCATATGCCTCTTCATCGGAAATCTCGGCCGTATCGTTCGGGCGGCCGTATTGCGAACTGGCATGCACGTTTGTAATCAGAGGAATCGTTTCGGTGGCACCTTCGGGCGCGCGCTCGGTATCATCCGGGCCCGGGGTGATTGTGGGGACATTCGGCATATCGTCTCCTTTATAGAAAGAACTTCGGTAAGTATATGCGCCCGTCGCAAAAGACGGGCGCATAGGACGGTTTCTTTCGGAATTGTTAGATTGGTCGCAGCGGTTCCACGTTGTATGAATGCGCGCGTAGCACTACGAGTGGACAACCACGCACAGGCCGACTTTGATGCAGTCGTGTAGTGCCTTGGCGTCGGCCAGGCGCAGGTTGATGCAACCGTGGCTGCCGCACCACTTGTACGACTCGGCGTTATCGAAGTTCTTGTCGTTTTGCCAGGTGGCATCGTGGAAGCCGATCATGTTGCCCTCAAACGGCATCCAGTAGCTCACCGGGCTCTCGTATTTGGGCTTACCGGTCGCTGGGTCTTTGGCGCCGATGAGCGTGCTCGCGCCGTCGTTGCTGTTGATCTGCCAGACGCCCTCGGGCGTGGCGTCCTCGCCCGGCAGGCCCGAGATAAAGTTGGCCTCCCATACGATATTGCCGCTCTCATCGTAGTAGCGCGCGTGCTGCTCGGACAGATCGACATCGATGTATGCCTTCCAGTCGGGCTCGCCCTTTGCGGTAAAGGTGTCGGCCTTCTGGGAGTACTTAATTTCGATTTCGCCGGTCTGCTTGTTGTTGATGGCATTCTCGACCTGCTTGGCAAGCGTGTCGCTATCGATAGACCAGCCAAAGTCGCCGCCTTCGACGGCACATTGCTTGCCATCGGCGCGCGTCCACCAACGAGTGGAGCCCACGGTGTTAAAGCCGTTGGCGAGCTCGGATGCCCAGCTGCTGATCTGCGACGTATCGAGCGTGGGGTTGGCCGGATTGGCAAAGCTGATCCACTGCAGAACGGAGCTGCCATCAACCTTACCGGCATCCTCGCCGTTGAGTTTGAGGGTCACGTTGACGCCCAAGAAGTTGTTTGCGGCATCGCATGCGGCCTGAATCTGATCATCGGTCAGCGTTCCATTGAGCGGCTCATAGGCATCGTTGCCGAGTTTGGTAAGATTGACGGTCTCGGCCAGCGAGGCAAGCTCGAGCTCGGCATACTTAATGACATGCTTGCGGTTGAGCTTTTCGTTGGAGCGTGCCTTCTCGACGGTAAACTTGCCGGCCTGCTCGTCATAAGAGCTATTAGCCTCGAACGTGCCCGAACGGCCCTCGTTAAACTCATCGATGGCGGCGCCCAGATCCTCCTCAAACTGCTTTTGGTCAAAGGTGTCGGAGAGCAGAGACAGGTCGATGTCTTGATCGAGATCGACTTCGTTGGAGGCGGCGGTTGTTTTGGCCTTGCCGCTTAAGGATTCCACAAGGCGGACCGGCCATACAAAGGCTTCGTTGTGGCTGATGATTTCTTTTGCGGCAGCTTCGCCGTCGACGATGGGCTCATCGGATTCGGGCTGATAGGCCCAGCTAAAGTCATCGCCTGTCACGGTGAGCTTATAGTGCTTCCATGCCGAGTTGACCTTGGTGGCGGCAGACGAAGCGTTGGAGAACGAGACGTCGACGCCGGCGATGGCGGTGTTGGGGTAAGCGACCTGCGAAAATGCCACGACACCCACGACATATACGATGATGATAAGGCCCAAGACGACAAAAAGCGTCGTCTTCTTACCGGACTTATTGTTCTCGGCGGGTTTGCGCGTGGGGCCGCGATCGCCTCGAGCGTGCGTGGGGGACTGCTTGGGCGCATTGCCGTTTGCCTGGCGCTGCTGACGTTGCTGACGCTGCTGGTTCGGGCGTTGCGAAGCGTTTGCTGCACCACGCTGCTGACCGTGGCTCGGCGCGATAGGGCGCGGCGACTGAACGCCGCCGGTGTGCCTGCTCGGCTGTTGCGGATCGGGAATCAGTTGAGTTCGGTCGTTTTGCGACATCGTATGCATATCCTTCGAATATCGCCTTGCGGCTCATCGTGTTTTAACTGGGCTTGCATTATAGCGATTGCCCTGCTGTTTGTGGTACGGAAACGTTGGCATTCGAAAGAGCTGGGACAAATGTCCCACTATCGAGTCATTCTTGGTCACTACCCGCACACACCGCATTTGGCACAGGCCGAAAGCGCGGCCGGAGCCTGCGCGATGCCGCCCTTGGCCGTCTCGCGCAGCGTGGCAGGCAGCGCGTGGCCCACCGAGAGCATGACGTGCGCCATCTGGTCAAACGGCACGAGGCTCTTAATACCGGCGAGGGTGAGCTGTGCGGAGCTAAAGGCGGCTGCCACGCCGATGGCGTTGCGGTTTTGGCAGGGCACCTCCACGAGGCCGCCGACGGGGTCGCAAACGAGGCCCAGCAGGTTGCTCAGCGCGATGGAGCTGGCGTCGAGCGCCTGCTCGGGCGTACCTCCCATCATTTGCACCAGCGCGGCGGCGGCCATGGCGGCCGCACTTCCGACCTCGGCCTGACACCCGCCCTCGGCGCCGGCAACGCAGGCGCTTGTGGTGAGGTTGAGGCCGATGGCGGCGGCGCAGTAGAGCGCGTCCATGACCTGTTCGTCGTCGAGCTGCAGGTGGTCGGCGAGCGCCAGCACGCAGCCGGGCACAACACCCGCGGAGCCGGCCGTGGGGGCGGCGACGATTACGCCCATCGAGGCGGAGCGCTCGAGCACGGCCATGGCGCGGGCCACGGCATCGGTCTGGACGGCGCCCATTAAGCTGGAGCCAAGCTCGTTGCTGCCGGTGGCATCGACAAGCTTGGCCTCGCCGCCGATGAGGCCGCCGAGCGAGCGCTGCGGATTGGCAATGGGCGCTGTGGTCTCATCTTTCATGACCTCGAGCACGCGGCGCATGGTGGCGACGGCGTGCTGCTCACCGGTCAGGCGCGCCTCGCGCACGGCCATGACGGCGCCGATGTTCAATCCGAGCTCGGCGCACGCATCCAGCAGCTGCTCACCGTCGTCGAAGATTTCCTTTGCCGAGACACCGGGGGAGAGCGACGAGGCCGAGCCGGGGAGCTCGATAAAGGTCGCGTAATCGACATTGTCGAGTTTGCGCAGCATCGGGATAACGGTGTCGTCGGGTGTGCCGTCGGTCTCAAAGACGGAGTAGGCCTGGCCACCGACCTCGGTGCGGTAGGTGCGGCAGAAGGCGATGTTCACGTGTGCGTAGGCGAGCAGGTTCGTGAGCGCGGCGAGCACGCCGGGAACATCCTGGTGCGCCACAAACAGCGTGGAATACATGCCCGAGATGTCAACGCCGACGCCGTTGATGCGGCTGATGCGCATCTTGCCGCCGCCCAGGCTCTCGCCGCGGACCTGTGCCGTTGCGCCTGTGTCGTCGACCATGTCGATGTCGACGGTGTTGGGGTGGATGGAGGCGTCGTCGCCCTTGATGTCAAAGTGATATTCGAGGCCCTGCTCGCGTGCGAGGTCAAAGGCCTGCTTGATATTCTCGTCGTCGGTGTCGAGGCCCAGGATGCCCGCGACGAGTGCGCGGTCGGTGCCGTGGCCGCGGTAGGTGTGGGCAAAGGAGTTCCACAGGCCAAAGGTGACCTTGGTGATGCGGCCCTCCAGCAGGCTGGCGGCAACCTGGGCGCACCGCAGGGCGCCGGCGGTGTGTGATGAGCTGGGGCCGACCATGACGGGCCCCAAGATCTCGAATGCCGAGGTCGTAGCTAGTGTTTGCGGCTTGCCTGCCATGTCTGCTCCTTCTTTATCCCGTCGTTCCGAGGGCTTTGGTATTTGGTCGCCTGCTCTACAGTCCTGGCTCGCACGGAGGCCACATTAAGTGGCCTCCGGCTCGTGCGGAACTCGCGATCGACCAAATACCAAAGCCCTCGGAATTTAGGATACATGGTTGGAGTCGCTCTGCTGCAAAATTCATCGGTTAGTGACCTATTTCGCTTCCCATGTCGATACATCTTCACCACCGGATTAATAAAAAGAAGTACCGCTTGGGGGCGGTACTTCTTTTTGAAAGCGCGTGCGTGTTGTGACCTTGGTGGTTCCCAATTACAGGCCGCAGGCTGCTTTGAGTTCTTTGACTCGGTTGGTCTGCTCCCAGGTGAAGTCGGCGTCTTCTCGGCCGAAGTGGCCGTAGGCTGCCGTCTTTTCGTAGATGGGGCGACGCAGGTCTAGATCGCGGATAATTGCGCCCGGGCGCAGGTCGAAGGTTTTCTCCACGGCTTCGACGATCTTGTCGTCGGCGACCTTTGCGGTACCGAATGTGTCGACCATGATTGAGAGGGGCTTGGAAACGCCGATGGCGTAGGCAAGCTCGACTTCGCAGCGGTCGGCCAGACCGGCGGCGACCACGTTCTTGGCTACCCAGCGTGCGGCGTATGCGGCGGAGCGGTCAACCTTGGTGCAGTCCTTGCCGCTAAAGGCACCGCCGCCGTGACGGCCGTAGCCGCCGTAGGTGTCGACGATGATCTTGCGGCCGGTGAGGCCCGTGTCGCCCATGGGGCCGCCCACGACAAAGCGACCGGTGGGGTTCACGTAAATGTCGGCGTTATCCCACGGCATGTTCTCGGCAGCCATGACCGGGGTGATGACGTGCTCAATGAGGTCGGCCTTGATCTTGCCCATGTCCTCGATCTCGGCGGCGTGCTGCGTGGATATGACGATGGTCGTGACCTCGACGGGCTTGCCGTCCTCGTATCGCACGGTGACCTGGGTCTTACCGTCGGGACGCAGGTAGGGCAGGGTGCCATCGTGGCGTACGGCAGCCAGGCGCTCGGCCAATCGGCTTGCCAGGTAGTGCGGCATGGGCATGAGGGTCTTGGTCTCGTTGGAGGCGTAGCCGAACATCATGCCCTGGTCGCCGGCGCCGATCAGGTCGATCGGGTCGGTGGTGGCGCCGGTCTGGGTCTCGAAGGACTCGTCGACGCCCTGGGCGATGTCGGGGGACTGCTCGTGGATAAGGCTCATAACGCCGCAGGTATCGCAGTCAAAACCGAACTTGGCGCGGTTGTAGCCGATGCGGCGGATAACACCACGGGCAATCTCCTGCACGTCGACGTAGGCCTGGGTGCGGATCTCGCCGGCAACGATAACGGTGCCGGTAGTCACGAGGGTCTCGCAGGCGCAACGAACGTTCTCCACGTTGGCGGGCACGCCGTTGGGCGCGATGTAGCCCTGCTCCTGCAGCTCTATTTCTTTGGCGAGGATTGCGTCGAGGACGGCGTCGCTGATCTGGTCAGCGATCTTATCGGGATGACCTTCGGTCACCGACTCCGACGTAAAAACAAAGGACCCGTGTTGGGGTGGGATGGAACGAAGTTCTTCTGACATGATTGTCCTTTCAAAAACGTGTCCCGGCGACCGTTACCATTCCGCCGGGCTCTCTATGCAAGCGCACATCATAGCGCGTAAATCAAACATTCACACCCTTTTCGCACCTACTCATTGGGGACAGACTTAAACCATCAGCCTATGGGACACTCCTCTTTAGCCGGCTTCGAAGAACATCCAACGACTGGTCATTTAAGTCTGTCCCCAATGACTACGGCGACTGGGTCGGTGCCCTTTGTGCGGAGGTTGCTTTGATGCTTTATACTGGTGCGGTTAGACATCCATCCTGCAATCGAGGAGACTTCCATGGCATCAGACGTTCGCGTCCGCTTTGCACCCTCACCGACGGGCAAGCTGCACATCGGCGGCGCCCGCACCGCTATCTATAACTGGGCTTTCGCCCGCGCAAACGGCGGCACGTTCATCCTGCGCATCGACGACACCGACCCCACCCGCTCCACCGACGAGAACACGCAGATCATCCTGCGCGCCATGCGTTGGCTGGGCCTGGACTGGGACGAGGGTCCCGAGGTGGGCGGCGACTTTGGCCCCTACGCCCAGACCGAGCGCCTGGACCTGTACAAGCAGGCCGCCCAGAAGCTTTGGGACGAGGGCAAGGCCTATCCCTGCTTCTGCACCAAGGAGCAGCTCGACGCCGATCGCAAGGCCGCGCAGGAGCGCAAGGACCCCTTCCAGGGCTACCAGCGCCGCTGCCGCGATCTTGATCCCGAGGAGGCCCGCCGTCGTATTGAGGCCGGCGAGTCCTACGTTCTGCGTATCAAGGTCCCCGAGGACCGCGGCGACGTCGTCATCCACGACGCCGTCCACGGCGAGGTGACCTTCGACGCCAAAGAGCTCGACGACTTCGTCATCTTCCGCTCCGACGGCACGCCCACGTACAACTTCGCGACCGTCGTCGACGACGCCATGATGAAGATCACCCATGTCATCCGCGGCGACGACCACCTGTCCAACACGCCGCGCCAGGTCATGGTCTACGAGGCCCTCGGCGCGCCTGTGCCCACGTTCGCCCACATCTCCATGATCCTGGGCGCCGACGGCAAGAAGCTCTCCAAGCGCCACGGCGCCACCTCGGTGGAGGAGTACCGCGACGCTGGTTACCTGTCCGACGCCTTCGTCAACTACCTGGCGCTGCTCGGCTGGTCGCTCGACGGCGAGACCACGATCATCCCGCGCGATGTCCTGGCCAGCAAATTCTCGCTCGACCGCATCTCCAAGAACCCGGCGACCTTCGACCCCAAGAAGCTTGATTGGGTCAACGCCGAGTACATCAACAGCATGTCCGACGCGCAGTTTGCCGACGAGATCATGGTCCCCGAGCTGCACGAGGCCGGCCTCATCGAGGGCAACGTGGAGTATGGCGAGGACTGGATTGACGCGCTCGCTGCCATCGTCAAGCCGCGCACCAAGATGCCGGCCGATGCCGTAACCGTCGCCGCTCCCATCTTTGCCACGGCCGAGACGCTCGAGTATGACGAGAAGTCCGTCAACAAGGGCCTGGTCAAGGAGGGCATGGGCGCCATTCTGGACGCCGCCAAGGCCGCGCTCGAGGGCGTGGACGAGTGGACCGCCGCCAACATCGACGCCGCACTTGAGCCGCTGCCCGAGCAGATGGACCTCAAGAAGCGCGTGGTGTTCCAGGCCGTGCGCGTCGCCGTCTGCGGCAACATGGTAAGTCCTCCGCTGGGTGAGACCATGGCGCTCGTCGGCCGCGACGACTGCCTGGCGCGCATCGACTGCGCCCGCACGATGGCGCTGTAATTTCTGCGCAAACGTATGTATCCGAGCCCCGTTCACCCCGAGCGGGGCTCTTGTTTCTGTACCGATCGAGTGGGTTGGTGGAACAAACACTACTGATTAATTTTGTCCCACTACATCGCAGATCCGGATCGTTAGAGGTGGTGTATGGCTCAACAACTTTCGCTGTTTGGTTCGCCGGAACCGGAGGAAGCTCCGGAGTCCGCGAACCCTGCCGCCCCAACCAATCCCAAATCTGCGCCTGAGCCCATCTCCGCCTACGCGAGTGTGGTTCTCGACATCCCGACCCGTGCGCTGTCCGAGCCGTTTGCCTATGGCATCCCCGAACCCCTCGCCAGCGAGGCGCAGATCGGATCCACGGTCCTGGTCCACTTTGGCAACCGCGCAGCCGCGGGCTATATCGTCGACATTGCGCACGAGCTGGGCGACCTGCAGGGCAACAACTCCCTTGACCCCGCGCGCATCAAGCCCATCGAGGCTATCCTCAGCAAACCGCTCTTTACCGCCGAGGCTGCCCGTATCGCGCACTGGATGAGCCGCGAGTATGTCGCGACGCTTTCCGAGTGCCTGCGCCTGTTCTTGCCACCGGGCGGAAGCCCACGCGTGGTCAAGGGCGACGACGGCGCGTGGACTGTCGAACGCCCCGCCGTTAAGCCTATCCAAAATCGCTGGGTCATGCTCACGCCCGAGGGCTTCGACTATACGCCGCCCAAGACAGCGGTCCGCCAGCGTCAGCTCATCGAGGCGCTGCAGTGCGGTCCGGTCACGACGCGCGACCTCAACCTGCTCTACAACAGCATGTCGGCGACCATTAAGGCGCTCGAAAAGCGCGGCGTCGTGGTGGTGGAGGAGCGCCGTGCGTGGCGTGGCTGCAGCGAGCAGACCACGCTGTCCTCGGCAAGCGGCAAGGCGCCGGTCTCCCTTACCTGTGGCCAGCAGCAGGCGCTCGCGCAGATTGAGCGCGCCCGTTTGGATGCCCATGGCGACGTGGTGCTGGTCGATGGTGTCACCGGCTCCGGCAAAACCGAGGTCTACCTCTCCGCTATCGAGCGCGTGCTCGCGGCCGGACGCTCGGCCTGCGTGCTGGTGCCCGAGATCTCACTGACGGCGCAGACCGTCGGCCGCTTCCGCTCGCGCTTTGGCGAGACGGTCGCCGTGTTCCATTCGCGCCTTTCGGCCGGCGAGCGCCTGGACCAGTGGGACATGGTCGCCAGCGGCGCCGCACGCGTGGTCGTCGGTGCCCGTTCGGCGCTTTTTTGCCCGCTCAGCGACCTGGGTCTCATCATCATCGACGAGGAGCACGAGACCAGTTACAAGCAGGGCTCCAGCCCGCGCTACCACGCGCGCGAGGTGGCGGCCGAGATGGCGCGCCGCTACCGCTGCCCGCTCGTGCTGGGCTCTGCCACGCCTTCTGCCGAGGCCCTCGACCGCTGCCGCCGTGGTACGTATAATGGTGCCACCTGGACGCGCGTCGAGATGCCCGAGCGCCCGGGGCACGCGGTCCTGCCCACGGTTCGCATTGCCGACCTGCGCCGCGAGTTCTCGCACGGCAGCCGTTCCATGTTCTCAAAACCTCTGATGGAAGGCTTGGAGCGTGTGGTCGAGCGCCGCGAAAAGGCCGTGTTGCTGCACAACCGTCGCGGTTTTGCGCCGTTCCTGATGTGCCGCGAATGTGGTTGCGTGCCCACCTGCAACCACTGCTCCACCGCGCTCACGTACCACGAGCGCACACATACGCTGCAGTGCCACACCTGCGGTTCTTCCTGGCGCGTGCAGCCCTATCCGGCGCCCACGAGCCGCTGCCCCAAATGCGGCAGCCGCTACTTGGCAAAAATGGGCCTGGGTACGCAGCAGATCGAGGACGCACTGCATCAGATACTGCCCGACGACGTCGCCATCATTCGCATGGACGCCGATTCCACGCGTGGCAAGGATGCGCACAAAAAGCTGCTCGAGCAGTTCGATGCCGCCGATTGTGCCGTGTTGCTGGGCACCCAAATGATCGCCAAGGGCCTCGATTTTCCCGAGGTCACGCTCGTTGGTGTGGTCAATGCCGACTTTGCCCTCAAACTGCCGGACTTCCGCGCAGGGGAGCGAGCCTACGATCTGCTGGAGCAGGTGGCGGGGCGTGCCGGTCGCGGCGATCGCCCCGGCGAGGTCATCATCCAGACCTACCTGCCCGAGGACCCGGTCATCCGCGCCGTCACCGAGCACGACCGCTCGATCTTTACCGACTTCGACCTCGACCAACGCCGTGATGCGCTGTATCCGCCGTTCGTGCGCCTGGTCAATATCTTGGTGTGGTCGGTAAATCGAGACGACGCCCAGGGCTACATCGGGCGCATCGCAAAGCTTCTCAAGCGCCGCTGGCATGCTGCCGCGCCCGATTTTTTGCGAGAGGGGAGTGCGGTGCCGCAGGTGCTGGGCCCGGCTTCGTGTGTAATCGAGAGGACCAAGGACCGTTATCGCTTCCACCTGCTTGTGAAGTCACCCGTGGGGTACCATGTCTCTGATGATATCGACGCCTGCCTTAAAGAGGTGGGCTCCGTGCGCGGCGTGAGCGTGAGCGTTGACGTCGACGCCTATGATTTGATGTAACAACCCGAAAGGATGGCCATGGAAGCCAACGGAATCGTACTTTCGCCCGACCCACGTCTGCGCCAGGAGTGCGCTGTCATCGAGGAGATCACCCCGGCGATCGAGGCGCTTGCCGAGAAGATGAAGAAGATGATGTTCGAGAACGGCGGCTGCGGTCTGGCTGCCCCGCAGATCGGCGAGCTCATTCAGCTCGTCACCATCGACTGCGATTACAGCGACAAGAACGACTACGACCCTTACGTGCTCATCAACCCTGTCATTGTTGAGCAGAGCGACCATCTGGTGCCGTTTAGCGAGGGCTGCCTTTCCATTCCTGGCATTAGCTGCGAGATCGAGCGTCCCGACCATGTCGTCGTCGAGGCGTACGACCTGGATGCCAACCTGATTCGCTACGAGGCCACGGGCGACCTGTTCTGCGTGTGCCTGCAGCACGAGATCGATCACCTGCACGGCAACACCATGTTCGAAAGGCTGAAGCCGATGCAGAGGATCAAGGCGGTCAAGGAGTACCAGGACGCCCTGGCCCGCGGCGCTCGTCCGGGCGAGACCGAGTAGGTCCCATCGTCCCCCGGGCAGGGCCCGCACATATCATCCCGTGCTCAAACATTCTCGCTTCGCTGCGAAACTGCGCGCGGGACGATATGTGCGGGCCCTGCCCGGGGGACTGCGTTGTCCTGGCTCCTTTTTCGCCCGGGTGCCGTGGGCCAGGGAGGGGCGTCTTCGCTGATAATGCCTTTGTTGAGAGAGCTGCTTTTATTGCGGCTCTTTCTTTGGTTTTGGGTATATTTGTTCTTGTTGAACTGTTATTGCGGATGGCTGAGGACTTGGCTTTCCGCTGTTATTTGTAGCCGACTTGGCTCTGCTTTTGAGGAGACATTGGTTATGCGTATTGTGTTTATGGGTACGCCGGATTTTGCGGTGCCTTCGTTGAGTTCGCTTGTTGCTGCTGGGAATGAGATTGCGCTGGTTGTTACTCGTCCTGATGCTGTTCGTGGGCGTGGAAAAAAGCTTGAGCCGTCTCCTGTTAAGGCTCGCGCGCTGGAGCTGGGGTTGCCGGTGATTGAAGCTAATCGCATGACACCTGAGGTTGTTGAGGCGCTTAAGGCTGCTAATGCCGATATTTTCTGCGTGGCTGCGTATGGCTGCATTTTGCCTGATGAGGTGCTGCATATGGCGCCGCTTGGTATTGTGAATGTTCATGCTTCGCTGTTGCCTCGTTGGCGTGGCGCTGCTCCTATCCAGCGGGCCATTCTTGCTGGCGACGAGGTCGCTGGCGTTTCCATTATGCGCATTGGGCATGGCGTGGATACGGGCGCTTATTGTGCTCAGGCGTCCACGTCGGTTGCCGGTAAGCATGCCGAGGCGCTGACTATGGAGCTTGGCGAGCTTGGCGGTAAGTTGCTGGCCGATACGCTTCCTTCACTTGCCGATGGCTCGGCCGTATGGACTGAGCAGGACGAGTCGCTTGTCACCCATGCTGCCAAGATTTCTAAGCAGGAGATGCGCCTGGATCCGCAGATGACGGCGCTCGATTGCGTGCGCCATGTGCTTGCTTCGTCCGATACCGCTCCTGCTCGTTGCGTGATTGCCGACAAGACCGTGCGTGTCCTCGATGCTGCGCCGGCTGATGTGTCGCTTGGCGAGGGCGCCGCTGACGTTAAGTCCAAGCGTGTTTACCTGGGCCTTTCCGATGGCGCGGTTGAGCTGCTCGAGGTTAAGCCCGACGGTAAGCGAGCGATGGCTGCCTCTGCTTGGGCTGCCGGTCTGCAGGGTGCCGATCTCACGTGGGGAGCCCTCTCATGAGTAAACTGTCTCCCGCCCGCAAGCTCGCGCTCGATGTGTTGATGGAGGCCGATCGCCGCGATATGTACGCGCGCGACGTTCTGTCTTCCCGTGCTTCGGCCAAGGCCATTGACCAGCGCGATTCTGCTTTTGCAGCGCGTTTGGCGCTCGGTGTTGCCGCAACCCAGGGCATTCTGGACGAGTTGCTCGACCAGTTTCTCGACAAGCCCAATAAGGTCGCGCCGCGCGTTCGTATGGCGCTTCGTATCTCGGCCTTCGAGATGCTCTACCTGCACACGCCTGGCCGCGTAGCGGTAAGTCAGGGTGTTGAGCTGGTGCGCAGCGGTGCTAAGTCTGCCGCGGGCCTGGCTAACGCGGTGCTGCACAAGGTTGCGGACAACGTTGAGGAGTTTGCTGTTGCCGCGGATGGCGATGAGGCCGAGCGCCGTTTGGTTCGTCTGTCGCGCGTGATGGGCCTTCCTCGCTGGCTGTGTGCTCGCCTGATGGCTGCTTTTGATACGCCCGAGGGAGCGCTTAACTTTGCCGGCAATTTGGCCCCCGCGCCGCTTGCGCTGCACGACAACGCGTTTGTGTCCAAGCCTGATCCGTTTATTGCCCAGCTGGTGGCTCCGGTGTTCCCGGGCTGCCATGCGCCGGTCGATGCGCAGGTCACGGTGGCGTCGGGCGTGTTCGAGCGTGCTGCGGCCGTTGCTTCGGACCTGAATGCTCAGCTTATTGCGACTGCTGCGACGCGCCCCGGGTGCTGCCTGGAGATCGGTGCCGGACGCGGCACTAAGACCTATGTGATGATGTGTCAGGCCAAACGTGCCGGCTATGAGCGCCAACATACGGCACTTGATTTGCATGATCGCAAGTGCGATCTGAATCTCGCGCGCCTTTACAAGGCGGGTATTGCTGGTGTTCGCACAGTCTCTGGCGATGCCTGCGAGCTCAATGAGGTGCTCACGTCATTTGATGCCATGCTTGGCGAACCTGTTAAGTTCGACACGGTCTTTATCGATGCGCCGTGCTCTGGTACCGGGACCATGCGTCGTCACCCCGAGATTCCGTGGCGTTTAACTGAGAATGACGTTACGACCGAGCTGCCCAAACTGCAGCTGATGATGCTCAAAGAGGCGGCTGCCCGCGTGGCTGCCGGCGGCGAGCTCATCTATGCGACGTGCTCGGTTTTTGACGAGGAGAACACGCAGGTCGTGGATGCGTTCCTGACTTCACCCGAGGGCGCCGACTTTAGCGTAGCACCGCTCTCCGAGGCCCAGATCCTGCAGCTGCCCGATTTTTTGCAGGCCAAGAAGCTGGTAACCGTCCGCCAAAACGACCGTGGCCTCTTCCAAAGCGTGCCGGTAAACGCCGACTCCTACGACGGCCACTTCTGCGCCAGACTGGTACGTAAGTAACTACTAAGTTGCGGTGGAATAGTTCCTATTTGGCCGTTCGATGGGCTGATTCAGAAACTATTTAACCGCAAGTTACGAAGGCGGCCTTGCGACTGGTGTTGTCGCAGGGCCGCCTTCGTGCATTTTGCTGTTGCCGGGCGTTAGTGGCTGTGCGGGCAGTTGGCGCAGCAGCCGCTGGTGGCGCTGGTGCTGGAACCACCGCTTCGCTGGTCGGTGTTGTAGAAACCGCTGCCCTCAAACTTAATGCCGCTGGCCGAGAATGTCTTGGCCGCCGGAGCGCCGCAGTTCGGACAAACGACCTCGGGCGTCTCGGACATGGGGTGCTCAACCTCAAACACGTTGCCGCAACTTGAGCACTTGTAATCGTAGCGCGCCATAATACTTCCTTTTCAGCACAAAGCGGGCAGATCGCTCTGCCCGCTTAATTTCAAACGTCTGTAACTGTACCCTATATCGGGGGTTTTATCACGCTTCGCCCCAGAATCTATGGGTGTTGCGCAGGAGCTGTGCAGTTTTGTCCTCGGCAGCCTCAACGTCCGCCTCGTTTGCCTGCCAGGTCCAGTTGCCCGTGGCCACACCCGGCACATTCATGCGCGCGTCATCGCCCAGCCCCAGGACATCCTGCAACGGCATCATCACAAGGGCAGCGTCGCTTTCCAGCGCGTCGCCCATCAGCTTGCTCGCCAGCTCAACGCCGCTCGGCTCGTCACCGCCCGCAAAGGAGCGCGTGCACCAACCGGCAAGCGTCGACGTGTCGTGCGTCGAGGTATATAGGATCTTGCCCGGCGTGGGGTGCACGCCGCAGCGGACGTCGTAATCGCTAAACTCCAGCACGTCCATGCCGGGGAAGCCGCAGGTCGAAGCCATGGCGCGCACGCCGGGCGTCAGATAGCCCAGGTCCTCGGCAATAAAGTTGAGCGGCCCCAGTTCGTCATAGGCGGTCTGGAACAGGTCCTTGCCCGGGCCCGCCAGCCAGCGACCATCGGAACAAGCCTGGCCCGCGGGGATGCTAAAGTAGCTGTGGAAGCCCAAGAAGTGGTCCAGACGCACGCGGTCGTACAGCGAGAACGCGCGGCGCAGGCGATCCATCCACCAGCGATAGCCGTTCTCCTTCATGTGGTCCCAACGGAAGGTCGGGTTGCCCCACATCTGGCCTTCGGGCGCAAAGTTATCGGGCGGCGCGCCGGAGATCTCGATCGCCTTGCCAGTATCGGACAGCCAGAAGTTCTCGGGCTCGCTCCACGCATCTGCCGAATCGTCCGAAACGTACATCGGAATATCGCCAATGACCTCGATACCCTTCTTGTGCGCGTAGTTCATGAGCTCGCACCAGGCTAGGTCAAAGCGGTACTGCATGTACGCCTGAAGCTCGGCCTCGTCGTGGAAGCGGTTGTCATCGATCAGATGCTCGTTATAGTGCGCGACATCGGCCGGCCAATCGTGGCGCGACTCGCCCTCAAAGTACTTCTTAACGCCCATGTAGACGCAATACTTCTCGAGCCAATCGGCATTGCGATGTTTAAACGCGGTGTAGAGCGGATCGGCATCCTCGCCGCCGCGGGCCTTCCAAGCCTCAAAGTCGGCCGCCAACTCCTCTTGGCTCTCGGGCAGCAGGTCTATATTGCCCGCAAAGGCCGAAGGCCCAGCGTAAGGGGAGCGGAAGAAGTCCGTCGGGTTTACAGGCAGGACCTGCCAGTAGCGCATGCCCATAGCGGCCAGATGGTCGATAAAGCGACGCGTGGGGGCACCGATCGTGCCGGGCTTGCCGTCGTCGGTCGGCACCGAGGTGATGTGACAGACGACGCCCGCACCGTGATCGAGCGGCTCCTGCAAGCGCTGCTCGGCGTGGTGATAGATAATCGACGAACCCAGCGGATACAGGTCGAGTGTGACTGTGCCATTGTGAATCACACACTCGTGGCCGCTGATTACGTCGCTCGCGCATTCGCCGAGCGCCGGGATTGTCACGCGGTGTGAATTGCGCAGGCTGCGGTTGATGATGACGGTCGCGGACTCGCCATCCTTGCCCGTACGGTTATAAGCCAGCACCTCGTCGTTGAGCGCGAAGGCCTTGATCTCGCCATCGATCATAAACGGCAACGCGCGGCGCACGGCAGATGCGTTCTTGACGATCGCGAGCGTATCGAAGTCGTGCAGGTCTTCCTTGGTCGGCATGGTGCGGCGGTTGCCCGGATCGGTGAGACCCTCCAGGCCGTACTCGTCACCGTAGTAGATCGAAGGCACACCGGGGAAGGTCATCTGCATGAGCGTGGCGAGCCAAAAACGGCTTTTGGCCAGGCCCATCGCGTTCTCGTCCAGGCGCCATTTGCTGCGCTCGCACTCGGGCAGCTGCGACTCGTCGGGGCCGCCGCCGAGCACCGAGATGATGCGCGGGCGGTCGTGGCTCGACAGCAGGTTGAGTGCGCAAGACAGAGCCTCGCGTGGATAATTCTCGCGCAGGGTCTCGATATCCTCGGCGGCCTCGTAGGCGTTCTTGTAGCCCATCAAAAAGCCGATGACCATGTCGCGGAAGGGGTAATCCATAGCAGAGTCCAGCTCGGAGCCCTGCAGGTAGCGGCGCAGATGACCGTAGCTAATCTTGTTTGAGGCGTCTTCCCAGACCTCGCCGAGCAACAGTGCGTCAGGCTTTTCGGCGAGCACGGCCTTCTTGATCTCGGCCAAAAAGTCGTCGGAAAGCTCGTCGGCGACGTCCAGGCGCCAACCATGGGCACCGGCGCGCAGCCACTTGCGGATCACGCCGTCCTTGCCCAGGAGCTTCTCGCGCACCAGCTCGGAATTCTCGTTGATGGCGGGCATATTGCCCACGCCCCACCAACAGTCGTACGAGCCGTCCTCGTGGAAGGTAAACGCATCGCGCCACGGCGAATCCTCGCTCTGCCACGCGCCCACGCCGGGGTAGTTGCCATAGCGGTTGAAGTAGATCGAGTCGTCGCCCGTATGGTTGAAGACGCCGTCAAGGATGATGGAAATTCCCAGCTTCTCGGCCGCCTCGCACAGCTCGGTAAAGTCCTGCTCGGTGCCCAGAATCGGGTCGATCTTAGTGTAATCGGCGGTGTCGTAGCGGTGATTACTCGCGGCTTCAAAGATGGGGTTGAGGTAGATAGCCGTAAAGCCCAACTCGGCGATGCGAGGCAGGTCTTCCTGAATGCCCTTAAGCGAGCCGCCGTAAAAGTCCCAGGTCTTGATGGAACCGTCCTCGGCGCGCTCGTACACGGGCGGCTCGTTCCAGTCCTCGACCATCCGGCGCTGAATGCCCTTGCGCGGTTTTTCGAGTTCGGCCATTGTGCGCTCGCGCCAATGCTCGTCACGGGCGTAGCGGTCGGGGAAGATCTGATACACCATGCCGCGCTCGTACCAGGCGGGGCGGTTCTCGCGGTGCTTGTAGACGGTGATCTGGAAGGACGGCACCTCGGGATAGTCGTAGGTTACGCCCTCGCCGCCGGTGCGGCCCTGCGGCGCGCCCAGGCGAACCTCGGGCTGGCCCTTGATATTGCAAATAAAGCTATACCAGACAAGACATGGCTTGGCGCACTCAAGCTCACCGGTAAAGATGCCGTCGCCCTCGTGCTCCATGGGGATAAGGGCCTCGCCGATGCCATCGACCCAGGTACGCAGGGTGAGTGTTGCCTGGTTGGGATCGGCGTCCTCCAAAATCACCGAAAGCGAGAGGGTCGTTCCTGTGGTCACAGCGCCAAACGGAGTGCGAAACTGCGGAAGGCGGCTGTTGTGAATCAATCTCATAGTACGGTCCAGTTCTATACAGTCATGGCCAACGGGCCATGGGCTTAACGCACAGAACTTAAGTATATCGTTGCACTGTAGTTGCATAAACTACAGCCGCTCATTATCGGCGAACGGTTGTGCTAGTAAATCGCTTTACCATCCAAATTATCGCGGTATTCGAAAACGCCAGACGGCTACTATTTCTAGCCAGCCAAAAAGTACCCCGGTTTACTACGATAAATTGAATGATCACAACCAGAGTCATTTTGGTGATATTAAAACCGCAGGTAGAAGCGTCGCCAATTTCTTGGATTGCTCGCCGTGGTCGGCCGGAGCCTTTTTGTCGTAGTAAACAGGCTGTCTTTTGTGTTTTGCGTTCATAGCAAGGGGGCGCCTTGTTGGGGCGCCCCCTTGGTTGGGTGAGAACTCGGTTTTTGGATCGTCCGGATTAGCGGCGCTTACGGGTGGCCGTTGCCTTGCGGACGGACGTCTTCTTGGACGGGGCCTTTTCCTCTGCCGGAGCGACGGGGGAGATCGGGGTCTTCTTGGCAGGCTCGGGCTTAGCTTCTGCCTTCAGGACGGCCTTGACCTCAGCGGCCTTCGGAGCCGGCTTGGCCTCGGCCTTCGGAGCGACCTCGGGCTCGGCGGACTTCGGTGCCGGATCGGCCTCTGCCTTGGGAGCTGCCGCCTTGGTCGTGGTCTTCTTGGTCGTCGTGGTGCGCTTGCGCGTGGTGGTCTTTGCGGACGACTTGGCTTCGGCTGCGGGCTCTGCCTTAACCTCGGCGGGCGCCTCCTCGACCTTGACGGCCGGCTTTGCAACTGCTTCGGGGGCGGCCTTCTTCGTGGCGGCCTTGGTGGTCGTCGACTTAGTTGCCGTAGCCTTCTTGGCGGCCGTGGTCTTGGTCGCGGTTGTCTTCTTGGCAGCGGTCTTTGCCGGAGCCTTGGCGGCCGGCTTGGCCTCAGCGGTAGGAACCTCAGCCTTTACCTCGGGAGCGACCTCGGCCTCGGCGGCCTTCTTGGCAGCGGCGGTCGTGCGCTTGCGTGTGGTCGTTGCCTTGGCAGCAGTCGTTTTTGCTGCGGTGGTCTTGCTGGCAGCGGCCTTGGTCGTCGTAGCCTTCTTGGCGGTCGTCTTGCGCGCCGTGGTCTTCTTGGCGGCAGGCTTCGCAGCCGGCTCAGCCTCAGCCTCGGGAGCAGCCTCAACCTTCACCTCAGATTTGGCCTCAACCGGCTTCTCCTCAGCCTTGGGCACCTTGGCAGCAGCGGGCTCCTCAACAACCGGCTTGGCCTTGGGCTCTGGCTCGGCCACAACCTCGGGCTCGACCGCAGTCTCCTCGGCCACAGCCTCAGGCTCGTCCACAACCGCCGCCGGCCTCTCAATCTCCGGATGCATAAAGAAGTACAGGTCCAGATACTTGTCGGCCGAGCGCGTCCAGCTAAAGTCCTGGCTCATGGCCTGCGTGACCAGCTGGTTCCAAGCGTCGCGGTTGTCCCAGAACAGACGCGCCGCGCGGAACACGGCATCGCCCATCTCGTCGCCGTTAAAATTGCTAAACGAGAAGCCCGTGCCCTCGCCGGTAAACTCGTTGTACGGAACGACGGTATCCTTCAGGCCGCCGGTCTCGCGCACGATGGGTAGGGTACCGTAGCGCATGGCGATGATCTGCGAAAGGCCGCAGGGCTCAAACTTCGAAGGCATCAGGAACATATCGGCGGCGGCATACATTCGCTGCGACAGCGCCGGATCGAACTCGATGCGCGCGGCCATGGTACCGGGGTACTTGTCCTGGAAGTAGCGCAGGCCGTCTTCGTAGTCGCGGTCACCGGTGCCCAGCACGGCCACCTGCACGCCGCCGGCCAGGATGCGGTCGAGCGCGTACATGACCAGGTCCATGCCCTTCTGGCGTGTCAGGCGCGTGACCATAACCATGAGCGGGCGGTCGTCGCGAACCTCGAGCCCCAGCTCTTCCTGCAGCTTGGCCTTGCACACGGCCTTGCCCCCACGGTCCTCGACGGTGTAGTTGGCGGCAATGCGCTTATCGGTCGCCGGGTCAAACCCCGCGACGTCAATGCCATTCAAAATGCCCTGCAGCGCGTACGAACGCTCGCGCAGCACGCCGTCCAGGCCCTCGCCAAATTCGGGCGTCTGGATCTCGCCCGCATAGGTGGGGCTCACCGTGGTAATGGCGTCGGCATAGCGCAGAGCGCCCAGCATGTAGTTGATACTGCAGGCGTCGCAACGCAGCTGCGATGCGGCCGCCGGAATGTGAGCCACGCCCAGGATGTCCTCCATCACGGTGTCGCTAAACTGGCCCTGGAACGCCACGTTGTGGATCGAGAACACGGTCTTCACGCGGTCGTACAGCGGCAGTCCCTGGTAGAACTCGCGCAAAAACACGGGCGCCAGTGCCGTCTGCCAGTCATTGCAGTGCAGGATGTCGCACTCAAAGCCGGCCGTTAGGTGCTGCAGGCTCTCGGTGATGGCCTTGGAGAAGAACGCAAAACGCTCGCCGTCATCAAAGAAGCCGTACGGATAGTCGCGCGCAAAGTAGCGCTCGTTGTCGATGAACATATAGGTGACGCCGTCGTGCTCGAGCTTCTCGAGCCCGCAGTACTCGTTGCGCCAGCCCAGGCTCACGTAAAAGTCGGAGAAGTGCTCCATCTGCGCCTTGTACTCGTCCTTGATGGTGGCGTACTTGGGTACCATCACGATGACCTCGGCGCCGGCGCGCACAAGCGCCGCAGGCAGCGAACCCGCCACGTCACCCAAGCCACCGGTCTTCACAAACGGTGCGCACTCGGCCGAGGCAAACACGATCTGCATCTTTTTGCTGGAATCTGCCATATTGTCTCCTATGTTGCAATTCGAGAATAGCCGCCTGGCACAAACCGGGCGGCTATTCTACATGTTACGTGCGATTTGCGGTGCCAACGTTAACGTGCGATGGTGGTATCAGAAGTTAACGGAGCCTTGGCCAGCACCAGAATGTTCTCGGGCGTGCCGCGAAGCTCGGTGTTGGTGGGGACCACGTTGTTCTTGTCCAGGATGGCATTCTCAACGCGGGCGCCGCTCTTGATGATGCAGCTTTGGTTGATGATCGAGTTGGTCACCGAAGCGCCTTCCTCAACCACAACGCCGCGCGACAGAATCGAGTTGCGCACGGTGCCCTTGATGATGCAGCCGGCCGAGATGTACGAGTTGCACGCGTGGCTACCGGTCGCATAGCGCGAAGGCGGCACGTCGTGAGCCTTGGTCAGGATCGGGCGCTCGGGGTCAAAGAGCTGGTCGGCCACGGTCTGGTCGAGCAGGTCCATGCTGCGGCGATAGAGCGACTTCTCGCTAAACACGCCAACGACCTCGCCCTTGTACTCGTAGCTGCACACGTCGATGTTGCCAAAGTCGCCCTGGAGTGCCTCGAGCAGGTCCAGATAGTCGGCGGCCTGGTAGTGGTCGATGATCTCGAGCAGCGTCTTGCGGTTGACGATGCAGCAGTCCATAGAGGCGTTGTCGCCGTACACGACGCCAGCGCTCACGCCCGTCAGGCGGCCGTTCTCGTTGATTTGCAGCTTGGTCACGTCATCGATGTTGTGCGTAGCCTTGCGGTACACCACGGTCATCTGGGCACCGGAGTTCTCGTGCGCCTCGATGATGGTGTTGAGGTCCATGTTAAAGATGATGTTGGTGCCCATCATCACGACATAGGGCTTGTCCGAGCGCTGGAAAAGCGTCTTGTTGGAGATGATGTCGCGCAGCAAGAAGCGCATGCCGCCCTTGGTGGTGCCATACGCGCTGCCGGGCACCATGAACAGGCCGCCCTTCTTGCGATCCAGGCCCCAGTCCTTGCCCGAACCGACGTGGTCGATCAGGGAACGGTAGTTGCCCGGCATGACGACGCCGACGGTCTTAATGCCGGCATTCATCATGTTGGACAGCGGGAAGTCGATCAGGCGGTAGCGGCCCAAAAACGGGACGGACGCGATGGGGCGGTCCTTGAGCAGAACGCTGCCGTAGGTCGAAGAGTAGTTAGCGGTGATATAACCGATGGCCTTGCGATTGATCATCGGATCATTCCCCCTTCCCGATAACGACGTCATTTCCAACGACGGCCGTATCCTTGGTGGTATCGACAGAGCCGAGCTTCACGCCCTCTTCGACCGTGGAGTTCTCGCCCAAAATAGCGCGGCAGATGTGCGCGCCGCTCTTAACGTGCGCACCCGGCAGCAGCACGGAGTCCTCGACCACGGCGCGCTCCTCGATGATGACATCGGTCGAAAGGATCGAGTGGCGAGCGGTGCCGTAGATCTTGCAGCCGTTGGAGACCAGGCAGTCGTCCAGGCGGCCGTCCGGGCCAATGTAGTGCGGCGGACGCGTGGTGATGTTGGACATGATGGGGAAGTGCTTGTCAAACAGATCGAACTCGGGGTTGTTGCCCAGCAGGTCCATCGAGGTCTCGTGGAAGCTGGCGATGGTGCCGACGTCCTTCCAAAAGCCGTGGAACTCGTAGCTGTACAGGCGCTTGCCCTCGCCGAGCAGCTTGGGGATGATGTCCTTGCCAAAGTCGTGGCTCGAGCGCTGGTCCAGAGCGTCCTCTTCGAGCGCCTCGATCAGCACGTCGGCCGAGAAGATGTAGATGCCCATGGACGCGAGGTTCGAATCGGGCTTATCGGGCTTCTCGGTGAACTTGTTGATGCGGCCGTCCTCGGGGTCGGTGGTTAGGATGCCAAAGCGGCTGGCCTCCTCCCACGGCACGGGCATAACGCTCACCGTGAGGTCGGCGTTGTTCTCAATGTGCGTCTTGAGCATCTTGCGGTAGTCCATGCGATACAGGTGATCGCCCGAAAGAATCAGGACGTACTTGGGGTCGTTGGCCTTGATGTAGTCGAGGTTCTGCGTAATGGCGTCGGCCGTGCCCGCATACCAGGCGCCACCGGTCTGCGTCTCGTACGGCGGCAGGATCGACACGCCGCCGTCGCGGCTGTCAAGATCCCACGCCTCGCCGGAGCCCACGTAGGCATGCAGCAGGTAGGGGCGATACTGCGTTAGAACGCCCACCGTGTCGATGCCCGAGTTGGAGCAGTTGGACAGCGAAAAGTCGATAATGCGGAACTTACCACCAAAGCTGACCGCCGGCTTGGCGATCTTTTGGGTGAGTGCCCCCAATCGGCTGCCCTGTCCTCCTGCGAGGAGCATCGCGATGCATTCTTTCTTACTCATCGGTTTCTCCTTCTGTCATCGATGTTCCTAAACCCATTAGCGACGGGCGCAGCGCAACGTTGCGCCCGTCGAGTAATGCCGTGCGGCAAAGGGAACTCGCGCGCCTTTACGCGTGCCAGATCTCGTCGCGGTACTCGCGAATGGTACGGTCGCTCGAGAACCAGCCGGAGGAGGCGGTGTTGAGCAGCGCCTTGCGGTTCCAGGTCTCCTGGTCACCGTAGCTGCCCGTAAGCTTCTCCCACGCGTCCACGTAGCTGCGGAAATCGGCCATGACAAGGTCGGGGTCGTTGTTGTTCATGAGCTCGTTGTAGATGCTCTCGAAGTTGCCCGAAAGACCCGCAAAGGTGTTGTCCTTGAGCTCGTCCATCACGCGGCCCAGACGCTCGCGATCGTTGTTGAGCGTATCCCACGCAAAGTAGCTGTTGGACGCCCAGAGCTGCTCGACCTCGGGGGCGGTCAGGCCAAAGATGGCCTCGTTCTCGCGGCCGGCCAGGTCGGCGATCTCGATGTTGGCGCCGTCGAGGGTGCCCAGCGTAATGGCGCCGTTCATCATGAGCTTCATGTTGGACGTGCCCGAGGCCTCCTTGCCGGCCGTGGAGATCTGCTCCGAGATCTCGGCAGCGGGGTAGATGAGCTGGGCATTGCTCACGCGGAAGTTGGGGATAAAGCAGACCTTCATAACCTCGTTCACACGGGCATCGTTGTTGATGACGTCGGCCACGGAGTTAATGAGGCGGATGGTCTCCTTGGCGAAGGTGTAGCTCGAGGCTGCCTTGCCGCTAAAGATGAAGGTCGTCGGCGTCACATGGAAGTTGGGGTCGGCGATACGACGGTTGTAGATGTCCATCACCTTCATGATGTTCATGAGCTGGCGCTTGTAGGCGTGGAAGCGCTTCACCTGGACATCGAAGACGGTGTTGGGGTCGATGACCAGACCGGTCTCGGCCTTAACGTAGGCGGCCAGACGCTCCTTGTTGGCGCGCTTGGAGGCACCCACGGCCTTCAGGAACTCGGTGTCGTTCTGGAACTCTTTGAGCTTCTCCAGCTCAAAGGCGTCCTTCAGCCAGCCGTCGCCAATGGCCTCGGTCACGAGCTTGGCGTAGGTGGGGTTGGCCTCGGCAAAGAAGCGACGGTGCGAGATGCCGTTGGTCTTGTTGTTGAACTTCTCGGGCGTCAGGGCATAGAAGTCCTTGAGCACATTGTTCTTGATGATATCGGAGTGAATCTTGGCCACGCCGTTGACGCTGTGGCTGCAGATCACAGACAGGTTGGCCATGCGAACCTCGCCGTCCCATAGGATGGCGGTCTGGCGCAGACGCTCCTGCCAGCCCTCCTGCGTAGTATCGAACGACTCATGCCAACGACGGCTGATTTCGTCGATGATCTGGTACACACGGGGGAGGAGCTTGGAGAACGTGCCGATGGGCCACTTCTCCAGAGCCTCGGGCAGGATGGTGTGGTTGGTGTAGCTCACGACCTGCGTCACGATGTTCCAGGCGTCATCCCACTCGAGCTTCTTCTCGTCGATGAGGATACGCATGAGCTCGGGACCGCACATGGCGGGATGCGTGTCGTTGGTGTGGATGGCAACAAACTGCGGCAGCAGCTCCCAGTTCTCGCCGTGCTCCTTCTCAAAGGTGTCGAGCAGGCTGTAGATGCCGGCCGAAACAAACAGGTACTCCTGCTTCAGACGCAGCAGACGGCCGTGCTCGCCGGCGTCGTTGGGGTAGAGGATGGCGCTGATGGCCTCGGCCTCGGCGCGCTCGGCATCGGCCAGGGCATAGTCGCCGCGGTTGAAGGCCTCCAGATCGAAGTGCTCCTCGACCGGCTCGGCGGCCCAGACGCGCAGCTTGTTGACGGTCTCGCCGGCATAGCCAACAACGGGGATGTCATAAGGGACGGCCAGGATATCCTGCGTGTCCACCGTGCGGTAGAATGTGCGGCCGTCCTCCTCAAAGCCTTCAACGTGGCCACCAAACTTAATGGTCACGGCCTTGTCCTGACGGCGGACCTCCCAGGGATAGCCGTGGGTGAGCCACTCGTCGGTGGCCTCGACCTGGCTGCCGTTGACGATCTCCTGCTTAAACAGGCCGTAGCGGTAGCGCATGCCGTTGCCGTAGCCGGCAATGCCCTCGGCTGCCATGGAATCCAGGAAGCATGCGGCCAGACGGCCCAGGCCACCGTTGCCCAGGGCCGGATCGGGCTCCTGGTTCTCGATGACGGACAGGTCGAAGCCCATGTCGTCGAGCGCCTCGGCGACCATGTCGCGAACGCCAAAGTTGAGCAGGTAGTTGTCGAGCAGGCGGCCGATCAAAAACTCGATCGAGAAGTAGTACACGCGTTTTTTGCCCTCGGCGGCCGCACGGGCGTCGCTCTCGGTGGCAACGGTGCGCGCCTTCTCGGCCACGAGCTTGGCCAGGGCATTAAAGCGGTCGAGGTCGCTGGCGGCCTCGACGCTCTTGCCGCTGATGCTCATGACGGCATCGCGATAGAGCTCGGTAAACTCCTGCTTGTTGTCGAAGATCTTATTCATACGTTCCTTTCCCCCGGGGATGTTTCTCCCGGAACGGTTATGACTTACATCCTACGCCCCGGCGGGGCGGGTAATTACAGTGGTAACGCCTTTGTTACGCTTTCTTAGTCGAAGGCTTAACAGTGGCTGTTTTGGCCGTGGGAACAGTCTTTTTGGTGGCTGTCTTTTTGGCCGTGGTGGTCTTGGCAGAAGCCTTGGCCGCGGGCTTCGCCGCAGTCTTGGCCTTAGTCGTTGCAGTCTTCGCCTTAGCCGGAGCCTTCTTGGCAGCCGCGGCCTTGGGCTCCACGGTCGACGTGCGCTTGCGCGTCGCCTTCTTGGGCTCCTCGACCACCGGCGGCTTATAGCTACTAGGACCGCGGCGCTTAAGCACCACGCCTGCCAGACCGGGCACCTTCATCTCAATGGAGTCCATCTGCCCGTTCCAGGGATAGGGCTCGCTCGAGCAGGTGTAGGGCTCCTCGCCGGCGTACCCGCTGCCGCCAAACTCGGGACGGTCGGAATCGAAGATGACCTCCCAGTCACCCTCGCGCGGCACGCCCACGCGGAAGCTCTCGTAGCTCGCCGGGTCAAAGTTGATCAAGATCACAAGGTCGTCGTCGACGTTCTCGCCCTGGCGCACAAAGCTCACGATGGACTGCTTGGAGTTGTCCGCGTCGATCCAGGTAAAGCCGTCGTCGGTGTAGCCGCGCTCATACAGGGCGGGCTCGGCGGTGTACAGATGGTTGAGCGCCTTAATGAACACCTGATGATGACGGTGGGTCTCGTACTCCTCGGTCAGGAACCACTGGATGGACTCGTAGTAGCGCCACTCGATAAACTGGCCGATCTCGTTGCCCATAAAGTTGAGCTTGGCGCCGGGATGCGTCATCTGGTAGAAGGCCAGCGTGCGCAGGCCGGCAAACTGGCGCCACCAGTCGCCCGGCATGCGGCCGATCAGCGAGCATTTGCCGTGTACGACCTCGTCATGGCTCAGCGGGCAGATGAAGTTCTCGGTAAAGGCGTACATGATGGAGAACGTGAGCAGGCCGTGGTTGCCGGGGCGCCACGGAAAATCGGTCTGCATGTAGTGCAGCGTGTCGTTCATCCAGCCCATGTCCCACTTGTAGTGGAAGCCCAGACCGCCGTCCTGCGGCGGGTAGGTCACAAGCGGCCACGCGGTGGACTCCTCGGCAATCATCATCACGTCGGGGTAGTGCGTCTCTACAGCGCAGTTGACCTGGCGAATAAACGCGCTGGCGTCCAGGTCCTCCTCGGTACCGTACTTGTTGAACTTCTTTTGGCCCGGATCGTCAATGCCAAAGTTGAGGTACAGCATGCTGGACACGCCGTCCATGCGAATGCCGTCCACGTGGAAGTTCTCGAGCCAGTACAGCACGTTGGAGACCAGGAAGGAGCGGACCTCGCCGCGGGCGAAGTCGAACTTGTGCGTGCCCCAGTTGGGGTGAATCTCGTGCTCAAACAGCATGTGGCCGTTAAAGGTGGCAAGGCCGTGGGAGTCGGCGCAAAAACCGCCGGGCACCCAGTCCATGATCACGCCGATGCCCGCCTCGTGGCACGCATCGATAAAGTGCATGAGCTGCTGCGGGTCGCCATAGCGCGACGTGGCGGCATAGTAGCCGGTCGTCTGGTAGCCCCAGGAGCCATCGAAGGGATGCTCCATGAGCGGCATGACCTCAATGTGCGTGTAGCCCATGTCGCGCACGTAGTCCACGAGCTCCACCGACAGGTCGTCGTAGGTGTAAAACTCGCCGCGCTGCGCGGGGAAGGGATCCATGGGGCCGGGGTAGTTGCCGTACTCGTCCGGCTCGCCCTGCGGCTCATCGCCGTGGCGCTTCCACGATCCGATATGCACCTCGTAGATGTTAAGGGGCTGTGACATGTGGTTGTGGCCGGCACGGCGCTTGAGCCATGCGGCGTCGTTCCACTTGTAGCCATCGAGGGTCCACAGCACGCTGGCGGTACCCGGAGGGCACTCGGCCTTAAAGGCATACGGATCGGCCTTATAGAGCTTTTCGCCCTCGTTGGTCTCGATGAGATATTTATAGAGCTGGCCCTGCTCGGCACCAGGAATAAAGCCTTCCCAAATTGCGCTCGTATGCACGGGCACCAGAGGGTTGGCTTCCTCATCCCAGTCGTTAAATTCGCCAATGACATGGACGCTCATTACATCGGGCGCCCAAACGCAAAAACGCCAGCCTCGCGTTCGGTTCTGCGTGTCGGGATGCGCGCCCATCTTTTCCCAGCTGCGCTCCCACATGCCAATGCCAAATAGGTAGACATCGTCCTTAGAGAGCTCCGGTGCGTGCGGAGCGGCCTTGCGGGTGGCGGGCTTTTTTGCCGTTGGCTTTAGCTTTGTATCGCTCACGTTTGATCCCATCATGACGCGGCAGCATGTTGCCTTGGTGACTAGATGCGAAAGGTCCAAGGCTGCACGAATCGAAGGGACGCGATAGTTCTATGATTCGTTCCACCTCGCGTGCTCGGTGGAACTTTCGGCAGAAACTACCATAACACCTATGCGTTACTTTTATGAAGGGAAGTGGAATTGCGGCGGCATTTAATCGGTAAGCGCCATGTTTAGACCACTGGCAGAATTGCCGTGGTAAAACTCTTGACAGTTTTACCAATTAGGGGTTCAAAATTATTGGGCTGACGTTTGGTAAAACGTTTTTAGCAGGTTGTTTACCATTTGACATCGAAAGGTTCGTTTATGTCCCAGACCGCCGCTCCCAATGTCGCTTTTATTTTCGATTGCGACGGCACACTGGTTAATAGCACCCCCGTTTGGGCCTATGCCCAGCCCGAGTTATTGCATCGCCACGGAGTTGACGTGACGGTCGACGATTTTGCCCAGTTTGAGCATTTGTCGCTCGAGGACGAGTGCCAGGCCTACCACGACACGTGGGACATTGGTGCGAATGGCGAGGAACTGTATCGCGAGCTGAGCAATATTCTGATTGATGGGTACTCCAAGGTGCCGCCGCGCGACGGCCTGCTTGCATTTTTGGAGCAGGCGAAGGCGGCCGGTATTGCCATGTGCGTGGCCACGTCCACGCCGGCCGAGCTGGTTAAGTCTGCGCTTGCGGGCGCCGGGCTCGACGCTTACATGGAGTTTGTTACCACGACGGGTGAGGCAGGACGCTCCAAACAATTCCCGGATGTGTATGAACTTGCGCTGCGACGCCTGGAGGAGCGCCACGGGCGCAAGTTTGAGCACGCATGGGTGTTTGAGGACGCGGTCTTTGGCCTTAAGAGCTCCGGCGCCGCCGGCTTTAAGCGTGTGGGCATCTATGACCCGCATGGCCGTATGGAGCGCGACGAGGTGCGCGCCAACTGCGAGGTCTTTATCGACAGTTACGAGGAGCTGGATTTGGATCGCGTTCTCGCGCATGAAGGTTAGGCGAGAGCGTTGTCCGAGAAAGTATTAGTAGTCTGCGGCTCGCCGGTGGTGGCGAGCGCCGAGTTGTTGCGCCGACTAGCGGGGGAGTGCGACCACATCGTCGCCGTAGACCGCGGCCTGGACGCCCTGCTGGGTGCCGGTTTGAGCTGCGACGTCTACGTAGGCGACGCCGACACCGTAAGCGATGAGGGCCGAGCGCTAGTCGATGCCGCCAATGACTTCGAAGTAGAGCGCCATAACCCCTACAAGGACTACACCGATCTAGCCCTAGCCCTAGACGCAATCCGCCGCCGCTGGCCCGGAGCCGAGCTGCACGCAACCTGCGCCACCGGAGGCCGCCCCGACATGGCCCTGTCCGTTCTGGGCCTGCTAGCAGCCTACAAAGATGCCCCCGTCTGGATTGCCGAGGACGAGACCACGGCCCGCATTCTGCACGAAGGCGAATCCTGGACCATTGAGAATGCATGCGGCAAAACCTTCTCCATAATCGCAATCGCCCCAAACACGGAAGTCAGCGAACAAGGCCTAGAATGGGAACTAGACCACAGCCCTCTAGCCCTACTAGCGGACACCGGCATCAGCAACGTAGTCCTATCCACCGCCAAAATAACTGTCCACCAAGGAGTAGCGATTGGTTTCTTGCTGCATCAGGGTTTTATCCCGTCCTAGAAAACCCGTAAGGCAGAGCAACAGCCCCAAAAAAGTCCTTGCACCAAAGAAGATCTTCCTCTATAGTATCCACCTGTCACGGGGGCGTAGCTCAGCTGGGAGAGCGCTTGACTGGCAGTCAAGAGGTCAGGGGTTCGATCCCCCTCGTCTCCACCATCGTGAATGCAAAGCCTCCGGAAAACCGGAGGCTTTTTTCATATACGGCCACTGTGCGAACCAGTGCGACGCGCACGCCAGCAAAATGTTGCGCAAATACCCGCAAGTTTTGTTCGTGGTTTGTTAGCCAATCATAAAGGTTTGAGCAATTCACGCCGTCTGCTTTGTAATTCAGGCAGTGCTCACCAACCTACACACCCCCATAAACCTGCGGCAACGTGGGCAAGTTTACAAATTAACCCCCTTGAACGCGGCAGATGAACGATATGTTGCCCAACACAACCTAAATCGATTTATCGCCCTGCTGTGCTAGGATACCTAGCGTTACATGAGTTCAACTGTGCTCGCGGCTCCAGCAAGCCATAAAGCGCAGGGTCGATCAGCATCCGGCCGTAACGGCGGTGCCAGAAACACCACGAGCTCCAATAAAGAAGTCATGTATCAAATGCTTGAATTGTTTTGCATGACTAGACGTAGCAGTTCTTCAGCTGTTTGCGTGCGGTCCAGTTTTGTACCCGCTTGACTGGCTCGCACGCAGCCAGCTGGGGTTGTGGGCAAACTTGCGATACACGCCTACAGCCTCAGTTTCTGCACTTATACATACCGTTCACGGTGGGGCAGGGCCACGTGCTTGTCTGACTGGGCTCAGGGTTTGAATATGGAGCGCCTTCGCGCACAAGCGCCCAGGCGAAGCCATACCCAAACCCCGTGAGCCACACGTAAGACAGCAAGGGGGTGGTGCTCGTGTGGTATGTGATCCAGGTCATTAACGGTCGCGAAGACGTAATGCGCGAGCGCATCGAGCGCGTGGTGCCGGCTGGCGCCATGCAGGAGATCTTTTATCCCCAATATCAAACCGAGATCAAGGTACACGGCGAATGGGTCAGCACGACCAAGCCGCTCTTTCCCGGTTATCTCATTTGCGATACGACAGATCCTCGCACCGTGCAACAGTATCTGCTGCGCATGGACGACTTTGCCCGGGTGCTTTCCCAGGACGGTCAGTTTGTGCCGCTGGCAAAAGAAGAGACTCAGCTCATTGGCAGTTTTACCAATAGGGGAGACCGCGTTGTGCCCATGATCGAAGCTCTAAAGGATGGAGACCAGGTCGTAGTAACGGCAGGTCCGCTGCTGGGCCACGAGGCCCTTATCAAAACCATTAATCGACGCAAGAGCACTGCCTTTTTGGAGCTCAACCTGTGCGGCCGACTCGTAACCACCCGCGTTGGCCTTGCGGTGCTTTCAAACGAGCAGCGCGTCATGCGCAATCGCAGAACAGCGATCGCCTAGCTGCAGGGTTGTAAGCGGACGAACGAAGGCAAAAAATATCGGGGGGTGCTCTTGGAGCCTACGATAATGCCAATGGCGCAGGGCGCGGGGGAGACGCGCACCGCCGCCACGGCGAATTCCATCCCTGCGGCGGCGGGTGCTGCGGGGGATTACCTTACAAACGAACAAGCGTACAAGATGCTGCGCGGTACCGACTCCGGCATTAAGCCGGAGCTCTCGCGCAGGCTGTACCGCACGGTCAAGCGCACGGTGGATATCGTAGCCTCCGGCGGAGCCCTGGCGTTGCTGCTTATTCCGGGTGCCTTTTTGAGCGCGGTCATTTCCGTAAAAAGCCCGGGTGCCGGCCCCCTTTACTCGCAATGGCGCGTGGGCCGCGTGCGCCGCGACGGCACGTTCACCTTCTTTAAGATGTACAAGTTCCGCAGCATGGTGCCCAACGCAGACCAGATGCTCAAGGATCTGCAAGATCAAAACGAGGCCACCGGCCCCATGTTCAAAATTGAGAACGACCCGCGCATTATCTCTGGCGTGGGCAACTTCATCCGCAAGCACAGCATCGACGAGCTGCCCCAGCTCATCAACGTGTTCTTGGGCGACATGAGCCTCATCGGCCCGCGTCCCGGCCTGCCGCGCGAGGTTGCGCTCTACAGTCCGCACGATATGAAGCGCCTGGCGGTAAAACCCGGCTGCGGCGGTCCGTGGCAGGTAATGGGCAGGAGCAATTTGGGGTTCGAGAACATGGTGGCGCTGGATCTGAATTACATCGAGAACCGGAGCTTGGGGCAGGATTTTAAGCTGATATTCGGGACCATCCGAGCGATGCTCTCCGGAGAGGGGGCGGCCTAGATGGCGAATATTTTTGATGGACTTCCCTCGCGCGTCGAGGTGATGGACGCACCGGTAGATCCCTGGACTATGGCGCAGACCGTGGAGGCAACCTCGCGGGTCGTCGAGGCGGGTGGTTTCGCCCACCTGATCGGCGTGAACGCAGACAAGCTGCTGCAGATGCGCGACGATGCCTGGATGGACGCATGCGTCCGTCGCTGCGAGGTGGTTAACGCCGACGGGGCCTCCATGGTCATGGCCGCGAAGAGGCTTGGCGTGCCTGTCCCCGAGCGTGTTGCAGGCGTCGACCTGATGTGGGAGCTGTGCTCCCTCGCCGAGCAGAGGGGCTACCCGGTCTACCTGCTCGGGGCGAAGGCGGAGGTGGTCGGGAAGGCCGCCGCCGTGCTGGCCGACAAGCACCCGAATCTGAAAATATGCGGCTACCGCGACGGCTACTTCTCCGAGGAGGAGTTCGACGACGTCGTAGCCGAGGTCTCCGCCACGGAGCCCGGGATCGTGTTCGTTGGCATCACCAGCCCCAAGAAGGAGCGCCTCATCGAGCGCTTCCGCGAGCTGGGGGCCACCGGTGCCTACGTGGGCGTTGGCGGGACCTTCGACGTGGTCTCAGGCAACATCCCGCGTGCGCCCATGTGGATGCAGCGGGCGAACCTGGAGTGGCTGTTCCGTATGTCGCAGGAGCCAGGGCGGCTCGTCAAACGGTATGTGATTGGCAACACGCGCTTTATGGCTCTTCTTAGGAAGTCAGAGCGCGAGCAGAGGAGGGCAAAGCGTGTCCAGTAAGGTAATGCTCGTCTTCGGCACCCGGCCGGAGGCGATCAAGATGTGCCCTCTCGTGAACGAGCTGAAGGCGCGGTCCGAGGAGTTCGAAACGGTCGTCTGCGTGACCGGCCAGCACCGCGAAATGCTCGACCAGGTGCTCCGCGTCTTCGGCGTGGAGCCCGACCACGATCTGGCGATTATGAAGCCGGGCCAGACGCTCTTCGACGTAACATGCGACGTGCTGCTCAAGCTGAAGCCAGTGCTCGAGGCCGAGCGGCCCGACGCGGTGCTCGTGCACGGAGACACGACGACCTCGTTCGCAGCTGCGCTGGCGTGCTTCTATCTGCAGATTCCCGTGGGTCACGTCGAGGCCGGCCTGCGCACGCACGACCTCTACAGCCCCTGGCCGGAGGAGTTCAACCGGCAGGCGGTTGACCTGGTCACTCATTGGTACTTCGCGCCGACGGAGGCCAGCAAAAAGAACCTGCTGGACGAGGGCAAGCCCGAGGGCCGCATTTGGGTCACCGGCAACACCGGCATCGACGCGCTGCGCACGACGGTGCGCGAGGGCTACTCCCACCCCGAGCTCGACTGGGCCGCCGGGAGCCGCCTCATCCTCATCACGGCGCACCGCCGCGAGAACCTGGGCGAGCCGATGCACCGCATGTTCCGGGCAATCCGCCGCGTGATGGAGGAGCACCCCGACACCAAGGCCATCTACCCGATCCACATGAACCCCGTGGTGCGCAGGGCCGCCCACGAGGAGCTCGACGGCTTCGACCGGCTGCACATCATCGACCCGCTGGAGGTGCTCGACTTCCACAACTTCCTGGCGGCGAGCCACCTGATCCTCACGGACTCGGGCGGAATCCAGGAGGAGGCGCCGAGCTTGGGCAAGCCCGTGCTCGTCATGCGCGACACCACCGAGCGCCCCGAGGGCGTGGCGGCGGGCACGCTCAAGCTCGTGGGCACCGACGAGGACGTCATCTGCCGCGAGTTCAGCCGCCTGCTCTCTGATGAGGCGGAGTACGCGGAGATGAGCCGCGCGAGCAACCCCTACGGCGATGGGCATGCGAGCCAGCGCATCGCTGATGTGCTGGCATGGAAGGATTGACGATCATGTCTTCAACGAATTGTTTCATACGGAACATATGGCGGTTACTTTACGCTGCAACAGCAAAGAATTTGCCTAGCAGCCGCTATTCCAATCTTTCCAGAAATGCGCGTGCCTGGTTTGCCCGTCGAATTTGCGCATCGGCTGGTCCCGCGCTCAATATCGACAAAGGGGCCACGTTTAGCTCTTCGGTGTCAATCGGCAACCATTCTGGGATTGGCAAGTATTGCGAGCTTCATGGGGAGGTTCATCTAGGGGACTGGGTGATGATGGCCCCTGAGTGCGTGTTCTACACGAAGAACCATACAACGCTTCAAACAGACGCCCCGATGGTCATGCAGGGCAATGAGCCCGAACAGCCCATACTCGTAGGAAACGACGTGTGGTTCGGGCGCCGCGTCATGGTGATGCCCGGGGTGGCCATCGGTGATGGCTGTATAGTGGCTGCCGGCGCCGTGGTAACAAAGAGCTTCCCCCCTTATTCGATACTGGGGGGGGTGCCCGCCAAGATTCTAGGATCGCGGCTTGAAAAATGATTGAGAAGTCGATGAAGATAATCCAATTGGGGCCGGATGCGACCAGACCAGGGGGAATCCGCACGGTGATGCTTACCCTCAAGAATTCCGAACTTGGAAAAGAGTACGGGCTAGACATCATCCCCACGTCATCCAAAACGCACCGCATCCAAACTTTTCTACGCGGATTTCGCCAGTTGAAGGGCTTAATCAAGCAGGGTGGTTGCGACTGCGTGCATATCCACATGTCAGAAAACGCGAGCGTATACCGCGCAGCGATGATGATTCGCTGGATCAAGTCCCATTCCTGCTCCCGTGTGATTGTCCATTCACACGGGGGCAGCGTGCAAAGTTTCTTTGCACGCTGCCCCCGTCATGCGAAGAAATATCTTCTGGATAGCCTTGGAGCCGCGGACCTGATTGTCACCTTGACCCCCGGATGGGAACGATGGTGGAGGGAATTGCTGCCGAGCGCACGGTACGCGGTTGTCCCGAACGCCGTCGACCAACCCGCAACCGTAAACGTCCGCAACGCGAGCAACCAAAGAGAAGAGAATGGTGTAACTGTTCTCTTCATGGGCCAGCTTGGCGAACGGAAAGGAACGTACCTTCTCATTTCCGCCATCCCCGCCGTGCTCTCAAAGCGCCCTGACGCGTTATTCGTGTTCGCCGGCGATGGCGAAATCGAGCAATGCGCCGCCTATGCAAAACAATTGGGAGTGTCCGACAGCTGCGCGTTCATCGGCTGGGCTGACGCGCAGGAAAAAGACGCCCTTCTTAGAGATGCTTCGATGCTCGTGCTCCCCTCGAGAGAGGAGTCCTTCGGCATAGTCCTTCTCGAGGCTATGTCCTACGGGGTTCCCGTGGTATGCAGCGACGGCGGTTTTATGCACGAAGTCGTTGACGACGGCAAAGACGGAATTGTATTCCCCACCGGAGATGGCAGGGCGCTTTCGGAGGCGATATGCACTCTGCTTGATGACCCCGAGATCTCCCGTGCGATGGGCGAGGCGGGCCGCTTGAAAGTTGAGGCATCGTACACGCTCCCCGTTGTAACCAAGGTTTGGAAGCAAGTTTACTCGGAGGTTTCGGCATGACTTCCGTCGCGCTCTCCCGCAAAGAACAGCATCGTATGTCAAACTCAAAAAGCAAGGAGAGCTTGCTTCATACGAGATTGCTCTACCTCCTTTTCCTGCCGCTTCCTATCATCGACTCTCTTAATGGCGTGCTGAACGGTGGAGCAAACGAAGGATTCCTCTCTATCGGTATGGCATATCGACTTTGCGTGATCGCCTATTGCCTCCTTGTGCTTGTCCGGGGCATGATTCCCAAGCGGTTTCTTGCGATTGCCGTTGCAATCTTGGCTCTTATTATCGTGCCGCATGCCTTCGATCTGACCGATGGCTCGTTTCTCTCCTTGTCAATCAAAACCCTCTTGCCAATATTGTGCATCGAAGCATTCATCAAAGAGGCCGATAACGATTCTCAAACAACACACGACAATCTTGAGCGGCTCATACGCTATTGGTCGATTCTGTTTCCGCTCGCCATTCTCATTCCGTTCGCGCTTGGCATCGGCTTCCAAACCTATGGCGAGGGATCGGTCGGCTATAAGGGCTTCTTTTATGCGCAGAACGATCTCTGCTTCATTCTGTCAGTCCTATTCTTTTTCGCTTGCAAGGAAGCACTTGAACGTCCGTCAGCCGCAAGAACACTCCAGTTGATTCTCATAGGATTTTGCATCTTGCTTTTGGGGTTAAAAGGAGGTTACATCCTCATGCTCGTCAGCGCCGCATACTGGATCATGAAGTCGAAGATGACGATGCTTCGACGTCTTACCATAACGCTTGCCATCTGCGTCTTCGCCATGCTTGTTGCTCCTTTTGTTTCGGAGATAATGGCCTCCATCGTTGGTCGATGGGCATATTTTTCCAATATATCCAATTCCTTCTTGGGCTTCTTCACGAGCGGCAGGCTTGAAAGGATACCAGTCGCCCTTGATTACCTAAGCGACACTGAGCTGAATCCAGCTTGGTTCTTGTTTGGAAGCGGTATGAGATACGGAAAATGTTTGGCTCCTTTTGGTCTAATTGAAATGGACCCTATTGACCTGTTTTTCCAGTTCGGCTTATGCGGCTCTTCGCTCTTTGTCGGATACTACCTCAGCTTCCTCTTCGTCAAACTCCCCGACGATAAGAGACACTATCGCATGGCTCTCATCATGGCCCTTGTTCTCTCCATAGCGGCAGGGCATGTTCTTAACTCGGCCCTCTCGACAATGGCGCTATCCGTTTTATGCGGCTTAGCATGGTCGGCCCCATCTAAACGATGCAAATCATGTGGGGTGGTTAAAAATGCCCGTGAATGAGTCCGTTTCCATCATTGTTCCCGTATTCAACGTGGAACGCTATCTACCCAGATGCCTGGAAAGCATCCTAGCGCAAACATATCAAAACATTGATGTCGTCCTAGTTGATGATGGCTCGACCGATGGGTCAGGAAGAATTTGCGACGAAGCCGCCTCTACAGACGCTAGATTCTCGGTGATTCACAAGGCCAATGGTGGTCTTTCCGATGCAAGAAATTATGGGCTTGAAGTCGCCAGCGGCGAATGGATTTTCTTTCTCGATTCAGACGACTATATATCTCCTTACTGTATTGAGGCGATGCTCGACGTTGCCCATGCAAGCGAGGCCGAAATAGCCGAGTGCAGGTTCGTCTCTGTTGATGATTCGACGAGCATAGAATGGAAACGTCCAACCGGTGGTTGTGAACTTCATCGACAACCAGAAGCGCTCGAGCGCTTTCTTGACTACGACGGCACGTGGGTCATGGCGTGGAATAAGCTGTATCGCATGGACCTCTTCGATGGGATTCGATTCCCGGTCGGCAGATTGAACGAGGATGAGTTCACGACCCCCTATCTCGTGGAAAAGACGCATGTCTACGCAAGTCTCGAAGACCCCCTTTATGCATACGTTCAACGAGAAGGAAGCATCATGCACTCATCTTTCTCGGAACGGATATTTGATGGATTAGAGGCTCTTCTTTTCAGGTTGAACCACTTTTCTCGTTTGGGCGATCAGAGGATCGACTCTATCAACGCCTATCACCTGTTGGCTCGATGCAGGACACTGGAGCTGGAGTATCAAACGGAAATGGATGAGCATCACCGTCGTTTCGTTTCAGACGCTATCGACCAAGCACTGCGGGTAAAGGTGACACCTCGTCAAGGCATGCATCTGTTCCTAAAGTCAATTTTGATGAGGTTTTTCCCTAGCATCGCTTTGAAGTTGAGAGGAGGTGCGTTATGAACGCACTCAAAAAGTCTTTGGGCCGCATGAGAAGGCGAGCTGTTGCCGCGCGGACTCTCTCGAAGTACAAGGACGCCGGTCTCGATCGTCCTTTTCTTCTTGTTGATACGCCCGAGCATGGCAATATCGGCGACCATGCAATCGCGCTGGCGGAGCAACGGCTGTTGGACAAATGGTTCGGAGAAAATTCGTATTTCGAGGTGACCGCCGATCAGATAGACGGGTTCGAGGACGCCTTTGCAAATCTTTCCCCCATGAACCAAGTTATCTTGGTTCATGGGGGCGGGTTCCTGGGGGCGTTGTGGCCTAATGAAGAATACCGTTTCCGCCGCATACTCAAGGCGTTCTCGGACCACAAAGTCGTGGTGTTTCCTCAGACCGTGACGTTCGACCTGGCGACCGACGAGGGCCGGGCGTTTTTCGAGGACTCGGCTCGTGCATATCAAGCGCATCCTGATCTGACTGTTTGCTGCCGCGAGCGAAAGAGCCTCCAACTCCTGCGGGAGTCATTCCCCGGGGTAAGGGCCGAGTTGGTGCCCGATGTGGTGCTGAGCCTCGACCTTCCACGTCCAAGTGTCGAGCGTGACTGCGTGCTGCTGTGCATGCGCGGAGACAAGGAACGCGCGCTTGGCGACGACCAGGCCGCCGTGCTCGCAGATGCCGTCAAACGAGCACATCCCCAGGCGCTAGTGAAAACCATCGATACCGTAGTTCCTCGACAGATTACGCCGAGCCGACGCAAACAGGAGGTAATGGGAAAACTGCTAGAGTTCTCGCGTGCTCGCCTCGTTGTTACTGACCGCCTGCACGGCATGGTCTTCGCGGCGATTACGGAAACCCCCTGCGTCGCCCTCAACAACAGCAACGGGAAGGTCGAAGCCGTCTACGAGTGGATTTCCGACATGCCTTACATCACGTTCGTCAAAAGCATTGACGACGCAGTTGCTGCGATCGAATCGAGAGAGCTCGTTTCAATGCGGTTTCCCTACGAGCGCTATCTTTCGATGTTGGAGCCCGTTGGCCAATGGATAGACGAGTTTCATCGTTCAGATGATGCTACCTTGCAGCGTGAAGATGGATTTACCGTTCGCTAACCGCTCAACCATCAGGATTCGGGGTGTTTATTTCACCATGATTGAGAAGATCAGATCTGGATTGTGCCTTACCCGGGAATTGATCCTGCGCGCTGAAGGAAAAAGCCCGCATGTCCTCGACACCTTGTCGTCGCTGAAGATTTTATCGAACAGCACTCTCTCGTTAAGCAGATACGGAGACGGCGAGTTCAAGCTTATTGCGGGCGAGTCTCTTACATTTCAGCCTTTCGATAGGGGGCTGCAGCAACGATTGTCGTCGATTTTGAGCAAGCCTCAAAGCGTTTCCCATCGTGTTGCAATTCCATATGCGATGCACTCCGTAAAAGGCTTGACGTTGCGTTCTTCCAAATTCTGGCTCTGCCATTGCAACGAAATCAGAAAGACTGTTTATCCCTTGCTTGATGCCGAGTATCAATATCTCGATTCACAGGTATCTCGGTTTTACATCAATCGGAGAGACCGTAGTTTGTCCAGCGCCTACCTATCCGCATGGCAAGCCCTTTGGAAAGAAAAGGACATCCTGCTCATTGAGGGAGCGGAAACAAGATTTGGAGCAGGCAACGACCTGCTTGACGGGGCGAACTCCATTAAGCGCATACTATGTCCCTCCGTGGACGCTTGGGCAAGGTACTCGGATATATTGGCCTCAACCCTCAAGCATTCCGCCTCATGCGATCTTGTCCTTCTTGCCCTCGGCCCAACGGCGACCGTACTTGCCTTCGACCTAAGCCAAAATGGTATTAGGGCCATCGATAGCGGCAACCTAGATATGGAATACGAATGGATGAAACGCGGATCCCGCAATCAGGTGGCCGTCGAAGGCAAGTACACGATGGAGGCGATAGGCGGGACTCAAGTAACGGCTTGCAAAGACGAACGGTACGAGTCTCAGATAATAGAAGCTATCTTTTAATGGCCAATTAAAAGATATTGGTGGAGTAAAGTATGTCAGTCAATCAAAGGCGCGTAGGCGCAATTGTCTCTATGGTCTATTCGGCCTCGCAAGCAATCATCGGATTGCTTTATGTTCCCCTTTTGCTAAGGGGCATAGGAAGTTCGGAGTATGGACTCTATCAAATGATAGGATCCATCATTGCGTATCTGAGTATCGCGGGAACGACACTTTCTTCTGGGATTACGCGCTTCTATTGCAAGTACTATGCAGAAGGTGATGCGGAAGGGATGGAAAACACTCTCGGCATTGCAAAGAGGTTCTATCGCATCGCATCGCCCCTTGTTCTGCTCGCGACTCTCGTAATGTGTGTGGTGTTCAGGATTGTCTATCAGAACTCTTTGACGATCCATGAACTTAACGAGAGCGTACTGATGCTCGCTATTTTGGCCGTGAACCTCCTTGTCACCATGCAGAATACAATCTCGAACGCTGTCATCAGTGCCCATGAACGCTTTGTGCTCATGAATGGGATTCTCCTAGGGAGCACCATTCTGCAACCAGTTCTCGTGATTATGCTCATACGTATATTCCCTCACGCCTCGGTAATCACTGCCGTTCAACTCGTTCTAAACGTGTTCGTATGGAGACTTCAAGCTTGCTATGCCAAAAAGCGCCTTGGAATGGTCTCGAAACTCAGGTTTCTCGACAAGGACCTCCAGAAGAATCTACTCCTCTTTTCTTCGAGTATTCTGCTTGGCGTAGTTGCTGATCAGATCTTCTGGAAAACCAACCAATTAGTGATCGCGTTTTTCTACAGCACAACAACTGTTGCGATATATGCAGTGGGTTCGCAAATATTCAACTGTTATATGTCATTGGGCTACGCTGTGTCGTCAGTGTTCTTGCCTAAAATCAGTTCTATGTATCACGAAAAAGACTACGAAGGAATTGACCTGCTTTTCAGGCGCGTCGGGCGACTGGCATTTTACCTGCTCTTCCTCGTTCTGAGCGGTTTTGCCATTTTTGGCAGGGATTTTATTCAACTTTGGGCTGGCGAAGGCTATGAGGACGCATACTTCATAGCCTTGATTATCATGGCCCCCTTTACGGTTGACGTTATGCAAAACACAGGTCTGACCATCCTCAAAGTCATGAACAAATACGGAGTCAGGGCCGCACTTTATGTCGCTGCAGCGATTCTCAATGTCGGATTATCGATTGTTCTCGTACAGTTATTCGGTCCAATTGGGGCAGCGATTGCGACCGGGGCTTCTGTGTTCATCGTTAGCGGAATGATCATGAATTGGTACTATGCGCGAATCGGTCTGAACATAAAAGCGTACTGGCTCGAGATTATTCGCCTCGCTCTGCCACTCGTCCTCGTAATGTGTTGCGCCATGGCAACAAAGGAACTTGGTGGCCTGTCGATCCATGGCTGGGGGACGATGGTGATAAGCGTAGGCATATATTCAGCCATATTCGCAGCGACCGCATATTTTGCTTCAATGAACAAGTATGAGAAGGACATCGTGAACGGCTTTTTTCGCAAATTACTGCCAGTTGTAAAAAGGGAGAGATAACATTAGCGCACCCTTTGCATCTTGTGACGCTCTCATAGCCTGTACCCGACGTTAGGGTGCGGGCTTTTTCTAATATGAGTTGAACATTGTCAAGCGGCAGGGCCCGTCTATCTTCACCCGGTGGCGGCGCCGCTTGAGGGCGTGTCTGCTCGACGCACGTTCGGTACTCTAATATCCGCGGGTCGGAACCGCATCTCGTTGCTACGGCTGGGGGCCTCCGGCGACTTCGCAGTCTGTGGTCGGGCGTGGCGGCTGCCCGCCGCCCAAAAAAACACTGGAGTGGCCTCCCAACGGCCTCGAGCGCGGCGCGCCCTGGGGTCGGACTCCCATCTGCGGGGGGTATGGGGGAACGACAATACTATTTGAGCGTGCTACTCACCTTCCCGGCGCATTTGATTGCCGCACTCGAGAAGAAGTGCGGCATTGATGGCCTTTTCGGTACCACGCTTGCGCGGGACACGCTGCTCGAGGGGCAGCTCGTAGACATTAAGCGTTTCTGCCCGAGATCGGGCATCGGCGCTCCAGGATGACCGGGAATTGGGAGTTTGCGCTTTACTCGGGCGGCGGATTACGACAGCCTGATAGAATGTTTGCAATGCTGTCGGATGTCGGAAAGAGGTGCTTGCTGCGTTGAGGGATTTGCTCGATCCCGCCTGGAAGGAATGGTATAAGGCAAAGCATCGTGAATGCTATTTGACCGAATCTGGGGATGGCTTCGAACGGTATGTCACGCGAGTACTTGGCCTGGAGTACCGTGACTTCATTAACCCGTCGCCCATGGGGCAAAGCGGGGATGGCGGTTGCGACGGGACGGCTTGTTCGGGAAGGCTCTTTTTCGCCTGCTATGGACAGAGGGCGAAAGCTCACCAGGATGCCAAGACGGATGCCAAGCTCAAGCATGATTTCGAAAGAGCCCTTGAATGTTGGGACGACTTCGAGGAATGGCAGTTCGTGACAAACGCCTCCTTTGGGATTGCACCAACCAAGACGCTGGGCAGATTCCAACGCGAGCATGAAAAGGGCTCTGCCCGGCCGCTTAGAATACACGTTATTGAAACTCCCGAAAAGTTCTGGAACGAGCACGTCTCAAATCTCTCGCCTGAGAAATTGGACGCCCTGTTCCCTGGTGCGCCCCATGCGCAATCGGTCGAGCTCGAAGACCTGGTCGAGCTCATCGAGACACTCGAGAACTCGCCCTGCCCTGACGACAGCGCCTCTGATTTGCGGCCGGTTTCGGATCAGAAGATGGATTACAATCGGGTGGCCGAAGTTAACAGATGCGAGATGAACGTTGGCCGTTTGATGTCGCAAAGGGTGGAGCAGTGGTTCAGCGAACAGGCCGACCCAGAGCTGAGGGACGAGAAGGCGGCATCCTTCAACCGTATTTATCTGCGTGCCAAAGAGCAGACGGACGAGCCTTCTGAGATTTTCAGCAGAATCTATATTGCTCTTGCCGGCAGGGATTTCACTTTGAACAAAAGGCGCGCTAACGCCGCCTACGCTGTCACGGCTTACTTCTTCGACACTTGCGACATTTTCGAGCGTGTGCCAGAGGGGGAGCAATGATTCTGCCTACGAAGGGAATAGCGCCCGACAGGAGTATTTTGGGTGTAGGTGGCGACGTCCTTGGGCTGATGCAAGACGAGCCTATCGGCGTTTCGACGCTCTGGGGACGATATACGAAGTACAGGAAGCGGCATGGGCTCAATGCGCCGGTCGCGTTTGACTGGTTCATCTTGGCGCTTGATTTCCTTTATATGACAGGCGCGATCGGACTTGATGACAGGGGAAGGTTGGTGAAGCAACATGCATCTTGAGAGTCTGGGGTCTGACGACTCTCGCTTCAAGAGGCTGGATTTCCATGATGGCCTCAACCTTGTTCTTGCCGACAAGACGATGGACTCGGACTCGACTGACAGCCGGAATGGCGCTGGAAAATCCAGCATCGTCAGGTTGCTCAGATACCTCCTCGGCGGCAACGCGACGCCTTGGACCAATATGCTAAAAGACTATTCCGATGAAGAGTTCTGGGCCGTTTTCTCTGTCGCCGGCAGCTCTCATTGCGTGAGGCGCTCTGCCGGCAGTACTGAAGTGGCCTACGACAATGAGACCATGGGCGTCACCGAGTGGAGGCTGCGTGTGGGCACCGAGCTCCTTGGTTTTCAGAGGGGGCACGTCAGGCCGACTTCAGGTGAGATTTTCGGACAGCTTGTTAGGGATCAATTTGACAACCCGCTGAAGATCGATCCTCATGAGAAAAACCAAGCTTCCGGTGCCAGGGTAGGCTTTTACTTGGGAGTTTCCGAGGAGGCACTTTCCAAGGCTGCCCAAGCGGCCTCTTTCGAGGCCAACAAGAAAGCTCTCAGCAAGGCCGTCAAGGATGGCACCATCGGCGGTCTCGGCCCCGACAAGGCTGAGTGCAGAGCTGGGCTCGTTGTCCTCGAGCGTGACCGCTCGAAGCTGGCCGAGAGGTTGACTCACTTTAAAGTCGACGAATCCTACTCGGAGCACCAGCGGCTTGCCGATGAGCTGAGCCAGGAGATCGCTCGACTCAATGACAAGGGTGTTGCCCTCAGGCATCGAGTGGGTGATTTGGAAGCGGCTTCGAAAGCGGCAGTCGAGCCATCTTCTTCTGGTAGCGAGGGGCAGCGTATACGGCGACTTTATCGCGAGGCGGGGATGACCCTGCCCGATGCCGTGCTCGCCACGTTTCAGGAGGTGCTGGATTTCCATAACTCGGTTGCCCGCAACAGGGCCTTGTTCTTGGAAGAAGAGCTACGTGACGCCCGTGCCGACCTCAAGGATAACGATGCGGCCGTCAAACGCCTAGACGATAAGCGCGCAAGCCTGCTCTCCCTGCTCAACAGCACCATGGCGCTTGATGCCTACTCGAAGGCGCAGGCCGATTTGACACAACTCGACATGCAGATTGCCAGACTGAACGACCGGATAAGCGATTTCGAGCGCCTTGACGACATGGACTCCAATCTCAAGCGCATGCGGCTTGAGGCAGTCGATTCTATGCGTGAAGAGCTTAGGGATAACGACGCCGCGGTGGAAAAGATGACTTCGGTCTTCGTTTCCATCTGTGAGGAGATTTACTCTGACCGTAAAGGCAAGCTGTCGTTCGACGTGGACAAGAAGGGGATCTTGAAGGTCACCCCGAAGGTCGAAGGCGATGACTCGAAAGGAATCAAGGGGGCTGATATTTTCGCATTCGACCTCGCGTGTGTGATTGTGGGAAGTATGAACGGCGTCATCCCTGGGTTCCTCGTCCATGATAGCCACCTGTTCGACGCGATGGACGATAGACAGCTCTGTTCTTGTCTGAACATAGGTGCCAGGCTTTCGAAAGAATACGGTCTCCAGTATATCGTCTTGCTCAACACCGACAGGTTGGAGTCGGCTGAGGAAATCGGCTTCGATAGGGGGGAATACCCCATCTCGACCGTTCTCACTGACAGGGGCGAGAACGGTGGTCTATTCGGTGCTCGGTTCGGATAAGAAACAGTACCTTGTTTCACACCCCCATTCGGGTTTGGTCGATTCTCGTGCTCGTTATGAATGTGAGGGCCTCTTCGTTTCTCTGGCGCTTGCGGATCGCTTTTATTGGTTGTGCTTCGCGCACGACTGCGCTCACAGGGGCGGCGTTCCTTTGTAAAACAGCGAGAATAGGTGATATGCATCGAGGCCTGCCGCGTCACGGCGTGCGCTATCACCACGACTCCACCGACGAGGTCTACGGCGACCTGGCCCTGGACAATCCCGCCCGCTTCACCGAGGAGACGCCCCACCGCCCGAGCTCCCCGTACAGCTCCACCAAGGCGTCCTCTGACCTACTGGTGCTCGCCTGGGACCGCACCTTCGGCTTGCAAGCCACCATCTCCAACTGCTCCAACAACTATGACCCCTACCAGCATATGGAGAAGTTCATCCCGCTCCAGGCCACGAACCTCATCGACGGGGTACGCCCCAGGCTCTACGGCGACGGGCGCAACGTCCGCGACTGGATCCACACCGAGGACCACAGCTCCGCCCTCTGGTGCATCCTCACCTGCGGCCGCATCAGCGAGACCTACTTGATCGGCGCCGACGGCGAGCGCGACAACCTCACCGTCCTGCGCGAGATCCTCAAGTCCTTCGGCCGACCGGAGGACGACTTCGACTGGGTGCGCGACTGCCCCGGCCACGACCGCCGCTACGCCGTCGGCGCCACCAAGCTCCGCCGCAAGCTTAGCTGGGAGCCGGCACACACCGACTTCTCCGCGGGCCTGGACTAGACCATCGCTTGGTACACGGAGCACGAGGACCGGTGGCGCACCGCCAAAGAGGCCACCGAGGCCAAGTACGCCAAGCAGGGGCAATAACCTCGGACTTCTTTGGCACCGAGGTGACGCACGACCTTGAGACGTTCAAGAGGGGGCGCCACGTGATTGTCGCCAAACGCTGGGGCGACGAGCTCGCGGACGTTGCGGACAAGGTGTAGACTCGCATTTTGTTTAAGAGACTAGAAGGGAAGACCTCGTGCAACATCTCGCATACATCTTAGCCGACAGCGCCGATACTCTCATTGGCGGGTTCATAGGCTTCTTTAGCAGCTTCGTAATTATGCTTATTACAAGGTGGCTTGACCGCAAGGGAAAGCTTAGGATCTACGCTAAACGCACAGCTATTGACGAAGAGAGGAAATGGGGTTTTCACGAGGAGGGCGGGCAATCTTTGCTTGTCGTGCCGCTCAAGCTCGAGTTCCAGAACACGACGGGGCGCTCGCGGGTGGTCCGAAACGTTGATGTTGTCCCCTACAGGAAAGGCAAGGACGTCGCCAGAACCGTGCAAATCGAATACAAAGAGATAGAGCAGACTGTGGGGAGAAAGGTAACTGAAGTGAAAACTTCAGAGTATGGCGAGGAGGATGCCCATAACTCGTACTCTTTCACGCTGCCCCCCAACAGCATTGTGAACAAGAAGTGCCTTTTCTGCCTAAAGCATGAAAACGTGCCTGACTTCGACGAACTCAGACTTGATTACTTTGACGAGCGCGACAGGCGCATATCGCTGCACATCGGCGAAATCGCCGGGGATTGGAAGCCGCTCGAGTTCGAACCTGACCTCGATTGGATGCTGCTCAAGAAGCGGTAGCAGCAAATATAGAAGAAGTCGGTTTTGGAGCGCCCGAAAAATTCTCGGGCGCTCCACTGTTTGACGGCAGGCCTCATGAAGTAGCACCCGTGCAGTGGCGGCAGCGTTTACGGCGCGGTTGCGCGAAGCCGTGTCGCCCTCGCGGACCCTTTAATCGTCCATGGGCGAGGCAATCGGCTCAGCCTGATATCGGTGGCTAACAACCCCGCCGCGGCATCAGCGAGTGGAAGAGGGCTGGGTCGCCCGGGTTCTCGGCGTTGGGCTGAGTGTAGTCAGATTAGCGTCGCCACACGGCGCTGCGCTGAAAACCCTGCACCAAAAGAGGAGCGGGGTTCCAGCGCAGCGCCGATTTTCTTTTTGAAAACAGCATCGGTCTTTGTGGATTGAAGAATTGATTGATTGCACAATAAACATAACGCCCAGAATTGCGTCCTTTCCGCCCTTGGCCCTGAGACGATACTGCAGGGGTCGATGAGGCTCGGAACGGCAGTGAAGCCCATTGATGAAAACGGTTCTTATGACGTTGACATGGTATGCAACCTGCGTATGTTGTCGAAGTCCGACACCACCCAGGCGCATGTTAAGAAAGTCGTTGGCGACGAGGTGAAGAAGTATGCGAAGCGGCACGGAATGACAAAACCCCCGCACGAGGGAAAGAGGTGCTGGACGCTCGAATACGTCGACGACGCAAACTTCCATATCGACATCCTTCCGACGATAGACGACACCTCTTACCACGCCGACTGCCTGAGAAATAGAGGCCTCGGCGTTCCTGATGACGCTCGTTATCTTGCACATACCGACAAAAGGCACCCTCGGTACTCGGAGATTTGTTCAGATTGGGCATCTACCAACCCTCAAGGCTATGCAAGGTGGTTCTTTGGGGTTGCCGACTTGCGTGCCTACAGAGAGCGCCTGGCGAAGGCCCATAGCGTGTCCGTTGAGAGCATCCGTCCGTACAAGGTTAAAACACCGCTACAGCAGTACGTACAGTTATTAAAGCGTCACAGGGATGTCTTTCTCTCGAATCAACAAATGAGCCGTGGATAAATAAGGTCGGTCGTCGTCACGACGCTGGCGGCGAAGGCCTACGAGCAAATTGCTCATCATAGTGGCTGGTACAACGATTTCATAGAAGTCGTTCAGGGTCTTTCAACTCACATCCAAAAGACGCTCGATGGCTGTTACGAACTCACGAACCCGGCCGACCAGCTTGAGAACTTCCTGAAGGACTGGAAGGAAGTAGATGCAACTCTATTCAATCGATGGTGTGAAGCGGTCTCTGACGACCTGGGGCAGCTCCCCTCGACTCTCAAAAAGGGTATATTCAACCGCTACCCCGCGCGCTCGATAAGAGAGTCTCTCGGTTTGCCCAAACAATCTTCCTCTGGCTGCAACTGTAAGGAGGTTAGGGGGTATCTCGATAGGTTGCCCCACCACAGGCAGCATGGAGGAATCGAGATTAATCTCCTGTCGATAAAGATCAAAGCTGAGAAGATGAGAAACGGCGGGATCTTCGTTCCCTTCGAGTCTGATAACCCGCTACCCAAGAACGTCTCACTCCGATTCAGCGCGGCCGGCGATAATTTCGATGGCTTTACCCTGAAGTGGCAAGTTACGTACGACAGACGGGAGGCGAATGCGGTAAATTGTCTGCGCGGAGACTTCTACCTCAGTGACACCTCCGTCAGGGGACAGAAGGCGAGGGGAGAAAAGACTTACTACATCGGGCGGCACTACGTCGAATGCGTCGCCGAGAAGGATGGCGTGGTCTACGGGCGAAGCGACCCCTTTGTGGTGAACATCACCAATGACGATGCTTCTAGAAGGAACTGGTAAGGGGCTTTGGACGAATAGCAACAGCCAATCCAGCGTGTGCTTCTCCCCATTGCGTTAAGCACACAGGAAGAGATCGAGTTTCACCAAATGGTCTACGAATCATGTTATTGGAAAGATGACTTAAGGTCATACGCAACAGAATTACGGAACATTTCCACTTGTACCACTCTGGATGATGAGTATCGGGACTATCGACTGGAAAAGGCTCTCCTGTTGTCCGCCTTTACCGTCCGCTTGCTCTTGGATGCAAACAAACTAAGCGACAGTTTTGATTCACGCAATCTAAAGGTCGACTATTATTCTGCAAAGAGGGGCGCCCAGGAAAGCATCTCGCCCTTGAACAAACGCTTTATTGACGAACGATATTTCGACTTAGCTAAATCCACATCCTCATCTATTTCTATACGAAAACTAACGAACCAAATAATTCATTCCGCTGTCGTTTTGATGTTTTCATACGATGACGCAAATCGCATAATTGGCTTTTTTGTGACATGGACTATGAAAAGCAATTGTGTTATTGCAGTCTGAAGGAGTGGATAAGCGTGGTGGAAGCCGTAGCAGATGATGATGTTGCTTATGCTCTGATGTATAAGGATTCGAAAGCGGGGGAATGCAAAACCATAAAGCTCGCCGAAAGCGATTTCTAACAGTTTAGATAACAGGTGATGATTCGGGGACCGCAAGGCCCCCGAATG